>OGER01000050.1_pt1 | contig 121285 bp, 137 predicted proteins | sample 1570691 | NCBI WGS metagenome assembly OGER01 (sample SAMEA2582143, study PRJEB24529) | metagenome | biome: Human gut stool | place: China | collected 2011
AAAATTCGACAAACTGTTATTTTTCCATCTATTTATTAGGGTGGGAAACTTTAGTTATTAATAATGCGAATCAGCAGTTGAACTCTGATTCATAGTTTTAGAAAATTAGATAAATGAATGCGATGGCAATTTTCCCCATCGTATGTACCAGAAGTCCAGATGTAGATCTGACTTTGATCGCTCTTTGAATATTTGTTTTCTCATTCAGCCAATTGAAAAACGATTCTATGGGTTGTCTTACTTTTGATACGGCAGTAGAAAACAGGTCTCTTCCGGCTTTCTCTCTCTGAGTCATAATAGGATCCTCTCCTTTTATTGCTTTAACGGGAGTCGGCATGGTTACACCTTGTTCTTGCTGTCTGTTTCCCCAGAAGGAGAAGTCTGAGTATATCTTATCGGCAAATATGTCTCTGTTTATAAGGCTATCAGCAGCTTCTCTTTTAAAAACAGTCAGATCATTCTCCTCTGCCGATGATAAGATAATCATTTCGGGAAATGGAATGGTTCCTTGCCTGCGAAAAGCCAAAGTGTGAAGTTTGAGCCCGAAATAGTACATGTTCTTTGTAGAACAGTATCCTTTAGTGGCAATTTCAGTAGCCACTTTCCCGGTTTTGTTCTTTCCTGCACAGGTAATAATAGGCATGGAGTCAATAAGTGATGTCATAGAATCGCAATCTGTTGGTTTAAAGAAAGTAATGAGATGCTTGACTAGTTCATTAATCGCCTCACTCATCAGGTTTAGTCGATAGTTGAATGTCTGATAAGAAGGAAGGTTAGGAAACCATGAAAGCAAATATTCTTTGGTGAATGTATGTATCTCTTTGATACTAAAATAGCGCTGATACGCTCCGCAGAACATATATACAGTAAGTAACTCCTGATCAGTAAAGATCGGTGTAGTGTTATTACTGAACCTCTGACAGTAGAACTTCAGTGAAGACTGGTAAATATCGCAGATATACATATATATTTTTATAAGTTTTAGTTCTTTCTCCTTGGGAATCATAATTAGAATAATGAGTGGTTTTATTCTTCTAATATGCTGATTTTCAAGGAGATTAAGAAATAAAACAACGAGATAATTAATTGAATAATAACAATTTAACTAACTGAATCAGCAAGTGATTTCAACTACTGATTCGCATTAATAATTCTCTGATTCAAACGCATCAATATACGCTCTTGTCTCCCTAAACATTATCACAGGAGTAACTTTCTTTAAAGTTTCCTTATTTACGATACTGTCATAAGGGAGTAATTCCACAAATTTTGGTGATAACCACGAATTATTCCAAAGTGGTTCAGACTCCTTTCCTGCAACCAATTGACATAAGCGCATAGTGTATGGTACACCTTGCCCCTTATCGATTGTGTAGGTCATATTTTGAAGCCATAGTTGGTTATATTCAGAGTTTGGCTGGCCACATAGTTTATTATACACTTTCTCAATAATGGATTGCCTCTTTTCCATCTTACTTAAAGAGTCTATCATGCGACTAATGATTCGGAGAGCATAATGACTACTTCCAACGTTCTCCAAAGATATCTGAGTACATATTGCAGACATTGCTTGTACGCTACCTCCGGGAATGTATTTCTTCGACTTGCAAGTTTTCGTACTTTCCTTCTTTGTATTTACCTCATTGGTGTTAGACTCATCACAATCCTTCGGTTCTTCCTCTTCAGGTCTCAACCACTCTATGAGGCGGTTGTCTATATCCGAAAGCATAGTTCTGACTGAGCCGCTATCAGGGAATTGACGGGCAAACATAAGAATATATAGAAGATACTTTTCAAAGCTATCAAAATCGCAACCTTTTTTATTGAATATAGGGGTGTTATAGATGTATGCTAACTTATCGGGTTTAATAGCATCAGTCACAATACTATCACTGATTTTTCTCTTGCTGCTATTCATGCGGAAGTTGAGACTCTCCAACACCTGCTGAAGGGTATAAGATATTTCCTCAAGAACGTCCCTGTTGCTGCAAAAGATTCGATAGTCATCACGATAACGGATAATCTCATATGGAGGAAAGGGCATACCTTGTTCTTCGTACTCTTTGGCTTTACATTGAATTGCTTCATGCAATAACAAATCTGAATAGCCAAGGATAATCTCTCCTACGAAATCAAAGATAGCACTACCTTGAGGTATGCCAATATTGCGTCCTTGTTGAAATGCACGCAGATAAGTTTGTATATTCTTGGCTATTGGGTTTTCTACACTCGTTTCCTTGGATGTACCTTTCATTGAGAACGCCCAATCAAACGTTTGAGGATTGACTGAACCATAACAATTGGTAATGTCAGTAACAAACATATAGCGATACTCCAAGGATAGTTCAATAGCACGTTGTTCTATACTATTCCACCAGTTGTTGATAGTTGTTGCTTTATGGAAAGTTTCCTTTTCCTTCGGAATAACAGGTATGGCACATGATGTGATGTGTGGAACTGTAAACTTATCAAATAAGCTTTTAATAACATTCCAGTTCTCTTCCGAACAAATTTCACGAACTAAGAAATAATATAAGAAAGGATTGGCGAGAACAATTGGGCGAACAGCAAATCTTCCATCCTTATTGAGTAAAATGTCGAGGTTTACACCTTCAAGAGCATCAGGAAGGACGTCTGTAAGACATTCCGCGTATGGTTTATCTCCAATAGTATCGCGTACATACTCAAGCACCTGGTCAAAGTCAAAGTATTCGGGTAGTTCGAAACCATGATATTGCTCGGATTTCATAAAGAAATCCACGGCTTCAGAGCACGTTAGAGACAATATGTTTTTAACTCTAGTATGCATATGCAGATTTATTTAGGTTACTACCAAGACTATTCAATAAGAACAATCTGTTTTTTTGCAATGGCTTTTGATTACTTGCTTTGTAGCATCTCAATTTGCGCCTTAAGAAAATCCGATTGATCCCTAAGCATCTTAATCACCTCATCTTTTGACGCAATGGTGTCATCCTTCGATGCGATGGTATCATCTTTTGAAGCTGCAGTTGTTTTAGAGGATTCTAACTCACGCTCCAAGCTATCGATTTTATCTTGCTTTGCTTTTAGCTCCACTAAAAGATTTGCACCATAGCCTATATTTGCGACAATGTTGTTGTTGCCTAGTACACTATTTGTTTTGAAACTAGCATTCGTTCTGAAGCAGTCCAAAGGCATGTGATAGAAGTCCGCTAAAATTTCAAGCTTCGAGAGACTAATGTCCTTTGATCGCTTGAAATAAGCCATTGTCTGACGGCTTTTCTTGAATAGCAGACCTAATAGCTCCTCCTTCTTGTCCGGAGTGAGGCTATCATATAGGTTGTAAACCAATTCGATATTCAGCATAATATTTCAAATTTAATCAATTCAATATCATTAATATGTGTTAATGAATCAAATGTTTGCGTGCAAATCTTTACTACATCCAGTTTTTAATCTTAATTTTGCATGCAAATTTAATCAATACTTTGTGCTCACCAAAGAAAATCCAGAGTTTTAATATATCAAATAGCGAATATGACAGAGAAACAAATAGGAACATACTATCAGAACCTGAATTCAGGCGAAAAAGGGCGGTTTACAGCGTATTTAAGCCTCAATTTAGGAGGTTCTCCACATAGTTGGCAGCAGAAGATGCTACTCTGGGCTGGTGATACGCCGCACCGTCCAGTAATACGCATAATATTGATGGAGATAACTCAAATTATCACGTCAAGCAAGTGGAAAGATTGATTTATTATCAAGTTTCATTTGTACCACAAAAAATTAAGTAATCCGCGCTTGCAATGATAAAGCAAAAGTATATTGATATGGTCAAAACAAGGGTTAGTATCATACAGCTCTTTGAAGACCTATATCCAAGTATAACCCTATATCGATCCGGCACTCATAGAAAGAAGTGCTGCTGTCCTTTCCATGACGAGAGGACACCTTCGATGTTTCTGGACAGCTCCCTTGACCGCTACAAATGCTTTGGTTGCGACAAAGGAGGTGATGTCATCGAGTTTGTTAAGGAGTCGCAGAAGTATGACTTCAACGAAGCTATCAAGTATCTCCTTGACACCTATTGTCCGGAGGTGGATTCAAGCGACCTGTATGAGAAGCTTACGCCTGAGGAAGAAGAGAAAAGGGATAAGGCAAAGATCCAGCTCGACTACATGGAACACGCTTACAAGTTCTTCCGTGAGCAGTATCTGGCAGACAACGAGGATGCCAAGCGTTGCCGTGACTATGCTGAAATGTCAGAGACAGGCGGTGGAAGATGGCCAAAGGACTATTGTGCCATCATCGGTCTGGGCTTTGCTCCTCGCAATGGTCAGCTGTTCATTGACTATTGCCGAAAGAAGGGATTACACTTCAATACCCTCGAAGAACTTGGGCTTGTCGCTCAGGAAGATGGACATCCGGGGGTGTACTATTCCACCTTTCGTGACCGCGTAATCATTCCACAGCGAAACGCGAGAAACAAGATTGTCACCTTCTCAGGCAGAGCCCTCAATCCGCATGCTGAGCGCAAGTATCTGAATGGATGCAATAGCCTTATCTATCAGAAGAACAAGACCATCTTCGGCATTGACGTTGCCTTGAAAGCCGCCAAGATGACCGGCAAGGTATATCTGACCGAAGGTGCGCCTAACGTCATGCGCCTCCAGTCGTTAGGTATCGCAGGTGTTGTAGCCTCACTTGGAGGCGTTTGGACAGAAGAACAGTTGAAGACATTTTCGTCATTCAGCTGCTCCTTGTGCTTCATACCGGATTCTGACCTGCCCAAGGAAGGCAAACTGTATGGCAAAGGCTTCGAGTTCGTCTTCAAGAATGCCCGGATGGCTACCGAGATGGGCTTCCAGGTCTCTGTCAGGGAGATTCCTTTCAGTGGTCAGATGAACGAAGATGTGGACTCCTATGTCAAGACCCTTGACAGGTGGAACGACCTTAAAGAGACGGACTTTGTCCTTTGGTATGCAGAGAAGCACTATGTGGGCGAAGCCACACAGGACGACCAGTTGAAGGTCATCAATGATGTTTGCGACATCCTTGCGATGATCCAAAGTGACGTGATGAGAGCCTCCCTCCTAGCGGAACTGAAATCGATTTATAAGAAAGGAGCTATCTGGAAGAAAGCCCTTGAAGAAGCCGCCAAGCGTCTGCAGGAAAAGAAACGTAAGCTCGCCACGAAGCAGAGTAACGAGTTGGCAGGTTACGACTTCTACCGCAGGGACAACCACTACTACGATATTGATTCACAGGGGCATGAAAAGAAATGGTGTAACTTCGTGGTGAAGCCATTATTTCTGATTTTGGACGACATCAAGCCCACCCGAATCTTTGAACTGAAGAACGATAACGGTCAGTGCCGCACACTGGAACTCCAGCAGCAGGATGTCACCAAACTGGATCGCTTCAAGGTTCAGATTGAAGGAAGAGGAAACTTCCGTTTTTTTGAAACACCCGATAAATTCGATATGCTGAAAGCATACTTATATGAAAAAACAGAGGAAGCCGTGAGAGTTCCGAAGATGGGCTGGAACAATATCGGCGACAAAGGCTTCTACGCCTTCTGCAACGGCATCGTCTATGAAGGCAAGTGGCAACCGGTTGACGAATACGGCATCATCCGACTGGAGAATGAAAATTTCTACCTCCCAGCCATGTCCAAGATTCACAAGAACAACCGCATGACATTCATCAATGAACGCAGATACACGCACGCTCCTGTGCGTGATATATCATTGAACGAGTATTTTTCACTGATTGTTGAGCTCTACGGTGACAATGGCATCATAGCCCTCTGTTTCTATATGGCTAGCCTGTTCCGTGACATCATCCTTGACTCTACGCGTTCCTTTCCTCTGCTGAACATCTATGGCAAGAAAGGAACCGGAAAGACCGAGTTTGCCGTGACCATCATGTCCCTCTTCCTCAGACGCATGGAGATCTCTAATCTGGAGAGCACCACCGACTTCGCCATGGGTGACAAGTGTTCCGAGATATGCAACGGACTCGTGCATTTCGATGAATACAAGAACACGCTGAGCAAGCGAAAGATAGACTTCCTTAAGGGTATCTATGACCAGGCAGGACGAAACAAGCGAGGCAACGACAGCGAGCGACGTGAATCCACCAGCATCGACTGTGCCGTCATCCTTACTGGGCAGGAGATGCCATCCAGTCCAGACTCCGCCCTCTTCACGAGAGTTCTCTTCCTTGAATCCCAACGAAGCGAGAGAACGAAGGAAGAGACCGACAAGTATCACCAGCTGATTGAGATGCGCAACCAATATCCGACCAACATCACCGTCGAGCTTGTCAAGTTGAGAGAAAATTTCCAAGCCAAGTGGGCATCAGCCTGGTCGAGAGCCCTGTCAGAGATAAAGACCGAGGTTGACTATTCGCGCACGCAGGAGCGTTTCATCAACAACTGGGGCATGATGATGGCAACCGCCTATGCCCTCGCTCCCTTTATCCCTGACCTGCCCTTCACGGAGAAGGAAGTTCATGATATTTGCATCAAGGCCATCAGTTATCAGCAGAGCCTGACCTCACGCACCGATGAGATCAGTCTCTTCTGGTCAAGTTTCTCCAACGCCCGTCAGATTGGTGAAATCAAGGAGAACCAGGATTACAAGATAGCCTCTGTCAGCTCCCTGAAGATCAACAAGCGAAGAGGTCCGATGGAAGAGATTAAATTCGACAAGCCCACCTTGGTGCTCTACGTCCGGGAGAATATCTGCATTGCCAAAGCCAGTATGCAAGCAAGAAAAGAGGGAAAGACGCCCATTCCTGACGACTCCCTCATCTCCTACCTGACCACCACAGGAGAGTTCTACGGCAAGACCAAGAACGCTTTGAAGTTCTATAACTACGACGAGAACGGAGCCATCGTGATGAGACAGGGAGAGAACGGAATCCCCGAGAAAGTATATAGTCAGGAACGCGTCTTTGCCTTCAACTACCAGGACATCTGTGAGAACTACGACATAGACCTGCAGACCTTTACAGAAAAGAACGAATATAAAACATCAAAGAGCTATGAGCAATAAACTATTTCCTTTGCTGTTTACGCTCGAACGAGTAGAAAACGGCTACATCCTCACCTCCAAGGAGGAGGGCGGCAGTCTGACCAAGGAAGCCGAGTTCCGTAAGGAGGTCGTTATCGAGGACAAGATAAATGCACGCATCGGTCAGCTCCTACATCTGGATAAGATGAACAAAGAGCAGCCAGTGGTGTTCTATGTGGAGCATGTCAATGAGAACACCTACAAATCAGAAACCGAGGTCGAGCCGGATGCAACGATGGATGCCAAGCTACACTTCATCCATTTCAATGCCCCAAAGAAAAATGACGGCACACTCGTGTTGCATATCAAAGACACCAACCAGTTGGAGATCTATGGAGCAGAGGCAGAAGCCATCGCCAAGGCAAACAACCTCGCCCTGCTCAGAAGCGGCAAGACACCCTACCTGAGATTCGCAGCCAGTGTCGAAGGCAAGAAAGCCCTTGCCGCTTATTGCAATGGCAGGCTAAGCTTGATGGAAGTTACCACGAGCCAGATCAGCAAATGGTACTCAGAGCATAAAATCATTGAATAAAGAGAGGTGGCACACACCTCTGAATATTAACGACATAATATAACAGTATGGACAGAACAAAAATCATTGCCGTCGCCAATTACAAGGGCGGCGTATCCAAGACAACGACAGTCGCCAGTCTTGGAAGTATCTTATCTGACAAAGGCTACAAAGTTCTCATTGTAGACCTTGATGCACAGAGCAACCTCACCACCTGCGTGACTGCGGAGGTGGAAGGCGACACCATCTTTGAAACCCTCAGTGGCAAGACCAAACAGCTTCCGGTTGTCCCTGTCAGCGAAGGTCTGGACCTGGTTCCAGCATCACTTACCCTTGCCATGGCAGATGTCAGTCTCAGTACCGCTATGGCACGTGAGAGCCTGTTGAAGGATGCCCTTGCTCCTATTCAGGCAGACTACGACTACATCCTTCTTGACTGTCCGCCCTCATTAGGTCTGATGACATTGAACGCTTTCACAGCCTGCACCGACATCATCATCCCTTTGGTCTGCGAGGTGCTGCCTTTCAAAGGACTTACGATGATCAATGACTTCATTCGAATGGTCAGCACAAGGCTCAATAAGAATGCCCATATCAGCGGCATCCTCATCGCCAAGTGGGAGAACAGCAAGCTCAGCCGAAGCATCGAGGAAAAGCTGAGAGCAACACTTGGCGACACCATCTTCCAGAGCAAGATCAGGAAGAACATCCGTGTTGCCGAAGCGCCGATGGAGAACCTCACCATCAACCTCTATGACCCAAAGAGCAATGGAGCCAAGGACTACCTGGCCTTTGCCGAAGAGTTTATAAACAGATTTGAAAACTAATACACTTACCGCTATGAATAATGACAAACTCGAAGCACTCTTCTCCGGCCTGACCACTGTGCCACAGGCAGAGAGCAAGGATAGCAGGGACGGAAAGACTCCAGCAAAGAAGGAAAAGAAGAATAGCAGGACAAAGAAGGCAGAAGAAAAGCCCGTCGAGTCCCGCTTCTGTACCATTGTCGATAATGAAGTTCTCAAGAAGATCCGCCTTATCGCCACTAAGGAAGGGCTCAATGTCAAGGATGTAGTAGGTGCAGCCTTTGAGAAAGCCATCAGCAGCTACGAGAGAAAGCATGGCAAGCTTCAGGAAGAAGTTCACGATGCCAAGAAGCTCTTTTAGCTACAGAACGATAAATAAGCAATAAACAAAATCAAGATATTGCGTTCGATACGATATGCGCAATTTCCCGGTTTTAATCCAAGCAAGAAAAGGATTACTTAACATACAAGGATTTTTAAGCGCATAAGTAATTGGAGTTTTGATACTTGATTATATTATGTCAGAGCGGTAATTTGTTGAGAAACAAGTTACCGCTCATTTTTTATACCCTTTACCGAATTGTTGGTACGGTCGAAAGATACGAATCGGACCAATACTGCTATTTACCCTCAGAAAATGCGGTTTTCGATACACAAATAAGAAAAACACCCTTACGCGACAGTAATTTTGCACTCGATATTTTGATACGTAACATAAAAATCTCAAACGTATGAGTCCATTTGTAATATTCCTGATTGTGCTGACAATAGCCTATATGCTATACTACGCAGCCATGATAACCATAGATCTCACCGCCAAGCCCAACGACGACGAGGCCAAGGAGGAAACGCTTGACACCAGTGATATGGACGATGGTGCAGGTTATACCCCCAAGGCCGTCATTGAAAATTCCGATGGTGGCTTCAAGGTACATGATTTTGAGGCACAAAATCCAGGCATAGAACCAGAAAACACTATTGCCGAAGCAGAGGAAGAAGAGTCAGAGCAACAACAAGCAGAGCAACAGACTCCCGAGCCTCAGACCCTTCCCGAGCCAGAGCCCGAACCAGAGCCCATTCCTAAGCAGGAACAAGACGAGCAGGAAGAAGCCATTGAGAAAGTCAAGGAAGAGCCAGCAGCCGATGAAACAATAGAGCCTCCAACCGAGGAAGAGATAGAAGGCATCCATACCGTAAAGTTCGTAGAAGATGCCCCAGTCACTGTCAGGGAAGAAGTTGACAAGAGCGATGTTCCAGCCTTTGACCCCAGTCTCAACCCACCGGCATACGATGTTTCAGAAGTCTATGGCTCACCAGAGAGAGACACAAGTGTAGCGAGAAAGGCCAATGTCGTCAGCACCTCGTTGTCAAGTATCGAGACCAAAGGAAATCAGTTTGACTCTTTCGACCTGCGGAATATCCTTGCAGACGAAGAACAGACCCAACAAGAACGAATAGAAGTACACCATGAAGCCACTCGTATGTAAACCCCTCCTGCTACGCGCTCTCACACTTTCCCTCATTTTCCTCACGACTGTCACAGCGTCAGCAAAATGCGGAGCCGTAGATTACTCATGGGGAGCAGACGGACTGGCAGAAGCGACCTCCTTCCTTGGTACGATGATGATATACACCGTCGACATCTTGTATGCAGGAGCCGTCATCATGGTGATTATCTCATCCCTGCAGTTATACATCAAGATGAATCTGCACGAGGGCGACGTAACCAAGAGCATCTGGATGCTTTTTGGTGCCATATTTTTCATGATTGGAGCCATGATTGTCATGCCGGCATTCTTTGGCTATCAAGACATGAGTTTCATTTTCTAAGCTATTGATATTCGCGAGATCCATAGAAGTTTATTCAAATTATGTTTCACACTCTAAAGATTAAATCCAATGAGCAAGATTTTCAACAGAATCAAAAACGCAGGTAAGTGCGTTATGGGTGCTGTAGGCAAAGCTGGCAAGTTCACCAAATCACTCGTGATTGGTGCGACTGCATCTGTTCTCGGAGCAGCCAAAGCAGCTGCCCAATCCCTAGCAGGAACAGGTTACGAGGCAGGTACTTCTGCTTTGGAAGAGGTAGCCAACCAGATTGTTGCCTATGTGCCTTACGTCGTTAACCTGTGTTATGCTCTCGCCGGAGTTGTGGCTGTAGTGGGCGCGATAAGCGTTTATATCGCCATGAACAACGAGGAGCAGGATGTCAAAAAGAAGATTATGATGATTGTGGGTGCCTGCATCTTCCTGATTGCAGCTGCCAACGCATTGCCTATGTTCTTCGGCATCACCAACTAACCTATCGAGACAATGGCACAGACAGAAAGCACATACGTCGAATATCCCATGTTCAAGGGCTTGCAGAAGCCTCTTGAATTCTTGGGGCTGCAAGGTCGTTACATCACATGGGCGGCCATCACAGCAGGCACTGGCATTTTGGGATTCATGCTCATGTTCTCCCTCTTTGGCTTCCTGGCAGGACTTGGCTTTGCCGTAGTAGCTATCAGCACAGGTATAGGGCTGATTCTGCTCAAGCAGAAAAAAGGTCTGCACACAAAGAAAGAGTACAAAGGCATACTCATTTATGCCAACCTGTGCAAACTGTAGGTACCATTGCCGGAATATGTTTCGTGGGGCAGTCGATTAGCTGTCGGCTGCCCTCATTTCAATTTGAGAAAAGGGATAAGAACCAATACTCAAGCCAGCGAGCAACAGGAAACAAAAAAGAAACAATTTACATTGAAGTAACACTGTAACAAGCATTTACCGATGACATTGTATGTAATTATAGCATTCGTATGTATTCTCATTGGCATGGCTATATCTGTCTATGCTTTCGGCACAGGCAGCAAACGCGCCAAGATTTTCAAGGAGATCTACTATTCCATCGAGGACATTGATGGAATCGGAGTGCTATACAGCAAGACCGGCGAGTATTCAGCCATTCTCAAAATTCAGAATCCAGTCCAGAAATTCTGTGCCAACATCGATAATTACTACGACTATTCCAGTCTGATGGCAGCTTTGATGGCCACACTTGGAGAGGGCTATGCTTTCCACAAGCAAGATGTCTTCACTCGAAAGAAGTACAAGGCAGAGGAAGAAAGCAATAAAGAGTTCCTGAGCGAGAGTTACTTCAGGTATTTCTCTGGACGCGAGTACACCGACTGCACGACGTACATCACCATCACGCAGGAAAACAAGAAAAGCCGTCTCATGAGCTATGACAACCGCAAGTGGAACGACTTCCTTGTCAAGATTAACAAGATCAAGGACCTGCTGAAAGACCGTCAGATACCCCAACGGTTCCTGACAAAGGAAGAAGTCAAAGACTTCACCAACCGATTCCTCGTACAAGACTACACCTGTGAGAACATTTCGCTCAACAACTTCAATGTCAGGGAAGACAACATTGGTGTTGGTGACAGAAAGTTCAAGGTCTACAGCCTTGTTGACGTGGACAGTATTGTCGTTCCATCCATGGTACGACCCTTCACCAATATTGAGGTAAACAACGCAACCATGCCTGTTGACCTCATGGCACTCGTTGCCAACATCCCCGAAGCCATCAGTGTTGTTTTCAATCAGATCATCTATCTGCCCAATCAGAAGCAGGAAACCGGCAAGCTTGGCAAGAAGAAAAATCGACATTCATCCTTGCCCAACCCCAGCAACCAGATTGCCGTAGAGGACATCAAGAAGGTCGAGGAGCTGATTGCACGTGAGAACAAACAGCTAGTCTATTGCCATTACAATCTCATAGTGACGGTCAAGGCAAATGCAGACCTTCAGAAATGCACTAACCATTTGGAGAATGCCTTCGGACGAATCGGTATTCATATCAGTCAGAGAGCCTACAACCAGCTGGAGCTCTTTGTCAATTCATTCCCCGGCAATAGCTATGGCATGAATCAGGACTATGACCGCTTCCTCACTCTTAGTGATGCCGCATCGAGTCTGATGTATAAGGAAAAACTCCCTAAAAGTGAAGAAACCCCTTTGAAGGTTTACTATACAGACCGTCAGGGTGTTCCTGTAGCCATAGATATCTCAGGAAAAGAGGGAAAAGAAAAATACACCGACAACTCCAACTTCTTCTGCCTCGGTCCGAGCGGGTCAGGAAAAAGTTTTCACATCAACTCAGTCGTCAGACAGCTTTGGGAGCAGAATACTGATATCGTCATGGTTGATACCGGTAACTCCTACGAAGGACTCTGTGAGTATGTTGGAGGTAAGTATATCAGCTATACAGAAGAGCATCCCATCACCATGAACCCCTTCCGCATTCAGAAGGAAGAGCTCAACGTCGAGAAGACCGACTTCCTGAAGAACCTTATCATGCTGATATGGAAAGGTAACGAAGCCGTGCCTACCAAGATCGAGGAGCTGCTCATCGAGCAGGTCATCAAGGAATATTATGAAGCCTACTTTGAGGGTTTCAAAGGATATAGCAAAGACCAGCGGGATGCTTTACACAAGAAATTGCTCATTGAAACAGCCTCTGAGAACAAGCCTACGGACACCAACGACGATGTAGAACAACGTATACAGACAAGAATCAAGGAGATGGAAGAAAGACGCAAAGCCCTCAAAGTAGAAGAACTCTCCTTCAACAGTTTCTATGAATACTCCACAGAACGCATCCCCTACATCTGTAGTGAGAACCGCATTACAGGTATAGATATCTCCACCTACAACTACTCACTGATGGAGTTCTATAAAGGAGGCACCTATGAGCGAACCCTCAATGAGAATATCGATGCCAGTCTCTTTGATGAGACCTTCATTGTCTTCGAGATTGACACCATCAAGGACAACAAGACCTTGTTCCCCTTGGTAACACTCATCATTATGGACGTTTTCATCCAGAAGATGCGTATCAAGAAGAACCGCAAGGTACTAGTCATTGAGGAAGCATGGAAGGCTGTCGCCAGTCCGATGATGGCAGAGTACATCAAATACCTCTATAAGACCGCCCGAAAGTTCTGGGCGATGGTCGGTGTCGTGACGCAGGAACTGCAGGATATTATCGGCAGTCCTATCGTCAAGGAAGCCATCATCAACAATTCCGATATCACCATGTTGCTGGATCAGGGAAAGTTCAAGGAACGCTTCAGTGAGATTCAGCAAGTTTTGGGCCTGACCGATGTGGAATGCCGGAAGATATTCACCATCAACCGCTTGGAGAACAAAGAAGGACGAGCCTTCTTTCGTGAAGTATTCATTCGAAGAGGACTCCAGAGTGATGTCTATGGCGTCGAAGAACCCCATGAATGTTATATGACCTACACCACCGAACGTGCCGAGAAGGAAGCCTTGAAGCTCTACAAGAAAGAACTCAGGTGCAACCATCAGCAAGCCATCGAAGCCTATTGTCGGGATTGGGACAGAAGCGGTATAGCCAAGCCACTTGCCTTTGCCCAAAAGGTGAACCAGACCGGTCATGTGCTGAATTTGAAAAAGAAATAGTTAAACAACAATCTCCAAAGAAAGTAAGATGTCAAGACTGATTTACATGATAGCGTTTGTATTTACCCTGATAACTCCAGCTGTTGTCAGAGCACAATACTATAGTGTCAATGTAGACTATCAGACCATTGCTGCCATGAGCGAATCCTTCGCCACAGAAGCATCCATGGAGGCATTACATAACGAGAACCTTCAAAATATATACGACAGCTATAAGGCTGCAGAAGTGGCCAGTGCAGGCATCTTCGCTTCAAAGTATCTCGACAGAAAAGCGCTTACCGACCTAAACCTCTGGAATAGCGAGCAGGAGAACAAGTATTACACCCGAATCTATAACATCGTCAGCCAAAGAATCATACCCAAGCTCATTGAGGATGCTCAACTGATGGTGAAAGATCCTGCCACAGCACTCTACTGGGGCAGTTATCTTGTCAGAACCTGCAACGACGTAAAGAGTCTCTGCAACCAGTTTGAGAGCATCGTGACCAACAGCACGCTCAGTTTCAAGGATATTGCTTTCGTACAGATTGCCGATGAGTTCACGCAAGCCTTCAACCTCTCAGCCCTTGGCGGCATTGACTGGAAGAATTTCTTTGACCATATAGGCGATGATATGGAAGGAGCCTTTACTACAGACAACCTGAAGGCAGACCTCGACAACCTCATCAAACGGGGTGTCGGCCTTGCAGGAGCAGGCTTCAACAGCAATGTCAATCAGTTGCTTCAAGGTACCAGCTTTGGTGGCAGGTTCGACGAAAAGATAGGCAGCGTCATCACACTTGCTGACAATGCCAAAGATATGTATGAACAGTACAAAGACCTTCCAGCCGACAAGGTCCTAACCACCTTTGCAGGTCAGGACAATATCAACGCCCTCTTTGATTTGAGCAATTACAATATGACCAGTTGGATTAGCGACTACGAGTCAGCAGCGCAAGGTCAGTACTACACGCAGAGAGTCTATATCTACAAGGTAGACCAAGGCTCAGAAACTCTCTGCAACTACATTCCTCCTACTGATGATAATTCCATCCTCTATGGCGACCATTGGTATAGAATCGACACCAAGGATCCGAACTTCTGGCCTTCGTCTCAGCAGCGTGAGGCAGCCTTGCAGAACTCGGAGAGCCATGCCGGATGGAGTCGTTCACGAGTCCAGCAGCTCAACAATTCCAACGACGGTTACAACTACACTATCTCATACTGGCAAAATGCCTATATCCTGAGCAGATCAAAGAGCGGCCAGTATGCCAAGGCCTATGCCTTTGAAATCAACGTGACAAAGTCATGGTATCATAAGGAAGAGGTCTATGAAGAAGTCTTTGACAGTTACAGTATGGACTGGAACACCTTCATGGCACAGATGCGCGTCAAGTTGAACCAGTACAACCAGAATGGCGAAGACACAGAAATTACTAACGCTACCGAACTTGACGAATATATCAAGACCCACCCAGAGGAAGAGCACGCTACATATTATATTGGTTATGACAATAAAAATTACTGCCAGGCCACTGACGCCAGAAAGTTGAAAGGAGCCACAAGCGCCACTTTCACGCTGACCTGTCACGATGGCGGCGAACTGGGCAAAGGAACGACCCAATACAAGTGTTCAAGTTGTGGATCCACAGTCAGCGAGCACACCAAGCAATGCTCCATGAAGACCTCCGTCACAGGTGAAAGTAGCATCGACACCAATGAACTTGAAGCACAGCTCACACAGTTGCAAAGTGAAGCAGCATCCATTCAGAGTCGTATTGACGCTTTGAATGCCGAAAATAGCGAATTGCTGAGAAAGATGATGAACTGCACCATCATCGAGCAACAGCAATATAGAAACCAGTATAATGCCAATAAGACAAAGATAGACGAGTTGAATCTTCAGTTGCAAGAAGTCCAAAAGCAGATCAGTGATTTACAGTCTGCTATTGATGAAGCCAAAGCGTCGGAATCGACACAGACCGACGATTACACACGCATTCCACAGCTGATGCGAGCCATGCAGAATGCCTATCGAATAAACTGGACAGATGCCGGTTCATGGACAGGCTTCACCTTTATCAGGAACGGAACGATAGGTAGTGTCAAAGGCACCGTCACTTTCAAGGCAACTGTATCTATAGCCCGAAAGCCCAAGTATTTTCTGGGAATCAAGATACACAGAGCCATCGTCAGAATTGACTGGGAGCTTACCAGCAGTTGGGCAGACAGCAGTGTTGCAGAGATTCTGGAACTCAATCCAGACAATTCAGATGAGGAGAATGCACGCATTGTCAACCAGAAGATGAGCGAATTGGCACAGCAACATCCCGGTTGCGATGTCAGTGTAGAACTCAGTAAGAAGCCTGGCTCCGAGGTGGAAGACGCAGATGGCATGCACCATCTGCTATGGGCAAGCGACCGTCTGGAGATTGCCCGAGCCATCGAAGCAAAGCTGGCAAGAATATACACAGACTTAGTCATGATCAATAAGTTTCTACACTACAAGCACAGTGTCATTGACTGGGTCAAAGACCTCGCCCCCAACCTCCATGCAGACAGAGACAGAAAGTTCAGTATCGCAGAGAGGAGCCGCCGACGCTGGATGCACAATTCCGGCAGTACGCATTATTAGCGTGAGGAAGAAGATGATAATTATGATGATATTAACGAGTAACATCAGTAATACAAGAAATATGAGTAAGCTCACACATACACCATCTACGTTTCTGACCCAGTGGTACCTATGTCTGGTCATGTTTCTGTCTTTGGCAGATCATGTTCAGGCACAGGTCATCACACCGCCAGATGTACCTGCGATAGAAGCTTACATCTACGACCATAAGAAACAGCAAAGCCTGCTTCTTGCCAGAGCCACACTTGAAGAGAGCAACGCCCTTCTTCATAAGGCAAGCAAAGTGACGAACAAGGAATACAAGGAAGTCAACGACCAATTGGACAAATACACCAAGGCATTCGACATCATCGACCTGGTCTATAGCACCGTCAGTACAGGTTTCAATGTCTATCGAACCTACGACAACGTCTCAGAGAAGATTGGCAAGTACAAGCATATGCTGAGCGACTTCAACGATGCGATTGTAAAACGAGGACGTTTTGAAACAGCCGACACCCTTCTCCTGACTGTCAACACACGAGCGATTGGCAACCTTGCGGAAGAATGTCAGAATCTATACTCCTCCGTGACTGTCATAGCGGCCTATGCCACAGGAAAGGTACACTGCACTACAGCCACACTGATGCTCATGATGGACAATATCAATACCAGTCTTGACAGAATCAAGGCCATTGTCAATCAGGCATATTACCAGACGTGGAAGTTCATACAGGCACGAACCAAGCTCTGGAAACGTGAGTTATATCGTTCAAAAACAATACAAGAAGTCGCCTCGGATGCTTTCGGAAGATGGCTTGAGGCGAGCAGATTAACAGGATATTAAGAATAAAAATATGAAGACTAACTTTTTCATTGTAGCAATTGTTCTTGGAGCATCATCCCTAGTGTCTCATGCGCAGAGCATGACATACTTTCATGATGCTTCCAAGCAGGCTCAGGTTACGGTCATGGAGATGGGTGCGGGTGCTCTCACACCAGAAGTCTATTATACCGTGACTCACAACAGCTATAAGAAAGGGGCTTCCGGCACGAACAAGAACCTGTACCGCTTGGCAGCCAATGTCGCTTCCATTCCGCAGGTTGAGTATGCAGACAGCATCAAGAGCAATCTTGAAGCCAGAGCCAAGGAAGAAGCTCTAAATATGGCTGATAGAAAGATTGATGTAGCATGGCTGACAGAAGGGTCTAAGATTGAAAAACGTCTGATGACCTTCAAGAACAACATCAATGCGCTTGCGGGTAAAACCAGCAACCAGGAATTAACCTCGTGGCAGGAACTTGGTGGCATGTATGACTTTGCCATCAAAACCACAAAGAAAGCCTATATGCCCAACTCCGAAAGACAGAAGCAATACCTTGCCATCTATCAGGAGATTACGAAGATGAATGATGCCCTGTTGCTACGAATCCGCTATCTCGCCACAAAGAGTCAGACAGACAGGCTTGTCGCAGCCATGAGCCGAGCCAATCATAGGGTCAGCGAAAATGCCACGGCAGCTTATAACAGATGGAGAGATGCTTCAACACATACAGGCAGAACCAATATAAACAGATAAATAAGAGAACTATGAGCAATGACAGCACAGCAATAGATTTTGGCATCAACCTCCTCGAAGAAGAGATTGACGACGTGATATTCCGCACGAATGAGTTCCTTACAGACTCCACGATGTTAGGCGGTCAGGGGCCATTTTGGTGGATTCTCCAGATGTCCATGGCACTGGCAGGACTGTTTGCTATCATCGTGGCCGCCAATATGGCTTACAAAATGATGGTCAAGCGAGAGCCACTTGATGTCATGAAGCTTTTCAAGCCTCTTATCATCAGCATTGTTCTTTGTTGGTGGTACCCACCTGCAGATACAGGCATAGCAGGAGGCAACAGTACCTGGTGCGCTCTTGACTTCCTGAGTTATGTCCCGAACGCCATCGGTAGTTATACCCATGACCTCTATCAAGCAGAAGCAGCTCAGGTGGAGGACAGAATGGGACAAGTCCAGCAACTCATGTATGAACTTGGAGACCAGGCCAGCGACCCAATATCCACCATCAAGGCTGCGAGCAATGCCGTCAGTTCCTTGCTTACACAAAGCAGTGTTCAGGATGTCACCACCGCCGATGCTGCAGCAGAAGATGAAAAAGCCATCGTCAAGGCAGAGATGACCAGTACCACAGCAGGTTTGGTCATGATGGCAGACAAGTTCATCATGCTCATAGCCTTGATAACCTTCCGTATCGGATGGTGGGCAACCATTTATTGCCAGCAGATTCTCCTGGGTATGCTCACTATTTTCGGCCCTATCCAGTGGGCGTTCTCTTTATTACCGCGATGGGAAGGTGCATGGGCCAAATGGATTATACGCTATCTGACGGTTCATTTTTACGGAGCCATGCTCTATTTCGTGGGTTTTTATGTGCTATTGCTATTCGATATCGTGATAAACATCCAGTATAATGACCTTGCAGCCATTACTGCCAATGACGAAAGCATGATGGGCTATCTACAGAATGCCTTCTTCTCTGCTGGTTATCTGATGGCAGCCAGTGTGGTAGCCTTGAAGTGTCTTAACCTCGTCCCTGACCTTGCGGCGTGGATGATTCCGGAAGGAGACACCGCCTTCTCGACACGTCAGTTTGGTGAAGGTATCGCAACCTCGATGCGCCAATCAGCAGGTAGAGTTATCGGAGTATAGTTTCAAATCTCAAAAACAATTCAGTTATGGTAATAAAGAACCTTGAGAATAAGATAAAGCTCGTGCTTATCATCTGCAGCCTGTTCCTTGTAGGCTGCATAGTCATCAGTCTTGGTAGTATATGGACGGCAAGAGGCATGGTAGCCGATGCCGGTAAGAAGGTCTATGTCCTCGATGGCAATGTGCCTATCCTTGTCAACCGAAGCACCATGGAAGAGACGCTTGACGTAGAAGCCAAGAGTCATGTTGAAGCCTTCCACCATTATTTCTTCACTTTGGCCCCAGATGACAAGTACATCAAATACACCATGGAGAAAGCCATGTATCTCATCGACGAGACCGGTCTTGCCCAGTACAATGCCTTGAAGGAAAAAGGCTTTTACGGCAATATCATGGGTACGAGTGCTGTATTTAGCATCTTCTGCGACAGTGTTTCCTTCAACAAGGAGAAAATGAGTTTTACTTATTATGGAAGACAGCGCATTGAGCGACGTACCTCCATCCTGATGCGTGAACTCGTGACCGAAGGTTTCTTAAAACGAGTTCCGAGAACAGAGAACAATCCTCATGGATTGCTTATCGTCAACTGGCGTACCATCCTAAACAAGGATATTGACCAGCGAACCAAGTCAAGTTACTAAAACAGATGCTATATGGGAATCAAGAAAATCATAGTTGGCGAGCCTATGCCCGACGAGAATGATACAAAGTACAAGGAACGAGCAGAACGTGACCGCAAGGCAGGTGGGCAGTTTGCCCATGCCATAGGTCTTGACAGATTGGCTGCATGTATTCAACGCTTTGCCACCAACCACACGAAATTGTTTCTGTTCATCGTCTTCAGTTTCGTACTGTTCAGCATTGGACTGAACCTGTACCGAATGTCAAAAGCAGTTACTTATCGTCCACAGCCTAGCAGTGCCATACAGAGGCAGGAACATGAGTTGAAGTTTAAGCGTCATCACGCTCCAAAATCAGTAAATCAACAGAGTAGAAAACAATTAGAACTTGAAGAATATGAAGCTTACAGAGAAGATTAACTTTAGGCAGCCGAAGTATATGCTTCCGGCTATCCTCTACCTCCCATTGGTATTCTGTGGCTTCTTCGTGTTACGTCTGTTCGACACAGAAAAGGTCGAAACGAGCACAGCAGAAACCACTGAGTATTATAACGATAAGCTCCCTGATGCCAATATCAAAGGAGATGGTATCGGTGACAAGTACACCAACATGCTCAATGATTTTGGTAAAATTAAGGACGAGTCTGCCGTTGAGAACATCGAAAGAGACAATGATGATATCAAGGAAAATTACGAATCACAGTATTCAGATGCAGAGGTTGCCGCTATGGATCAAAGCAGTCAACAGGCGCAGGACTCTATGGAGAGACTGAAAAGACTACAGGAACAGATGCGTCAGCAACAGGAAAAAGACAATCAGCTTAGCAACGACCGCACAGGTGGTAATACGGAAGAAGAGGAACAGACTCTTGAAAGCCTGCGTCAGGCACTTGCCGACGCAAGACTTGAAGGACAAAAGCGAACCAATACCGCTGGAGGGAAACTTGAAGAAGCCTCCCAAGCAACAGGTACAATCACTAGACGCAGATCTGAAGGAGAAACGGTTGTTGAAGGCAATGTGGTTCCTAACGAGAAGGCTGTAAACGAAATCAGCGAGGATGCCGAAGCAGAACAAGTTGTTAAGTCACAGAAGGAAACCAGCGAGTATTTCAACACCATCACTACCAACGAACCAGAACAAAAGCTAATTAAGGCTATTGTCGATGAAGACATCAAGGCTGTTGATGGAAGTCGAGTTCGCCTGAGACTCCTCGATGACATTGACATCGGTGAGAGAACCATACCTTGTGGTACCTATCTCTATTGCATCATGAGTGGCTTCAGCCAACAGCGAGTCAAGGGAACAGTCAAGAGCATACTAATCAATGATGAACTTGTCAAGGTCAATCTCGCCATCTATGATACGGACGGCATGGAAGGTCTGTATGTTCCTAAGAGTAGTTTCAAGGAAACAACGGACAACATTGCCAGTGGCGCACTCAGTCAGACCATGAATCTGAATGACGGAAGTTCATCGAACACCTTTGGACGTTGGGGTATGCAAGCGTTGCAGAACGCCTATCAGAAGACCACCAATGCCCTATCAAAGAATATCAGGAAGAACAAAGCCAAGATCAAGTATGGCACTCAGGTTTACCTGATTAACTCAAAAGAAAAGCGAAATAAAAAATAATATGGATATGAATAGCATCAGAAAAATCTGCGCATCTATGCTTTGCGCAATGGCAGTCTTCACGGCAAATGCACAGAAGACGACCGACGATATGCAGTTGCTGACAGTCAATGAGAAGGTAACAACAGTTATCACAGCCAGTGAGCCAGTTCGTTTTGTGGACATCAGCACAGATCAGGTTGCTGGAGATCAACCCATCAACAACACCATTCGTCTGAAACCGAAAGAAGGGGTTGAAGTAAACCACGATGGCGATATCCTTGCCGTTGTTACTATCGTAACCGAACGATACCGTTCACAGTATGCTTTGATATACACGTCAAGAATGGAGGAAGCCGTCACGGACAAGGGCATTGCCCTCGATGAGCGCATCCCCTATAACAATCCGGCAGTATCTATGAGTACAGAGGAGATGACACGCTATGCACGTCAGGTGTGGTCAAGCCCTGCAAAGTTCAGAAATGTCGGCACCAAGATGCACAGAATGTACATGCGTCTGAACAATATCTACGCAGTCGGCGAGTATTTCTTCATTGACTTCAGTGTGGAGAACAAAACCCATATCCAGTTCGACATTGATCAGCTGAGAGTGAAGCTATCAGACAAGAAGACTCATAAGGCAACGGTTGTACAGACGATTGAACTCACACCAGCACTCATACTGGAGCCTACCATTGGCTTCAAGTATGGCTACAGGAACGTCATCGTCCTGAAGAAGATGACCTTCCCTAACGATAAGGTTCTAACCATCGAGTTGAGTGAGAAGCAGATCAGTGGGAGAACCATCTATCTCAACATAGATTACGACGATGTCCTGACCGCTGACAGTTTCAGTAATGCAATCCTTTACGAAGAATAAGTGAAAGCTATGGCTAAGTTTGTAAAACAATTCAGGCTGGCTATCCTGTTTGTGGCTATGATGTTTATGGCCACATCAGGATATGCCCAGAGCCACTGCAACCGCATCATGGTTGGTGTGGGTGCTCTGTATGAAAGAGGTCTTGATGCGACAATTTCCTTGGAGCATGAGACTAACAACCACCATGCGTGGGAGTATTTTGCCAACGGCTACCTCAAATACGAAGATGATCCAGCAGTTGGCCACATTACAAGAGATTCCTTCTGGAAGAGTTACAACACATGGGGTGTCGGCATAGTCTACAAGCCTTGTGTGGTAAGAGGAGGTGTCAGCCAAGGTCGCAACAACTATGGTTCTCTCCGTCTGGGGGGATCCATTGGTAGCGACATGGACAAATGTGTCGGTTGGGTGAATGTTGGATATGAGCACAATTATTCGTTGAAACATGGTTGGACGCTGTACTGGCAAGTAAAAACAGACCTTTGCATAAGAGGCAAAGACCTGTTTCGTACAGGCGCAACCATTGGTGTTAAACTACCTTACAGGTCAAGATAGAAAAGAATATGAAGAGCTATAAATATATATTAGGTGCCATCTGTAGTATATCAATGTTGGTATCCTGCGACGACCACATTATAGAAGATGCTTCATGGCATTCATGGACTCCAAGCATGGTGTACAGCACCAATGGCGATGTCACTACATTTGAACAATGTATTGAGAAAGGCAATACGCCTGAAGCCGTGTTGTTTTATGTTGATAGCAGCGACAAGATCAATGGCAAAGCATACGCTGTTTCCCTGCATGACAATCATGCTGCCACATTCAGTAACCCTGACACCATTTATGTGGCTCAGGGGACCTCTGCAGATATCACCACGTTCGATGGCGAAGCCAACACAACAGCCTTGCGCTATGCAGATATAGACTCACCGATAGCCAAAATCGTCAGCCCAAGGTATTTCATTCCGAGCGTAGCAGAAATGTATATGCTCTACGCCTCACGATATTTGGTAAATCCGGTCATCGAGCAATGTAAGGGTGACATTCTTCCTGTGGACGATGAAACCTGCTGGTACTGGACAAGTACAGAGCATAGTGTAGCGCCATCTGACCGCGCTTGCCGTTTCAGTCTGTATTCTGGTCGTTTTGAAAGTGAAGACAAACATTATCCGTTACCTACACGCCCCATCATGGTGATTCGTCTTAACGAAGGAGAATAGCAATGGCAGAAGAAAGCAAAGATCTACAGTCCATCTACATGATATTTCGTACCCTTGTCTATGTCAGCCTGGGTATGGAGTTCTTTGAGTATGTCATCGAACCCGAGATGATAGACTTCTGGGGCGGTGCCCTTGTAGATATTCATGAACGAATAAAGCTCATGGATGTCTATCAGGATGGACATATCATACACAGCAAGGTGATGACATTCCTCATCATCTGCGTATGCTGCATCGGCACCAGAAACAAAAAACACCTTGAGTTCAATGCCAAGAAGATGGTGATTTATCCCATCTCATTTGGCGTGATTATGATGGTTTTCAGCGTTTGGTTCTTCTATCGCCATTGGACACCTACCTTCTTCCACCTGCATTGGAGCACTTGGATTTACATGATTCTGTCGATTATCGGTACCGTTCTCGTCCATGTTTCTTTGGATAATATCTCGAAGTACCTGAAAGAAGGACTCCTCAAAGACCGTTTCAATTTCGAGAATCAGAGCTTCGAGCAGATGGAGGACAAGATTGAGAACAAGTACAGTATCAATATCCCTATGCGCTACTATTATAAGGGTAAGTTTCGCAAGGGCTGGGTGAATATCAGCAATCCTTTCCGCGGAACGTGGGTGGTCGGTACTCCTGGTTCCGGTAAGACGTTCTCCATCATTGAACCTTTCATCAGACAGCACTCTGCAAAAGGCTTTTCTATGGTAGTTTATGATTACAAATTCCCAACACTTGCACAGAAGTTATACTATCATTACCGCATCAATAAGAAGAAAGGACTCACTCCAAAAGGTTGTGAGTTTTCCGTTATCAACTTTGTGAAAGTTGAATACAGCCGAAGAGTCAATCCCATCCAATGCAAGTACATAGGTAACCTTGCAGCAGCTAGTGAAACTGCTGAGACCTTGCTTGAATCTTTACAAAAAGGCAAGAAGGAAGGCGGTGGCGGTAGCGACCAGTTCTTTCAGACATCTGCTGTCAACTTCCTGGCAGCATGTATCTACTTCTTCTGTAACTACGAGAAGCGCCCCTACGACAAGAATGGGCACGAACTTAGCTATGATAAGACCATTGATCCCGAAACAGGACAAGTAAAGCCTACAGGTGTGGTTCGTGATGCCATGGGTAATCCCATGAAATCCGACGACTACTATTGGCTTGGCAAATACAGCGATATGCCACATATCCTGTCGTTCCTCAATGAGAGCTACGAGACCATCTTTGAGGTTTTGATGACCGATACAGAGGTTGCCCCTTTGCTCGGCCCTTTCAGAACAGCCTTTGAAAACAAGGCGATGGAACAGTTGGAAGGTATGATTGGTACGCTCCGCGTATTCACCAGCCGACTGGCAACCAAAGAATCCTACTGGATATTCAGCAAGGAAGGTGATGATTTAGACTTGAAAGTCAGCGATCCTGCTAATCCAAGCTACCTGCTTATCGCCAACGACCCAGAGATGGAAAGTATCATCGGTGCCTTGAACGCCCTGATTCTCAACCGCCTTGTTACTCGTGTGAATACAGGTCAGGGCAAGAATATCCCTGTAAGCATCATCGTCGATGAGTTGCCAACTTTGTATTTCCATAAGATAGACCGACTTATCGGAACAGCCCGAAGCAACAAGGTAAGCGTCGCACTCGGTTTTCAGGAACTACCTCAGCTAGAAGCTGACTATGGCAAGACCGGTATGCAGAAGATTATCACGACTGTGGGTAATGTAGTAAGTGGATCAGCACGCTCCAAGGAAACCTTAGAATGGCTTTCTAGCGACATTTTCGGTAAGGTTGTTCAGTTGAAGAAGGGAGTTACTATCGACCGTGACAGAACCTCCATCAACCTGAATGAAAATATGGATAGCCTTGTTCCTGGTTCTAAGATTGCCGATATGCCTACTGGCTGGATATGCGGTCAGACGGCAAGAGATTTTGTACAGACCAAGACCGGCAGAGGTGGCAGCATGGATATTCAGGAGGCAGAAGAGTTCCAGACAAGTAAGTTCTACTGTAAGACCAACTTCAATATGGACGAGATAAAGAAGGAAGAAGCCGACTATAAGAATTATCCTCTCCCTGTATTCTACCAGTTCGAATCCGAGGAAGCCAAGGAACGAATACTATACGATAACTTCCTTAAAATTAATAAGGAGGTAAAAGATATGATTATTGAGGTTCAGCAATTTAGCAAGAAGTAACAAGGCACTTAAAACTTTTTTCATAGATAAGGAAGGACGACTGTTCGTGATGAATAGCCGTCCTTTTCGTTTTTAAAGGCCATTGTTTGCTCTATTTTTATCTCAAAATCAAGATTTTTGCCTTGATGTGTAAATTATACGCAATTATATTTGGTACTCTCAAACTTTCAATATAACTTTGCTGCGTAAATTTAACGCAAGAATATGAAGATAACTCACAATGGTCAGGAGGGCTACTTTTACAAGTACGAACATGCGGCTATCACGACCGATAGTGTGGTGTTTGGATTTGATGGTAACGACCTTCATGTATTGCTCATTCGCAGAAAGAGTGATACCTATGATAATGAGTGGGCCATCCCCGGCGGTTTCCTGAATATGAATGAGACAGCCGAGGAGTGTGCCCGAAGAGAATTGGCAGAGGAAACGAATGCTGCAAACATCTTCCTCAAGCAGTTTCGTGTATTTAGTGCTGTAGAACGCGACCCTCGTGAGCGTGTGCTGACTATTGCTTTCCTTGGACTGGTTCGTAAGGCAGATCATGCGAAAGTGTTGGGCAGTTCGGATGCCAGTGAGGCCAAGTGGTTCCCATGGAAGGAGGCTCGTGAGATGAAGTTAGCGTTCGACCACAACATGATTCTGAATGAGGCATACGAGGAACTCAAGCGTCAACTCCGTTATACCGAGATGGCATTCCAGCTCCTCGATGAGAAGTTTACCTTGGCCGATATTCAGAATATCTGCGAGATCATCAATGGTGAGCAGTACGACCGCCGTAACTTCTTCAAGAAGATGAACAGTTATGACTTTATTGAGAAGACGGGCGAACAGGGCGAACCTATACACAATAAGCGTCCAGACCTCTATGCTTTCTCGCAGGAAAAATTTGATGTAGAACAGAGCGAAGGCAAGAAATTTCCATTTGATTTTTAAGAACAGTATTAAATTCTATCCGTTATGCAGCGTATATTAGGTGCTATAGTTGGCGATATCGCAGGTTCAACCTACGAGTGGCGCAATACAAAGAGTAAAGACTTTACAATGTTTCCTCCAGGCAGCCGATTTACTGACGATACAGTAATGACTCTGGCTGTCGCTAAGTGGCTGATGGATGACCCTGAGCATCATCATCACACACTTGTGTCTATCATGCAAGAACTCGGCAATAGATTCCCTAATGCCGGATATGGACGTTCGTTCCGCCATTGGCTTGCGATTGAGCACCCTTCGCCTTACAACTCATGGGGAAACGGAGCAGGTATGCGAGTGAGCCCAGTAGGCTTGTATGCTAAGACTCTTGAAGAGGCATTAAGACTGGCAAAAATTACCGCTGAGGTAACGCATAATCATCCAGAAGGCATCAAAGGAGCTCAAGCAATAGCTGCTGCGGTATGGCTGGAACGTCAGAAATGGGATGGCCCTTCATGCAAGAAAAAACCATGTACACTGGATGAAATCAAGAAGTTTACAGAATACAACTTCAACTTCTCACTCGATGAAATTCGTCCAAGCTACACCTTTGATGTTTCTTGTCAAGGTAGTGTACCCCAAGCTATTATGGCATGGCGTGAAGGTGAAACTTTTGAAGATGTTCTTCGTAACGCAATCTCCATTGGTGGCGACTCAGATACGATTGCTGCAATGGCTTGCGGCATTTCAAATCAGCCTATTCCTGAAGCATGGACTGAATGTTGCCGTGCACTTCTTCCCAAGGACTTATTGCAGATAAACGATGATTTCTTAAGATTCCTACGCACGCCATGGAAACATTCCTATAAGTTTGGAGATGGACTATTCGGCGGTGAGTATCCTATTGACAAGGAACTAGCCCGTTCAAAGAGAAAACTGAAACAGATTCTCAACTTTGGCATTACTGACTTCATTGACCTGACAGAAGAGGACGAGTTGCATCCTTATCAGCCGTATTTGCCGGAAGGTGTGAACTACTATCGTTATCCCATCAAAGACTGCTCTGCACCCAATAGCCTTCAAGAAGTCATACGTCTTTGTCGTAAGATTGCAGAAATAGAACGTAATCCAAATCGCAAACTCTACATGCATTGTTGGGGAGGTATTGGTCGAACAGGTACTATCGTTGCATGCTATAAACTCTTCAAGAAAGGCGTTGGAGATGCAACGATGGCCATCCAAAAACTACGAGAAGATTTCTTTGACTGCCCTAAGGCAAAGTATCGCAGGACACCAGAGACCAAAGCTCAGGAAGAATTTATTATACAGTTTGCCACTCTGTGTTCTTCGATGACAGAATCACTCGTTATCGCCAAACAGGATAGAATCAAGGGGAGCATGTTTGGTGGAGCTATTGGCGATGCCTTGGGATATGCGGTAGAATTTGACTCTTGGAAAGGCGTTCAACGTAAATATGGAGAACAGGGTATTACCAATTATCAACTCAACGACAAGGGAATAGCCGAAATTTCTGACGACACACAAATGACGCTCTTTACGGCCAACGGACTAATGATGGGAGATACAAGAGGCTGCATGCGTGGTATTATGGGCTATCCATCATGTTATGTAGTAGATGCTTATCGTGACTGGTTCCGCACTCAGACCGAGCCATTCAGTAGAATGAAACATGAAGCAGGTTGCACTTGGCTACTTCAAATTCCTGAGTTATGGTCACGCAGGGCTCCTGGGACAACTTGCTTAAATGCACTTCAGCAAATTATGAGTGGTGCAACAGTTCGTAACAACAGCAAGGGATGTGGAGGTGTAATGCGAGTGGCTCCTGTGGCACTATATTACTATCGTAGCGAGCATATTCCCTTTGAAGAATTGATTAAGCTCGGCGGTGCTTGTGCGGAGATCACTCATCACCATCCGCTTGGTTACATTCCTGCAGCCATGCTGGTGGGTATTATTGCGCGCATCTTACGCAACGACATCACAACGAAGCAAGACTATGAGGATGCCTGTAAAGAAACTTTAAATGATCTATATCGGGTTTATCCAGAACATAAGGAATCTGTAGCTGTTATGCAACGACTTACAAAAAGGGCGATTGAAGCAGCACATGATTCTTCTCTTGATGATGAAGCCAATATCAGAAGCATTGGCGAAGGATGGGTTGGCGAAGAAGCTTTGGCTATCGCAATCTATTGTGTATCTCGTCATTTTGGGAACTTAGAGAAAGCTATCATTGCCAGCGTGAACCATTCGGGTGATAGCGATTCCACTGGAGCCATCTGCGGAAACATCATCGGCACTATCGTTGGATATAAGGCTATTCCAAAGCGTTTCCTTGAGAATCTTGAACTCTCGGAAGTGATAATGGCCATTAGTGAAGATTTGAATAAAGGCTGTATTATATCGGAATTCATGAACGAAGTGAACGACGAACAACGTCAGTGGTATGCTCGCTATTGCGATATGGAGCCTGCAGGTGTAATAACTCACAAACAGAATCATGATGAACTATAGAATCAATAATCAAGTGCATAGTGGTGCCTTTTATCACTATCCTGACAAAAGGCTTCCCTTAAGTGCCCGAACATATATCGATGGTTGTTCTTACGAATATCAGGAAGTCGATATCGAAACAAAGCTGAGTCACTTCGGCTATTTGGCTATTCGAAATAAGCACTTTTATCGTGAGCTCAAAGACAATATCGATAAGAAGTCCAAAGACCCACAATACGACGGTTATGAAGATACCGCAAAGCATGCCATGGCCGACTATATTTCATACCTGCGTTGTGGCGATACGTACGACTCATTATCCTTCGTATATGCCGATATGAGTTTTCGTCAACTCTATCTCCTGCTGGTGCGAGAATTGAAGTTGCGCTACTATGAATATGAGGATTTTACGGCCCATGTGAAGTGCTATGCATTCAAGGACTATAGATTTGATAATGAATCAATAGCAGAGAGATTTAAAGATGATAGGATAGGTCTTCAGGCCTATCTGACATCAGATCAGGAAACAAGAAGATTAATAAAAGAAGGAAAGTAACGATGAAAAATTATAAACAGGAAGTTGAGCGTTTCCGCAAAGCCCAGGAAACAGATTGGGAAACTGTCAGAGAGGAACTTGTCGATGGCCATAAGTATAGTCATTGGATTTGGTATATCTTTCCTCAGCTGAAGGGTTTTGGGTATAGTTACATGTCGGAGTACTATGGTATAGATGGACGTGAAGAAGCATTGGCGTACTATGCCGATGACTATCTTCGTGATCATCTGATTGAAGCTACCTCACTTGTGCTAAATCACAAGGATAAAGATATTCGCGAGATTATGGGCTCTGATATAGATGCGTTGAAGTTAAAGAGCAGTATGACGTTATTTTGGGAAGTAACGAGGAATCCATTATTCAAGGAAGTGCTCGATTCCTTCTACGGTGGAGTAATGGATATGAAGACAAAGGGGTATCTATAAGCCTTTGCCTCGTTATTTACAAAAAAACGTCGCAGAATATGCGTTATTTTAGCGGTATCTTTGGCTGTTCGGCAAAAATTGCTTATTTTTGTCGCAGATTTTGCGACGATATTCGTCGAATAATGTAGCATAAACAAGAGAATCATGTATATACACGAAAGAGATAATTGGACAAACTTCCATTGGGATGACTCTCAGGTGTCGCTTCTACTGGAGAAGGTCTGCCGCAAGCAAGGCATGCTGTATGGCAGATTAAATTCACTGGGCTTTGACAGCAAGCTCAGAGCCATGGCTGAGAACTTGACTCATGATGTAGTGTATTCTTCAGAGATTGAAGGCATTCGATTGAATGTGGACGATGTACGTTCATCAATCGCCAGAAAATTGGGTATCGAGAACGTGAAGTACACAGCTCCTTCACACTATATTGACTCAGTAGTAAGTGTTATGCTCGATGCTGTGCAGCATTACGACCAGCCACTCAGCAAAGAGAAGCTATGTGCATGGCAAGCAGCATTCTTCCCAACCGGATATAGCGAAGGTAGTCAAATAGAAATCGGACAGTACCGCAGTAACGAGGAGCACATCATTAGCGGCATGTTCGGACGTGAGAGGATTCATTACATCGCACCTTCGCCCGATCGTGTCGATGCCGAAATGCAATCTTTCTTGTCATGGTTTGATAGTGATGAGCCAATCAGCAGCGTCATACGTTCGGCCATTGCTCACTTCTGGTTTGTCAGCATCCATCCATTCGAAGATGGAAATGGACGTTTGGCCCGCATATTGTCCGACATGCAGCTGGCCCGCGGTGAGAAGAGTGAATACCGTTTCTATAATATCTCGTCACAGATCAACAAAGACAAAAATCACTACTACGACATCCTGGAGCGGACGCAGCATGGTCATGGAGATCTGACCGAGTGGCTGATATGGTATCTTCAGAAGCTTGTCGATGCCCTTGACGAAGCAGAAACTATCGTCACCACTATTCTCAACAAGAGTCTCTTCTGGCAAAAAGTTTCTGCGGTTCCTATGACCGAACGACAGACAGAGATGCTGAATCTCTTCCTCGACGGCTATGAGTCGAAGATTACATCCAAAAACTGGGCCTCGCTGGCCAAGTGCTCAAAGGACACCGCTATCCGAGACATACAGGACCTTGTGGACAAGAACATACTGAGAATAGACATACCAGGAGCAAAGCGCCCAAGTTATTCTATCGTCTACGATTCGGAAGATTTGACACAGTTCTTCACAGATATTACCATTGCCGAGGACAAAGGAATCTATTATCTCTGTGCCCAGTTCAAAGGTAAGAAGGAAGTTCGTGAACGCATCCTTGCTCTGGATGCAGAACGTTTCCAGAAAGGTGATTTGCCACTTTCAAATCTTCTTGGCAAGTATTGTTCATATCTGATGGTTGGCAAATAGCCATCAATAACATAATCGATGAAGGGGAAGTCCGCTCATGGTGAGTAGACCTCCCCTTTATCATGTGGTACTATCATCTTCTTTTGCTTCGCCAATATAAATATCATATAGATTGGCTGCCTCTCTGAGTTTATCCTTCATGTAGCAGACTGCCTGACGTGGATAGATCACCTTGATACCCGGGCCATAGCTCATGAATACAGAATACATCTCAAAGTTGATGACAACCTCAATCTGGAAGATGCAGCTGCCGTCTTCAGCATTTTTACTGAGCAATTTCTGTGAAGGGTGAAGGGGCTTTGTCTTGATATACTGCGATTGTTCTCGATTTGCCCAGAACTTTATCCGTCGTGGTGTATGTTTGATGTTTTTACTTACCCCGATTACATCATCGAAGAAGTGCTCTGAATCAAAGTCAGGATTCTCGCGGAAGGGTATGTCGACAGGCTCGATGCTGACAATTCTGTCTAAAGCCAGATTGTAGAGCAGCAGATTGTCCTGCTTGCTTCCAAAAAGGAACCACCGGTTGCGGAACTCCTTCAGCAGATAGGGACAGAGAATGAACTCATGAGGCTGGCGTGCGGAGAACGACTGGTACATAATCCTGAGCGTCTGCTTGTGAGAGATGTAGTTGTACAAAGGATTGAGTAACTTTAAACCTTTCAAATCAGGTACACTGTCGAAGTGAATGATCGGCTTACGATGATGCTTTGTGACCGACAACTTATCCTGCAAACGGCTCACCACATCACTCATCTCAGAGAATTGATCGAAGTCCTGCAGTTGGCGAAGCATCTCAACAGCCTCCTGCATCACCTCATAATCGTTCTGGGACAGGGGCATGTCGGTAATCGAAAAGTCGGGTTCTGCATATCGGTAGTACTTATGCTCATAGACTTCAATGGGCGCGTTATAGCCTAACTTGTCTGAGCGCATCATCTGAATATCACCTTGCACGGTACGTAAGCTGACCCCTTTGCTGATACCCTCCAGTTCATAGAGAGCATCGGAGCAGGCGTCAACGAGGTCTTCAAGTGTCCAACGGCGATATTTGTTGCGAAGACAGTTGTCTATAGTCTTATAGCGGATAAGCGCATTTTTATTTGCTGGCATGGCTATTTTGTTTGATAATCCGAGTTGTTGTTTCTTTTATGATGCAAAGATACCAAACATTTACGCAATCTATTTGCGTAGTTGTAGATAATCACATATTTTTCATGATTTTTCCGCAGTTTTTTGCAGCTACGCAGAAATATTGCGTAGTTGGTATCTACCTTTGCATCACGATTTTGAAAGAAAGGCGCATAGAAACATGGGCTAAGGCACCACACATTATTTAATTATTAAAGAACAAAACAATGGAAGTTAAGATTATCAACAATCGTCCTGTCAAGATATGGACGAACGACGTAGAGGAATCTGCGATGCGGCAGATTGAGAACCTGACTACTTTGCCATTCCTTCATCACCATCTGGCCATCATGCCCGACGTTCATGCTGGTATGGGAATGCCTATCGGCGGTGTGCTTGCGTGCGTGGATGCCGTCATACCAAATGCCGTTGGCGTGGACATCGGATGTGGCATGTGTGCAGTAAAGACAAATTGGAAAGTAGCTGATTTGCCAGCACATGTTATCCGTAAGGAAATCATGAAAGGTATCCGTGAAAGAATACCTCTTGGCATGGACCACCACGAGGAGGCACAGGATGCTAAGTACTTGCCCGAAGGTCACAACATCGACAAGTTGGAGATCGTGAAGCGCAGACAGAATTCCATTCTGCATGAGATTGGAACACTTGGAGGTGGTAATCATTTCATAGAGCTTCAGAAAGACGAGGACGATAACTTGTGGATTATGATTCACTCAGGTTCAAGAAACCTTGGTAAGCAGGTTGGTGACTATTACAACAAGATAGCGGCTGCTCTCAATAAAAGATGGCATTCGTCTGTATCACCAGATATAAACCTACCATTCCTTGCCAGAGGCTCAAAAGAGTTCGGCATGTATTGGAACGAGATGAAATACTGCATTGATTTCGCTCTTTGCAACCGCAAGCTGATGATGGAACGCATCGAAGAAGTCATTGCCAACTCTCTGAAGGGCATAGAGTTTGAGCCTATGATAAATATCGCTCATAACTATGCCGCTATGGAACACCACTTTGGCAAGGATGTGTTTGTTCACCGTAAAGGAGCCACACTTGCAAGAGAAGGAGTTGTCGGCATCATTCCCGGTTCACAAGGCACTGCATCATACATCGTGGAAGGTCTTGGCAACCCAGATTCCTTCTGTTCTTGTTCACATGGCGCAGGACGTGTACTCTCGCGCAAGGCTGCCATTAGGACGCTGAACATGGAAACCGAAGTGAGGAACTTAGAATCTAAAGGTATCATCCATGCCATTCGTTGCCAGGACGATATGCAGGAGGCTTCGGGTGCATATAAAGATATTGACACAGTAATAAACAATGAATCTGATCTTGTAAAAGTAAAGACTAAATTGCTCCCTATTGCTGTGATAAAGGGATGAAATAAAGAAAACAGCAAAATAAAGAAGATGGACTAAGTAGTCCTTACTCCAATGCATAACGAGCATAATTCTCGAAGCATACGTTTTGAGAGCTCGTGCCATCAGGTGTAGCAAACAGGATTGCGATTACCATCTTCTATATGCGGCGGTTAGCTGCACGATTGCCAGTACATTGGCTCAAGTGTATGCTTACTTCTAAAGGCTACTGTTGGTTCGAATCCAGCCCGCCGCTCAAAATGAGGTCTAAGTGAAACCTACTTCTATGGTATCAGCAAGGACTCTAGTTACACAATTACCTCATTCTCGGTCCGGTAGCTCAACTGGTAGAGCAAAGTATTTACTGAGTAGGAATTACCTTAATACGAGGTCAACCTACTCATACTACTTTAGACTTGTGTCGGCGGTTCGACTCCGCCCCGGACCCTCAAAAAAAGCCGCGATAGCTCAGTTGGTAGAGCATTAGAATGTGATGGAATTTTCATTAGGACTAACTCTCACATACTTCACAATGGGAGCTAAGGGTCGCAGGTTCGAATCCTGCTCGCGGTACAATTGTATAGGTCTAAGACTGACATACTCCATCGCTCCACCCTATGAGGCAGAATTTTCGCGACCCTGCCGCCGCCAGTCAATTACCTTACAAAAATAAATATAGGCCAAACGAGACATACTTCATGATGGATTGTAGTTCTCTTGTTTCGTAATTGCCTATTATCAGTATTAACAGGTCAAAGAGTGGCATACTTCTTAGCTCACCAGAGCAACAGTTTGCTAAATTGTCTTGCCACTCCATTACCTTTAAAATTAAAAACGATGAATAAACTAATTCTCAATGCAGTAGCTCTCAGATATAGAGCTCTGTACCTTGGAATCAATCGTGAGGACATCAACATGACCTCAGAGGTTTCAGCACCAGTCATTGCTTTTGTTGCAAGACTGAAGGAAAATGGCTTCTCCGTAAGCGAGGAGTTATTACATGCTCTTTGCGCAGTTTCGGCAAATGACTTGTCTGACATTACAGACACCATTAACGATATTATGGGTGTAAGCCTTAACTGGGCATCACTTGTAAAGGGATGGAATGTGCCTACCGGAGAATCACATATCGATCATCTCGTTACGCTGTTTGCTAACCTCCTTGGTGGTGAGAAAGCTGGTATAAAGGGCGAGAAGCTCGCATGCGGCTGTTTTATTCCAGAAGGAATCTTTCCATTGGAGCGATACAATGGCTGTCCCTTCTGCGGCAAACCCTTCAAAACTGCCAACTATGTATTCAAAGGACAAGGTAGCAAACTGAAAGAACTCCGTCTGTTTACCGATAAGGAGATGAAAAATGTGTTCGAGTCACTTCTTTCATCGGCTACACCTCTCGACGGCACCCAAAAGGACTCCTTGCAAAAACTGCTAACCATCTATCCCATTCCTGAGAATATTCAGATTGGCATGAAAGAAACTGCCATGTTTGTAGTGAAGTCGCTTATTGATGGAGGCAAAGCTATAGAGTCAGGTGCATTGATGAAGACTCCTGCAGATATTCTTCGCTATCTGTGGTTTGAGAAGACGGGCAACGTGCAGATTATCGAGCCTAAAACGCTTGTAGCGCATGCTCGCAAACTCTACTTCCACATGTGGGGACCACTCGACCGTGGTGTTGAAGCATCTGCAGAAATGAAGAAGAAGCTGCAGCTGAAGTACAACCGCCAGATGTGTCGTATTGTAGCTGAATGGCTGAATGGCGTGAAGCTGTCGGCAGAGCATGCAGCAGAGAATATGAACCCTAAACGCGGTATGTGGGTACGCATGATTCGTGCGCTTCGTCTTGGCGAATACGCTCGTAAACCTGGTTTTGAACGCCTCGCAAAACTGCTTGATGTATTCTATCATCAGAATTACACCACATGGCAAGGTCAGGTGGACGAAGCACGTATCAACAATGAGGCAGATGCCGTGCTAGGTATGCTCAAACAACGCCCCGGCATGTTTGCCCGCTGCCTGTTTGCCACCATGCTTCGTTTCGAAAAGGATAAAACATTGGCAGCCTTCGACGAGGTTGCAGACAAGCTGCCGGCACGTCTGTTACTCTCTTTAGGCAATGCAGCCGATTTCTATTTCGACATCAAGCAGACACGTATAGCTCGTCCTATTACCGGAGGCACGAAGGAGGTCCCTGTCAACAAACTTCTCAATCTCTATAGCGAGGACGACCGCAAGGAGATGGCTGCGGCTGTAAACGAGTTGTACAAAGCATCCATGAAGAGACGTTATGCGGCTGTGAAGACAGCGAGCAAAACTATCTACATCGACCCTATGCTCTACCATATACCTGTCAGTGTTGGCGATAGAGCAACGACCATTCAGGACACCTCTTGTGCGTTGATGGGAACCCGTTTCGCTGTTGAAGGTGATGCTGTCCGTTTGTTCCTCCAATGGGGCAAAGGCTTGCACGCCCAGCACCTCGATATGGATTTGAGCTGTCGCATTGCCCTTGGGGATGGTAAGGTAGATGAATGCGCTTACTACCATTTGAAGGCTGTTGGGGCAAAACACTCAGGTGATATCCGTTCTATTCCAGAGATGGTGGGTACTGCCGAGTACATCGAGTTGTCCATGCCTGAACTGATTCAGGCAGGAGCCAGCTATGTGACTTTCACCTGCAACGCTTACTCATGGGGAGAATTATCTCCAAATCTTGTTGTCGGCTGGATGGATTCGACCCATCCGATGAAGATTTCCGAGAAAGATGGAGTTGCCTACGATCCGTCATGCGTTCAGCATATGGTTCGCATCAACGAGAGCAACCTTGCCAAGGGACTGGTCTTCGGCATTCTCGATATAGAGAAGCGAGAGATTGTATGGCTCGAAATGCCATTCACCAATCAGACTCTGAAGGGTTGCGATAGCACTGCTGTAGAGGCATTACTCAAACGACTTGAGAACAAGCTCTCTGTCGGCGAACTCCTCTCCCTTAAAGCATCAACTCAAGGTCTCGCCTCCGTCGAATCAACTGACGAAGCTGATGAGAGTTACACTTACGAATGGGCACTCAATCCTGCAGTAGTAGCAAATTTGTTACTTGGCTAATAAGATATTACCGTACTGACAAATAAAGGATGGCATCAGCTTTTACAGCTTTGCCATCCTTTATTTGTTTCTTCTATGGTTAACCAACCATGACAGTATGAACCATAAGTCCTTTCCTCTTGGCATAGTCAATCATTTGAAATGTACCTCTTGATTTGCCATCCCAGAATGCGATTAGCCCTTCAGCATTGTCGGCCATTTCCTTATTGCGGATAATACCTGCAGATCTTCCATGCTTCTGCCAGTCAGGCAGATGACTTAAAATTTTCAGTCCTCGTTCTTGTGCATATCTTTCACCAAGTGAGTCAGCTCCTTTTGCACCACCACTAACGACCGCCATTACTCCACCTGTGAAGTTGGAGAAAATAACGTCGCAAGTCCTTTTCAATAACTCATAGTCGTTGAAAGTCCTGCTTCCTGCGATAATTACTCTGTTCATTCGTTCATTCTATTATTTGTGGTGTTCATACAACCAAGCCTTATCTCCCTCATTAAGAGAATCCCACCAGGTTCCACGAGAACGTGGCTTCCTTCGACGCTTGTCCTTCTTGCGAGTCCTGCCTTTTCGCTCACTTGCTATGATGAGCAGGCAGAAAATGATAAAACCAATTAGTAACATACTTATATTCTTTTGTTTCTGACGTTATAGTGTATCAAAGTCTTGATGTAGATAGCATTTGCTGCATCACGAAGTTAAGGATAACCATCGGATCAAAGAACTTCCCTTTGGCATCGCCCATCCTACAAGCCAAATGAAGGTGTGCTCCAGTCGTTCGCTTTCCGCTGTTACCACTAATGGCTATCACCTGACCGGCAGCTACGTATTGTCCTCGTTTAACCTTAATCTTTGATAAATGCAGATAAGAGCACACGCAAGCATCGTGGCTGACAGTCACGTAATATCCACCATTTGTAGAATAACCTGAAGCAACCACTTTGCCCGGCAGCATGGAATACACCGCTTCATACCTCGCACTGAGGTCTATGCCGTTGTGCATTCTGACCTTCTTCCTGTTCAAGGGGTCTCTCCTCATACCAAATGGAGAGTTTACTTTCAGGGACTTCAAAGGCAAAGCTACCATAGGCATCTTCGATGTAAGGCTATCAGCCGAAACATCTGCAATTTGCCCCTCGTCTGCATATTCATCGTCATCATCATACGCTAACGAGTCGGGAGTACTTATTCTGCGAATTTCAATCGTCTTATTCCCTCCTATCGTGTTGAAGTGAGAACTCGACTGAGCCTGTAGACGTGTAGAAAAAACAAGCATGTTCAGCATCGCTAAAACACCAATTTCAAAGATACACTTCTTTCTATACACAAAGGTAACCATAATCTCCCAAATATCATAATATTGCGTACTAAAAATGTGCAACAACACGCAGTCGTTGACATAACTCAAACATACATTCTTATATCAATATATTGAGTTGTTATACTTTTTGTCTGATCATATAATCTCATGGCTACCTTCGCAACTTTGGCCGTATAGCCTGGATCTTCTGCATAACCTATCCTCCTCAAAAACTTCAGGTAATTGCCACCTTTGTACCGGTACTGTATGAACTTCTTATAGGCAATTACGCTATCCTCCCATCGGGCAAAATGATAATAGTCATGCCGTCTGGAATCATACAATCCAAACAGATTATTATATTCCAGACATGCCCTGCTTTTGAAATGCCCTGTTTCAAGAACTGCCTGTGCGAGAACAAACAATAGATTAGACAAACCTTCCTCTTCTGCTACCTTGGCAACATTCTCTAGGGTCAGAGCATGTTGTTCTCCTGTATAATAACTGAGTACTCGGCCGTTATTCAGTCTGGTTGTCTTATCAGTAGCTTTGCCAATCATTCCTTCAAACTTCTTGATATACATTTCAAGTTCCTCGATGGTAAGCATGGAGAAATCCGAGGAGTTTACCTCGTCTGCTTTGACACTATCGCCCAAGATACTGTCTTGGACTGTGATATCTTTCTTTTCCTTGCCTACGGAATGAAAGTATTCCGGGTTCTCTTGTGCCTGAGCCTCAGCTACAAACATCAGCGAGATAGTCATGAGTGTAACGTATTTGATGATCATAGTGCAAAGTTACGCCCAAGCATTCTGCTGCAATAACACCTTTGTATATAACGCAAGATATTGCGTGTAATTTATCTCGTTGGTACAGTTCATATACACCAATCGAACCAGCATTACTATTTTGATATAAAAATCACATGTTTGCGTGAGATAATTCTTTTCTGCTGCTAATAAGGAGTACTTTTGACTTAAAAATCAAAGGCTAAAAGCTATGCAAGAAAAGAAATTCCACAGAGAGGAATACCCTCTAGACATCCTGTCCGAATACGGACTTACAGAAGAAATGGTCTATGACCTTCCTGACTTCGTTCATGCAACGCTGGAGATGGGAGGCAAGTCACCATTGTTGCCCATCGTTGTGGAGCAACCCTTCGGTCGCACCCATGCCTTTGCCAAGTTCAAACTGGTAGAGACGGAAGAAGGACTCGATGTTCTGTTCTCTCCCAAGCTCACGTCTGCCAATCTGAGCCAGTTCACCGAGAGAGAGCAGATGCTTCTGAAGGAAGGTAAGGTCATCGTAGCCAACATCGAAGACTCCTATGTCACGGATGAAGGAGTCGAGGAAACACAAACCATCAAGGCTTTTGTGCAGTTGGACAAAGACACCTTAGGTGTTGTCTATTGCCCCACGCCTCTCATTGGCAGGAACCTCAATGCCATTTCCAACGAGTACGACCTGACAGGAGAACAGCTCAAAAGCTTCTGGAATGGCGATCTTGTAACCATTCAGGAAGAGAATGAGTATGGCGAAAACGAAGACGTGACCATTGGTGTAGACCTCTTCGATGACAAAGGCATAGTCATCGTGCTGGGCAATTCCGACAACTACCAGCGCACTGTCCGTCATCCTATGCCTATGTACAACTTTGGCAATGATGGCTGTTGGCTTAACAAAGACGGTCAGCTACGCTATGTTCCTGAAGATGAGTTCACCAAAGATATTCAAGCCGAACTTGACAGAATCGCCAACAAAACTTTATCGCTCAGCAACCATGGTGAGCATCCACTTGAATCCGAATCAAACGAACTCAACAACTCACAGGACGATAATCATCAGATTACCCGATAATATCAGTAATATCAAAACATCAGTAACAATCATGGCAAAGAATTATCCCAACTATGACGACCTCGTACAGATGTACCAGGACGGCGACATCACAGCTGTTGACTTTGTAACTCAGCAGTCCGATGAGATTACAGCAGAATACGAGACTTTCTACAAGGACGAAGATCTTGACAGAAACAGCACTAACTCAGCGATGGCTTTCATGGATTACAGAGCAGACCTCTTTGAAGAAAGCCTCAGCAACTAATCATCAAATCCCAGAAATATGAGCATCCGTTCAGAAGCCATGCCCTACAGAGCTGGAGTATCAGGCATACTCCAGGATTTACTCCGTAGAAACGGCATGCAAGCACAGATAGCCTTGGAGGACGACAGGTTTGCCCTGTACGTCCAAGGTCATGACAGCCCCATGCTAAGGTATGACATCTCCGAACAGCAGATGCGTGCCTTGGCAGATGGTGGCACCAATTACTCCAATAAGAAAGCCTATCAGACATTCAACAGTATTGTCAGCAAGGACTTCGACCTGCCATCTTCTTTTGTGGCTGCAAGGAACGTGAACAGCCGTGTTGCCATGGGGCTGCATGGCTACAGGGAAAGAACTGAAGGCTATGGTCGTGACATGGGGTTATATGGAAGACCCCATGCTTTCGGTCCCGGTTTCCTCGGTTGGTCACCCCATCAGCAGGAAGGTTTCCATCTTCGACGTGTCGGAAGTGTCGCCATGATGGGAGGTGCGCCAATAGTGATGGAGCACTATGATGGGCGCCTACGCCCAGGCGAATTGAAGAGCGGCAGTTACGGCTACTATTGGAAAGGCGACCAGCAACCGGCACCTGCCCAAGCCGTTGACCCCATGGAACAACTAAAGGTCTCCTTTCCTCCCATTGAGACCAAACCACGCTCTACAGAGCCAGCCATTCCTTACAAGGATGCCATCGTATCTGTGGGCTTCTCCAACGAAAAATGGCAGACAGTCCTCTCCAGTCATGGTATCATTATCAATGACCAGGAAAAGACGATGACTATTCAGAGTGCGGCCACTCAGCACGACATCAAGGTCAACCTGACAGATGAACAGTATGCTAAGCTAACCGACAACAACCTCACCAATACTCCGGTCAATGCCAGACTTGACATAATCAATGCCGCCATTGCCAAGGATTTTGATGGAAAGATAACGATGGATGTACTCAATAGTAAAGAGCGTATCAACCTCCCTTTGAAGCCCGAAGTAGCACAGCAGCTCAGTCAGTTGGAAGACCAACGAATAGCAGAACGCTATCATCAGGAAGAGTCGCAGGTCATCATGGACTGGCATGTAGCACCTACGCTCAATCCAGAACAAAGCTATGTCGATGGCAAAGCACTCTCTCAGATGGATGAGTCCAAGGGATGGTTTCGTGAAGGCCAACATGGACGTGAGGTCGAAGTCGGTGACATCTGGGTGGAGAAAATTCCCTCTATACAAGCTGTCAGAGAACAACAGATGCAAGATGATGCATCCAATCATGCACTCAAATCCATAGCAGCGACTATCAATCAGCTAACAGGCGAAGAACGCTTCAACAACGGCAATGTCAACCTGAAGACCATTGCCGATGCTATGGAGAAACTTACTCCAGAGCAGAAATCGTCATTGGACAAAGCTTATTCCGATGCCTATAACCAGAAGCTGCAGGAGTTGAAAGAAGCACAGTCCAAGGTCGAAGACAAGGAGAATGACCAGAAGAGCACCTTCCGCATGAGTGCCGTCATCAATGGCGAGGTCATCACGCATGAGATCAATCAGAAGCAATACAACAAGTTTATGGCTGTTGATGACTACCAGCGTCAGCGTATGATGAGCAAGGCCTTCAAGGAAGTAGACATGAAGACACGTCCAGAGATGCGAGAGCGCTTCCATCTAGGAGCCTTCCTTTCCGCAGGACTTACGGCATTGAGCGAAGCCACCTATCTTGGAGCCGACATCGCCCATAACGTAGAGCATATCAAGCATCCACACGCAGCACCCGAGATTTACAGCGAGCGACATGGCACCAGCCATATCTTCGTAAAGCCAGGTGTTGACAGTCCGCAGGATATTGCCCAGCGAGCCTTCGACAGAGGACTCAATGAAGGTACTCATGGTGGGTTGCACCGATAATACCAGTAATATCAGTAATACCAGTAATATCGGTAACAATAGTAATTACAGTAATATAAATCATATCAGTAATATAAGATTACCATGCCATACAGCAAAGACGATGACTCATTCAGAGAATACCTCGACAAAGTAAACATACAGGAGGTCCTTCTTCATGCCGGTTATATCCGTAACAAGCGTGACGGCTTGCGTTACCCATCTTATGTAAGACTGGATAATGATGGCAGACGTATCAAAGGTGACAAGTTCATCGTGAACCCTACCACCAATACCTGCTATCATCCTCCAATTATCAAGAACTACAATGTCATTTCTCTGATCACAGAGCATCCTGACATGTTCCCTGAGAAGGTAACCAATCCTTACCGCCTGGTTCATGACGTATGTAGAAGCATCCTCGGACTGCCTCCTGCAGAACGTTCACAGAATATTGCGCCAGTGAGAGAAGCCAAACCTTTCTCCCTTGACAAGTACGATCTAAAGCACTTCGACGCAACCCACGCAGATGGTTATCGAGGATTCTATCCATATTTTAAGAGCAGAGGCATAGATTTTCTCACGCAGAAAACCTTTAAGGACCATTTTGTACTTGCATCCAAGACGAATGAAAACGGAAAGACCTTCACCTCTTTGGCCTTTCCCATGCGCATTGCAGGCAAAGGCGATACCATCGTAGGTTTCGAGGAACGAGGTCGTCCACGCATGGATGGCAGTTCCGGGTATAAGGGAATGGCACTTGGCAGCAACGCTTCCGAAGGTATATGGATAGCCAATCTTGGAAGAAAAGACCTTACACAGGCTAAGGAAGTCTTTTGGTTTGAAAGCGCCTACGACGCCATGGCTTACTACCAGTTAAACCGTCAGACACATCCTGAATTGAAGAATGCCGTCTTCCTCTCTACAAGCGGCAATCCCACCAACTTACAATTTCGAGGAGTCGTCATGGAAGCCCTCGAAGCCCGTCACCATCTCTGTTTTGACAACGATGCTGCAGGCAAGCAGTTCGTACTAAACTTCGAGCTGGCTATGCAGCGTCTTAAAACCGACCTTCCCAAGGTCAGTGACGAGATGCGACCGTATATGGATAGCCTGCAAAACCCTAAGGACATCTTATCAGGAGAGGCAGACTACCTTCCCAATGACCTCTATAAAGCCTACGGCAAATATGAAAGCGCCTGGATAGAGCTAAACTCTATGAAGCAAGGAGGTGTAAGTGCTCCCGATGATATTAAGGAGCAGGGACAAACAGCCGAGCAAGCCTTCAAGGCCTACAAACAGTTGCTGAGTGACAGGCTCTATATCGGGCAGGAACAAGGTCCCTTGAAAGACCTTGGCACCTATGACATACCCGAATGGGCTATGTGCTTATTGGAGAACGGAGAGCAGGAAGGACTGACGGAAACAGAAATCCAGACCTGCAACGACTTCATAGAAAAGCATTTCCCTGAAGGCTACATCTTCAGTGTGGATTGGAATCATCCTGACGAATTCAACCAAGACCCAGCCTTTGGCGAGCGCAATTCCAATGCTCTGGTGCAGCGAGGCGAGCCTGCTTTCTTAGCAGTCAAAACCTACCGAGTGCATTTCATGCATCCCTCACAGCGAGAAGGCGAGCCCCTAAAGGAGCTTGCCATCGTGCGTGAGATACCCGAAAATGGCTGTAAGGATTGGAACGACCTGCTCATCCAGCAGGAAGAAGCCAAGCAACAGGAAAGCCAGAAGGCGCAGACCACCCAGGCCGGGCTTGACATGGATGGCAATGGCGAGATTGAGCTCAGCGAAAGCGATGAGAAGAAGCATCAAGTAACACATAGTCACGGAAGATAATGGACAGGACAATAAGGATTCATCCCGATGCAGCACAAGTTACTTGCAGCGAGTTTCCCTCTTTTCTGCTCGTAGCGGTATTGCTCATTCTCGTTGGATGGGACGGGCTTCTCCCTGGTTTTATGAAGGCTCTTCTCTCCATACTCATAGGTGGTCTCGTTCTCTATCTGCTCTACAGGTATATCTACATCACAAGAATGGTCTTCCTGATAAACGGAGAACAACTCGTTCACGAGCATGGGGTCTTCAACATACAACGAGATTACATCGAACTATATCGTGTCGTTGACTATAGTGAGCACAGAACATTCCAGCAGATGCTGTTTGGTCTGAAAACCATCAGCATCTACAGCGGTGACAGAACCAATCCACGCCTCGATATGATCGGAGTCCTTAAAAGCACAGATATTATCAGCGAACTAAGAATCAGAGTTGAAGCCAATAAGGCAAGACGTAACATACACGAATTCACTAACATGCAGTAATATGAATAAAAGGGAAGAAAACAAAACACCAGACAAGTTGAAAGCCTATGACTATCGGTGGATTGGCATCTCACTGATAGCACTTCTGCTTTTGATTGCCAGTATCCAGAAAGGGTATTGCCAATCCCTTGTCACCTCCAACCCCGGTGAATATACGGTTCTTGCAGCAGGCAACATACTCATCAACGAGACCGTCAAGAAGGAAACATCTGCCCAGCGAGAGACAGCAGCCCTTCAGACAGCCATGTCTGGAGAGTTCACCAAGATAAAGCAATGGGAACAGAAGTACAACTCCTATCTGAAGACCACCGAGGGCTATGCTTCTACCTTGAAGGCGGCTACCAGCATCTATGATGACGGTATGCGCATCCTTCTGAACCTCGACAAGATACGTCAGGCTTGCAACAACAACCCACAGGGAATCGCAGCCACCATCAGCATGAACAACCTCTATGCTGAGACGGCCACAGAGTTTGTCAGCGTCTTCTCCCTTTTGAAACAAGCCGTAGCCAAAGGAGGCAAGGAGAATATGCTCACAGGTGCAGAACGAAGCAAGACCCTTTGGGAGTTGGAGGACAGGCTTAAGACGCTGTCCGATAAACTCAAGCTGTTGCATTACAGCATCCGTCACTACCGCATGGCAGATGTGTGGTACCAGGCAACAGCAGGGATGATAGAACGAGACAAACGTGAAGTCGCCCTGCAGTCGCTCTCTCATTGGAAACGTCATAACAAAGAAGTCTCACAATACAGATAATGGAAAGATATAAGACCTACATACTCACAGCCTTGTTTGCGCTATGCCTGACCACCACAGGACGGGCGCAGGCCGTTTCCGTTGACCCGGTACTGACAGGAATGATTCTGGAGTTCACCCAAAAAGCCAAGTCGCAGTACAAGTCACAGGAAGAGATGATGGCGCTTCAGACAACCGGTCACATCTGGCTGAAGGAAGAGGTGGATAAGGCCAGGAAGTGTCAGGAAGAGTTCGACAAATATCTCTCCACCTTTCGAAGCATCCTTGGCTATGCCGCTCAGACCTATGGTTTCTACTACGAGATCAATAACCTGAGTAACAACATGGGCCGACTTACCGATCAGATAGGAAGTTCGCCTACCAACGCCATTGCTGTTGCCTTACACCAAAGGCGCAACGACATCTATGTGGACATCATCAATCTGAGTGTCGGCATCGTCAACAACATCCGGCAAGTATGCCTTGACAACAAGATGACGGAGAAACAACGTATTGAACTAGTCTTCTCCATTCGTCCGAAATTGAAAGATATGAACCATAAGCTCGTGTTGCTCACCAAACTAGTCAAGCACACCAACCTTGCGATGGTCTGGTATGAGATTGAACACCGAGCCCTCCCTCATGAAGGCCGAGCAGGCATCATTGAAGAAGGCTTTGAGCGATGGAGATTAAGTAGTAAAAGTGTAAAAGTAAGACATTGATATGGGATGGTTATCATTAGTAACAAAGATTGTTCCTAAAGTATGGACTGGAGGAACCAAAGCCACCTCTATGCTATGGCGAGGAGGTGCTGCAGTAACAGGAGCAGGATGGAAAGCAGCCAAAACAGTTGCCGCATATCCTAAAACTTCCATCGCAACAGCCGTTGGAGGCTGGGCACTCATGGAGAAGGCGCAGCATCCTGACGAAAGTTTTGGCACAGCTGTAGGAAAGACCGTTCGAGGCGGTGTTGATAGCGGTGGAGAATTTCTTCACGATGCCGTCAACGGCTTTGCTGGTGAGAACACGGTTGAAGCCGTAAAAGACACGGCAGGTAATGTCATGGATGCAGCTACCGGCACTCTTGGCGAGTTGAAGGACACGGTCACAGAGTCGAAAGGACTCTTAGGCACCCTTGCAGACTCCATGAAAGGCATCAGCAGTTTCCTTGGCAATATCTCCGGAGGTAACGGCATGAATATGTTCGGCAACTTCTTCAACAACCTTGCCAGCGGTAAGGTCAGCGGTTTAGGCATTGGTGCGCTTATCGTGGGAGCCTACATGATCTTTGGCAGAACAGGTATGCTCGGCAAACTCGGTGGAGCCCTTCTTGCCATGATGATGATTGGTGGCAACAGCCAACAACAGACACAGACCAATGCCGCAGCACAGGATCAGCAACTCGCAGAAAGCCAATCGCACGGTATGCGCAGGTAATCCAAGTAACAATAGTAATTTCAGTAATATGCAAAAAAGAAAACACATCTGAATTGAACTTATATGGACAACAAGCAATCAATGAACCTCCAGTCTCAGAGTGGCTATTCCATGCCCTTTGATTTACCTATTGGAGAAGCCCCCCAAATCACATTGGGCTATGGCCAACAGACACACCCTCAATCCGGTGAAGAGTTTTTCCATCATGGTATGGATTTCAAGGTACACCCAGGCACATGGCTGAAAGCGATGGCCAGTGGTGTCGTATCAGGCATTGTATCTGATGTCAAGGAAGGCTATCGCATCACGATAACCTATCCCAGCTATGGCGACAAGGAACGTAATGGCTATGAGGTAGTGTATTCCCATATCAGCGAGTCCATGGTAGGCTTCGGTCAGTCTGTCAAGGCAAAGGATAATGTAGCCCGATGCGATGACACCCTGCATATCGAAGTCAAGTTCAACGGCAAGGAGGTCAATGCAGAGGAGTTCATCAATATGATGCGCGACAATGTCGTCATGGAGAGCCAACTTCAGATGCAGGGCAAGAACCCCGAAATAGCCACCTTAGGCCTCGATGTCCATACACCCTATGACAGCAAGAGCGATGAGATAGAGATGCTGCAAAACCGCTTTGGCAGCAGCTATTTCAATGCCATCTTCCGAGGAACGTACAAGGTGCCAGACAATACAGAGCAACGATTGAGAGATGCCATAGCCATGGGCGCACGCAGTGGTGCCTACTATCAGCATTTCCCAAGTTTCCTCAATCCGCTTGGACTTGGAAGCCGAGCCGTAGAACTCATCAGTTTGATTCATACCATTCTCATTGAGGATATGCTCAACTACCTTGCCTTGGAGAAGGGTGTTTTCCTCTCCGGCATGAGTGAAGAAGATAAAAAAAAACTTCTGACAGGGCTTTAAGCAGTAAGGGCATCGTAGATCCTCTGGCCGATTTCGAACTTGACATGACCACCATCGACATACAACGCATGGTGAGCGTCTATCCCGACAAGGACGGACGTATCTGGTGGACCAAGGCATGGTTCAACGGACGAAAGAAGGGAGAAAGAGCCATCGAGATTACACGAGCCATGGCCATCAAGTTCATCCACGACCAAGCGGAAAAGGACGAATGGCTCGAAGAATACTTCCCCAAGCAGATGCAAGTACTGCATCAGGCTCTGGAGCAGACACGTGAACAAGTACTTGAACAATATAGGCAAACCATCATATAATGGCAGATAATACAAACTTTTTCAATAGCAAGGTCAAACCGATTATGGACAAAGTCTATAGTGACCTGCGCAGCAAACAGAACGAAGAGTACGCCAAGGAGCTGAAGTCCTGGCATACCCTCGCTGCAAATGCTGCCGATCCCTACAGTATGATGGGCAATGACATCGCCTACAATCGAGTCAAGGCCCTAGGCCAGTGGAACAGCAAGACCACGGAGGACTACATCTCTATGGTCAAAGCGGAACTGCAGAAGAAAGGCATCACAGTAGATGCAGTCATGGAGAAGCAGATGGTGGATTATCTTGTCAGTAAGGAAATCCCCAAGAGTTCTGCCGAGTATATCCTGAAGAAGGCCGCGAAGGGCACACTCTTCGCCCTTCCGTACAACGCCCGTAAGTCAGCCTTGGAAGACCATATAGAGAAGGATGCCGAAAGAAGATACAATCCTTCTCTCTTTGAGGATGCCACAGCCAGCATACTCAGTTGGGCCACTACCGCAGCCACCACCATGGGCTTGGGCGGTATCTGGGGACAAACGGCTACCGACCTTGCCGTTGAAGGCTTGAACCATGCAGCAGGCAAAGAAGATGAGTACCTTGCCAGACAACGTGCTCAGGCACAGAAAGACTACCAGACTGCCGAAAAGAAGACTGCAAGCATACCCAAGTGGATGCTCACACAGATGGGCTTCGACCGTATCGGCAATGCTAAGGACGCGGACCTCACCAAAGCACTCCAATGGGCAGAGAGTAATGCCGGCAACTACCGCAAGAAGATACAGACAGCCATTGAGAATGGCGAGCGTACCGTCAAGGCAGCTGGCAAGGACAAGGACATGTCCATCACCGATGCGACCCTAAGAGCCAAACAGTACGAGGGCTTTGCCACAGCTATCCAAAAAGAACAGAACCTGAGAAAAGATACAGGCAACCATGTGGTCTATCAGTCAGCGATAGCAGAAGCTGTCGAAGATGCACCCTTACAAACGCAAGCTATCGAGCAACCACCAGCAGAACAGTCAACCGCTCAGCCACAGCAGACGAATGGTGACCAAAATGGATGGAACAATCTCATTGGCTCCATTGGCTTAGATGGCGTAGGTGACACCATGAACCACCTTGGTTTCACCCTTGCCAACCTTCCAGATATGCTTCTCGGCATATTCACTGGCAGGACCAAGTCCATTGGTATGAACCAGAGCAGTCTGATGCCACTTGCAGCCATCATCGCCGGCACGTTTATCAAAAATCCGTTGTTGAAGTTCCCGATGATGCTTTGGGGAGGTGCCAACCTTGTCAACAAGATGGGTCAGGAAGCCCTGAAGGACTATCGAGGAAGCACCAATAGACAGGAGCATCAGCAAGCAGCCACCTACAAGCAATACGCCAACGAACTGCTTGACCAACGTATCACAAGCCCTGTGATAGAGGGCGACAAACTGATTCTGAACATCGACCATGTTCCCAGAATCGTGACCCTGACACCCATGATACTTGATGCCTACGAGCAAGGAGCATTGCCTCTCAACGTAATAGCCAACCGCATCCTGGCAAAGAGTGACGCTCAGCGGACGGTCGCCGTATCGCAGGCACAAAATGCCTCGGAGCAATACGAGCAGCGTCAGGAGCACGAGCAATCACGCGGTATCAGATAAGAAAAGGAAACAGAGAGGAAGCCTCTGACCCTAATAGTTCAATTCAAATTATTTCTCAACCATTAAATGTTACGAAAAAGATGGACGAAGAAAAAGTAATTCAAAAAACGGGCACTGAGCGCCAGGCAGAAATTCTTGCTGCTGCTCTTGAGAAAGCCCAAAAGGACGACGGTGTTCTTCTGAACTCAGGTCAGAAGTCTTACCCTCGACTGTATGACAAAGGACTCATCGTTAGTCCAATCAATGCTGTTGTCATGGCTATCCATAGCGACAATGGCGAGTTCAAAACCAACAACTACACGCTCTTTAACCGTAGCCAGCAGCGTGGTGAAGCCATTCGCAAAGGCCAGAAAGGTGTGCCCTTCACATGGGTCAATGCCAAAGAGTATGCGAGTAAGGAGAATGCCGATGACAAAATCTCCCGGACCGACTACCGCGAACTGTCCAATGAGGACAAGGCAAAGTATCAGGTCATTGCCAAGCAAGAGAGCTATACGCTCTTCAACATCGACCAATCAACGATGTCTCATGTTCATAAGGAAGACTACGATGCGCAGATAGAAAAGTATGGCGGTCAGGAGAAAACAGAGGGCTACATGACCAAGGATGACAAGAAGCTTCGCATGGAGGTAAACAATTTCATCCTCAGTATGCGTGACAACCTTGTTGCTATCAAGAAGGATGCCGCTGGCAACGCCCTCTACGACCCGAAGAAAGATACGGTGCGCCTTCAGTTCCTATGGCGACTATGTGCAGGAGACGGCCCGCCTTGTAGCAAAGGCAACCGGTGTGCCCGAACGCCTTGGTCGCGAAGGATTCTTTGACCCCAATAAGGACAAGACTCTGTCTGAGAAAGCACAGGTCAAGGAGCAACTGACTGTGGAACTTGCTTCTGCCGTCAAGATGCTCGACTACGGACTGCCAGCCAAGATACACGACGACACCGTCCGCATCGTTCCTGATGCTGTCAAGTACCTGAAAGAAGACCCTTCCTTTGCCGAAGAGTTGTTCCGTGATGTCAACCGTACAGTGGGCATGATCAAGAAGGCAGAGAATGGAGAAAAGATCAAGTTGCTTGAAAAGCCAGAGCAAGACCTTCATAAGAAGTGGGACAGACAGTTTCCCATGGATAACGTCCCCCAACAGTTTAAAGGCATCGTCATGGTCAAGGACGACGATGCCAAGTGGACACTCACAGCCAAAGCTGAAGGCGAACCACGGTTTGCCGTTCATCCTACCTACGAGGATGTCAGTCTGTTCTTTGATGTCATCAAAAACGACCGGGACACAGAGCATGTGGAAGCATTCCGCACCCAGATAGCACAGAAATACTACAAGGAGCTGGCAAAAGACCCTGCAAAGGCTGTTGACCTCTTCAAGAGCAACGTCCCACAGGAGACCCTCGACCTTATAACCAAGGTCAATGCCTTCAAGTCGAAGGACGAGAAGTTGTTCCTTGTAGCCACCATCGGCGAAGAACGCATGAAACCCAAGGTAATTAGTGCCGACAACTGGCAACGTATGTGGCTTGCCGATGATATGCGTGACTACAAGGTACATCTTGCCGCCAAGCTCTATGCTGAAGAGTTGCACGAGAAGCAGGAGGAACAGAAAAACATGAACTCTCCTGAACAAAAGGAGAAGGAACGTCAGAAAGAGCAAGTTAAGGAAGAAACTACCAAGCAAGAGGCGAAGGCTGTTGCAGCCGTGGCCCTTTCTCCTATGGTCAAGCAATTCCTTGACTTGAAGAAGAAACATCCCGATGCACTCTTGTTGTTCCGTTGTGGTGATTTCTACGAAACCTATATGAAGGATGCCCAGACGGCATCAAAGGTGTTGGGTATCACCCTCACCAAGAGCAGTAAGACACAGGATCCCGAAGGCAAGCCCCTCGAAATGGCAGGCTTCCCATACCATGCCCTCGACAACTATCTGCCTAAGCTTATCCGTGCCGGACACCGTGTTGCCATCTGCGACCAGTTGGAAGCCCCACGCCGCTCTGCCCAGCAGTCGGAAACTGCCGACAATGGTCAGAAGGAGGCACAGAAAGCCGAGAAACAGGTAAAGAATGAAACAGAGGAACATCGTTCTTCGGGTATGCACCGATAAGTTCAGTAACATGAGTAATACTCGTAATATCGTATAACTATGGCAACATCAGCATCCAGACAAAATTACATCGCTGCCAATGCCGAAGCCGCCATGGAGCAGATGCGCAAGTACGGCATTCCTGCATCCATCACGCTTGCCCAGGGCATCATCGAGTCGGCAAGCGGTCAGAGCACCCTTGCTCAGACTGCCAACAACCACTTTGGTGTCAAGGGCACGTTCAACGGTGCATACGTCCTTGCCAATGATGATAAACCGAATGAGAAGTTCAAAAAGTATGACAACGTAGCGCAGAGTTATGAAGACCATTCCAAGGTCTTGATGTCCAGCCGCTACCAGAAACATACCAACGGACTTGCACAGGACGACTACAAAGGTTGGGCACAGGCTATCCAGGAAGGTGGTTATGCCACTGCCTCCAACTATGTGGCCACTATAGTCAGCGTCATCGAGAGCAACAACCTGCAACAGTACGACCGCATGGTCATGGAGCAGGTGAAGAAGGGAGGTAGATACAGTATGCCCCTCGACCGCAAGGATATGCTTCTGATTACCTCGCCCTACGGCAAGCGTGAAGACCCCATCAACAAGGGCCAGACGCAGATACATCATGGCATAGACCTTCGGGCGCAGAACAACAGCATTCTGGCAACTGAGAATGGTGGTAAAGTCATCGATGTGAACCACAGCACCAACTCCGGTGGAGGCAAGTCCTTAACGATTGAATACAGTAGTGAGGATGGCACTAAAACCCGAGTACAGTACATGCACCTCTCGCAGATTGATGTGAAGGTGGGTGATGCGGTGGGTGCCGGACAGAAACTGGGTGTGACTGGCAATACGGGTACCCAATCCATAGGCGAGCACCTGCATTTCGGTGTCATCCATGTGGATAAAGAGGGTAAGCAGCAATGGGTAAATCCTGCTGCTTACCTAGCCGAAATCAGCACCAAAGGAAACCTCACTCAGCAGGTCAACCTGAAGAATGGTGCGGATGCATTGGCTAGGTATCAGTCAGGCACAACTGTTACTACGCCCTCTGGCCAGCAGCCTCAAGAAGAAGAGCAAACGCCCGACAACTGGATGAAGACGCTCATGGCATCCGAAGGAGTTGGTACAGGCGAAGGCGGTGGACTCTTTGAATCCATCATGCAACTGTTCATGACCCTGATGATGCTTGCGATGAACATGGAGAAAAAGAGCAAGGAGGAGAAGATGGAGGCTATCACCGATGCCGTTCTGAATAAGAAGATCGACATCAGTAGCCTCACTCCCAACCTCCGCTCTGCCGAACTCTCCACCAAAGCCAATGGTGCTGCAGTACTTACCACTAACGATGGCAAGAATGAATACCATACCGAACTGACCGAGCAACAGACGCAACAGCTCAGCCAGATTCTGCATAGCGAATTGGATGATGCTGTCAAGCGCCAGCGTGTCGGCAACTTCATTAGTGCCATCTCCTTCAGTCTGCAGGCTGCGCAGAATTACGAGCAGATTACCTCTGAACAACAATCTCAGGAACAACAACTTCAAAGGAAATAACAACTCAAAACTTCATTATTATGATACGAGCAGAAATAACAGCAATCGGTACAGTCAAACGTGCCGCTACCATACGTACAGACAAGAACAACAACCCTTACTTGTCATTCATCCTCGCTGTCAATCTTGCAGATAGCGACGGCAAGACCAAGGAGATAGAAATCTTCGTGATGGATACCAAAGGTCAGCAGAGCGACCTCTCACTCTATTCCGAGAATAAGCGTGTTTCCATTGCAGGAACACTCGACATCCGAACTAAGGGAGAAGACCTCGTTTATTACCTCAACGTAAAGAGTATCATCACCCAAGACGTGGCAAATCTCGATGCTATCACAGGCACGTTGCATTTCATTGGCCATCTCCGCAAGGAGAACTTCTTCGAGGAGAAGACCAACCGCAACGGCAATCCCTATCTTATCTTCTCAGCTTACTCCACAGAAAAGGTCGGCGATAACTTCGTTAACACCTGGGTGAACTTCAAACGCTTCAGGAACAGCGATGACGAGGTGCTGCGTGAGGATTGGTTCCAGAGCAAGGCTAATGTGGATATTACAGGAGACCTGCAGATTTCCGCTTTCAAAGGAAGAATCAACCTCGCATCCCGAATAATAAGCATCAAGCTAGCAGAACGCTCACAGAAAGTATAACTAAAGTTCCACTTCAAACACCATTATTATGAACGTAAAGAAACAATATACCCACTCTGACGGTCGATCCGCAGAAGACAGAGCATTGGATTTCTTCGCAGAGTCCATGATTCAAAAAATAGAAACCCTACAAGGAGACTGGAAGAAACCATGGTTCACTCCTGGTGCAGCCCAGCCGCCCAAGAATTTATCCGGCAGGTCTTACAACGGTATGAACAGCATCGTCTTGATGCTCCAGCAGGAAAAGCACGGATGGGCTACCAACCGCTATGCCACCTTCGACCGTCTGGCAGGTCTCAACTTTGAAAAAAACAAGCAAGGCGCCCGCACTCCTATCCTGGATAGCGATGGCAATAAGTTGCCTATGGTATCGGTAAAGAAGGGAGAAAAAAGCACACCCGTGTTTTTAACGACCTTCTCTGTAGTCAATCCCGAGACGAAGGAACGCATCAAATACGATGACTACAAACAACTCTCTGAAGACGAGCGTGCCAAGTACAATGTGTACCCTAAATTACAGGTTTACAACGTTTTTAATCTCGATCAAACGAACCTCAAGGAGGCACGTCCAGAGATGTACCAAAAGTTCCTCTCAGAGACGCAGGGCGAGATTCGTCAGTCGTCCAAAGGAATGGTTGAGTTTCCGGCCATAGACACTATGATAGACAAGAACTTATGGTATTGTCCTATCAAACCTATTAAAGGCGATAATGCATACTTTTCCATATCCAAGGATGAGATTGTCATTCCCCTCAAAGAGCAATTCGTTGATGGTGAGTCGTTTTACTCGAATCTGCTGCACGAGTGTACGCACAGTCTAGGGGCTGAAGGACGCTTGAATCGCTTGAAGCCCGCTTCATTTGGCAGTAAAGAATATGTACGCGAAGAATTGGTGGCCGAGCTTACAGCAGCCCTGGTCAGCAGTCAACATGGCATGGAGAAGCATGTAAAAACAGACTCTGCAGCATACCTCAAATCGTGGCTCGACTCATTGAAGGAAAACCCCGATTTCATCAAGTCAACACTGATGGATGTCAAGCGTGCTTCGTCGGTCATCAACAACCGTATCGAAGCCGTCAATCTGAAATTAGAGCAAGGAGAAAAAGCCGACTATTCTGACATTCGTGAGCAGAACAAGAACTTCTCTGCCTCGTTCTCGCAGAGCAATCGAGCCAATGTGACCGAGGAGCCCAAGCAGGAACAGCAGAACGAGGAGAAACCAGCTCAGGTGGCAGAGGAAGCAGCCAAGCAAGTGCGGCAATCATCGCTTCACAGATAGAAAAGCCGGTTGTATGGAGCATACCATTCTCCCCGAAGATCCCATTCCCAAGCATGAAGTCCTGTTCACTTTCGAGCAGGACCATGCTGAGATATACATGGGCGCCAAGACCATCAAGGTTGATACCGATACGGCACTCTACATGCTTCGTCAGCGAGAGACCATGCCCGAAGGCAGAGCTTGGGAGAATGATTTCCCTTCTGTCGTAAACCACACCTCTTCGAGTAATGCAAGGCACCATCCCGACTTTCAAGCAGCAAAGCATGGCGACTTCGATGCAGCCCTCCGGCTCATCGACGACCTTGTCAAGGACGAGCGAGTAATCTCTGTGGCACAGCAACATCCATCGGCAACCATTGCTTACGTCCACCGTCAGCAGGGCGATGGCATCAACATGATACCAGCCGCCTACGCCGCCAAGTTCAGTGCATTAGGCATGAATGTAGAGCATAACATCTATGCCATTACCAATGTCTCGCACACCGATGCTACGGATATGGAACGCATCAGCCGGCGCATGAGGTTTGAGGGCGAGGTCAGTCGAGGCATGAACTACATCATCCTCGATGACTTCATCACTTCTGGTGCCGAACTCCGTGACATGAAAGACTATATCAACAGCAAGGGAGGTAATGTCGTCATGATGACCACCCTTGGCCATGGTGGCTACGGTAAACTCAGCGATATACGCATAGATAACGCTTATACCACCAAGTTACAACGGTCGGGCATAACCGACACAGACCTAAGAAAATATGGAATCGCATCACACATCAGCTGCCTCACGCTCAGCGAAGCAGCCAAACTCAGCCGAGTTGTTAACGCAGGAAGAAAAACAGAAGTTGCACAAGTCCCAAACGGACTTCGCCTCATACATTCAAGGGCACGAGGCCTATCAGAAATGGAAGGAGAAGTTCGAAGCAGCAGGCTTCAAAGTGTCCAAATTGAAGTGACACAACCACGACCGTTTTATCATAGATAAGACTTACCTAAGAGCATGAAATTGCGACTAATAGCAATATTTCATGCTCTTTTTTTGTTGTTTCGTCCCGAATTGTGATAAAAACAAAGAAAAACTTATGTGAAACCGTAAATAATTACCGATTCATATAATTAATTACAGAGGATTTATTATATTTGTAGCATAAAAATCGATTGAACAATGAAGAAACAGCTAAATCGCCTAAAGGTAGTTCTCGCAGAGAAAAATATCTCTAATAAAGAACTTGCAGAGAAAATTGGTGTTGGGCAAGTAACTATGTCTAAATGGGTAACAAATACCTCACAACCCAATTTGGAAATGCTAATTAAGATTTCCAAGGCTCTCGAAGTCTCCTTGGATAATTTAGTACGAACAGAAGATTAAAGGTAATTCCTTTTATCTCGTACGATTTGAAAGAGCCTTAAGTGATTCTATAACGAAAAGTAAATAATGACAAGTTAATCATGATTCAACAAAATATTGAAAATATATTGAAGATGCGTATGGCTGTCTATCAGGCTGGTGTGAAAGCCGGATGCTGGACAGATATTGAATGCGCTGGTGCATCTGCTATGATGGATTACATATTTCCAAAATCCGGCCAGATTGCTTACTACAACCTTATACTTGAACAAATGCGTAAGGAGCACAAAATGCTGACTGGTGGTATGTATTTCCTCTACAAAATGCCAGTTCAAGTAGAAAAAAAAGTCATTGAATACCTCCGCAGTGGTGATGTAAACCTGACTAGCATAATTACTAATGCTAATGAGTATCTAGCGTCAATGGACACAATAGTTACCGACCATAGTTTTACTACTGTTTGTGTGGGTGCATTCAATAGCAATGAGATTGATAATCTCTTACGTCTGTGCGCTTCTCATTACAGATATGCTTTTCAAAATAGTGTTCAATCATACCCATACTTTGACTGATGAGAGATACTGAATATAACTACAAACTCGGCAAAGGTGCTGGACTCATTGACGAGACACTTTCTTTGCTCTCTATTTATAAAAATGGTATGAGCAAGGATGCGTTGACTACTGTAGTTCACGATACCAATATTCTGAGCAAGTGCACCGACCAGCGTAGTATGGACATCGTAAAGATAGTGTTTTACCCACGCTATATGAAGCGTAATATCAATGTACCTATGTGGCTGAAATCCATCCGAGAGAAAGGACTTATGCTTCCTCATTTCAAACAGCTACTTATGCTCTACAGCTTGAGAGATAACGCTGTGGTGTATGACTATATTATAACCGAGCTCAACGAATTGAAAGCAACCGGTAAAGCTTCTATTCCAAAGGATAACGTGCTTGAATATGTCAAAGGACTGGTTGATCAAAATAAGGCATCGTGGGGAGAATCTGTAAGAAAACGACTTGCAGCTTCGCTCAAATGTATGCTTGCTGACTTTGACCTTATTGATAAGCGAGGCAATATCCTACCTTATGAAGCTTCCAACTTTACTATCCTATACCTCATGCATGAACTCCATTTTGCTGGTCTTTCTGACGTAGCCATCTGGAACCATGAGGACTGGCAGCTATTCGGTTTGGACAAATATAGGCTATTGGATCGCATCATGGAGCAAAACATCCGTGGCGGTTACATTGCCCAGTGCACTGGAGACCTTATGACTATTTCATGGAACTATAACAATATGGAGGATTTTATTAATGGAGCGTTATGAAGATAAAATTGAAAAGGCTTTGCAAGTCCTGAAGAACCCTTCTCATACTGATGCACGAGGTAACGCTCCTATCGTTTACCTAGTGTACCAGCCAGAGGATGTTATGCAGATAAAGAACATCGTTGATACTTTCCTTCGTGCAAAAGCTGAATATTACGGTTTCAAGACTCACCTCGTTTCAATGGGTGAGATGGTGGATAAATATATCAGCAATCACGACTATCGCGACATTTGGACAGACCCAACTGTTGAAGAAAATGAAATGTATAACAGTATACGTCAAGAAATCGATGCAGACAAGTATTTAGATAATGAGATTCTTAAGCTGCAAGACAGTCTTTCTTCTGAGCCAAATGCACTTTTAGTGCTTAAGGACGTCGAAATGCTACACCCGTTTTATATGATGGGCGTAATCGAAAACGAGATTTATAATAAGATAACTACTCCAATTCTCGTTCTTTATCCTGGCGAAACTCAGGGTACAGCTCGTTCTTTCCTTGGAGTATATAATCAAGACGGCAACTACCGTTCTATTAACTTCTAAAATCTGACAAGGCATGATTAAGATACAAGATTTATTCGATCCCTTAAAGAAGCTTAACCGCACCATTGAGAGCGTTGTAACATTCGGAGCTAATACTGTCAATGACCTTAGCACCGAAATCAGCGAGTATGTAGTTACTGACAAACTGCATCGTAACTACGAGGATGTAATTCAAGACCTCCAGACAGCATTTGACGAATCCAGTAAGGAAGTCGGTATTTGGGTCTCTGGTTTCTATGGTTCAGGTAAGAGTTCGTTTGCCAAATACTTAGGACTCTCGTTCGACAAGAGCATCATGATTGATGGTGTATCGTTTGGCGATAAGTTGATGAGTCGTATTCAGGATACTGCAATTTCTGCCATGCACAAAACAATCATCGCACGTCATAATCCTCAGGTAGTGATGCTTGACCTCAGTACACAGTCAGTTGCAGGCAAGATAGCCAACGTCAGCGATATTGTATATTATGAAACATTGAAGCTTCTTGGCATCACTAAATCAACTGACCAAAAAGTGATGTGCTTTATTGATATACTTCATAGTGAAGGGAAATATGAAGAGTTCTGCCAATTGGTAGAGACAGAGAAGCACAAAACATGGGAATCTGTTGAGTCAAATGATCTTGCCGCAAACCTCATTGCTGCAAGTTTAGCACCTCGTGTCCTGCCAGCTTATTTCCCTGACTCTGCAAGTTTCAAGGAAATAAACCTTACCAGTGCGCAGAATGAGAAGGAACGTTTCACTCGTCTCTACAAACTTGTCAAGGAGAAGACTGGTAAGGATAAGATTATCTTTGTACTTGATGAAGTTGGTCAGTATGTAGCATCCAACATCGACCTTATCCTCAATGTTCAAGGCATGATGCAGATCTTCAAGGATGAGTTCCGCGGTGATGTATGGGTAATAGCTACTGCTCAGCAAACACTTACTGAAGACAATCGTCAGGCACAGCTTAATTCAAATGAACTTTTCCGTCTTAATGATCGATTCCCTGTAAAAGTTGACATTGAAGCCAATGACATCAAGGAAATCATCACAAAACGACTCCTCGGTAAGTCGCAGGAGGGACAGACGCACCTCAAGCATCTTTTTGCCAACAATGAGGGCGTATTGAAAAATAACATTCACCTTACCCTGCAAGAACGCAGTATATACAACCAGGTATTGACAGACGAATCGTTTGCCAACCTTTATCCATTTTTACCTGTTCATATAGACATTTTGCTTTCTTTGCTTCAAAAGTTAGCAAGTCGTACTGGTGGTGTAGGTCTTCGTTCTGTTATCCGACTTATTCGTGATATTCTTGTTGACAACCATCTTGCTGATGCTACTATTGGTCAGATGGCTGGTCCAGAACATTTCTATGATGTACTCCGTACTGACATGGAAAAGAACTCATCGAAGGAAATTGTTATTGCTGCAGATAAGGCAATACAAATGTTCAATGGTAATATCCTGTCCGTTAGAATTTGCAAAACGATTGCGGTTATGCAATTGCTTGACGACTTCAACCTTTCGTTCGATAACCTCTGCGCTCTGCTCTACAACACAGTGGGCGCATCATTCGACAAGACGAAAGTGCGTACTATTCTTGACGAAATCATGCAGTCGGATGGACTCACACTTCAGGAGATTGATGGTAAATATCAGTTTATGACTAATGCTATTCTCGGCATTCGCGAGGAAAGAAACAAAATTATTCCCCGAGACAGCGAGAAGGCAGAGGTTCTGCAGAAACAGCTTCAAGATATGTTATCACCAGCACCATCGGTAAATGTATATTCATCGAAGACTATAACCGCAGGTGTCGAACTCACAGAGCGAAACCGTCCATACACCATACATGCCGCTTCGAGCCTGAAGATAAATGTTCGTTTCGTTGATGGCGCATCATTCAACGAGACACATCAGTTCCTTCTTACTGACAGCACTCGTCAAGAGAATGCTCGAACACTATTTTGGCTTTGTACTATGAACAAGGACAAGGAAGCTATTCTTCAGGAGATTGTTCGTAGTCAGAATATCAAGAATCGCCATCAAAACGAGACAAACAAAGAGATACAGGCATATCTTCGTGCTCAGACGGATAATGCAGAGGAGAAGAAACGTCAGTTGGCTCAGATACTCCGAGAGGCAATGGGCAACAGCGAAATTATCTTCCGTGGAACTCCACAGCAAGTAGATGAAACAACCTATAAGACTGTAGCGCTTAAGCAAATTGCAGAAAAGGTGTTTGAAAAATATCCACTTGCGTCTGCCAATATGAAGAGTAACTGCGTATTACAACTCGCATCATATCAGGATGTACGTACCATTCCTGATGCGCTCAATCCTCTTAAGATAATTAAGAAAGCCGATGGAAGTATTGATGCAACAAACCAAGCTATAGCAGAAATTAAAGACTTTATTGCCTTCCGTAACGAAGCAACTGGCCAAGAAGTAATTGCTCACTTTGAACATGATCCATACGGATGGTCAAAAGACACTATCCGTTATGTAGTAGCCTTGATGCTTAAGGCTAATGTCATACAAATACGTGTGGCAGGAAAGGATATTACTGTATTTGGAGAAACGGCTGTAAGTGCTATGGACACCACCAACAGCTTCAACAAGATAAATATCTCGCTTAATACCGATGGTGCTCTTTCTCCTCAGGAACTTCTGAAGGCTGCACAATGTCTAGCAAGTCTGTTCAATAGCTCTCGCATCGCGCCTGTGAAAGATGCCATTGCTAAAGAGGCTCTTGCCAAGATGAAATACTATCAGCCACGTATCAACAACCTTATTCAGCCATTTGAACAGTTGAACCTTGCTGGTACACAGACATTGCGTACCGCAAGCAATTACGCTCAACGAATCATTGACAGCGAAGGTGGTGAGGCAGCATATCTTCTTGGTAAGGATGTCGATTGTGAGAAGTCGTTCCGTTATGCAATGGATATTATGAAGTGCAATCAACAGGCTTCACTTCTTGATCATCTAAAGCATATAAACTACCTTTCAAAAGAATCTACAAATCTCCCACAACTGGTGCAGTTAGAGGCATTTCGCAAGCAGGTTAATGATGTCAATCAGCTCTACAACGATTATATTCAGACACATGATCTTCATACTATTGTTTCAGATATTACTGATCTGCGCAATCAACTTGACGGATATCTGAATCAGGCATGTGTAAGTTTCCAGACAGATGGTAATGCTCAGCTCACAACCTGCCGTGAAGAAATCATGCAGATGAACGAGTATTCAGAGCTAAAAGACAATCAGAAGTCGCAAGTTGACACCCTGTTGGGCAATCTCATTCTTGACTGTAGAAGCAACACTCTCGAAGGTCTTCGTGAAATGGTCAACAGTTTTGTCTCAATGAAGATGAATAATGTGGATTCCATCCGCAACAAGGTTAAATCATTTGCCAAGCAGAATGCTCCTGCGGTAGTAGTTACACCTCAAAATGGCGGACAACTTCAAGGTGGTAGCAAAATTCCGGAAGAAGGTGGTGTATCGACAACGACCCCAACCACTTCTACCGCCCCAACTGTGCAGGAATCCAAGCCTCAGACTTCTCGTCTCTCTTTCAAGAAAAGAATTACTACCAAGGCAGACCTCCAGTCAATCATCAATGAGTTGACTAAACTCCTTGATACTATAGATGAAGATTCACCTGTTGAGTTCAACATTAACGACTAAAAAAATAGCAGAAATGATTTCTCAGAGTGCAAAAAAAATACTTGAACGATTCGTCAGCACAGCCAAGAACCTGTTGATGCAGAATGTCACAGAACTTCTGCAGCAGTACTATGGTATTTGGGCTGACGGTCACACCATACCTGTTGAGCAGCTTGCCAATCAGGACATTGATATAGTTCATACAGCTCGTATGCTGCGTGAGCGCATGAAGCATCTCCTTGCAGCTCTCCCTGACACGGAAGCGAACAAGGAACGTCTTGCTGTTGGTCAGTTGATAGCCGAACAGGCATTTACTCAGCTCAACCGTTTTTGTGCCCTCCGTATGTGTGAAGAACGTGAATTGATATTGGAGAGTATTCACAACGGATATGGCTCTGTCGGTTTTCAAAGCTATGATGCCATTGCAAGTCAGATTGCGAAGCCTAAGTACAACCGATACAAGTGGTATCTACATAGCATTTTCGACGAACTAAGCGTGGAATTGCCTGCAGTATTTGACCGTTTTTCACCCTATGGTCTTGTATTCCCAGACGAAAACACCTTGCTTCGTTTGCTCGATCTTATTAACGACACGCAGCTTTCAGAATGGTATGACGAGCAGAATGGCATGACCGTAAACTTTTGGAAAGAAGATGAGACACTTGGTTGGATGTTTCAGGACTATAACTCTCTGGAAGAGCGTAGAAAGATGCGTGAGGAGAGTAATAAACCTCGTAACAGCCGTGAAATGGCAGTTCGTAACCAGTTCTTCACCCCTGAGTACATCGTACGTTTCCTTACCGACAACTCCCTTGGCCGTATCTGGTATGAGATGACTAAAGGACAAAGTCGTATTGGTGAGGAGCAATGTCTGTATATGATACGCCGTCCTGGCGAGATTATTGAAGAGCGTGCCATCAAGGAGCCAACTGAGATTCTCTCAATGGACCCAACCTGTGGTAGTATGCATTTCGGCCTTTACTTATATGAGGTATATGAATATATCTACATGGACGCTTGGGACAATCATCCAAAACTATTGGTGAAGTTCCGTGAGGTTCATACACGAGACTCATTCCATCGTGAAGTGCCAAAACTCATCCTTGAAAACAATATTTATGGTTGCGAGATTGACCCTCGCGCTCTTCAAATTGCTGCTTTGTCGCTTTGGCTCCGGGCTCAACGTAGCTACAGCGAAATGGGTATAGAGACCGTTGATAGGCCTCTCATTACCAAGAGTAACCTTGTGCTTGCCGAAGCTATGCCTGGCAATAAGAAGCTTCTAAAAGGACTTATGGAAGAGTTTGACAAGCCTATGCAGAACCTAATCAAGAAGATATGGGATAAGATGCAGTTTGTCGGTGAGGCTGGTCTTCTGTTCAAGATGGAGAAGGAAATTGACGAGGAAATTGACTATCTGCGCAAGAACTGGACTAAGGTCAACCAATATCGCTATGCTGGTCTCTTCGATTCTGACGAGGAAAAGGCAAAAATTGAGATGGAAAACGAGGCTCGCCGTGTACTGAAGGAGAACAAAGAAGAGTTCTTCAAGGAAATTACCGCTCGACTGAAGGATGCTCTACAGCAACTATCAGCAAAACTCTCTGAGGAAGAAGGCTATGAAAACGCCCTCTTCTCTGAAGATGCGACTCGAGGATTCGCTTTTATTGAACTCTGCCAAAAGAGATTTGATTGTATAGTCATGAATCCACCATTTGGTGAGGGCAGTGAACATACGATAACCTATTTGGATGACAACTATATTGCATGGAGTAGAAACCTTGTTTGTGCCTTCTTTGACAGAATGCAAGAAATGCTTACAGAAATAGGTTATGTAGGAGCTATTTTTGATAGAACTGTACTAATCAAATCATCTTATGAAGAGTTTCGCAAGAAAAACATTTGTGGTAATATTGCATTATGCGCTGATACAGGGTGGGAAGTTCTGGATGCTAATGTAGAAACATCAACCCTTGTACTTTCTAAGAACCATAGTTCTATTAATGGAGTATTTATTGATGTTCTAAAGGTTCCTTCAAATGAAAAAGATAGTAAGCTAAAAGAAGCAATATCTGTATATTCATCTGGTGAAGAAGTAAAAGGGGCTTATAAAAGAAAATCTATTGACTTTCTTAACCTGCCAAACACAATCATCGGTTATTATTTTGACGAAGATATACTGAATATTTTCAAGTGGAAAAATATGGAGTCGCGTAATCTTATTTCAAAGAAAGGACATGATTTGGCTGCTAATGTTTACCCTCGTAAATTTTATGAAATAACCAATACGTCAAATTTTTCATTGATGTATAACGGAGGTGGATTCTCTATGTTCTATTTTCCCTATGATGATGTGGTATTTTGGAACGAAGAAATCATTCGAAATAACTCTTTGTGTAATTTGCGTAGTCTACATTTGCAACAATTAGGAACTGTGGGCTACGGCAAGAGAGGTGACATACTAGATGCACACATTCTTAAACGTGGTTTTATTTTTACACGAGAAGGAATAGGTATACCAAACTTATCAATCAAAAATGGATTTAGTTCTTTAGCCTATCTAAATTCTGTTGTATCACAGTTTACAATTAATCTATATTGTGCACAACACAAAGGGAATGGTTATGTCAATCTCCTTCCTATGCCAGACTATTCCTCGAAACAATCGGATATTGAGGGCATAGTTAATAGTATCATCGACATCAAACGCCAATTCTTTAGCCTTGACGAGACAAACCTGGAATATCGTGGCCTTATCTCTCAGTTGAGAATAAACATAACTGTTGACGCAGCCATTGACAACCTGCAAGCAGCCATTACCGCTGATTATGCTCGCTATCAAGAACTAGTAAAGCAGAACGATGAACTATGGATGGATTTGGCGAAGATAAAACGTGACAGCGACTTCCGTAAGACACTAAATGATTATAAATCTCGTCGCCCATACGAGGAACTGCTTTCGATAGACGGAGCAAGCAGTAAGAACACCATCGATAAGAAAGTAATGGCACAGGAAATAATAATGGAACTGGTCGGTATGGCATTTGGCCGCTGGGACACAGCCTATGCTAAAGGCTTGAAGCCCGTACCTGAGTTTGGTGATGTATTCGATGCGCTTCCATTCATGCCTGTTGTTAGCCTCAATGAAGTTCCAATAGACTATGCCCTCTGCATACCAGATGATGGAATACTGAGCAATCAGACTGATAGTAACATCTGCTTAGCAAATCGTGTGCGAGATGTAATGCACTACCTGTGGGCAGAACGTGTTGATGATATAGAATACGAACTTTGCCAGTTGATTGATTACAAGAGCTTGCAGTCATACTTTGAGTCGCCGACCGGTTTCTTTGAATACCATTTCAAACGCTACACCAAAAGTCGTCGTAAGGTTCCTATCTATTGGATGCTGTCATCAGAAGATGGTTCGTTAACATATTGGGTATATTATCCAAAGCTTAGCAAGAATACCTTGCCTTCACTCATTTTGAAACTGCGTGAAGAGAACGAGGCGATCCGCAGCAATGTCAATAATGCTATGGTTGCTCACGATAAGGTTTTGGAAACTTCACTCCGTGCAAAGCAACAGCAGGTGGAAGGTATGATTGAAGAAATAACTCGCATCATAGACCTTGGCTATGAACCAAATCATGACGATGGTGTGCCTGTAACGTCATGTCCATTGGTGAACCTCATTCGCCATCGTGGATGGAACACCGAATGTGCAGCCAATCTTGAGACCCTTGAAAAGGGCGACTATGACTGGAGCCATCTTGCTATGAGTATGTTCCCATCAAGAGTCACACAAAAGGCAAAAAAAGACTGGTGTATGGCTCTCACTCATGGACTCGAAGAGCTGTGCGAGAATAAGCCTAAAGAAAAAAAGACTCGCAAGAAGACAAAAAATGTACAAACAGAAATGAACTTTGATTGATTATGGATATACAAGGATATATTTTGGATCACTGGCTGAGTAAGATGAAGCCAGAGACACCTGTACTTACCATATATGATAAGGCTGGTATCTACTACGATATTCTCTCTCTCGCAAAAGAAAAAGGAATAAAAGTGATAGATACCACCAAAGGTTTGTTGCACGCACGTCTGACCGCATCCAAATACTGGTGTAATGAACTCTCATTATATAGCAATAACCGCATGATAATCTATCGTAAGCGATTGATGCCAACCAATAATCGTGCATGGGTTGAAGAACCATTTGCTGCGTTTATCAAGAGTGGTGCCGTATTCCCATACGGACCTCAGGATGGTTATGAGAACATCTGTCGTACATTCCTCCCTCAGAAACAGAAGGAAATTGACCAACTGTTTGCACAGGGATCTATTTCATTCAATATGATCAATGCCCTGCTTGATGGCGCTGCATATCCAGAATTGGAACAGCTGACCGGTGGAAAGAGTTTTGCAGAGATGACAGTTGGATTGTTGACTCAGACTTCATGCGATAATATGACGTGGCAAAAAGAATGGGTAAATTTTGCACAGGTGCAATACCCAGGACTTGATGCTAATGGTATAACGCTTAAGGATGTACAGCAGAAGTTGTGGTCATACTTATTGTTCAGTGAGTTTGTATTTGATCTGCCAGAGGCTCTACCTGATAATCTGAAAAGTGTGCCAGCAGCTCCTGATGAGATGAAGGATAAGGTATATCTAATATGTGATAAGCTTAGAAATCAGATAAATCTCCGTGAGACATACGTAAAGATGGCGAACAAGGTTGCAGACCAACTGAACCTTGCTGAAGTATTTGCTAAGGCAAAACACTTGGGCAACAGAGTAACATTTTCTTTCGAGAACTCTGTGGAATACGAACGTTTCATTACTATGCTGAAGGATGGTGATGTAATAGGTGCTCGTAGTCTTGCCAACAAGAACCAGTCTGATGTTTGGTATCAGGAAGATAAGGAAGTTGAGACATTCTGGAAGTTAGCAGATAGTTTGTTGCTGCTTTGCGATTGCATAAATAACGGCATAAAGACAGACGGTACTTTAAAGGAGTTGATTGACTGGTATGCGGAGAACGGCTGTCTAGCAGACAATGCGTTCCGAAGATACCATACAGACCTTTTGGGTTCTATCAATATGCCCAAACAGGTAAGTGTTCTCACAGACATGGTTAATGCTAAATACCGAAGTTTCACAGAACGGGAGGTAAAGGTATACCAACAAAAGATAAACGAACTGAAAGATTATGCGCTCCTTAAGAACCAAGGATGCGTGCAGAAGGTATATCCTGCACTTAAGGATGGTAAACGAGTTATGCTTGTTATGGTGGATGCTTTTCGATATGAAATGGGTAAGACATTTGCCGAAAGCATCAGCCGAAGCTATCGTGATCGTGTAGATTTCTCACCTCGTGTATCTTATCTCCCTTCTGTAACTCGTTTCGGCATGGCAAATCATCTTGCAGATATTGTCGTTAGTGAACAAGCAGGCAAACTGCAGCCAATCATTGAACATGACGTTGTTTCAACTCCCGAAGACAGAATAGATTATCTCCGTAAAACAACTGGTGTTGAGGTACAGGATGTTCGTCTAGAGGATTTTGATGCAAAGAATATAAATGACACAACAAGGTTACTAATAGTAAGAAGCGTTGGCATTGACACTGCTGGTGAGAATGATAAGTTGAACGGATTAGCTGCTATGGAGCGTGAAATGATTCGTTTGGCTCGTCTGATTGACGATTGTAAGCGTCTGAAATTTGATTTGGCAGTGTTTGTTGCTGATCATGGTTTCATGCTTCAGCCAGCATTCCATGTGAGTGATCAGGTTAGTAAGCCTGTGGGAAACGATGTCATCCTTGAAGAATCACGTATGCTTGCCGGCAATTTGAATGATTCGCCCGATACATTGTCGTTCGCTCCTGCACAACTGGGTGTAAATGTAAGCGTGATGAAGATAGTGTATGCCAAGGACTATACTGTATTCAAACGTGGTGAGGTATATTATCACGAAGGGCTGTCACTTCAGGAGAATTTAGTTCCTATCATAACAGTTAAGCTTCAGGAAGAAAAGGTTCGTCAGACGTATGACGTTCAACTTCTGTACAAGAAGCAAAACAGCGGAACTGTATATACTCGTCGACCTATCATTGATATTCAGACTCATTTTGCAGAGCTGTTTGCTGACGATGTGAACATCCGCATCGTGGTAACTGGTGACAATGGAGCCAAGATTGGTCAACCTGAGGGTAAGTTCTATAATGATGTGACAGAACTTGTTGACATTCCTTCTGGCGCAACGGAAATTCGTCAACCGGTAAGTATCGATGATGATTACAGCGGAAACACAATAACAGTTGTGGCTCTTGATGCAGAGACCAATGCAACACTCTCTACACTTAGGTTAAACTTTGAAAATGAATAAGCAATGAATGCACTCGACATAAAACTGAACGAAGCATTTCCTGGTAAGGTTGTGCGCAAAGACCTGCTGCATGAAATCAAGCAGACAGTAAATGTACCTTCATTCGTTTTGGAATTTCTGTTGTCGCGTTACTGTGCATCAGACGATCCAGACGAAATAGAAGAGGGCAAGAAGGCTGTGCTCCAAACTATTGAGAAGAACTATGTTAAGCCTGACGAGAGCAACAAGGCACAAGCTATTGTTGAGCAGAAGAAACGACATAAGTTTATCGATAAAATTCACGTAAGATACGTAGAACGAGAGAAGCGTTATTGGGCTGAGATGGAGAATTTCGGTTCAAAGCGTATTGCCATTAATCCTCAGTTCTATCAAAAGAACGAGAAACTGCTCGAAAGTGGTATTTGGGCAGAAGTAACACTTGCTTATAATGAAGTACAAGAAGATGACTACGCATTCTACGTAGAAGACCTTCGTCCTATCCAGATAGCTCGCTTCGATGCAGAGAAGTTTTTTGAAGGTCGTCGTAGTTTTACTGCTGACGAGTGGATTGATGTGCTTATACGAAGCATTGGTATAAACCCCGATTGGCTTGCAGAACGCTCTCGCTCAATCAAAGGGGACAAGAATGGAAGACGATTGAAATTCCATATTCTCTCTCGTTTTATCCCTTTGGTACAGAATAACTACAACAGTATTGAACTTGGTGGTAGAAGTACAGGTAAGTCATATTTCTATTCTGAATTTTCTCCTTATTCTACGTTGTTGTCTGGAGGGCAAGCAAGTACAGCAACATTGCTTTATAACAATCAGCGTAAGCAGGTAGGTGCGGTAGGATTTTGGGATAATGTGGCCTTTGACGAAGTAGCCAACATGAAGATTAAGGATGCTGATACCATCCAAATTATGAAGGACTACATGGCTAATGGTCGTTTTAGCCGTGGGCAAGAAGTTACAGGACAAGCCAGCTTTGCCTTTGTGGGTAACTTTGACTTGAACATACCTGCTATCGTCAACAGCTACGATCATGATTTGCTCGCCACATTGCCTAAAGCATTTGACTTTGCAGTTATTGATCGCTTCTACAACTACATTCCAGGTTGGGAAATTCCAAAGATTGATGATTCAGCATACAACAACAATTATGGTATGATTTCAGACTACATGTCTGAGATTCTTCATTACCTCTTTGACCACAATAGTGATTATCTACCTGTACTGCATAAATTTTTAAAGGTTGGAGACAATGTGGAAGGTCGTGACAGCCGTGCGCTTCAAAAGACAACTCTAGGTTTCTTAAAACTCATCTATCCTATAGGAGAACCAACACCTGAAGAGTTTGATGAGATAGTTGAATATGCACTCGAAGGTCGTCGACGTGTTAAGGAACAATTGAATAAGCGTAAGCCAGACGAAGAGTATGCTCGCATCAATATGTCTTATGTGAACTGTAAGGGAGAGAAAATTGTTGTATGGTGTCCTGAGAGTAAACACAGCGTTGCAACACAGAATCCTCGCAAGGATATCGATGTAAAGGTATTGCATGAGTCTAAGATTGAAGAGGAACGTGTTGTTGTAACGGAAGTTAAGAAAACGATAGTTGAACAAGCTCCTATTGCAGCTGAAGTTACAGATGAATTGAAGCCTACTGGTCCACAGGAGAAAACAGTTGACGTACAATATGGTGATACAGGTTATAGCTATGATGACCTATTCGCTGAATACTTAAAGGGTGCATCAATAGTACAGCTTGAGGAACCTTATCTTTCTCATGGCTTCCAGATGACCAACCTCGTGAGATTCGTTGAACTTCTCGTAAAAATAGGAGATTGTAAAATGTTCCGCTTGATAACCAAACCTGGTGAAGATGCCAAAGAATCAGTAATCATCAGAGATAGTCTGCAGAAACTGAAAGAAACACTGGAGGATAATGATAGCGTATCAATGCATTTTGAATATGAATTTGATGAGAATGCACACGACCGTTACATTCGCACTAGCAACAATTGGGATATAACTCTCGGCAGGGGTCTGCATTTCTATCAGAACATCAATCCAGACAAGGACAACAAGAACTACTACCTCATGGGTATCTATGACTTGTCACTCCGTCCATGCCTGAAAGCAAGATTTACTTTTATGAAACGTAACGCAGAGGAGTAGTCATTTAATTCGCATTTACGATTAAGTGAATGTACAACCTCTTTATATGCAACATGTAATAAAATCATTAATAGTATATCAAAATGAAAGAAAATATTGAGTCAAAAAATATCGGGAATCGCAAATTCATTATTGAATTAAGATTTGAACCAAAGGTTGTCATGCTTGACAAAAAAGGAGAAATTGTAGAAAATCTTCAAGGAATCAATATCTTCCCATCAAGCCATTGGGAAATAGGACAAAGTGATGTTATCATTAGAGATTCCAAGGAGAAAGAAAATGCAAAGAACATTGTAACAGTATCTTTCCACCGATTAAGTTACATTAGTTATAGTGTGTCATCTATAGAATCCTTCTATGCGAATTTCACCAAAATATACGATGCTATACTTAAGGTTCTTAACTTTTTAACCATTACCAGAATTGGGTGTAGAGTCATTGGTACATACTATACAAAGTCTAAAGATTTTTCTTCTGTTTTGAAGAGTTTCAAGGAAGCTTTCCCTGCTAAATTCCTGATTGAAAAATATCCTGCTAAAGACTTTCTGTTCCATTTATCATACGAAAACGGCATGTATGAAATAGGACCTCTATCTGAAGAAGATAATTTTTATGATAGAGAGTTCTCTATTCCTGGCTGTAATAAACATGTAGGTGTATGTATTGATACAGATAACTATATTACTAATGAGTCACGTACAATTAATGAAAAATCACTAATTAAAGACATATATACATTATCGTTGTCTGTAGAAAAAGAATTATACACAAACCTTACTGAATTTTAGATAAATGAAGAGTAGACAGAATAAAGGCAATAAGCCAGCTAATTCAAAATCTCTTGGTTTTCAAAATCGGGAAGGTGAATATGACTTGTGGCAGAACTTGCATAGAGTGAATTCTTTGTCAAGAGGCTCAAGACAAAAGTCCCAATATTCGTACCCCCAAACAGAAAGCACAAGATATGAGGATGATTTTGAGAATACTGGTGCTATTAAAGAAATTGTAGACACATCACCTCAAACAAAAACAGGTGGAATGTCTTGGGATACATATCTAAGATTAGACGATAAGATTACCAATTTCGATGAGAAAAATAATCTTGCTCACAATGAATTACGAAGAGAATTAGAAGTAAAGATAAAAGAAGCGGTTTCTCCCTATGAGGATAGGTTAAATTCTATAGATCAGAAACTCGAGAATCGGATTAGTAATAATACGTTCTATTGGGTAATAGGAGGTCTATTGACGATTTTGTGTGTAATTGTGGGAATTTGGTGGAGTATCTCATATTCAGATATTTACCAATTACCACAAGATATTAATAAAATAAAGAGTGACATTGAGCAATTAAAAAATAGCTCAGTGCGAGTAGACACCTTACAATACCGTAATCACAAGAGTAAATAGTATGAACATATTAAGATTATCGTTGATGACATAGCCAATTGTTTATTGATGCTATGTATCTTCACTTTAATTATCTGTAGATTTTTACTAAATAAAATGGCGCAATATAAATTAGAAGATATCACCAATGTTTTTTGGGCCTATAATGATGGGTTTAAAGTTGGGCGTGATCCTATGGGCATACAGAATAGTTCCATTGCCACATATGGATGCCTACTTCCTGGACTCACGAACCTAACTGGTCACATAAGATATTATAGTTTGTACTGCTGGCTCTTGGCTGAATATATGGATATGTATAAGTCAAACAAGACAGGACTTCATCAGTACAATTTCATTCGCAGAGCAGAACTAATTATGGCGTTCATCATGAAAGACCAGGGAGTAAATGCAGTTGTTGGCGCAAACTTCGTTTCATACAACAAATATGAATATGACGAGGAAGAAGAGATGTATATCATTGACTCTGGCGCTGACTACGTGAAAGGTAGCGACACCATGTATTGGAGCTATACATCTGGCGCCTTTGGGCAGTACTACCTTGGTTCTTTGCTTCACTTCAAACTTGTCAAGACCCTAGGCAAAGGGTTTGTTCTTGGCAATGAAGGTGAGAAATTAGCAAAGGCATTCAAGAATAGTGTTGACGAAAATGTTCGTGAACTATTCCTTGATTGTGTGGTTGGTGGTGGAATCACTGATGAAGAGATTGAAGAGTTACGTCCAGCTGGTTTGAACGCTATTGCTCTTCATTCTGAGGAATGGCACGCACTCAATAATCTTTTGGTCTCCGAAGACAATACAGCATTCGGTACTTCTTCTCTTCGTCGTGATACGATATACCTAATGCTCAATGACCTTAAGAGCGGCGAAACAGTTGACACTTTTGTAGAACACCGCTATAAGTCATATGAGCAGGATAAACACATCGATGCCTCATTCGGCTGGTACTTCTATTACATGTGTGAGACATTGCACTATTGTATCGAGTCAATCCTATGCTTTCTGCTAAACAAAATGGACGAGATGCACAACCCGCCAGTGCGTTCTCTTCTAGAAGAATCTTGCGAAGGCATACTTTCTGAGCTTGGAGATATTCAACAGCTCCACAAAACCATTAAAAATTGGCAAATGAAATGTTCAGGGGATATATGCCTCATGCGCTCAGACCTTAAGAAGGCTATCAAGTCCGGAGAATACACAGAGGGTGTTGCTCTTGCTATTCCGCTTCTTTTCTGTTTATATAATGAATACGAAGCACACAAAGATGAAGTGGCTTTATTTGAAAGTCGCAATGACCTTGTTAGACAACGTGGCATCCTCAGCCAATGTCTTAAGGCTTATGTTACCTGTCATCTTCAACTCAGCCCAAAGGCATACATTGACACAGTACTGCGTCAGGTGATGAATGAGCATACCTATGTGGCTATCGGTAAGATGGGAACAAGTAATGTAGATCTAAGGAAGTTTATACTTGAAGATGGTTGTGCTGTACTCGTGGAAATTCGCTATCCTAACGAGACGAATCCGCGTACATCATCCTTATATAACTTCCTCGAAGATTTGAAGTACCTTGATGCCAGCAATGGAGTGGCAGATAATTTTATAAAGAACTATGGCCAAGAAAGAAACTGAACACGTCTTATTCCAAGACATTCCTTGTGGTCGGAATGGAAAGTTTCATTCTGCCATTCTTACTACGTATTCAATGGATTTGCTCCATTTTGATTCTTATCTGCGTAATGTGCTTCGTCGAAAGCAGATATGCAGTATCAACATATTTGCTGACAGTGACCAAATGAACAAATCATTGGAATATGTAAGCTCTTTATATATGCAGAGTATTGGACGCGACTATTGCGTGACAAATGTATCTGCAAAAGGCGCATTTCACCCCAAAATTAACTTCTTTGTTGGTGATGACGCTGCTATGGTACTGATTGGATCAGGCAACCTCACAGTGCCAGGTCATGGTAAAAATCATGAGGTATTTACTGGCTTTATGGTTGATGAAGAGAATGACATGCATCTACCTTTAGTCGTAGAATGCTGGAACTACCTCAAACACCTTGCAGAAGAAAGCGGTGAGTTTGAGAAAAGAAGAATAGTTCGAGAAATTCCTGAAAACTGCACAATTCTAAAGGATATTATTAATGATAAACATCACCAGCTTTGGGAGATTAGCGAAGATCTCGATGCAGCCCTACTTTATAATGAAAAGGGTTCAAGTATTCTTCAACAGATTACAGATATTATACCAATGGATGATGTTACAAAGGTTACTATAGCCTGTCCTTTCTTTGACGAGGATGGCGAAACCTTAGTTAAGCTAGCAGACCTTTGTCCAAAAGCGCAGGTAAATGTTCTCATTCAAGAGTCATGCACGTTGCCGCCAAACAAAATTAAAACCCACCCTCGCATTAAATTTTACGATTTCGATGAAACGAAGAGAGGCAAGACAACTATAAAAAATTATAATCGTCTTGCACATGTTAAATTCTTTCATTTTATGGCTGACGATACCGAATATTGTATTATCGGTAGCGCTAACGCAACTAAGCCTGGTTTGGGAACGCTCTCTCATCGTGGCATAAATGAGGAGTTTTGCGTCTTATATGTTTCTGACCAGAAGGACTTCCTAAACGTTCTTGGATTAAACCCCAAGAAATCTTGTACTATTCAGCCGCAAAACATAGAAAGGAAAGGTGCCGATACCGATAAAAAACAGCATCACTGCATAGAATTGCAGTCTGCTGTATATCAGAGCCAATCGATAACAATAACATACAAACAGAAGGAAGAATTACAGGACATCTATTCACTTATCATTGATAACGGCATAGAGACTTCTTCTTACGATTTTGCAGACAACAACGAGAACAAGTTATCAATCAAAGTCGTTCTTGAAAAGCATTCTGCAATGTGCTATGTATGCGATTCTGAAGGTAATCTTGTTTCTAATAGAGTATTCGTCAACAAGATAGAACAACTGGATGCTACTAATCCATCACAGGTAAGTCGTACCCTCAACCAATTCATCTCTCAAATTGAGAGTGAAGGATATGAGGGCATGGAAATCACCGATATGCTGGCCAGCGTGATGTGGAGCATCGTTGAGGAATCAAATGAGCAAGTAAACACATCACACGCTTCTTGTTCCTCAAAGAAAAGAGATGAAGGCGATTTGCCTGAGATTGACTTCAATGGAACTCAGAACAATGATATGTTCTCTGTACTTGCCTCAAAGATTGACCATTCTTCTCGCCTTGTGGAATGTATTGAAGAAAGCATCCGCAAGAAACTCAAATCGCTTGACGATGACTTAATGGACGAAGAAGAAGAGGGCAATACAGAGGAAAGCAACGAGCGAACCAATGACAAAGATTCTGATTATATCGTTATCAGATCTCATGGCTACGAGCAATTTGCTAAGAGCGCAAGCAAGGTGCTCAATGAATACTGCAAATTGATTGCGAAACGCTCTGAGCAAATGCAGGAAAGAGGCATTGCTATAGTAGCCAAAGATGATCTCAATTTCTTCTGTTTGTCAATGTTCGCTGCCATTGAGATATGTGGACTGAACAGAATGCGATATGACTTCAGGGATATGAATAGCATGGAAAAAAGCTATCATCAGAAGAAGCTATACGACAGTCTTGACCGATGCCTTGACCGTGATTGTTTAGCAGCACTTGAGGGTTTCGAATCGTTCTGCAACAGATTTGGAAAGAATCTTCCCGATGAAGAAGACTATCGCAACAAAGCACATCGAACAATGAAGTATGTGTTATTGTATGCGACGGTATTCTATCAATATACATTGAACAGAAAGTTATATGGCGATAAGGTTAACAAAGCTTGTAAATCCTTGATTGCTAAGTTCGGGCTTCCAGATATGGACAAGCTCCAAAAAGAGATTGATTCACTATCTGAAAGATATGACAGTTCTGTTACCTTCCGCCAAATTCAAAGAACACTCAAGGAATTGAATACGTAACTAATCTTCGTACATTTCCCTTAAAAATATGATGAACAAACGATACAAAATATTACAATCTGTAAAGAAGAATAATACAATTAATAATATGGCAACTCACAAATCATATAAATGCACCAATTCCAAATGCTCTTTCAGCATTAGTTGGTCAGAAGACGGTATAAGTCCCATCATGTCTGGTACACGCGTATCGTATCAATGTCCTAAATGCGGTAACATCGAGTTTGACTTCTTTGATGGTTACGGACAACCTGAAAATGAAATGAAACTCACATGTGAACGATGCGATTATAAAGGCCTGTTCAAACTATGGGCACCATCAAGGGATAATTGTCCTGAGTGTGGTGCAAAGCTTGAGGAGGATCCAGATGGTTGTGTAATGATGGTAGACTAGTTTTTTACAGAATTTTGATTATAAACTTATGATAATAGAACAAGCAAATATATCAGACGCATCAGCCATCACTCAATTCCAAGTGGATATGGCAGCAGAGTCGGAAGGTACTACGCTCAACAGAGAGGTGGTGCTCAAAGGTGTGACCGAAGGACTGAAAGATAAAACCAAAGGCATTTACCTTGTAGCACGCAATGACGAAGGCCAACCAATTGCGTCTCTCATGCTCACCCGTGAGTGGAGCGACTGGAACTGTGCATGGTATTGGTGAATTCAATCGGTCTATGTACGACCAGAGTATCGCCGTCAAGGCATCTACCGTTCAATGTATGCCAAGGTGAAAGAGATGGCTAAGGAGGTGAATGTGTCGTGTGTACGCCTCTATGTAGATAAGACCAACCAACGAGGTCTATCTACCTATCAAGCTCTTGGTATGCAGGAGAGCCATTATCTGCTTTACGAAGAAAATGTATAGAGAACGTATGGTAAGGACACGGAAGTCCCAGCCAACAAAGATAGAAAAAATTAAAAAGAATAAGATATGAATTGTCCACTTCGTCCCAATACAGTAGGAGAAACCAACTATTTTGAATGCACCTGTCCCAAGGAGTGTCCTCGACATGGCAAGTGTTGTGCGTGTGTAGCTCACCATCGCGAACATGGTAAGTTGCCACATTGCTTGAGAGGTCAAAAAGAGGAAGCAAAGAAGGGATAAGAATAATCTAACGACAACAACAGATGAAGACAAAAAGTTATCTTGAAATAAAGGTTCCAATCTCCTTTGATGCTCCATGGTTCTGCGAACTTAGGGAAGCACTAAAGGATATACCTGTGCGCTGGCAGAGGAATTACTATCACATCACCATGGCCTTCATTGATGATACTCAGCACCTGCCAGAAGTCGAAGCCATCATGCACAAGTATCTGGATAACGCACGTCCAGTTGCATTGACTTTCGATACGCTTGATGTTTTTATCACAAATACTGGAATGTTCATCGTGAATCTGACGACAAGCCACATTCCTAATGAGTTTCAGAAGTTGGTTGACGATATCAGATGCGATATTTGCTGTACCCATTCTGATATGCAGTCAGATTTCCGACTGCACGTTACGTTAGGGCGCATAGCAGAACCAAAGAACGATATTGACGAGGTTGGCTTCTTAATTGATGAGATAGACCTCAAACCTTTCACTCTAACACTTAATGAAGTTGAGTACAGATTATTCAGAGGAAGAAGTATCTATAAAAATTTATTACGATGAACGAATATATCCAGATAGAAAACGAACTCCGCACCTTGAGTGATCCTCAGAAACAGATAGACCTACCTCGATTTTTCAAAACCAGTCCAGGTGAGTATGGCGAGGGAGATAAGTTTCTTGGTGTAGTGGTGCCCAATATCCGTGAGGTGGCAAAACGGCATAAGGATGCACCTATAGAACTGCTTGCCGAACTGATGCAGAGCGAGTGGCACGAGGTGCGCATGTGCGCCCTAGCCATCATGGTACATCAGGTGAAGAAGAAGGATGACGCAAAGCATAAGGCGATGCTGGAGTTCTATTTCACTCAGACGACTCGCATGAACAACTGGGACTTGGTAGATCTCTCCGCTCCTGCTGTGGTTGGCGAATATCTGCACAATCATCCAGAAGAGCACAATCTACTCTATCAGTTGGCAGAGAGTCCGCTGTTATGGGATAACCGAATAATTGCGGTGGTAGCCAACTGGACTCTGATTAAGTATGGCGAGTTTGAGAATATTCTAAAGCTCGCTGCTTACTATATAAATAAGGAGGAGAAGTTGCACGGCCTAATGCAAAAGGCCATTGGCTGGATGTTACGTGAGGTGGGTAAACGTGATGAAGCCACACTTGTGTCGTTCTTGAACGAATATGGCAAGCAGATGCCACGCACCACTCTTCGCTATGCCATCGAGAAGTTCTCGCCAGAGAGACGAAAGGAGTTTATGAAGAGATAGGCGTTGTAACTTGAACGCTCGAACAAAAAAGATTAACGGTATGGAATATTCAGAACAAGATTACAAAATAGCACAGATTCTTTATGAAAAGATGAAGACTCTCCCAATCGGCACCGAGATAAGCGTATCAGAACTGGGAAAGTTGGCGTTGGAGGAAACAACCGCAGAAGATGGTTTTATACCAATGTACGAGGAATGGTGGCCTGTTATGGAAGCTTTACGCAAGATTATGCATAAGGAAAGAAAACTAAGAATGGACTTTACCAAGCATGAGCTACTATGTGAAGGACTTCCGTTTAATATCCCTTTCGTATTACTCAAATGGGGGCAACGCATCTATGCCAACGAAGCAAAAATAGCGAACAAGTTCGCGAAAGATAATGGGAAATATGGCGTAAAGTTTGTAGTCTATCTCTATAACAAATGGGTATTTTCAATCACATGTAAACCTGGGGTACTGGTTGATCCTACATATCCTCCAACCTACATCATAGTTGAAATGGACTCATCTGTAAGATTCTCTACTTTAGAAGAAAGCAAAGAAATTATACATTTTCATCGGGAGTAAGTAGAAGATGTACAATAACATTTTCTACTAACCAGAACTACCATATAAGGGCAGGAATAGTGTTTGGCTACTCCTGCCCTTATTAGTTATAACCTATCAGCATCCAGCTCAAGGTAGATAGCCACCTTACTATAGCGGTTATCCTTTGCATTATTGAACTCCTTGATACCACCGAGGGACACGCCTTTCATGTTTCCGGTGTCAACACCACGGTTCTTCAGTTCATTCGCGATGAAGCGTGTGCGCTTCTGACTGAGGTCGTTGTTGATGGTGGTAGAACCTGTGGCACTATCTGCAGCACCCATAATCTTTATCTTCAGGTTGTGCTCGATGGCAACCTTTGCCAATTCGTCTAGATTGATTAGCTGGGAGTTGTCAGTCAGCTCTGCCTTACCCAACTTGAAGAAGAAATAGATTGGGATATTCAGGATATTGGGACTGCCGGCTAGTTTGTCAGGCACATCGTGAGTGTCAGCAATGCCGGAACTATTGAGGCGTGAGCGCAGAGAGAGGAGTCCACGATAGTTGTTCTTGCTGTTACCATTATCATCAAAGAGGTAACCGTACTTGCCAAGGAGTCCTTCGAGCTCGAGAATCTTCTTCAACTCGTCCAATGTCTTTTGGTCGATGGTGTGACGATTGCGTAGTGCCTGGTTATTACTATTCAGTTTATCTACGTAACTCAGGAGGTAGTTGCTCTGGTTGCGGTATGGTGTGGCATCAACGGCACGTCGCCAATGAGGATTACCAAGGGTTACAGCAACGCCAATGGAAGCAGAGAGCATGTTGTCCGATAACTTTCCATGGTCGCCATATGTATCAAAGTCACGGAAGGTGGAAAAACCACCCAGTTCGCCTGTGAGGTGAAAGTGACGGCTGATGCGATAGCGTACCTGCAAACCATAAGTAAGGGCAAACTGATAGTTGCGCGAGGCACCATCGACGGTAACGAAGTCCTTGCCATGCGCAAGACCCAAGCCGATGTAGGGCGACAAATCCCATCGAGGAAGTGACTCGGTAGGACTGCGGAACCAGTTAGCCACATTATACATGAGGTCGGCATGGTAAAGTTGATAATTGTTCGACTGGAGGTTGCTGTCCTTGAACTTTAGTCCCTGATATGCCAAACGAAGGGCAATGCTTGGGGTGAACCACTTACCTATGTAGGCGTTGAGCATGGGTGTGCTACGATCGAAGAAATCGCCACAACCGACAGGCGAACCTACGAAAGCGGAGTAACCGCCTTGAACACCCAGGAACCAATGCTGCGTGAAACTGCCCAGACGAACATAGTCACGAGTGTAACGAGGGGCAAGTTCATGAAGATAGGTCTCGTTGACCTTTACCTCAGCAAGACTATCTGCAGGGGTTGTTTGTGCTACTGCTGTCATAGAGAGAGCAAGAAGCGATAGTGAAAGGAATCTTTTCATTTTTTTGTTCTGATTTTGTATTACTGTTATTACTAATGTTACTTACTTATGTGAGGGGTACTATCTGCGTCTGCCTTGACGACGACCGCCAGAACCAATCATCTCGGATGCCTTAGTGACGCAACGTAGCCACCAACGATCATCGTCATCGTCCTTGGCACGTCCCCAACCTATACCAGGACTACCACCGCCACCACATGATTCGGCATAGGTGGTTGCCTGCTTGACATAGTTAAGGGCAAGAAGCATGGCACAGTTCATGATGTTTTGACTGTTCTCCAAAAGGTCTGTGAAACCTGTGGTGTCGAGCAATTCCTTCTGTTCGGATGAAAGCGTGTCCATGAGAGGAGCAAACGAAGTGGCCATAGCTGTGTTGCACGCCCGGGCGACATCACGTTCGGCACGAGTGGCTACAATGTCGTTCTTGTCGCGTACCACTTCCACAAGGTTCTCCTGCTGGCGAAGCATAGAGGCGAATTTGGCTTGGGCAGAGTTAAGTAACTCAGTTGTCTCGTCAAGCATCTGCTGACGCATATCGATGTCAGCATTAGTCTTGTCGAGCTTGGCACTCAGCTGTGCTATCTTCTGAGCAAGCTTGACATCATCTTTCTCTCCATCGGCAAAGCGCATGGCAATCTCCTCGATTTGCGAGCGAATATCCTCCTTGCGTTCTTGCAGATGCTCTATCATAGAAGTAAAACTTTTGACCTTAATCTGCAGGCGTTGTATCTGACGATTCAGTTCTTGGACAGTATTGGCAAGTTCTTCGACAGAGCGTACAAGGTCGCGTTTATACTCTTCTGTGGAACGATGTTTGGCACCGGTTTCTGCCATGTTGCTACCACGTTCCAACCCCCATTTTCCACCAACCTCATGCTCAAAGATGGTGTGCAGATGGTTCATGTTGGCAGACTCTTCTGCAAGACTTTTACCAAAGATATTGCGCCAAGAAATTTTGTTTGTGGCGGGGTCAACAGGAACCATGGTGCAGTGGACATGCGGATTTTTTTCGTCCAAGTGAACATAGAAACTGATGATATTCTCCTCACCATAACGCCTTGCCATGAAGTCATAGACATCCTTTGCCCAAACCTCAATATCCTTGGAGCGAGTGATGGAAGAGTTGTCGGCTCCCTTAATTAAATCGACCTTCTGAGAACCGAATGCAATCTCATGCATACGCTGACGATTACCTCCGAAGATAAATTGTCCGATGATACGATTTTTGCGTCTGGCATTAGGATTGTCATTCGGATTTCGGATGCCTCGTGCAGCCAAATTCTCAGCCATCTTTTCGGCAATGGTCTTTGATGTGTCGATGGGTTGCACGATGCCGCCACGAGCGACCTCGAAGTTGAGATGGGCACGAGTCGGATCATAGTTGGCAAGGCTGTCTTTTGCCTTGCGTTCCCATTTCTCGTTTCGCCAGTTGCGTTGTTGTTCGTCGCTCTCCAAGCGACTGATGCCCTCTGTTGAAGAACGGACATCCATAACCTGTTTTGCTGCCATAATGATAAGGTGTGAAGTAAATAATCTGACCGAGCTTGCTCCCCGAAGGAACTCTGAAAGAGGGTCAGCCTAATGCGTTAATGGTAGTTAACGCTAATTAGGCTTAGCGATTTGAAAAATCGTCCCTCCCTTAACTGGATTTCGCCTTCTCTCTGAGTCTTCGGCTTTTTTCCCGAAGTCGGGAGCAAGCTCCGTCAAGTCGAGTAGCTAAATTGGCGTTTGGCTCTTCATTGACGATCTCAGCGTCGATGTATTCTATATCTTGATTCTTAATGTCCATAATAAAATTGAATGAAGAAAGAGAGAAGAAACTAACCTATGCAAAGTAGGCCTTGACGTATCCTTTGGGGTCGGTAATGCATGCATCATCAAGAGCATTCTTTCCAGGATAGAAGCATGCGGCTTCGAGAATGAAGGCAAGGCTGCAAGCCAAAGAAAGAAAGTCTGGAACGAAGGTTATGATGAGTGTCGCTGCAGATAAGCCAACCAGCAAGTACTTGCTGCGACGAATGGCTTTCAGGAGCAGAACCATCTTGGCACTTGCCAGAGAAACGAAGACAAGAATCGACGAAATGTAGATGCCAAGTTCGGCACGATGCCCTTGGTAGTAGGCAAGATGGAAACCGATGATGAAGGCAGCAAGAATGTATGTCAGGAGATTCTTGTTCCATCGGGTGCGAGTCATTCTGAGCCAGAAGTTCAGAGCAAACTTTGACTCATTTTTATAACAGACAGCTGGTATGACAACCAACGACGCTGTAAGAAGTAGTGTGACGATTGTTGAAAACATAAGCAATACGGGTAATATAAGTAATACTTGGTGGATGAATTATGCTAACCTCCGTTAAGGTTGTCCAGAATTTCGAGTCCGATGGGAACCATGCGAAGACGGAGCGTGTTGTAAGTAGCTCGACGAACGATGACCTCCACGTCATGAACCGACAACGCCAATTGTTCAAGTCTTGTGGTGATGGTTGCATCTTTTCGTTCAAGTTTCCTGATGATACTCTCTATGTCTTTCTCATAGACCTTCCATGCAGTTCGATGGATGGGATTCTTGGTTTTCCCTCTGACCATAATCTCCAGCACAAGGCAGGACGAAGGAATGAGTGTCTTTCCTCGGCGCTGCATGTAAGCATTTTGCACATAAGGTACGATAGCATTGTAGCATGTGCTGTTGGCATTGATTACGTCAGCAATGTGAGCAAGCTGATGGAAGGTCATAACGTAGCGAAAATCTGTAACAGTACGTCTTCGGGCATACCGGCAATAAGATTGTAGTTCTCGGTAGTATGCAGGTTGAGATCTTCCTGTAATTCGGCTCCCATAAGTACGATGTCATCATAGACCGTAACCATAATGCTACCAACTTCCCAGCGTTCGTTTGTAACTGCGTTAATCTTGAATAAGCATTTGGTGTCATTCGGTGAATAGAAGAAACAACAAGAGTGACGAGCTGAGCGTTGTTGTTCCTTGACATTGTAGAGCAACTTCATTTCGGTGTTGTTGGAAATCATATCCATAACATAGCCCATTGGCAATGGTTCATCCAATCTGAACTCCAGGATTGCGGAGTTATCGATAATATCTGTGTCCTCAGGTTGCTGGTCATTGATGAGCTCAGGAAGCAAGAGTGGTACGAGTCCCATGAATTTTTCAATTGCGTTGATCATATTGAATAAGTTTTTAAAGTGATAAAACATACATTTTGAGCAGCTGCTGAGGAAGCAGATACGACAGAGAGCGTTGGTCAATGTCGAACGTCTTGGCAAACTGAACCGATTTGGGCAGTTGACTGATGACGTAGTTGAAGTCGCTTCGCTCCTTAGGTGTGAGAGTCGCAATAGCGAACTGGTCAATACTGATGAATGGCTGGATAATCATCCATAGATAGGCATTGCCCTGAGCCTTTGACTTCAACTGCTGTTTGTTGATGTCGAGAACGCAGATGGCAGAGTTCTGCAAGAGTCGGCGAACGGTTCGCATGGACATGTATATCATCACATCCCTGGCAGGAATGTTTCCCTCACGAGCAGACATGAAGATAGCCTTACAGATTTTCTCTGTATCATCGGTTATGTCTGAGATAGGTTCGTTATCGAGTTCATAAAGATGATCGAGAAAACTACGGAACAGCACATCCTCCTGACGAATGAATACAAGCATTTGCTGCTTGTCGTGAATGCAATTGGCAAAAACATCCTTTAGGAATGCTCTGTAGCGTGCCAACACTTGAGCCTTATTCTCGTTGTAAGTAGAGATGCTATCCAAGGATAGAAAGAATGGCGCTGCCTGATGAACAGCTTCGGCAAGTTCCTTGTCGTCGTGAAAAGACGAAGTCTGTTCCTTGATGGAAAGAACATCGCTGTAGGAATATCGCCACGTCTCGGTGATTCGTGCCAGTTCATAACGCAGGGAGTCATGAATGATGGTGAAACGAGCTGTCTTTGCCGGATCCTTCAAAAAGACGGAATCCTTTTTGAGATAGCGATACACGGTGTCAGTTGTGCACTGAAACTTCTGCAGTAGTTTGCAGAAGTCGCTGGTATTTGACGAGGTGACTGATTTGACCTCCACCAAGTAAGACTGGTAGGCGTCAAGTGCTCCTTCGTCAGATTGAAAATCGAATGCATCGTGGTTTGAACATGACGTACAAGCAGAGGCAATCGGTAATAAAGGTAATACGAGTAATACGGATAAGCTTGGTAATACTCGCTTAGCAATTGTTTGTCTGAATATCATACTTACATATACAACTTGTTAATTTTTGAGTTCAAAGATACAAAACATTGCGTAAAATCAATAATATAAAACGCATAATATTGATATTTAGTGCAATTCATCCCGTACACCGAACCAAAGCGAACTAATTTATCTAATATTTCATGAAAACACAAAGAATCAGCACGTTTGACTTTGTATTTTAGGTACAACATATTAACTTTGCAAGCAAATTATGAAATCAAAAGTTTGACATGAAATCAATAGCTTATATAAAACAAACTCAAATGTTTGATACCAATCAAAAATGTTTTGATACTCTAAAAACAATAGAGTGCTCATCAATCTACCTTGAAGGTTCGGACGAAACGGAACGATTAGGTTGGAAAGAATTTGTAGAAGCACTCGACAGAGGAGATACGGCCGTTTTTGCTTCGCTATCCAACGCATTCAGAAGTTACAGAGAGTTCATTCTCTTTGTGAAGTTCTGCAACAATAAGCAGATTTGCATCCGAAGTATTTTGGATGGAGTTGACACATCTGTCAGTTCTACAAGCAATGTGTTGAGTGCAATCTCTAAATTACCCATAAACACTACCAACATAGACTATCTGGCAAGCGACCTTCAAGCGGACATGGAGCTCAGTGAATATGAGCTTGGTATGGTGAAGCGCCATCAGATGGTCATCAACATGTATAATGCTGGATTTAAGGTGGACGATATTATGTCGAAGACTGGTTACACCAGCAAGTCAACTATCTATGATATTATAAAGAGGTATAACATACCTCTGGAATATCCAAAGATGTCGAGAAAGAAGGAGCCTGACTATACTGCATAGTTCTCGATACAACATATAGCGACACTCCGCTACAAGTTCGCGACATGTTTAGACAGGTAAATATTGCCTTAAACACTTGAATATCAACGTCGATACATTTCGACACATAAAACAAAACCAAATGAGTACAATAATTATAATAATATGTTTCGTAATAGTCATCAGTTTGGCTTTTATGATTGGAGTAGGTGTCCAATACGGTCACGTATCTCAACAAAACAGTTACATCAAATACTTAGAGAAGAAGGTTGAAAAAGCAGAAACAGACCTTCACTTTGCTCAGCAAGAAGTTTTGATAATCAAAGATGTCTTGAAGAAAATGGAACCAGAAGCAGAGATTTCGGATGATGCTCCAGGCAGCTCGTTTGTTACAAAGGATGACGTGCAGAAACAACTCACATACATCCACAACAAACTACGGGAAGCAGGATGGTCATCATTCTTCTTTGCAGCAGAAGTAGAATTTGGAGAGGCAAAAAATATTCCAAAGATTAAGGAGGTCGCTTATACTGAAGAAAGTTATGACTATGAGTATCGTCATGTGATAGGAGCCATAATACTTGAGACTATAAACAACCCCAAACTTGGTATATTTCACGATTCACCAACAAAACGATTCAAATAAAAATAGACAATATGGAAAATATGAACCTGTGGGAAACCGCCGTTATCAGGGATGTAACGCAGGAAGATGGTACTATCAAAGCTCAGACAGAGCACTATCTTGTTCACTCCCTTTCGTGTACAGACGCTGAAAAGCGCATAATAGAAGAATTGGCTCCATCATGCTGTGGAGATCTGAAGGTAACTGACATCAAGACTCGCAAATTCCGTGAGGTACTGCCGTCGGAGAATGAGTCTGATGACAAGTGGTATATGGTTAAGGCGTATATCATAACCCTCAATGAAAAGACTGGTGAGGAAAAGAGAACTGCTGTACAGTATCTCGTCCAGGCATCTAATCTGAAGAAAGCTATCAGCAACTTTGAACATTCGATGGAAGGCAGTATGGTAGATTTTGAACTTGACGATGTCAAATTCAGCCCTATAATCGAAGTATTCTCTTTACCCGAAGAAAAAGATTAGGGATGGGATAGAACTGGGATTTCAACGAAAACGTGCCTATGACGTCACAAACTTTGTTTGCGTAAGTCATAGTGCAGCGTGTGTTCGAGAAAAGATAAGCAACGACCTATATCGGGAATAATGGTAGTGTGTCGATAGACTCTCTACCATCCGACATAACGTCATTGCTTATCTCGGACACTCACTGCAAACGTTCGTTGCAATCACAGTTTGGGTGGGGCGAAGCACATAAGATTACCCGCCTTACTCGTATTACTCGTATTATTAGGTTTACTCATATTACAAGTATTATCTGTATTACCGATGTTACTCGTATTACTGATATTACCGTAATTACTGAATTTGACAGAATATGAAAGATCATCTTAATTTGGAATGCCTTTTCGCAGACAAAAGTGTCACATACGAACAGTTCATAGACGAACTGGCCACTCGTCTGGCCGTAAAGATTCAGCAGGTAGAAAACGGCGAAATGGAGATCAGCAAGAACAAAGCCTACAAGATGTATGGCAGGGCTGAAGTTGACAGATGGATAAAAAGCGGTAAGCTCAAACCATCACGTGTTACTCCTGGTATGACTAAATACAAGGTTGGAGATCTCTATCAGTTGGCCAATGCAGCACAGAATAACTGTCGCTGATTTTGATGGGAAAATACTATAGAAATTTTTCTAAACACGCTCTATAATACTCTATTAAACGCGAGAGGCATGCACCGTAAAAAGTACATGCCTCTCTGTTTTATTGGTTTGCTACTGAGTTAACGGCAACGTTCGTAGAATTGAACCAACCCCTTGTCAACGTTCGTAACCTTGAACTGGAATTTGCTACGCTCAGGATAGATGTCTGGAATCATCTTCATCAACGCATTGATAACCTGATCGATGTTGGAAAAGCCGGTAGTCTCAACAGTGGCGATGATCTGTCCATTATTAAAGGCTTCGCCCTTAATAAGGTTGTACTTAGACAACTTCTCAAACTTCTTTTCAACATCCTTGGCTTTCTTGGCTTTTGATTCTTCGTTTGAAAAGAAGATGAAGTCTATGACTTTCTCGTTTAGTCTCCATGCCGGTGAGTAATCAATCTTTGTATAGACACGAGCCATCTTGTATGTGGAGTGGTTAAGACCAAAGTCAACGTCAGCAAGGCTGGCATCACAATCGTTTTGAGCAATCGTAGCCCAGGTGTGACGGAAGGCGCCAAAGTTGGTCTTCAGGCCTTCAACTTTCTGACATATTTGATTGATACCTATGTTGACATTGGCATTGAAGGAATCACCCGTAGACAGTCTATCATGGAAGTTGAACAACCACGGTGACTTCTTGTCCTTTGAAAGATACTTCTCGATAGTAGGCATGATGAAAGGTGACACCTTGATCTCAAAGTAAGCCTTATCGGCACGTGTGCTCTTGGTTTTGGCTCTATTATACCAAAAGATGCCCTTATGAAGCTGTTCCTTCTTTGCCTCAAACAAGTCGATGGTGTTAATACCGCACATGCAGATGGATATCTTTGCCACATCTTGTCCAAGCTCCTGAAGAGGGTGCTTAAAGCGGCTGTCATCAGGAATGACACGGAAGAACTCACGAAGCAGGCCAATAGGAATGGCACGCTTTTCAGGCACATCACTTTTAGGGATAGTGACCTTTGTCCAAGGATTCTTGATGCGGATAACTTCGTTTTCCTCATCATTGTACTCGCGGATGGCATGCTTAAAGATTTCTCGCACGCAGATAGGGTACTTCTCCTTGCATCTTGATGTCGTGGAGAGGGATTCTATCCATCCGATGAAGAACGAAGAGTTCAGGCGTGAAAACATCAGCGAATTGGTGTTGGCATACCGGTGAAGGTGAAGCACTGCACATTTGTAATTCTTGGCAGAACGTATTCTACCTTCGCCCTGCATCTTCTGTATGAACTTACGAGCGTAGTCGGTGAACGAGATGTCGTCACAACCACGAGTAAGATAATCTGTGACCTCCTTCAGAGTCCAGCTCTGTGTGTCGGTCTGATTGAGCAACTGGTAATAGTGCTCAATTAACTTGGAAGTCTGTTGGCAGACATGAGGATCAGAAATTTCTTTCTTGCCTCTCACTACGCCACGTTCCATTACTACCCACGGTGTCTTGAGGTAAGACACTTTTCTGTTGTGAGTCACTCGGATGTACACGATATACGAGCCATCCTTTCTTTTTCCTTGTACCTCAGCTTTCAATGTAGCCATTTTCTTTCGGTGTTTTGTTTATAGAATATTTTTTCTCTAAACACGCTCTAAACACCTACTCAATTTTCTCTAAACATATCGCATGCAAAGTGCGTTTATTCTGCAAATTATCTCTGCAGACCTGTCTGAAATAGATTAGGGATAAACACTTGTGGAGCAAGCATTTATCCCTAACTTGTTAATTATCAGCACCTAACAGGTTAATCCTCCAGTGCTGCCTGAGCCGCTGCAAAACATATCTTATATTCAGTAAATTACACTATTTTAGTATGCAAACTTCATTTTATTCTATTCTTTGCCTTGTTTTAAAATTAATTATCTTCTTTATTAGACAAATATTCTAATAACTGAATTCTCATCTCAATTGTCGGATGATCGCTCGTTTCATCGTAGTATTTATCACTGTCGGTTCCTAATAACTCAAGAGCACGTATATAGCATTCACCACTTATTCCAGACCACTCTAGAAACCTATAAGCTATAATATCAGCTTCTATCTCCTGTTCTCTAGAATATTTATACCTAAACTTATTATAAGCATTATTATAAGCAGATTCAAATAGATCAATTGTAGTTTCATTAACATCATCCCAAGAGTCACTGGAAGCAACTCCATTAGCTTGTGCATAAGCATTTGCTCCTGCATTTAGACCTGCTATAACTCCAGCGACAATATTGTTCTTCTGCAGTTTTCTTTGTGTTTCATAAGCCCTTAAGTATGAATGCATCAATGTGCGATGTGCCATCTCATGTGCACATACTCCAAGAAGCATTTCATGTGAGAAATCAAGCAAAAAAATCAAACTATCTGTTATAAATATCTGCCCATCTGGTGTCGAAAATGCATTTGCATAGTCTTCACTAATAATATCGAACCGCTTGATGCTTAAATCGGGAGAATTGTTATAAAGATATTTTTTTAATGTATCAATTAGTAAAGGATCATTCAATACAAGCAACTGGTCGTAATATCGTCGGCTATATAATACTGCATCTCCTACTGCCACTACAGCTTCCGTTGCAGTTCTCTGTTTTTTTTCACATGCATCCATAAAATCAAGAAAAGTTTTATTGCTATTCCACACTGCATTCCAGAACAATTCCGGCTTTCCTTTCTCAACCGCCCTCACGTATTCTATTACATCATACTTTTTTATCAGCTTATCAAACTTTTTATTATTTTGAGCATGCAGGGCAACCGAATATAAAAGTATCATTACCAAAAGATTTTTTCTCATCGTATTATTTTCACTAATCAATAATCTAATTTCAATTATATTTCCTACATTAACCACCATAAACAAACGACAAACACTACTGCTTATTTAACACGGTATTGTTCAAAGTAGTCTTTATCATAATTTAAGCCGTGAGATTTTACGATTCGCCGTAATTTCTCATACTGTTTATCCTCAACACATCTACTACAAAATGAAGAGAAATCAGTATCATTTAACACAGCCGTGTCCTTGAATTGCACTTGGTAGTTACCTCTATTCCCGTTTTCGTCATGGTGTATTCGCAGGTTCATGCATTTTTTATCCACATGGAGACACTCTGATTTATCCACAAAAACATATCTCGATAACTCGACCGTTTTTTTTATTTCTTTCTTTTGACCACAGCCTACAAATAGTAAAGATACGGAAAATATGATAAACAATATTTTTTTCATATTTTATTTAATTTATAATCATCTTTTGATTAATATTTCCACCCTCCCACCCTTCTGAGCGATTAGGTTCCTTGTTTTTTTATATCTTTGTGTCCCTTATCAGGAACAAGCTTTAAGCAGTCCCTTTACGAATTACTTCCTTAGCCTTATACTCAGCCAACTGAGCCTCCAGCCTTTCATTCTTTTCGATAAGGGCATCTATAGAAGCCTCTAATCGTTTGATCTTCTTTTCCATTTCTATTGTATTTAAATCGTCATCGACATTGATGAACGACGTATTGTTTTCGTTTGCACCGGAGTTTTTGAGCATTTCGCCTTCACCGGTTATGAGCCAGTCTAAATTAAGATCTGGATAAACTTTTGCTATCTCTGCTAATACTCCAGCGGTAGGGCTTTTCGTATGCGCAATATATCCATTCGTTTTTCCGATAGAAGATTCAAATGTCTGAACAGTTATTTTCATCTTCTTTAAAAATTGTCTTATTCTACTATTTACATCCATACTATTTTGTTTTATTAGAGTATACTACATATATTTGCAAAAACATTAATTCAATTCATTATGAGTAAAAAAACTATTCCTACAATCGTCCAACCTATTGACGAAGGCAGTAAATACCTTAAAAGAGCACTTCCTACGCCACTAACTGTAATTCAGGCTTCTATCATGTCATATCGAAGAAATGACGATATTTCAGATAGCGACTTTGCAAATGCTATAGAAATGACAATCCGCACAATAATGCAAACAAACGATGTCAGAATTATAGCCCCAACAGGAGAAGGCGTAGAACACCTACTGCTATTTGAATATTGCAAGCGCAGTTGCGATTAGCCCAAGTACGGCACTTGCAATCTCCCAAAATCTAACTTTCTTTTTGTATTTCAATTCTTCATTTTGCAGCCTGAGGTTTTCCGCTTGTAAGCGATTAAATTCAGACTGCATTTTTTTTATTTCATTGTCTTCGCTCTTTTTCTTTTCGATATTTTTAAAACCTCCATTTTTCCAAAAATCGGCACCGGAAGGTGTTATAGTTATTACTAAGTGATTCATTCCATCACTCACGGTTATATATCCAAATTTCCTAAGCACATCAATGTCTTCAACTGAACCATTCTTCAAATGATTGTTGCATACAGGTGATTCTTGAAATATTTCATCCAACAAAGGATCAAGCTATAAAAACATCATAACAATTTATTTATCAACAAATTACGTCAATATGCTATTTAGAATAAATCTAAATTATGTAATATAATCAAATTAACCAACTAGATATTTTTATAATTAGAGCATACTACATATATTTGTATCCGTAATCAATCTCCTAACAGATTAATTACTTAATCAATTAGCACAACTAACAACGAATTTTCAAAGATATTTATAATTATGGGAATAACAAAAGAAAAGCAAAAAAGAATTACATCAGCCTCTTTAATAAAGAGAGTCGATGTACAAGCCACTCTCCTCTCCTTAAAAATTGGCGTTCCAACTTCCATCAAGAACCGCGAGATAAAAGCCTGCTCACTAAGAAGCGCCAACCGCATACTGAAAGCAAAGGGTTACTCTTTTATTCTTTCAGAGGCAGGTAGAATAGATGACGTGATAGTAACTCGATTAAAATAGGAACATCATGAGTATGAACAGATTGACCAAGCAGACATTAACGTTCGTTACAGGATTTATCCTACTCTTCTTTATATTAGGAATAGCCGGAAATGCTGATCGAACAGAACAAATCGTATACACGATGCCCCAAGAAGCATACGAAGAGATTTACCTGAAACTAGGTAACGGATGTACAGATTCACAAATAGCCAAAGAATACTTATCTAACAAGAGCTATTATGATTCAATTAAATGAAGACTCCCTAGCAACCTTATTTGCTGATATGGCAAAAAGGATGGCAGATTATCTGAAAGAGGTGAAAAACGATCCCGAATACGTTAGCCAAAACAAAGCATACAGAATATTCGGCAGAAATACCGTAGACCGTTGGAAAAGACTTCGTTTGATAACCCCTCGTATCACAAAAGGGAAGATGGAATATAAAACATCCATACTACGAAAGCTGCAGGATATAAAGCAGGATTATTTTGAAGTACCCACTTTGGAACAGAAAAGAATAGCCAAAGGCAAATAACACATCGTACAATGGTTCATGCCGGTTCGATTCCGGCGTACGAACTTTCGGGCAGTCAGCAGCCCATACCATTGCCTGACCTCCGTATCTAACGACGTAACAGTAGCGCAATCTCACATAGAGATTAAGCGATTAAAAACGAAGCGTTAAAAGCAGATCCGTGGACATGTCCGGTGAGAGCAGCGTGGTTAAATTAGTACATACTCCTTCGGGAGTACTATATAATCCCCTGAATTAACGTGATGTTGTCAATCGAATTGGCTCAGGGGAACTACTTAAAACTTTTAGTTTTGTCGTGTTTTATTTTGTGTTTGTGTTGTGGGGTGTGCCGTTCGTGAGAATAGTACACCTTTCTCATTTGGCAAGTTAGCTCAGTGGTAGAGCGTAGTTGTACGGGTATTTGCAGCTAAGGTCGGGAGTTCAATTCTCCTGCTTGCCTCTTATTACTTAATCATATCGAGGAATGACTCGATATGATATTATACAGTTATAAATTAAGTGGTTGTTCAAAAAATCCGAACAACCTATAAATTAATAAGATATGAAGGATAAATCAGAAATTAAAGCCAATCCAAGACCGATGTTTTACGCGGTGATATTGGAAAAACTTAGAAAAATAGCCTTTGATTGTGGCTATACGCTTGCAGTTCATGGGACTTGCGCTTCCGACTTAGATTTAATAGCAGTACGTTGGAAGGAAAGCTATGAATCGCCAAAGTATTTGGTAAAACAGTTTTTAGCAGAAATCTCTAATTATACATTCGGAGAAGAAGCACTATTGAACTTTGATGATGTTACTAATCCTGAACTAAGATTTAATAGTCACCATCATTTTACTATACCAATATATAGTGATTGGTATGTTGATTTATGCGTGATACAATAACCTCAAAATCAAGATAATTATGAACCTACAAGAACTTCCACCCGGAACCGAAGCAACCATCCTCCATCATTTCCGTGTAGCTGAACCTGGTTTCTGGTCATGGGAAACCGAAGTAGTGACCGGAACGGTGTACAAACACTGCAACGAATCAATTACCCTTCTTCAATCAGGTACAAGGCTGATCTCGTGCGATAATACTAAAGACGAAATAATCAATTAAAACAACAACCATGGAACTTGAAAATTACGAAAGTCTTCCGGTGGGAGCACAAAAACTACAAGCCGTCCAAGTGGACGCAATAGAGAGAGCGAATATAGATTCGCAAGTATCGACTGCCAAACAATATCCACGTGATATAAGACGCAGCATTGACAACTCAATCGTAATCGCTACGATGAACCAAGAGACTGCCCAATCTTGCGGATATGCCCTCCCCCGTGGAGGTAAGTTGATTACCGGTCCATCGGTCCATCTCGCTAAAATAATCGTATCAAATTGGGGAAACATAAGAACCGAAGCAAAAGTTGTACAGATTACCGACAAGCAAATAATCAGCCGCGGTACATGCTGGGACCTGGAGACGAACGTAGCATCCGCCTTCGAAGTTCGCAGGAGTATCGTAGACAGCAAAGGAAAACGATTCTCCGACGACATGATAACAGTCACAGGAAATGCCGCCAACTCTATAGCTTACCGCAATTCTGTTTTTGCCGTCATACCGCAAGCAATTACCAACAGAGTATACGAAGCTGCTCAAAAACTGATCACCGGAGACTTGTCAGACGCAGATAAATTGCTAAAAAAGAGAACATCCATCGTCAACAGCTTCAAGAATGACTATGCTATCTCCGAGGAAGAAGTAGTGAAACTATGCGGAAAACAGACGGTCAATCAAATAAATACAAGCGCAATATCAACATTGATAGGAATACTCCAATCTCTGAAAGATGGAGATACTTCTGTAGACAATTTGATGAAACCCATCCGAGAAATCAAAGAAGATATCTCTGATAAAAAGGAAAAGATGAAAGATAAAAAAACTAATAAATTACCATGAACCAATACTCATCCTACAACAACGACCAATTAGAAGATCTTTTCTCTAATTATCTCATAGATTCATGGAGCTACAGCAAAGTAGCTACATTCTCCCGGAATGAAAAAGAATTTGAGAAAAATGAAATATACAGAGAGCGTTCCAAACGGTCATCCAGCTCCATCGCCGGAAACGCATACCACACGGCAATGGAGATGTTTTTCAAAAACCTCTCGGACGGAGTTGCCACCTCTATCGTAGATATGGAACAAATTGCATTCGCCTATATAGAAGAGATACCCGCCAATTCATGGAAGATACAAAAAACCACTCCTACCATTGAAGAATGCAAGATCAAAGCCACCAAATCCGTTTCCGGCTTAATCAGGAACTTCTATAATGAGCAATCCATATATACCTCCGACATAGACGAAGTATTAGGAGTAGAATTAAGATGCGACGAATGGCTGGTCATCAATGGAGTAGACATACCTCTCCCATGCCATGCCAACATCGACCTTGTCTTGCGTTTGAAAGACGAAAAAATAGTAATCGTAGACCATAAGACGAAATCCAAATATACGGATGATGACGAATTGGCCTTCGTATGTGGCAAACAAGCCATCACCTATATCAAATGCTTCGAATCTAAAACAGGTTTAAAAGTGGATGAAGTCTGGTTCATCGAAAACAAAGACTCCAAAAACAAAGACAGTTCACCGCAACTGAAGAAATTCAAGATCGTTTTGACGGAAGACACCCGTAAGCTATACGAAGCCATCCTGTACGAACCCCTTAAAAGAATGATCGAAGCCGTATCCGATCCGGACTACGTTTACATGATCAACGACAACGACAACTTCATCGACAAAGCCGAAATATATGCTTTCTGGGCAAAAACAATGATAGCCGAAGTCGATGACTTCGAGATACCGGACAGTAAAAAAGCACTAATAGCAAGAAGGCAGAAAAAGATAAGAGACGCCTCCCTATCTGCCATCAACCCAAAAACGATCACATCTTTCAGAGAAAAAGCAGCCACTTTCATCACCTACGATTTATCCGATAAAAATATGACCAACTCAGAGAAAATAGAACATGTATTGCGCACATTCGGTATGCTAGTCCGGGTAGCGCATGAAATCAGCGGGTATTCATCCAACACCTATCTTCTTGAAATATCCGCCGGAGTCAAGATAGCCAACGTTATGAAGTATGGCCTAGACATGGCAAATGCACTAAATGTATCTTCTGTCCGCATAGGAAAAGACCTTATGGTCTACGAAGACAAATCCTACCTGTTCATTGAAACCCCGAAAAAGAGAACAGAAACACTATTTTGGGATCCTAAATATTTGGAAGGAGAAAAACTACCTGTTGGTGTAGATAATTTCGGAAGAACCATCCATTGGGATCTCAATAACCACTCAACTCCGCACGTCCTTATTTGCGGTGCTACCGGTAGCGGAAAGTCAGTCTCAATCATTTCTACAGTCGAATACGCAAAACTAGCGGGGGTCAAAGACATTATAATCTTCGATCCTAAATACGAGTTCTGCTCATACACCGGAGCTGGGATTCGTGTATTCAACGAAATAGAAGAGATAGAAGAACAAATGAGACTACTTGTTGAACAGATGCAGAACAGAGCGAAAAGCAGAAAAACATACCCCAAGAAATTAATTATTTTCGACGAGTTTGCCGATGCGGTTTCCGCTTCCCGTTCAGGTTCTGCATTAAAAGTAAAGATCGGAGGCCAAGTGATTATGCAGAAATCATTGGAAGAAAACTTAAAGATACTCCTTCAAAAAGGGCGTTCTCTTGGTTTCCGTATAGTAGCCGCTACCCAACGAGCTTCCGTAAATGTTATTACAGGCGATGCCAAAGTAAATTTCCCAGTCCAAATATGCTTCCGTGTCCCCAAAGAAATAGACTCAAAAGTAGTGATAGATGAAGCCGGAGCAGAAACCTTAAGCGGGATGGGAGACGGATTAATGAAATCACCGGAATATATCAACGTAGTTAGATTCCAAGGATTCTATAAAAAATAGCCTATGAAACTATCCGTCCGCTCCCCGTCCGTTTTAGCTATCAAGGAAGCTCTCAAAGATAAGATAAATACATTTCCTGACACGGTAAAAGGATACAACCAATCACGCCCGTTCCGGTTAGCTCTTAATGAAATTGAAGACAATGAACATTTTAATAGAAAAAGCAGACATTCAAGATCTTCTGGAAAGGACAGATGACTTATACAGATGGCTCTCCGACAATCCTCTTGCGGATATACGACTATTCGAAAAGAAAGCGAATCAACTCGCTATACTCTCAATCAAAATTCATATTTACTATAAAAACAACTTATAATATGTCAATGCACAATTGGTTTGAATGCAAGATCCGTTATGAAAAAGTAATGGAAAACGGAATGCAGAAGAAAGTAACTGAGCCTTATCTAGTTGATGCACTCAGCTTCACAGAAGCAGAAGCACGGATTATCGAGGAGATGACTCCTTTTATAACAGGAGAATTTACAGTATCGGACATTAAACGTGCCAACTATAGCGAACTTTTTCCCAGCGACGAGGAAAGTGCCGACCGCTGGTTTAAGTGCAAACTTATCTTTATCACCATTGACGAAAAAAGCGGTGCAGAGAAAAAGACATCTACCCAAGTGCTGGTTCAGGCTGCCGACTTGCGTGACGCAGTGAAAAAGCTGGATGAGGGCATGAAAGAAACGATAGCCGATTATCAGATCGGTATGGTATCCGAAACCCCGCTGATGGATGTATATCCATATACTGCCGAAAGCCCAGAAGAAAGAATTGGAGAAACAGCTACTTCCCCAGTAGTAAAGAATTTCCTAACATCGTTACCCGAAGGTTGTAAAACGGTTATAACCATATCAGGGAAAACAGTAGTAGTGGATAAAACTGGAAACAAAACCAAAGTCATACCCAATGAAGAAAGTTAGCAAGCAGCAAGCGAAAAGGAATAGGGAGATAGCAAAAATTAAAAGATCACTATCTCCCTATTGTTGTTTATGTGGTGCATACGCAGTAGATCCGGCACATCTTCTTCCTAAATCAATATTTCCTCAATACTATACAGAATCTTGGAATATTGTCCCCATGTGCAGGGAACACCACGATCGATATGACGGAGACCGTAATTTCCGACGAAGTTGCACCCAATTAGTAGAGATCGTTCTTGAACATGACGTCGAAGCCGCTAATCTATATTTTGGCCTATGAAAGAACAAGAACATCAATTGCAGGTATCCTGCATCAAATGGTTTCGTCTTCAATATCGTGGACGACTAATCTATGCTATACCAAACGGAAGCAAACGAAATATAGTCACTGCCACCAAGCTAAAGGCAGAAGGCGTGACCAAAGGAATACCTGATATTCATATACCAATAGCCAATCGCTTCTACCACGGATTATACATTGAGATGAAGATAAAACCCAATTCACCTACTACGTCTCAAAAAGAAATGATGAATCAACTGCATACAAATGGATACAAATGTTCTGTATGCTATTCTCTTGAAGACTTTATGTCTGTTGTAAATGAATACATGCACTGTTTAGAATAAGAATAAAAATGAAAAGACTAAAAATGAATAAGATGAAAAAGTCAAGACACAATTTCCACAAAGGTATTGAACTACATAAAGTATGCTCTAATGATCTGTTACGTCCTGTGATGAATTATATATATTTTGAGCACTCTTATGCTATTGCATCTGATGGCCGCATACTCATTAAAGCCAAAGTAAGTGAGATTTCTAATTTTAACGAACAGGAAATAGAACTGCTTAACGGACATTTTCTACACGCTACGGGTTTTCGGATACTGATGAAACATGATGTTGTATCTGTTGAAAAAGACGGTTTTCTTGCTCAAGGAGACAGTTATAGCATTAAGATACATTTCTACTCAGACGAAACAATGAAGTTCCCGAACTATCAAAAAATATTCGATGAATGGTCTCCAGGTGACCACCGAAAAATTGTATTAAATACGCATTATCTTTCTAAAATAGTTGATTCGGTAAATGCCAAAGATGTACGTATGCGTTTTGGTAAAAATGATAACCAAGGAATTATATTGCAATTTCCCGTAAGTGATTTGAATGATACGAAAGGAATGATAATGCCTAAGCTTGACAGCGATGATTTTTAACGGAATCAAATATGAGCAAATTTAAAGTAGGTGATAAAATCCATTTTGAAGGTGAACGAAACGCATACACCATTCGTGCTTGCGATTCTAGGTATTTGATATGTACCAAACCGTTCAATCCTCGAAAAACGGTCTTATATACCATTGTAGACTTACAAGAGAAAGTACGTGGCACAGAGAATCTTGTATTTTGTATGGGATTTGAGACAGACGAAGATTGCCAAGAAGCATTACAACGCCTTCAATCCGGAGAAACAGAGGTTAGTTATCGAAATCGAGTTGAACTTAAATTCAAAATACTATGAATGTACGCCAATTTGTACCTCGCATGGATTGCAAGGTATTTGCGAAATGTAGAGTAAAATCTCTCTCTCATTGTCGAAGGTACCGAGGAGAGGATGAATCTTGCAAAGGATGCACCCTAATTCGTCGTAAACCTCGAAATCGAATATTTGATACTAATGGCAGAGAAATGAAAAAATGTACCCATTGTGGTCACTATTTCTATCTTAATCGATTTTATACGAATACGATCACTTATAAAGATAAAAAATACAAATGTCTTTCGTCATGGTGTCGTATGTGTATGTCTAAAGTGAACAGTGAAAGAAACTCCAAAAAAATGCAAAAAAGACATGGCTAAAAAAAATGAAAAACAAGTAATCCGTCCAGATACATGTGCTAAATGCAAGAGAGGGACATTGCTCCCGGTATCTAAAGGAAATCCTAGAATAGTCCATTGTATTTTCTTAAACAAACGCTTTGTAGCTGATAGCAAAAGGAAGTGTATTCATGCGTATTAAATGGAAAATGGATATATAAAACTAAGCCGCAAGTTTTTCTCGAATGAAATGTGGAAAGAAGCCCGGAAGTTTTCGGAATGCGAAGCGTGGTTAGACTTGTTACAGTCTGCACGATTTGAGGCAACCGACAAGGCATATAGCGAACTTATCGGAGGTCGAGAAATCTCTTATTCAAGAGGACAATATCCTGCATCCATATCATTCTTAATGAAGCGCTGGCAATGGTCTGAAAAGAAAGTAAGACTATTCCTCGATAAGTTAAAGCGCAAGGAAATGATTACTACTGACAGAAAGCAAGGAATGAACGTAATAACTATTTGTAAATATGATGAGTATAATCCTGTAAAGGACAAGGCTAAGGGCGAAGAAAAGGACATAGATAACAGCAAAGAGATCAAAGAGTTACGCACTGCTTTGGGCGAACTAAGGGCGGAGTTAATGGCGAACGTTGAAAAAATGGGTCGAACTAAGGGCAATAAGAAGAAGAAAGATAAAGAAGATAATAATACTCCCCCCATACCCCCCAAGGGGGAGGGGATAAATAGTAAATCTCGCTTTGTTTTTGAATCTTATGTGAAATCTTCTTTTGGTACTGATTACTATTGGACGCCCAAAGATGCTGGATCAATGACTAAATTACTCAAAAAAATAACCTTCTCACGAGAGCAAAAGAAAATGCCCGTCGATGATGAATCTTTGTTGTATGCTCTTCAAAGTCTATTATCATCAATACATGATGATTGGATATTGAAAAATTTCAGCGTAGCTATTATTGATTCAAAATATAACGAGATTGTAACTCAGGCAATAAATGGAAACAATCAAAAAGCAAGTATTAGCAAACAGGAAGCAAATGACTATGCCCTGCAGCAATACATTACCGAGCGTCAGCATAGAGAACAAGGCTTGGTTGACGAAGTGGAAAGACCATTCTGATATTGAGCGTGTCTTTTCTCCGACAAATTGGGCTTATGTGGCTCAGAATCCTGAAAAGGCATATTTTTCAAATTGTCCCACGATTCAGAAGTATGACGAAGTTTATGGAGAAGGAAATGCGGAAATGTGGATTTATGCACAAGTGCTGGCATTATTTGGGTCTAGTTCTTGTAAAGACGAAGGGGTAGCACAAGGAATCGGAATATTTGCTCAGACATTTGCATCGTCTGTTCAGATATACAAATTATCAGAACTAATGCTGTTTTTTTCTCGATACAAGTCCGGAAGATACGATAATTCTTTTTCTCAATTTGATGCCCGAAGGATTGGAAATGCCTTCTTTAAGGAGTTTATTCCAGAGAGACAGAAAGAAATTGACCGATGTGAGAAGCGAAAGATTATCGAAGAAGCATTAACTAGACGGGAATTACCTGCCGGATATACAATCCCCGAAGGATATAATCCCTATACTTGGTATTTGGAGACTAAGAGACGTGCTGCCAATGGAGACAAAGAAGCTATTGAGAATTTAAAATATCCCCAAGTTCGATTTACATAGTGGTCTATCAGATCGCTATTTTTTTTATTTAATAACCAAAACGTTTTCCTGATATCGGGAAGACGATCAAAACTCAAGAAAAATATGAAACAGACAGTAGAAGAAGCTGCAAGGAAATATGCAGATGAAAATAGCTGGATTCCAGAAGAACTACATGATTCAGAGACTCCTGATTATATAGAACATTTTGCCAAGCACTTTATGGCTGGTGCAAAATGGCAGGCTAAGCAATCCCCTTGGATAAGTGTAAAGGAACGATTGCCAAAGGAGAATACAGGTGTATTCTTCACTGTAGAATGGAAAGATCTCCATAAAGGATACTTTGTTGGATTGTATTATGGAAATGGACAATGGGAATCCGATCATCGGATATTCTTACCTGATTCATCTTTGGGGCGAATAACCCACTGGATGCCGATACCGGAATTTGACTAATAACAAGATAGAAATGATGGAAAAATTATTGGTATGGAAAATATACTCTACAGTCGACGTCTTTGGGGTTATATCTTATGTCTCTGAAAATGGAAGAAAGGCTTTTTCTTCTGCTATGCTATTCAGGGGATTAACTGGAAACTATTTAGAATAACTAATAACTGTTTAGAAATGAAAATAAGATTAGCAGAAAAGATTCTTTATGTTACTTCTGTATTTGGGAATTGGGATAGTAATTATCAGCCCTATTCCGTTCCACAACAGCAGAAGGCTTTGAAAACTTTGAAAATTCCGATGGATATTAGAAAATCGATGTTGGAATACGGAGTATATGGAAAGATTCCGTTTGAATACAGAAAGTATAATCCGATTGAAATATCGCAAATCATGCTTAGTAAAAATATGAATCCTGCCTCTATAAAAGAGTTCCGTAGGTGTATGAAGCAGATTTTAAACAAATAACTCAAATTAATGTACAAATGGTAACGAATTAGAGAGAAAGGAGAATAACTATGCTAACAGTACTAAGAGAAAATCATCCAATAGCCAAGAAAGAACACATATGTGAATTTTGTGGTTACAAGATACAGCCGGGACAAAGGTATGTCCGTCAGACAAATGTCTACGATGGAACCGTATATGACTTTGTTACACATCAAGAATGCAAGGAAGTCGCCGATGAATTGAGAATGTATGATGATTGTGATGATTCAGGTTTACATGGTGAATCCTTTCGTGAAAACTTGAATGCATACGTATACGCCAACCATTACGACGAACATACAGATGATGTTTATACTAGTTGGCAGTTGAATCATTATGAGATAGCGAAGAAAGTATTGAAAGAGCTTAAAAAGGAAGAATAATTATGGACGAAAAATTTGTAACATTGGATACTTTCAAGTTGCTGACAGAGCAAGGATTTTGTTATTGTCATTTCCCTACTCAGTCTTTTGCTCAAAAGTGGTTACGTGAAGCTAAGAACCTGCATATAGCCATCGTTAGAAATGCTTGTGGTTATGGTTATGATATATGCAAGGCTGATAATGGAACTTTTATAGCTGCCGGTATATTCGACGGTCCTAACGATGGCGGTCAGTGGGACACCTACGAAGAAGCATTAGAAACTGGAATACAAGAAGCATTAAAACTAATAAAGGTATGAAGAAAATAATGTTCAATGATAGATTTGGCTTAACTCAAGCTGTATTAGAAGGTCGGAAGACTATGACAAGAAGAGATGAAATTGACTGTAATATACAAATTGTAAATAATAGAATATGTGTATATTCCAATGATGGGTATTTACTTGCTAATAAACCTACACGATATAAAGTTGGAGAAATTGTTGCCATTGCACAAAGCTACAAGGATTGTGGTAATATTCCCGATTGCGAATTAGACGAAGATGGTTATCCTATAATGCCAAAGAAAAGCGGATTTTTTAACAAGATGTTTGTGAAAGCCGATCTGATGCCCCACCATATCGAAATCACCGACATCAAGGTTGAACGCCTACAGGACATTAGCGATGAAGATTGCATGAAAGAAGGAATTTATAGGCTTGATTCTGCAAATGGAAATGGCGGTATTGCCTATTCTTTCGTTGGTGCTTCCGATAAAAAACATATCGGACTATATAATACTCCTCGTGATGCTTTTTCCGCTTTGATAGACAAAGTTTCGGGCAAAGGGACATGGGAAAGCAATCCTTATGTATGGGTGTATGAATTTGAACTGTTTAACTAATAACCAGTTAGCAATGAACACTAACGGAGTATCACGTGAGATAGCAGAACGCTATACTGATAGCGAATTAAAAGAAGTGCTTAGGCTATTAAAATTGAAAGCTGATTTTTAAACTAAACCAATTAGGGAATAGATGCAATGGGATGAATAATTTGTAACATTCTAATAATAAATAACATGGAAACGAAAATAACATTTCAAGTAGTAAACGGGAATACTGGCTTTGAGGAAAGAAATATAGAGTTTCGCAAATTGGATATTGCGAAACAGTATGCCATTCGTAACGGGTTTACACACATACATGAATATCATGGTGGATATTTCAAAATGGCTTATGATGTAGAAATGATGGATAAATGCTCTGATCTTATTTATATCAGAGTAATGCAACACGATACAGAGGATAATATCCGTATCGGTGGAAGTTATCCAGTAGATGATCTATTTAAGGCTGAGCAGGAGATTATTCAGGCTTATGCAAAAGATACTGCCTGGTGTGGCGGTTTCAAAGTAGCTTGTGAGAAATATTACAAACGTATCGCTATTGTACGTGCGGACACGCTGGAGGTGATACGTTCCATTTACGAAAGAAAGGAGGTTTATAATGGCACGTTTTAATATTACTGGCGAACCAGACCAACTAAATAAAGCAAAGGATCTTCTTTTAAAGAATGGTTTCCACACAAACAGAATATATGCCTACAATGATGGCAGCAAACGCTATCTGGCTGCTTACATTGATACAAAATCTTTATTCTTTGTATCATCCTCAAATGGCGAGCCAACCTATACCCTGGATGAGATTGAAGATAAAATAAAGAAAGGAGATTAATATGTGGGTAGCCAGAGATGAAGACGGGGATTTATATCTTTATAAAGAAAAGCCTGTTAAAAATGATAATTGGAAAAGTTGGCAATCGGAAAGTGATAACCATCATGATTACATTAAAATGCATCCTGTTTTACTTCCTGAAGTAAAATGGGAAGATGAAGAGCCGACAGAAGTTGAATTGGTAAAGAAGGAGGAATAACTATGCCAACAACATTAAGAGAAACCTATCCAACAGCCAAGAAAGAGCATATATGTGAATTTTGTGCTTGCAAGATACAGTTGGGACAAAAGTATGTCCGTCAGACAAATGTTTATGATGGGACTGTGTATGATTTCGTCACACATCAAGAATGTAAAGAAGTAGCTCATGAATTGAGAATGTACGATGATTGTGATGATAGTGGGCTAGATGGAGAATCTTTTCGTTCAGAATTGGATTCATACGTATATGCCAATCATTATGACGAACACACCGATGATGTTTATACTAGTTGGCAGGTTAATTACTATGAGATGGCGAAGAAAGTATTGAAAGAACTTAGGAAGGAACATCATGGCTACAATGGCAAGCGATGAACGGCAACTTAGAAATCTAATCAAGGAGGCTACAGGGATGAAAGTATATAAATCAACCTTTAATCCTTTAGTATTCAATGTCTATTACAGTATTGTCCAAGAGTATAAAGATGAATCAAGTCCTCATATAACTATTATACAAGGAAGTTGGCACGCTACTAATGGTGGAGAATACAAAATATCTATCTATACCCCGACAATGCTTTTTGGAACTAAACGAAAGATTAATATTCAATACGTAAGGGATATTGCGGTAAAGATTACTAATGCTTTAGATAGACGGTTTGGAAATGATACCTGGAATACTTGTAATGAAGAAAGCCGTGTTTGGCTTCCACTATCCCGAACCTCTTTCTATTTACAAATTCCAAATTTTAATTAATTCAGAATAAGATAATTCAAATCAAGAATATTCAATACAATTAAAGAAAGGAACATTTATGAAAAAAGAATATACGTGGTATCCTGATAATCAGGAACGGTTTAGTGAAGTTTTTGATTCTATCGAACAAGCAATTGAAAACGCACAAAAAAAGTTTGACTCAAAGGCTGATGAATACGACGAAGATGAAGAAAACTCATCTGTAATAATTATAGGGTTAGTTGAGAAATTTATCATCAAGTCGGCAGTAGAAAGTATAGTAGATGATATTCAAGACAACTTGGAATGTTCAATCAGCGATTTTGCGTTTGGTATGGATTGGGAATCAGAAGCTCAAATATTGGATAAACATAAAGCGGAGTTTAAAGAGAAAGCTGTCGATGCTTTATCCCCTTTGATTGAAAGGTACTTTCATTTCAGTCCAGAGATGAAAAGCATTCCTGTTTTGAAGTACAATTTAGAGGAAAAGAAATATTTATAACAGAATAAAAATGAGTGAAATAAAGTTTAGATATAAATTTGATTCAAACGCCTATGTTGTGGATGAATCATATTTTCTTAAAATAGAACGAATGGCAAAAATGAATGGTGAGAAAATAGAAAAACTTGCCGAAAAGAAATTCAGGAACTATCTCAATGATGGTATGAATCCTATTAAACTGGAATTTAGAATAAGAGGTGTTGAGGAGCTTGTAGGGCATAGCGTTATAACTGAATTGAATTATGGGGAAAGGGGGTATCCGATGTCTGTTCCAGAAAGGATAAAGTATGCAATCGTTGATGATATTGCAGGCTATGTAGAAGAGAGATTTAAGTATTACAAAGATGATTGTCAAATACTTTTTGACAAGATGTATAGAAAGCATGAAGAAAGAATTAAAAAGAAAATTCGATTTTGGAAATATCTTTTTGCCATTACCTTTTTCATGTTGCTAATCGAATGTATTTGTAGAATAGTTCAATAAAAAATAGAGATGAATGTACTAAGTTTATTCGATGGCATGTCCTGCGGTCAGATTGCTTTGAAGCAGCTTGGCATTATCCCGGAAGTGTACTACGCATCCGAGGTAGACAAGCACGCCATCAAGCAGACACAACTGAACTTCCCGAACACAATTCAGCTCGGAGATGTCACCCGGGTAGATGTATCTCAGTTGGAACCAATTGACTTGTTGATAGGTGGCAGCCCTTGTCAGTCATTCTCTTTTGCTGGGAAACGTGTCGGGATGTCCACTACTGACAAAGAGGAGATATACACCCTGAATCGCTACCTGGAATTAAAAGAGGAAGGCTTTCAATTCGAAGGAGAGTCTTATCTGTTTTGGGAGTATATGCGTATCCTAACCGATATTCGTAAATACAATCCTAATGTGCTGTTCTTGTTGGAAAACGTAGAAATGGGTAAGAAATGGGAAAGGGTATTAAGCGAGGCTATCGGTGTATATGGTGTGCATATCAATTCCGCCTTGGTATCAGCACAGAATCGGAGGCGCATATATTGGACAAATATCCGGACGAGGAGAAATGGACTGTTTGGTGAGCTGCATTCGGACATACCGCAGCCGGAAGATAAGGGAATTTTCCTCAGGGATATATTAGAAGACAAGGTCGATGAAAAATATTATGTTACCTCTAAATGCTTGGAATATATAGCTAAAGAATTTAGATTAAAGAAAGGCTATACACAAATTGATTCAGAAGATAAAGCTCTCCCATTAATGGCTAGAGGCTATACTAATTGGACAGGGGATTATATTTGTGTTGCTATGCGTGGACGTGAGGACGGTTTACAGCACCTCGAACCACAGACCACAGGCAAAACCAACTGCCTAACAAGTGTTCAAAAAGATAATTTGATTATCCAACGCTCGCGTGGTAATAACAAAGGAGGTCTGTTTGAAGGGAAAACGCCTACATTATCCGCTTGTGCCTGGGAGCAGAATAACTTACTATGTGAACGTCAAAGAAGGAACTACAAATCGCAAGATGAAAAAGCTAACGCCTTTCTTTCTACATCACATAAGGGGTCTCAAGCAAACGGAATGACGTTAGTGAAGAGTAGCCAGCAGGTAAATACCGACCGCATCCGCAGATTGACACCAGTTGAATGCGCCCGCCTTCAGACTATTCCTTCCTGGTACCGTTGGAAATGTTCAGATACGCAGATTTACAAAATGCTTGGTAACGGATGGACAGTAGACGTGATAGTGCACATATTGTCTTCTATGAAAGAGAAACTTAATATTAACGTAGCCTGAAAAGGCTCAAACAAAGATGAAAAAGAGCAATAAACATCCTAGAAAATGGATGAGACATAATCTTTCGGTTTTTCACATAAATAGGAATAACAAAATCATGCCTATACAGCATTTTCTGTACATTAAAGTAAAAAGGAATTCTGTTAAATGGTATTATGATTACATGATACTTACCAATTAACTAAAAATATGAATAAAGAGCAAGTTTGTAGTGAATGTAAGCTGTTTGTCAATGAAGATTCATTTGGTAACGGATGGTGTGAATTTCATCAGAAGGGAACGTTCTGCGAAAACGGAGCCTGTGAAGATGGGGTAGAAATAAAAGTAGGAGAATCTTCTCCTGATACGGATAATGACAATAATAACCTTTTAAAATGATACGACCAAAGCATTACAATTATCACAACCGGTCCCAACCCACACAGCGAGAAAGGACTACATAAACCACTTCCGGCAAGAGAAGCTCGCCACAGTCACCCGTGAAAAGTGGGAACTAATATCTAGCCACACAGCTAGGCGTTCAGCGGCAACCAATATGTATCTAACCGGTCGGATGAAGACGCTGGAAATAATGAAGCTCACCGGACACCGGACAGAACAGAACTTCTTCCGGTATATTCGACTAACAGGTGACGATACTGCCCGATCCATTTCGGGAGATATGTTTTTTAGAAAATAATTAATATAATAATAATGGAAACCCAACTAACTATCAACGACCTACCACCAGACGTGGTAGGTCAGATGAAACAAGCTATCCGAAAAGACAGTGCAATACAAGCACTCCAAAAAAAGAGAAACAATGCCCTTCGCTCCAGTAACTATATTGAAGCATCCAGACTTTCAAAACTCATAGAAGATGTAGAGATACATACTATCAACCAGTATCTTTCTGAATACGAAGGACAAACAGAACGAATGGATAGTCTAATGACCGATATGTCTGAAGAAGACAGAGAGAAAATGAACATATACACCAACGCTATCATCTTCCTTTGCGATATTATCGAAACCCTTTCGATAGAGTCCGATGAGATTCTAAAGAAATACCATCCAGACTACAATCTAGAAATGTTCAACAAAATTTCACAAGTAGGAAAAGAAGCCAAATCCCATGTGAAATTCATGAGTGATAACACCGATATGATCTATCAAATATCTTTCGCAGATGAAGCGGATGATATTTCAGAACTTTTATTTAACAAAGTAAAATCATTTATACGCAAACTCCGTAAAAAGAGTGAAGTTGCATAAAAACGTAAAGCAATGAATAAAATAAAAATATTTCTTATTAATTTATTCTCGAAAAAGAATACCTACTACGCAGTTCTCTTATTTGATGGACAACAAGACTACATCTCAGGAACCCCCTACCCTTCTATGAAAGAAGCAAAGAAGTTCTGTGATAAAATAGAAAAGAACAATTACACAATGAAGGTAATAGGTATCATCAGTTTTAAAACTAAAGAAACTTTGATACGAGCAGAAAACAGATTCGATAAAATCAGAGAAGAATTAGATGATTAATACATAGAACAATCTTCACTATTAAAAAAAATACATTTGCAATATGAAACTCAATAATTTACTTAGCGTCATTCGTGCAAATCAATCACGTAAAGGGCTATTTGTTATCCTACATTGTGATACAAACTTTATCTCTCTGTCAGATGGAGCTGTTAAAGAATTAGGCATTCAAAAAGGAGGTGTCCCATTTATCTTCGTCTACAGAACAGAGTATAACTCAGAAACTGTTTACGCTCTTAAACGTGTAAAATATGACTTTGCAATACGTACACAAGTCGGATTGGTTACAAAGAATCAGAAAACAGGCTTCCATGTATTCGAAAACATGTGTCCTACTAACCAAGCTATTTTCTTCGATCTCGGACTTCCGCACGATCAAGACCAAAAATTCAGACTTACAAAAAGAACCCTAAATGAATCAACAGAATATATACTCCAATATGAATCAGATAGTAAGTAACATTAAGCCGGACATTAAATTTATGCCCAATGGAGATATCCACCTTACATCAAAGGTGGTATCTCTATTAAACATACAGGAAGGAGACTCCATACAATTAGCCACCGATGATGAAGAAGTGTATATGTACATTCACATGCGAAACGTAAAAGAAAAGAATGTATCAGGAATAGCAAGAAAAGCTTCTAAATTCCCCAATTATCTACGCATCAGATGGACTTCCCTTTGCAGAAAAATAATAGAAATGGACGGAAGAGCAGAATACGCAGCATACCGTGTAGGAGATCCGTATGAAAAAGAGGGGCACAGAGTATTACCAATCATAACCAGAAAGAACTATGCAGCAGAAAGAGATTAAATACACAGGAATTACTACTATCCCTTCCGATTACGATTGCCCGGATGGTGATATTGCATCAATGATAAATTTAGTCAATGAAAATGGGAATTTAGTACCTGTCATTCCACCCGAGATTCTCTTTGTTTTAGGCAATAATCAAAAAGTATTGTACATTCATAAGACATCAGATTATTGCAATTATATAGTCTACGACACAAACGAAGGAATAGGCAATGGTAAAATTCGCTATTTCACTGAGAACCCGTCAACACAAAAAGACATCATCTCAATAACAAATAAAGAACTATATCAAATAAACTCCATCGGAAATACACTGGTTATTCTTACCGACCAAGGATTAATATATGCACTTTACAAATCAGGAAGTTATGTAATCATGGGAGGCAAAGCCGAATTTCCATCCATTTCCTTCAGGCTTAGAAGCACAATTAAAAGCTCGGAGATAATGACATCTAGTTTTCCTGCAGGAGGAGTACTAAACGGTATATCACACCCAATTCTAAAAGAAGAAGCAGCCAAAGCCACAAGAGATGTAATTTTCGCATATATCAATCCTGAATCAGCAAACATTAAAAACATAAATGGTTTTCAACAACCATTTATGATAAGATATGCATACAGGCTATACGATGGAAGTTTATATATGCTATCTGCTCCAGTCAAAATGAAACCAAGTGGAAATGCTCACTTTTTAGCAAGAGTAGCAGGGGTTAATACTAACAATGGAGCTGCAACCGGAATAAATATGCAGATAACCTCCATTTCATCCTCTGTATATTATGAAATTACAAACTACGACATACTAAAAGAATCGTTACCCAATTGGATGGATATTGTAAAAAGTATAGATATATACATAACCCCTTCCCTGGCAGGAGTAGACCAAGAAAATAGCTGCCACAATATTTTACCATACCTCTATACAGACCTCTCAAGTAATGAAAGAGTAGATGTCAGATCACATACATGCATTGGAGAAAAAGATGAATCCGGGAAACCAATATACCGTGAATATAACATGTCCGAAGTATGGGGAGAAAGCATATCTAATCAAACATTCATCTCCATGAAAATCAAGACTCTACTAGACAATGAGAGTGCACTACCTTTTTATCGTATATGTTCTATTGATATAAAGAAAATAGCAAAAGGAGAAAATATACTTCCCATAGAAAGTGGTGCGCTTAATGGATTAGAAAGTAGAGAAGTTATGGCAGGAGATAGCCAGCAAAGTGGCACACGTGTAGCTAAACATGCTTTTACATATAATTCAAGACTAAACCTAGCCAACATAACCATGATTCCAACGAGTATTCCATTAGAATCATGTTTTCAATATATAAATGGAGAATACGATAATACATCCAAAAAAGCTATCAAAAAAGTATACAGACAAAAAGGATACGTTTTTATCGAATCTGAAAAACAAGATATCATGGTCGATATTATTAGTAATATAGAAATGAAAATCCTTTCCTCCTTCTTTTTCTATCCTGATCCAAAAGCATTTAAGATTATTATTGAAAGGGAGGATAATAATGGTATAAAAACTTATTCCAGCACTAAACTTACTGAGCACAAATCCTTGAATGGCGCATATACAGATTCTATTAATAGTTTCGTTTCGAATTTTGACACCAGCATTCTATCAAATATCAGCCGTGGAATACCTCATTACAACGAGATACACACTTCCGAAGTAAACAATCCATTTACATTTCCTCCAACCGGAGTAAATACAATCGGCTCCGGTGAAATACTAGGAATCCGCTCCGCCACCAAAGCTCTCTCTCAGGGCCAATTCGGACAATTCCCACTATATGCATTCACTGACGAAGGAGTATGGGCGCTCGAAGTATCCAGCGAAGGAAAATACACAGCGAAACAACCGGCAACACGTGACGTATGCAATAATCCCGAATCAATAACTCAGATAGACACAGCCGTCCTATTTACATCCGAACGAGGCATCATGCTCATACAAGGTTCCGAGAGTGTTTGCATATCCGAAATTCTAAATAAAAAATCATTCGACATTTCCACACTAAAAGGATACAAGCAGCTTGCACAAATGGCAGGACTGACTACTGATCACTTCAAACATACAAGTCTCATGGAGTACATAAAAGGATGCAACATGTCTTACGACTACACAAACCAACGCATCATCGTATTCAACAAAGAATACTCCTACGCCTATGTATTTTCATTGCAGACGAAAACATGGAGCATGATCCCATCCAATTTCATAAACTCCGTCAATTCATATCCTGACTCTTACATCATGGCTAAAAGTAACACCCTTGTCAATGTATCCAATACAGGAAACGAATATTCAAAAGGAGTAAAAGGAATAATCATCACTCGTCCGCTAAAGCTCGACTCCCCCGACCTGCTAAAGACAATCACTCAGTCTATTCACAGAGGAGTATTCGAAAAAGGACACATCAAATCAGTTCTATATGGCTCCAGAGATTGTATTAACTACATACCAATAACCTCCAGCCTTGATCATACTATACGTTCCATTCATGGCAGTCCCTACAAATACTTCCGATTTGCAATTATAACGGAGCTATCTCCCGGAGAGAGTCTTTCAGGAACATCTGTTGTCTATGAAACTAGACAGACAAACAAACTCAGATAAAAAAACAAGGGTGGTCGAACAAACGTTAAACCACCCTTATCTCCCTCATCCTAAAAGGGGTACATCTTTATCCTGACAGGTTTCACCCTCACATTCAAAAACCTCTTTACTTTTGCAAGTTCCATCAAGGCTTTATTTTCATAATACGCTACTTCATCTTTTTTAGTTACGGCAAACCACCCAGCCAAAGCCTCATTCACTAAATAAGCATGCATTGCATTCTTCACAGCTTCCACATTTAATTTCGAAAAGCTATCAGGAACACACAAACGAGCCGTATACTCTTCTGGAGAAACAAAAGTATTATCCACATCCATGTCCTCATCTGTTTCAATCTTTGTATATCCGGTCATATCATTCAACAAGTCTCCCCAAGCTTTATTAAGAGTCTGCGTAGTCTTATCAGCCTTGCCATCGTCACAAATATCCATCACTAAACTCCGATCATCATCCTCTCCACGAATAGTTTCACCCACCGCATACGCCGAAAGATTAATTTCATAGATAAGTTCAGACCTAATCAACTTTATAGTTATATACCGATCCATCACTCAGATACACTTGGCACTACCCTTGTAGGAATTGTCCTTTTATTCACAGACTCTCTAATAGATTGCAAGGCAATAACCGCCAAATCTGAATAGTTCTTTGCCTCACTCGGATTAGTTATCATAAACCAATCACATATAGCAGTATTTACTAGAAATCTGTGACAAGCAGCCGCAATAGCATCCGAAACAGCCTGATTAAAGTTACTCGGCATCTTTAATGTCAACTTGAAATCACCCGCTTCCTCCTCTTGAATATCATTTGCTTTATCCGTATTGCCAACCATGTAATTGGACATCTTTGTTTTCAATTCCCTATGGGCATCACCCAATGAACGAAGAATCTGATTCTTATGTTCTTCGTCATCTCCCATCTGCATGTTTGCAACCTGCTCAAAATTATCTCCAGCAAAACGGCTGACACCAGTTAAATGTGTTTTGTTTTGCACTTCATAAACCAACTCTGTTTTAACCAAAGTAATAACTAACTCCTTCTTCGCCATATATATTTCTTTTTTAAAATGAATATTTTTCAAATAAACGGGACTATCCTCTTCGGCTTTTTCCGGTAATACAACTTGCTTTTTGCTTCATTACCACAGTTAATCGCCATCCCTGAATACATATCCGCCTCCTCCTTATTAGTTATTGCAAACCATTTACTAGCAATTGAATTAACGACACATGAAAAAAGAGAGTCATTGATTGAGTCAACCAAATTACTATCAAAGTTACTTGGCATTTCCAAAGTAGCAGTCCAGACCTCACTTATATCCACATACTGAGAATTAACCTGGTTACTTACTGTTATAATAAACCTCTTGACTTCATCAGTTATTGCCCCGACTGCCTCCCGCCAAAACCTTTCCAGCATCAATCTATCGTCATCAGTTGTAAATACGCGATCATAAGCCTTTCCGGTATCTTCAATGTTTTTTGCGCCAACATATCCGGTAAGTTTAGCGACTTCATCATATACATTGGCTTTCTTTATACTGAGAACTACATCCATATTCATTACTTTAAGATGCAAATAAAGCTATAAAAACACACAACTTCTTTCTATATATTAATCTGCAAATCATATGAACCTTCACCACAGATATATGTCATGTCCTCATACCCCACAAAAAAGAGGTAGCTTATTCGGCCACCTCTTTTTCTGTCGGAACTAAAGGGGAACAGTTTTCTCGGTTTACAACTATATCACGCATCTTGGGTTTATCATTAAAGTTACGCGAAATGTTTCTTATTAAATCGCTATAATTATCCGAACCATTTTCTTGTTGCCAGTAGTAAACCTTAATAGAAGCACAATTATCATGTTCAAATAAAGTGTTGAGTAAAGTTCTGTCAGAGTTGCCACAAGAATGTCCCATTATAAATACTTGATATATCCCGGATTCTATAAACTCCAATAATCTTCTGTAATTTCTTGTTTCATGATAGTTTATGGATTTTATATTCTCCAAGAAATCATTATCCTGTAACTCTTCTATTTTCTTATATGTATTATCTAACTCATCCCCATATCCAAAAATCATAGGATTTGCCTTATTGTAAAGTTCCCCATGAATATTAATTATCTCATTATCATTCTCTTCATCAAGATATAATTTTTGGGCAGTATTCGTATAATTAAAATTTAAGAATACTATCTGCGTTGGAATGCAATACTTCTTTTTAAAATGATCGCTCTCTAGTTTATTTTTAAGATGCATCCTATAAGTTTCAGCTGTAGAACAGAAAGGATCTGGTTCTGCCATAACTCTTCCAAAAACTTCCATTTCATTGCCAGATTGATCTATATCTTTTAATATAGAATCTAAATACTGTTGCTGTTTCTTTAATGCAACATCATTTAATTCAATCAGACTATTCACTGATTCAATTATCGATGCATGTTGAGTGACAGAGCTTTTTGATATCCCATACAAATACTTTTCGAGTAGATTTTTTATTGCTTCAAATTCAATATTTAGTTTCTTAACTTTCTGACTCCGTTCTTGAGCATTTTCCTCTAAACTAAGTTTTTTCAATGCATCATAATATTCATTTTCTATATCTACCCAATTTACAAGAGAACATTGATGAGATATACGCTCAAAAAAACGATTTTCAAACTTTAAATGAACTGTTACTGGTGTATTAGGGTCATTATTATACTCATCAATTAGTGTGTACAATTTCTCTAATAGGGTGCCTTTTTTGCATGGAAAGGAGCTTTTATTAATTTCTGTCTTACCATATTTTTTCTCAAAGGCAACAAACTCGTCCTTATAGTTACCAAAATAATCCATTCCTCCCCAGTTTTCTTTCAGCCATTGGTCATATCCCCCAAATACCTTTTCTGTTACATTATTCCAATAGTCATCTATAAAATCCCGATATCCAGTTTTAAGCTTATGTGCCATATCAAATCCGTTACCGATAATTATAATTCTATTCATGTCGAAGATTTATTTAAATTAACTACAAATTTTATAATTCCTATGCAGAGTTGTGTTCGCTTTTCCTCTGCTATAATGTTTCTATTTTGGTGTCTTACTGCTATCTTCAAACCGTATATCATTATATTGATTTAAATAAGATGTTCGATTATTTGTAAGCACTTTCAATTGCCAAATAATGTCATCATATGCATCTTGTCCATAATGGTGAAAAACAAAACTTTTACTACGGCAATCCTTTTTTGTTTGATTTTTAAAAAAATCATCAAAATAGGAATGATCTGTTTCTCCTAATGAATAACCAAAAAATATAATTTTATCTGCATTCTCTAAAATTTGAGGTAATCCTCTTACTTTTTGACATTTATTGTGAGATTTATATAAAAAGACATGTTGCCGTTCTAACTCAAAATTATCTTGTACTCCAAAAACAATATCTTTTTTCAATGAACCATGTATTTGTAGAATTTCATTCTTTGTAGAATAGCCAGACGATTCGAACATAATAGTCTTTTTAACAAAATTCGTGTAGTTGAAATTAACAACATAATATGGCTTTCTTTCTCTTATTATATCTTTGATGAGTTTGTATGCAACAGAGTTAGCTACTTTCTCATTAGGATATTCGATATTCTCAACTTCTTTTAAATAGTTTTTTAATGCCCAACATAGAAAATCAAAGTCCCGTCTAAATGCACTTCGGATTTCACTAGAATTCATGTCTCCTCTTATTTTTTGGGGGATTACATCAATTATTTTAGCTCCATTATTTAGGATTTTAGCATAATTGCCTAATTCTTTTTCTAAATCTATCCAGTTTGTTCCATCGTGTGATTTTTTATAGTCCAAATATTTGGCTAGGACACTATTATCTTTTGTAATTAAATCTTTAAATTCTTCACTTCCCATAAACTCTTTATAAGAAGTAGGCATGCCTATATTCTTATCAAATCCATTTCCTATTACTAAAACTGTCTTATAATCATCTAATTTATCCATCTGACTACTTATTGTAATATTTGAAACAAAAAATTGAATTAATATTATATTGAGAGTAAATATTCTTGAAAATTAAAAAGCCCCGACCATTCAGCCAGGGCAAATCCCGTCGTCACGGGTAGAAATAAATGATTCCCGGGACAAAGGTACTACTTATTTCTACCGATGTACATAAAATGAGAAATTATTTCTATTCTATCGAACTTTTCAGATACCCTTAAAAAAGAACATTATTTCACCACTCAGTGCATCTTTGAGTATTGCTTTTGTTATATCCCTTGCATCGAGAGTTATTAATGTTTGTTTGTGTGTCTTGCTATTAATATATTTGACCGTTTTTATTTTTACTTTTCCCCAATTATGGGTAATAACATAGGCGTTCTTAAAATCAAATACATGTACTGTTTTTTGAGGACGTTCATCTACTAATTTATCAAAAGTCGTAATTACATTACCTTTTTCATCAAGAATCTCATCTCCAGCGGTATCTAAAGGAAGATAATCTTCTCCCCATTCATTACCTCGTTGCGAAAAGCTGGGACTGAAGTTTCTATATGATAACCAATTTATACTATTTGCTTTTGCCCAATCATTATCAAGTGAAAAAACACGTTGGGTAAGAGATATACCTAAACTGAGCCTTGCTTCTGCTACTATGCAATCATCATCTTCACTAGGAGTTCTTAATTCTTTTAGATTAATTCCGCAAGAATCTGCTATTTTTTTTGCTCCTGCCTGGTAGCCTTTTTGAGTTATCATAATACCTTTAACATCAGTAAGGTCAGCCAATACACCGCGAAATGCATTTACTTTATCAACAGAGAGCTTACGGTTATAATTTTTGCATTCGATAGCTACTTTGTGCTGAACACCAGCTATTTTATATTCCCAGTATACATCTATTTGATGTTTTTGTCCTGACTTACCAATGAGCTTGACATTGTGTTCAACATTGGTTGTAATACCACGAGCATTGCTTAACTCCTGATATATTTCTTGTGTAAACTTCTCGTATTCGACATTTTGGTTCATAAAACTATACTTTACAGATTCTAAATTCGTTAAAACATATCTTCTTCATAATCTTTCCAAGACAACAGCCTATATGAATCTTTGGCAACTCCTATATTTTCCATTACAGTTTTTGCACGCTGCCTATCATCGTCAGTATAACAGACTATTATCCAACTCAAGCTATCTGAAATAGAATCTCTAATTTTAGAAATATATGGCATATCAATATCATTAAGGGAATGTCCTAACACAACCACTTTTTCTGTATATTTTAGAGAATCAAAAAAAAATTGATTTCTGTCTATAATATCTTTTACTGGTTTCTGAAATTGATAAAAAAGAGAATGAGAAAAAGCTTCTGCATCAGAACCTGGTGCCCTATTGCTTTCTCCATTTTCATCTAGTTCAGGTATTTCACCTTCTGAAGTTTCCTTTCCATGTCCAAAAACAATACTTTCCTCATTATTATCGCCAATATATCCATGTATATGAAAAACCTTTGGAATATTATAAATTCTTTCAATTGTAGATGTATAGTTAAAGGATAAAAAGAAGGCATCCTTTTCAAAATGCATATTTTTTCGTTCTATCTCTGTTTCAGATATTTCATTAATCCAATCCCAAAATGACTGCCTTATTTCAAAATACGCCTTCTCAGACTCTTCAATAATCTCGTCTTCTACTCCAAAAAAATCGCTCCACTGTGGATGTTCCTGATCCATAAATCCTTCAGAAACGTTATCATGGTCATAAAAAAATGACTTTGCATGAAAACTTGCAAGATCATTCTCGAAATCTGACCACCAATAATTATCACTCTTTTTATCCTTTTTTACTTTAAGAGTGAAATATTGATTTAGGAAATCTTCAACATTTGACCTGTTATTTTTTACATATCTATGGTATTCATCATAAGAAGATTTTAAGTTATGCTGTAGATCAAATCCATTTCCTATTATATATAATGTACTATTATCCATAATTGTATCGTTTAGTTATGTCACAAAGGTAAGTTTTTAAATCTATGATTTCGAGAGGTATCGCATCAAATTTCAAAAGAAAGCCCCGACTACGCTTAGGCGAGGCTAATTATTGGAATTAATAACGTATTATCTTCTCTCGATCTCGAAAACTAGCAACTTTTCCGTAGAGAGATGTACAACAGACATCCACGTCTGTACACAAATGTACTAATTATAAATGAGATAAGCAAAAGAAAATACCCCTACTTTCACAAGCAGAGGTATCCAAAGTTTTTTATTATGAATCTTAGTGTTATTTTTAGTAGTTATTTCTTTCGACGGAGTAGCGCAATTATAATGATCAAACCAATAATTATGCCTATAGCTATTTCTCCGACTTGTACCTTAACAGATTGCCACCAGGAAAGTTCACGTTCAACTGGATAAGGGACCTGTATTTCCTTCTGTTTCTCACTAAAAAGAGAATCATACTTTGCCTGCAACACAGAGTAATCACGTGACAGTTCCTTGTACCAGTCACGGTACCTATATAATTCGGTCCGGATAACGTTTCCGGATTCATCGACTACGATTACGGTAGAGTCCTTTATTACAACTGAGTCTTTCCGAACCGTCTGTTCCTTGATTACAACCGAATCTCTCGTTATTACCGAATCTTTTAGTTGTATTTTGGTCTCTACAGGAACATATTGAGGACTCCGACAGGATGACAACCATATTGCTGACGTCAGCAAAATGATAAATATGTAGATTAATCGTTTCATAAGCCTAAGTATTTCAAGATTCCTTCAATATGAATCCGGGCAACCGTATCTTTGCCCTCCCGAGACAAAAGGTATTCTACATCTTCTTTGCTGTCCTGAAAGAAGTTCTCCGTCAGCACAGCCGGGCAATTCGTATCCCGACAAATAGCAAGGTTCTGCTGCCAATACAGTTGTCCGGGCATCGGCTTACGAATCGGCACAGGAATACATTCTGCTACTTGTGCCAGGGATTCGGCTAACCTTTTGCTATTTAATGACGCATTATTCGATACAAATGCACTCCATCCTTGCGCATTCATCCAGCTTGCACCTGATCCGGCAGCATTACAGTGAATAGACACAAGGATAGCTTTCTTACCTGTATCTCTATAGATGTTATTAACCCGGCGACATCGTTCTGACAAAGGAACGTCTGAATCTTCCTTCACAATCCGCTCGGCGTCAATTCCCTTTTTGCGTAATCCGGCTACTACCAGATTGGCAATCTCTCTAGTGTATGACCATTCTCTTAATCTTCCGTCAGGAGAACGCTTACCTGGCGTGTTTTCTCCATGACCATTGTCAATCAAAACTTTCATTTCTTTTCCTCCTCTTTTTTAGTTCCTATATTAATTTTAATCAGAGGCCCACACTCAGCTATTACAGCTAATAGACATATTGTTCCAAGCCAATGCCAAAAGTCCTGAAAAATAAACTCTAATACTCCGATCATTTCTTTTCCTTCTTATAATTAATAGTCACTTGGCGGCTGCCGGTTAGTGCATCCGTGTACATCACATTTCTTTATTTCGGCTTCTTTCAATCTAAGCTCCAGTTCATGTTTCTTATGAATATCTTCCAGATGAGCGGACTGTTCCTGCCGGAGTTCAACATAAATAGCGTCAATCTTGGCATCACGTTGAGCGATACGTTCTTCCAGCCATGCGACTTGCTTGCGTTCATTTTCATCCTCCATACTATCCGCTGTCGCATCTTCCTTCCTTGCATTAGTTCGACGATTCACATAGAAGTTAACTATCCATTTGATTGCTTCGAAGCCTCCCAAAGCCCCGATCAGAGCCAGCCATTCATTTAATCCCATATTCCTTTTCTCTATCTAATTATTAATACTACCTTTGTATCGATTTATAAGCGAAGGGGTGGTGCCTTTCGCTATTTGTTTTGTTTGTGTTATCAAGCCGCTAACTCGTGATGAGCAGGCGGTTTTCTCTTTTTATAAGGCAGCTAACCCTTCGTTTACCTCCTGCAAGATACTTTCAAACATGGTAATATGCGGTGCTATTTCAACATCCTCAGGGAAGTTCATCGATTTATTGCCGCTTTCGAATGACATACAACCTGAATAGGATTGATTCTCGGCATTACACTTATAGATGTTACATGACAAGCGGAGCAGATTCTTGCCATCATACACGTAAGAAACGTGATACTCATATTCACCACCTTTTGCAGTAGATTCGACCTGTGTAGTTCTCAAATTCTCTGTTAAATACTTTGTTTTCATAAATTCTGTTTTTAAAGTGATTAATAATATATAGTTCTATAATATATTTTTTGTGCTAAATCATTCTTTCGCAAGCGCTTCATTAACCGCTAATTGTACGACTGCGACAAAGTTAGTTCTCACGTATTCCTTGATGCGTTCCGCTTCGTCTGTTGATAATTCGACTTCACCATTTTTATAGATTCTCTGTGCTAACTCCAATTCGCCCAGATCGGCGGTTTTCTGGTAGATAGTATTACCTAGCTCCTTACTTATATCGAAAGTACTCTTATTCCCTTCGATGTCTGTTACTTCAATTTTTCAAAAGTCTATTTTCATAATATTTTGTTATTAACCCATACCAAATAAATTATTTACTCCGCTTTGCATAGCTCCTGTTACAAAGAGCCTAAAAGACCAAGGCGCAATTTCGGCCCTACCTTGACTTGCATAATTGATACTTATTCTTTTTGTGTAACTTGAGTTATTGATTAATACTATCATTTTTTGTGTACTAGCATCGCAGACACAAGCGATATAATTAGTATTTCCGGATAATATGATACAGTCTACAGGT
>OGER01000067.1_pt1 | contig 108161 bp, 99 predicted proteins | sample 1570691 | NCBI WGS metagenome assembly OGER01 (sample SAMEA2582143, study PRJEB24529) | metagenome | biome: Human gut stool | place: China | collected 2011
ATTGGAGGATGCATATATTTATTTTACAAACAGATACAATAAGTAATGCATAGAATCTTTTGACAGAGAGAAAATCCAGAAGGTAATCAAAAAAGTGATTATCAATGGAGAGGACAATATAGAGATTGTATGGAATACAGATGAACCATTTTTCAAGTAAGATGGATGCTTATGGAGCTTGGAGTGCCGAGAAAATATGGCACTCCTTTCTTCAGCAGGTATAAGTATTGCTTTAAATATACAGCGATAGTAGGTATAATGGAAATTGCCTATTATGACAAGGCTGTTATTGGACAGATTGCGGAAAAGTCAAGATTGTCACCGGAGTATATTAGGGAAAATGCTGAATAAAATCTTATAAAAGATGATACCGCTTTGGCGGTATCATCTTTTTGGTTGTGAATGGAATTATAATGTTTTGACACCCGAATCATGTTAATGTAGACAATGAAGCTACATATTTTATCTTTGATTGAGAATAATAAGCAATAATGTCCGGATTGTATATATTGTTTTTAAAGACATCAGACTTTGATATTGTGGGTGTGAATGATTGTGATTGAAATATATGCAATACATGAATGAAAATGACAAAAAAGACAAGCTGTATATTCTAAAACGTGCATAAAACGTCAAAATGCACAAAAAATGATTGCATTTTTGTGAATTAGTACGATTGAATTTGACTGAATGTGATTGTAAAATAAAGTCATCAAAAACGGAGAGAGGAGGAAGACAGATGATATACACTGTGACCTTCAATCCTTCACTTGACTATATAGTGGGGGTGGACGATTTTAAGCTTGGTGTGACGAACCGTACCTCATACGAACAGATGCTTGCAGGCGGCAAGGGAATCAATGTCTCGTATGTACTTAAGAATCTTGGCTTTGAGAGCACGGCGCTTGGATTTCTGGCAGGCTTTGTTGGAGAAGAATTGAGAAAGAGACTTACAGAGGACGGAATCAGGACAGATTTTCTTGAACTTGAGGATGGAATATCGCGAATCAATGTCAAGTTAAAGAGCATTGACGGCACCGAGATTAACGGTATGGGACCGGATATAGCGCCGGACAAGGTCAAGGCACTCAGGGACAAGATTAATGAACTGAAGGCAGGGGACATTCTTATACTTGCCGGAAGTATTCCGCAGACGATGCCTGATACCATCTACATGGATATCATGGCAGATTTACAGGGTAAGGGTGTTGATATAGTGGTCGATGCGACCAGGGATCTGCTCATGAATGTTCTTTCATATAAGCCGTTCCTTATCAAGCCTAACAATCACGAGCTTGGCGAGATATTCGGAGTGGAGCTTAAAAAGAGAGAAGATGTGGTTCCTTACGCAAGGAAGCTTCAGGAGAAGGGAGCACGCAATGTTCTTGTATCAATGGCAGGTGAGGGAGCAGTGCTTATAGACGAGAACGGTGAGGAATACATGAGCGAGGCTCCGAAGGGCAAGGTTGTAAATGCCGTGGGCGCCGGAGATTCGATGGTTGCAGGCTTCATTGCAGGCTATCTTGAAAAGAAAAATTATGAGTATGCATTCCACAAGGGGCTTGCGGCGGGAAGCGCCAGTGCATTTTCAGAACAGCTTGCGACCAAGGAAGAGGTGGAGGCACTTCTTAGGAAGATAGAAGGCAGATAGGCTGACTGATTACAGGTGTCAGGAACAAAAGCATTTGATGGTTAAGCTGCTGAAGCAGTGAAGGTTATATAAAAGTATTAAAAGGTGAATGAAACAATAAGGCTACAACTATACATCATGCGGCAAAAGCATGGTGGGAAACGGAGGAGTTATGAGGATTACGGATTTACTTGATGCCCGAAGCGTGATGCTTGGGGCAGCACCCTCGGACAAGAAGCAGACGCTTGAGCAGGCAGTCGCACTCATGGTTAAGAGTGGAAAGATTGCCGATGAGGAAGCCTACAAAAAGCAGGTTTTTGCCAGAGAAGAGGAGTCTACAACAGGAATCGGCGAAGGAATAGCCATTCCTCACGGAAAATGTGACGCGGTGACCAAGCCGGGACTTGCGGCGATGGTCATTCCGGGAGGAGTTGATTTTGAGTCACTTGATGATGAGCCGGTCACACTTCTTTTTCTTATAGCAGCGCCGGATACCAAGGATAATGTACATCTTGATGTGCTCAGCAAGCTGTCGGTCATGCTTATGGATGAGGAGTTTACAGCGAGGCTGCGCGCAGCTGAGAGTGTTGATGAGTTTATGCGGATAATCGATGATGCGGATTCGGAGAAGGCAGGAATTGATGAGAGGCTTAGGACTGATGAAGGTAACGTAAGCAGAATCCTTGCAGTAACCTCCTGCCCGACTGGTATCGCACATACCTACATGGCGGCGGAGGGACTTGAGAAGGCGGCGACTAAGGCAGGCTGCACAATCAAGATTGAGACAAGAGGCTCAGGCGGGGCGAAGAATGTTCTCACGGAGCAGGAGATAGCGGACGCGGATTGTATTATCGTGGCGGCGGATGCGAAGGTTCCTATGGAGAGATTTGACGGAAAGCATGTTATACAGTGTCAGGTTTCGGACGGTATCAGCAAGGCTGATGAGCTCATTGAGAGGGCGCTTAAGCAGGATGCACCGGTATTCAAGGCGGGAACCCATTCGGAGGAGACAGTGCAGAGTAAGGGAAAGAAGGACAGCTTCGCCCACAGAATATATATGCAGCTTATGAACGGCGTGTCACATATGCTTCCGTTCGTTGTCGGCGGAGGTATCCTTATAGCAATAGCTTTTCTGATAGATGGACAGTGTGTTGACATCAATCTTTTGTCAGCGGCAGAGCGACAGAACTTCGGTACGATTACACCGGCAGCGGCATTTTTTAAGGGAATTGGCGGCGTGGCCTTCGGTCTTATGCTTCCGGTTCTGGCGGGCTTCATAGCGGAGGCGATAGCGGACAGACCGGGACTTGCGCTGGGCTTCGTTGGCGGTATGATTGCGGCAGGCGGAAAATCGGGATTTCTTGGAGCGCTTGCAGCAGGCTTCATTGCAGGCTATGTGATTCTGCTTTTGAAAAAGGTATGCGATAAGCTTCCGGAGAGTCTTGAGAAGCTTGCACCTGTGCTTTTTTACCCGGTATTCGGTATACTGATTATGGGTGTAGGCATGAACTTTGTGGTTGAGCCTGTCATGGGTGCAATCAACACGGCACTTAATTCGGGCCTTGCGAGCATGAACGGAACCAGCAAGATTTTACTTGGCTTCATATTAGGAGCAATGATGTCGGTTGATATGGGTGGTCCCTTCAATAAGGCGGCGTATGTATTCGGAACAGCTTCGATTGTTGCCGGCAACTATGATATAATGGCAGCGGTTATGATAGGCGGTATGGTTCCTCCATGTGCCATAGCACTTGCAACAATTATTTTCAAGGACAAGTTCACAAAGGAGGAGAGACAGTCGGGTCCTGTAAACTTTATTATGGGACTTGCGTTCATTACGGAGGGAGCTATTCCGTATGCAGCATCCGACCCGCTGCATGTACTGCCTACCTGCATAATAGGTGCAGGAATATCGGGTGCGTTGTCAGAGCTGTTTAATTGTACACTCATGGCTCCGCACGGCGGAATCTTTGTATTCCCTGTTGTAGGCAATGCACTCATGTATCTGGTTGCACTCGCAATCGGAACAGCAGTGTCAACGGTATTGCTCGGACTTTTCAAGAAAAAGGCAGCATAACCTAAATATAATTAGAAATTATTAAAAAAAATTACATTATAAATTATGATTTTGCCAGCGGATAATTGCAGGATATAGCAGCCTGCAATGCCGTGGCAGCACCGGAAGGAGAAAAAAATATGAAGACATTTTCTTACACAATCAAGGACGCACAGGGAATCCACGCAAGACCGGCAGGGGAGCTTGTAAAGGCGGCAAAGGGCTTTTCGAGTGAGATTAAGATAAAAAAAGGCGGCATGAGTGTTGACGCAAAGAAGATTTTCGGCATCATGGGACTTGGAGCAAAACAGGGCGATACAGTAGAGTTCTGCATAAGCGGTGAGGATGAGGATATTGCCTGTGCAGCTATCGCAGCTTTTATGGAGTCTAATCTGTAAAATTATTTACTGCTTATTGGCGGTATATTGCAGGCGGTGTCCGTGATATGCAAAAAGAGAAAACGTAGGGCTATAGTGTGAAAAATAAGCCTGACAGCATATTTTTCACACATGCAATTTGTTCCTGAGCGAAAACAAATTGCTTTGCTGGCAGATGAGAAACTGCCTGTGCGAAATTCTCATCGCCTTCTCGCGATAAATCGCTCGGAAATGAGGATTAGTATGCAGGTTTATCATGGTAAAAGTGTTTTCGGCGGGATAGCCATAGGAAGAATCAGTGTTTTTTCAAAAAAAGAGCATAAAATTGTTCGGGTCAGGATAAATGATACAGATGTGGAGCTTGCACGTTTTGAGGAGGCGAGGCAGACGGCACTCACACAGCTTGCAGCCCTTTATGATAAGGCCTGCAAGGAGGTAGGCGAAGCGAATGCAGCTATATTTGAGGTTCACCAGATGATGCTTGAGGATGACGATTTCACGGATTCGGTTAATAACATCATTACAACGCAGCAGGTAAATGCAGAGTACGCTGTCGGCGTCACGGCGGATAATTTTGCCAGCATGTTTTCCGCAATGGATGATGAATATATGCGCGGAAGAGCTGCTGATGTAAAGGATATATCCGAGCGTCTTATATCTATCCTTAAAGGCGGAGGACAAGGGCAGGTTAATGTCGATGAACCGGTGATAATCCTTGCAGATGACCTCGCACCTTCTGAGACAGTCCAGATGGATAAGGACAAGATTCTTTCATTTGTGACGGTTCACGGCTCGGTGAATTCACATACAGCTATACTTGCGAGAACCATGGGCATTCCGGCACTTGTTGATACAGGACTTACTCTTACGGAGAATCTAGATGGAACGGAAGCCATAGTGGATGGCTTTGACGGAGCTATATATATTGAGCCGGATAGGGAGACCTATGACAGGCTTTCAAAGCGTAAGAGGGAGGAGGATGAGAAGAAGGAGCTGCTTCTCACGCTTAAGGGAAAAGAGGATGTGACACTGGACGGACAGCATGTCATGCTGTATGCTAACATAGGCAGTACCGGTGACCTTGCTATGGTTCTAAAGAATGATGCGAGCGGAATAGGACTTTTCAGAAGTGAATTCATATACCTTGGAAGGGATGATTTTCCGACGGAAAATGAGCAGTTCCAGATTTACAAGTCGGTGGCGGAGACTATGGCGGGCAAGAGAGTTATCATAAGAACTCTTGACATCGGTGCCGATAAGAAGGTTGACTACTTTAATCTCGGTGAGGAGGAAAATCCGGCACTTGGCTACAGAGCAATAAGAATATGCCTTTCACAGCCTGAGATTTTTAAAACACAGCTCCGAGCGATTCTGCGTGCAGGTGTATATGGAAATATTGCAATAATGTATCCTATGATTACCTCTGTAAAGGAAGTGAGACGAATTAAGGATATCATGCGGGAGGTTAAGGCAGAGCTTAAGGAGCAGGGAATAGCCTATGCTGATGTGCTTGAGGGCATTATGATTGAGACTCCGGCTGCGGTCATGGTCAGCGACGAGCTGGCAAAGGAGGTTGATTTTTTCAGTATCGGAACAAATGACCTCACGCAGTATACCCTCGCCATCGACAGGCAGAATCCAAAGCTTGACGATTTCTACGACCCGCATCACCCGGCAGTATTAAAGATGATACAGATGACTGTAGAGAATGCACATAAGGCAGGAATATGGGCAGGAATCTGCGGAGAGCTGGGAGCGGACACAACACTTACTGAGGAATTTATAAGGATGGGTGTTGATGAGCTTTCGGTTTCGCCGGGAAGAGTACTGCCTATCAGAAAAATTATAAGAGAGACATCGCTGAAAAAATAGTTCCTTAGCTTACAGTGAATCCATGCTGTGAAGGCAGAATAAGCACTTCCCCGCTTCAAGTGTGTAGAGCACTAAGCGGTGGGTAAGGGGGATGCGAACTGCGTTCATGAGCAGGTAGCAAAAGCGGATTGCGAATGTCCGCTTTACGGCAGTAATGGACAGCAAAAAACGGATTTGCGGATTTCGCAGAGGTACATGTCCGGCGGTTGGAGGTAAAATAAATGTTGACAGAACGACGTCAGGAAGAGATTGTAAGATTGGTATATGAGAGGGAGAGCATAACGGTTGCGGAGCTCAAGGAAATCCTTAATACTTCTGAGTCAACAATCAGACGTGACATAATTACGCTTGACAAGGAGGGAAGGCTTACCAAGGTGTTCGGGGGAGCGATAGCACTTCACCCTGCACAGATTGTAAATAAAGAACTCTCCATGGTGCAGAAGCAGGAGCTGCAGACCACGGAGAAGCAGGCGATTGCGCGCTATGCCGCCTCACTCATCGAGCCGGATGACTGTGTGTATCTCGATGCAGGAACCACCACGGGCTGGATGATTGAGTATATCAGGCAGGAGAAGGCAACCTATATAACTAACGCACTTTCCCATGCTAAAAGACTTGCGGATAAGGGCTTCAGTGTCATCCTGATTGGTGGGGAGCCTAAAAGCTCAACCGATGCCATAGTAGGCGGCGAGGCTGTTCTGAATCTTCAGAAATACCATTTCAGTAAAGGCTTTTTCGGTGTTAACGGCGTTGACAGGCTGAGCGGCTTTACTACACCGGACGTAAAAGAAGCCGTGGTAAAGCAGGCTGCCGTAAAGAATACCCAGCCTGCGCACAGATATTTTCTGACCACCTCTTCTAAGTTCGGCGAGGTCTACGCCGTAACCTTTGCAGGCTTCGAGGGCGGCACGATACTCACGGAGGGCAATGTGAGTGAGGCGCTTCCTAAGAGTATTGAAATCATAAATGTTACACAGCAATAAATCTGGGACAGGGGTCAGACCCCTGTCCCAGAAAATAATATGCACCACGGAATTATTCATGCGCCACATAGAAACGGCGTCTGATGGGTTTCGTGGTGTTTTTTATAAGTTCCGCCACCGTTGCAAAATCAGCCCTCCGTGGCTGTTTGCAACTAAGACAGCCTCCATGCTGACTGTGGCTGGATAGTAAACAAAGTCCTAAGAACAACTAAGCTTTTCACAAAAGTCGCGGTATGCATAAATATGACAAGTTATGCACAACTGAATTTGCAGAGCATGTTTTGACACCCTAATCATGGAATATAAAATTATTTGAAAAACATATTGCAAACATGTGTTCGATGATATATAATATTAAATACAGAGTGACTGTGTAAAATCAATTTGAGGAAGGATGGGGAAGTGTATGACGAAGGAAGAATTATTTGCACCTATAAGGGAGTGTTATGGTGAACTGCGTGAGGCATTAAAGGGGAGCGATTTGGACAGGATAAGACAGCTTACATTGGAGGTTCATGCGATGGTTCATCCGGCGGAGATTTCCGGCAGGAAGGAAAAGACTATTGCGGATTATGTTCTGGAATATATGATGGATGGCAACAGGGATACGCTGGTTCCGCGTGAGGATTATGATGTCGATTTGCACTATGCAGGTACAAGAACTGTGCCGATGTGCTGGCAGTTCTGGCATACATACAGAATAGAGGATTTGGTGAGCAATATTCTGATGGTCAACCGGAATCAGATTTTTAACTCCGAATGGCAGAGGAAGATTGGTTCACCGATTACCGATACAGGGAATGCGCTGGAGCTTGATGAGGCTGTGGCTTTCGGAAAGGCTCTGAACGTGGATGCACTTTATGAGTATATGATTACTGTAGGGAAGAATACACGGAAGATATTGGCAGGGTTAACCTTGGAACAGATTAATTCGATGGTTCCGGCTGAGTGGGTGATGCGGATACTTGAGGAGGGCGGCGTGACAACGGATTTCCGTTCAGTGTGGCTTCTGGTCTACTGGGGAAGACTTACAAGGGGAGGCATGATTTTAACACCGATGACGGATCATCATATGATGCATTTGCCGCCGTGTATAAATAATCTTCCTATTTTAGACTGATGGATTTATTGTTGATGCTATCGAATATTTTGCGTGGCCGGGTGAAAAAGAAGAGAAGAGACGTGTTTTTTATCTCAGCAGGAAATAGCTTGCAAAGACATAGCTCTACGGAGCGTGGAATCCGCACAAATTCACCATTTTCTACGCTTTGTGGGTGTGATGTTTAAGGAATTTGAATGATAATTGACTCAGGAAGGAGGTAACCCGATGGACCAGATTATGATTGGAAAGTTCATTGCGTGTGAAAGAAAAAGAAAAGCTTATACGCAGAAGCAGCTTTCCGAAAAGCTTGGAATCAGTGATAAGACGATTTCAAAATGGGAGCGCGGAAACGGGTTTCCCGAGGTGTCATTGCTTTTACCGTTATGCAATGAGCTTGATATTACGGTAAATGAGCTTTTGTCCGGGGAGAGAGTTTCTGAGGAAGATTATCGAAAGAAAGCGGAGGAAAATATGGTGAATTTAATGAGAGAGGCTCAGGAGAGCAAAAAGAAAATAATTATGTCGGCTATGGTTGCGCTGCTGGTGCTTGTGGCTGCGGTACCGTTGTTTGTCATTTCAGGAGCTATTGAGATGGACAATTGGATAAGGATTGTACTTATTGTCATAGGAACTGTGGTGGTTGTTTTTGGAATAGCGATTGCATGTGTGCTTGACAGGGACGCCGGTGCTTATGAATGTCCGGAATGTAATACAAGATTTGTGCCGGAGCTGAAGGACTATATTATGGGAGCACACACAATCACGAAGCGTAAGCTCACATGTCCTCATTGTGGGGCACATAGATATTGTAGGAAAGTATTGACAAGATGATGTGACGGGAGCGTTCCGGGACAAGGAAGTGTCCTTGTCCCATATATTGTGCGGGTGAAGGGAGATACACAGTTTATATGCTTGAGTACATAAGAAATGAATTGCTTGGATTGTCGGATAAGGGAAATTATGCCGCTTTTACGTCAGCGCTTATACCGGGCTGTGATAATGTTATAGGCGTGCGGCAGCCTGTGTTAAAGAAATATGCGCGGCAGCTTGTCAAGGATAATGAAGATTTCAGGGCATTGCTCACTGAACCGGACATTTATCACGAGGAGACACTTTTGCGCGGCTATGTGATTGGATATGGCACGGCAAAGGAAAAGAATTTTGACAGGGCATTGCAGGATTTAAAAGACTATGTTCCGCTTGTCAATAACTGGGCTGTGAATGATGGATTCTGTATAGAATTTAGGGTGATTGACAGCTTCAGGGACGAATTTCTGCCGTATATCAGGGAGTGCGTGTTGTCGGGTGATGAGTACAGGGCAAGGGTAGGGCTTATCATGCTGCTAGACCACTATCTCAAGGTTGATGAAGCTGGCAGCCGCAAGCCCAGAATGAGGAAGGTAACTTCTGCCGATATAAATATCGGAGATGAAAAGTTTATCAGAGACATACAGTATCAAGATAATAGGAAAGATATCCCTTCGAATACGGGAAATGATTATGGGATTCGCAATCAGGTAATCACGGGAAAATATTTAGATGAGATATTATCACTTGTTAACAGGGATTTTTCCGCCAACGGATATTATACCCAGATGGCGGCAGGATGGCTGCTTGCTGAGTGCTTTGTGACATTTCCGCAAAGAATATGGGAATTTCTTACGGACAAAGAAAATCTTAGACTTGATGCTGTATCATATAAAAAAGCGATTAATAAGATATGTGAGTCATTGACACCGGACAAGGAGGTCAAGGAGATGATGAGGAATATATAAAATTATATATGAAAATCGGATTGTTTATTGGTTGCAGCAGCTTAGGCGGTGTCTGCACCACATGGAGGTTTAGAGATGGAGCTTGATATAGTTGGTCTTGTTGGTGCCTGTTCATACGCACTTGACTGTATAGAGGCAGAGCTTGTGCATGTCACTAACAGACATGGCAAGAGAGTTGCCTACATCAGCGTATGTATGGCAGAAAGGTTGGGAATAGAAGGAAGTGCATTGCAGGATTTGGCAATCTGTGCAATGCTTCATGATAATGCATTGACGCAGTATATCTCTGAGGAAATACAGGAAAATAACATTTCCAACATATCTCTTGGCGGCAGCACGCAGGGAGATAAAAATACAGTCGTTGATAGTGGAGGTATGTTCAATGAAAGCGAAGATATAATAAGTGAAAATGGGATGGCATACAGTCCTGAGATAATAAAAAGTATAGTCGGCTCCATACATAAAAAGATAGGGCTGCATTGTACATATGGTGAACAGAATATAAAAAAGCTTCCTTTTTATACAGATGTTTCAGGAGCTGTTTTATATCATCACGAAAATGCCGACGGTACAGGAACATTCGGAAAAAGGTGGGATGAGATTCCGCTCTTTGCGCGAATAATTCATCTGTGTGATATGGTTGATGTCATGGGTAATTCCTGTGATTTCAGCGGTGAGAGCTGGATAAGGGCAAAGGAATATGTGTGCAGGAACAGAAATATTCTGTTTGACAGCGAGTGTGCCGATGCTTTCCTTGAGGTATTTTCAGAAGAAAATTTTGTGAGCATGTCGCAGGACAGGTTTGAGGATGAGTTATGGAAAAAGATACCAAGGGACAAGAGAGACTGTGATTTTGAGACCTGTAAGGGTATCGCAGATTTTTTTGCCGGGATTGTCGATTATAAGTCGGAGTTTACGGGAAAGCATTCGCTCGGTGTGGCCAAGAAGGCGGCAGAGCTGGCAGAATACATGGGATATTCACAGGCTGATATTGAAAAATTCTATATGGCAGGTGCTCTTCATGACATTGGAAAGATGGCTATAGGCAATGAGATTTTGGAGAAACCGGGACGGCTTACGGATGAGGAATTTTCAAGGATGAAAAATCATGCCGGATATACATATATGATACTTTCTGAGGTCAAGGATTTTGATGAGGTGCGCGACTGGGCGGCACTTCACCATGAGAAGCTTGACGGAACAGGTTATCCCTTCGGGAAAAAGGCTGAAGAGCTGAATGAACCGGAGAGGCTTATGGCATGTGTTGACATTTATCAGGCGCTCACAGAGGCAAGGCCATATAAGCTGGGGATGTCTCATGATAAGGCATGCAGCATACTTGAAGATATGGTACAGAAAGGCTGGATTGATGCGGCTGTTACCGACAAGCTAAGAAGCTGCTTTGAGGTTGGCGGAAGGGATATGGTGTGAAGAAGTATGAATAATATACAGAATAAAGACGAGGGTCTTATAGGTAATGAAAAAATAGAGGAAGCGGTTCTGGCACTTCAGAATGAACCGTCAGGCGAAAGGCTTGCACATGCGCTGACGGTTATCCGCAGACGTATGAAGGAGGGGGGACAGCTCATTGTCGCAGTTGAACCGTCACTTGAGAACATGCAGATGAGGCTTCAGACAGTTAAGACTGAGGACGGAGGAATATGGTGGTCTGCTTTTACAAGCTTTGATGAGGAACTCAAAGGAGCTGACAGCATAAAGTCTGCTTTTTTGACTGATATAGGGAGACTTTTTCATACCGCTCTTGAAGCTGTTGAGATAAAGGGAATTATTATAAACCCGTGGAACAGGACGATAATGCTTGATAGAGAGCTTATAAATATTATTCTGGGACAGGAGAGCTGACCTGTGCTGCGGAGCGGTTTCCGTATATCAAATGAGGGGCAAAATACCTTTTGCCCCTCATTTGCAATATATCCTTATAAAGCTTATATAACTTATTTGCTGCTGCTGTCTGCGGCAACAACGGCATTAATCTGCTCTAAGAGCTGGTCATAATTATCCTGATTATCTATACCTCCGAGAAATGGTTCGCCAACAATATTACCGTTTCTGTCGATAAGTATGGTAGTAGGGAAGGCCATGATATTGCCTGCATATCTGCCTGCTTCCGTGTCAGAGTCAAAATAGATATTGCGGTAGGACGCACCTTGGCTTTCAAGAAGCTTTAAGGCTTCCTCAATACCTGACTTATTTCCGTCAAGTGTTTCCGTGTTGATACCGATGAGCTCGCCGCCCATGCCCTTAAGGGTTTCATTGAGTTCATTAAGCTTGGAAAGCTCGGCAACACAAGGCTTACATCCATTGAACCAGAAGTTGACTACAGTTACTGCATTTGCGGAGAAGATGCTGTCATCAACATCATTGCCCTCAAGATCTTTTCCTGTGAAGCCCGGAAATGGATTTGAGTTTTCTTTGACAGATGTACCATCAGCGGATGCTCCGGCACCCGAAATCTGGTTCTGGAGTTCTGTTATTTCCTTTTCTATACCACGTATCGTTTCTATGTCGGCACTTACAACCGCAAGCTCCTCCTCCGTGAAAGATGCCTTGTTGGCTTCAAGAGTACTTGCAAGGAAGTCGGCATATTCCATTTCCTGATTTTCACCGGTATTGTCCTTGCTCATGAATCCGAACATCTTGTTCCATACATCGCTGTGATCGCTAAACAACACGTTTTCCTGCTGATAGAGGTCATTCATACGCTCTGTAAGTTCATCTGTGCTCATAGAGGTGCCGGTATTGGCTGAGCTGCTTTCGGTGGAGCCGGATATGCTGCTGTCTGTAGTAGTGTTTATGTCCGTGCCGTTATTGCCTTTTCCCGAGCATGCTGTTATTGCAAGTGCTATTGACAGGGTTGTTAATGCAGTGACTAATTTTCTTGTTCTCATAATAAAAATCTCCTTATAAATAAAATATTTTTTTTGTTGTCAGGTATTGCCATGACTTTAGATTATTTGGACGGCTGTTCAATATTCAGGTCCTTCTGTCCGCTTTTGCCGGTTGTGTCCTTCTGTGTGCTGCCAAAACCATATTTGTAGCAGATTGCATTTGTCGGACACGCTTTTATGCAGGCTCCGCAGCGTATGCATTCAGGGTGGTTAGGACTGGCTGTTACATCGACATCCATTTTGCATGCCCTAGTACATTTTTTGCAGCCGACACATTTGCCTGTGTCAACCTTCATCTGAAGGAGCGATACCTTGTTAAAAAGCGAGTATATCGCACCCAGAGGACATATCCATTTGCAGAAAGGTCTGTAAAAGAGGATGCTTAGCACAACGAAGATTATAAGTATTGAGCTTTTAAATGTAAACAGCTTTCCAAGTGCCGAGCGGATTCCGCTGTTGGTAAGCGAGAGTGGGATGGCACCTTCAAGCACTCCCTGAGGACATATATACTTGCAGAAAAATGGATCGCCCATGCCTATGGAATTGGTGACTACTATAGGCAATAGAATAACGAAAACCACAAGTATAACATATTTCAGGTATCTGAGAGGCTTGAGCTTTGCTGTGGAGAACTTTTTACCGGGTATCTTGTGCAGCAGCTCCTGAAACCAGCCGAACGGACATAAGAAGCCGCAGATTGCTCTGCCCAGCAGTACGCCCATAAGAATAAAAAAGCCGGTTATATAATATGAAAACTTAAATTTGGATGAGCCTACCACCGCCTGAAACGCTCCAATCGGGCATGCACCTGATGCAGCCGGGCAGGAATAGCAGTTAAGGCCGGGAACACATACGGTTTTAGCATTTCCGCGGTATATGGTTCCTTTAAAAAGGTTCGGCAGATGAATATTGGTGAGTAAAGTGGCAGCAGCCTGTATCCATCCACGGAAACGAGCGATTGTTTTTGAAAATGTTTTTTTCTTATCCAATTCCTACACACTCCAGACATAATTTTATTGCCTTGCTCAGCACGGTGGCTGCTTCACCACGGTATGCGCCGTATATAAGCATTGCGGTACCGGCAATAAGCAGCGCTGTCTGTACAACAGCCTTTGTTTTGCATTTCAAATAAATTTCCCCTTCCATTTGTGATTTTCCTGCACAAGCAGTGCATTGTCAGAATGGCTTATTGACCTTTCGACAATATTATCATACAATACAGGGTGTTAAATTTGTGTTAAGAAAAGGAAAAATTTGAAAATAAAATTTTTAAACTACTTATTTAGAGGCAATACTGCAGGCAATGCCTGCAGTATGCAGGGGTATGATTATGAGACTGCTTATTGTTGAGGATGAAAAAAAATTGTGTGATGCGATAGCGAAGAGCCTTCATGGAGCCGGATATGAGGTCGATGTCTGCTATGACGGCGATGAAGCGCTAAGTATGATATTTGAAGAGAAATATGATTTGCTTGTGCTTGACCTGAATCTTCCGGGGACGGACGGAATGGAGATATTAAGGACGCTCAGGCAGGAAAATGAGGAAACCAAGGTTCTCATTTTGTCTGCGAGAAGCCAGATTGCGGATAAGGTGGATGGGCTTGACGCAGGAGCTAATGACTATATGGAGAAACCTTTCCATCTGCAGGAGTTAGAGGCGAGGGTGAGAAGCCTCACAAGACGCAGGTTTGTCCAGAAGGATGTGTGTCTTGAATGCGATGGTGTGAAATTTAATACAAGGGAAAGAGTTGCTTATGTGAACGGTGTTAAGGTGATATTGACAAGAAAGGAGAATGGCATACTCGAATATCTTTTGTTAAATCAGGGAAGGCCGGTAAGCCAGGAGGAGCTTATTGAACATGTGTGGGATGCGACGGCTGACAGCTTCTCCAATTCCATACGGGTTCACATGTCATCACTTAGAAAAAAGCTTAAGGCGGAGCTGGGATATGACCCGATTGTGAATAAGATTGGAGAGGGCTACAGAATAGGAGATAAGTCATGAGAAAAATATCTCTTCAGTGGAGACTTACTGTAATAACGGCATTGCTTATAGCGGCGATATGTATTTTTCTGAATTTTCTGTTGTACAGGAACGGAATATACTATATTGATTCGCTTCAGAATGTTGTGACTGACCACGGCAGCAGTGCCGAGCAGGAGACCCTGTATATTGATATTCCGGACAGTGAGTGGGATGATTTCGCTTCGCAGTTTGCTGTGCAGATATATGATAGCAAGGCAGGCTATCGAAGAAGGGGCTGGTTTATAACAGCGGTGGTAACATTTATCGGAGGCATGGTCACATATTTCGTGAGCGGACATGCGCTCAAGCCGCTCAGGGATTTTTCGGCAAAGGTTGAAAAGGTTCAGGTACAAAACCTGACAGCGTCCGTTATTGATGAAAAGGGAGCTTCAGAGCTTGTAAGGCTTGGAGATTCTTATAATAAGATGCTGATGCGCTTGTCGGATGCGTTTGAGGTACAGAGACAGTTCACAGGAAACGCAGCACATGAACTCAGGACACCGCTTGCACTTATGCAGGCGCAGCTTGATCTGTATAATTCCTCCGCACATCCGGATGTGGATTCTGAGACCGCCGAGACGATACAGATGGCTGCCGAGCAGACGGAAAGACTTACAAAGCTTGTTAAGACCTTACTTGATATGAGTGAGCTGCAGACAGTGGCACGCACTGACGAAATAGAGCTTGGAGCACTTGTGGAGGAGGTATTGGCTGACCTTGAACCGCTCGCAAGGGAGAGAGGCATTGTACTTAATGCCGGGTGCTGTGGCGAACTGTATATGACCGGAAGTGATATACTTATCTACAGAGTTGTGTTCAATCTTGTGGAAAATGCGATAAGATATAACCGCGATGGTGGAAGCGTGTATGTGTCGGTTAATAAAAGGGATACTAATGCAGTGATTGCCGTAAGGGATACGGGAAGGGGAATATCCCCTGAGTATATTGAAAGAGTGTTTGAACCCTTTTTCCGTGTGGATAAGTCAAGGAGCCGTGAGCTTGGAGGAGTTGGCTTAGGGCTTGCGCTGGTGCGTGAGATAGTGAGGCTTCATGATGGAAGCATTGCCGTAAGTGAGAGCAATGAAGAAGGGACAACCTTTGAGGTGGTTTTTCCCTGTGAAACAATATAATGCATCATAGTCTATGCACATATACAGCTTCATAAAGTAAAGCGGACATAAGCATCCCACTTACCCACCGCTTAGTGCTCTACACACTTGAAGCGGGGGATTGCTTATTCTGCGTTCAATATAGTAGTAATTAAGAAGGTAAAAATAGATTGATTTTTTATTTGATTTTGTGTATAATCCGTTATATAAAACCCATTGGGTGTGGATTTTTCAAGATTTGAAATCTTTTTTCGCCACATAGCTTAACAGAAGGCTATGTGGTTTTTTTGTGCATTTTTTGGTATTGGTAAGGAGAAAATTATTATGAACCAGACATTTATGAAGGAGAGGAGAATATTTCCTCTTGTGTTGTCGATGGCTCTGCCGATGATGCTGTCGATGGCATTCAGTTCACTGTATAATATTGTGGACAGTTATTTTGTGGCGAAGCTGTCGGAGGATGCGATGACGGCGCTTTCGCTTGTATTTCCGGCGCAGAACCTTATGACCTCCGTGGCGGTAGGCTTCGGTGTCGGAATCAATGCTATGATTGCATTTTACCTTGGAGCGGGACAGCAGAAGAAAGCGAACCATGCTGCTGCACAGGGACTTATGTTCAGTGTGGTTCATGGTCTGCTTATCATGGCGCTGTGTCTTATAGGCATGCCGGCGTTCCTTGGTGCTTTCACATCGAAGCAGTCGGTTGTGGATTTGGGAGCTGAGTACTCTGACATAGTCTTCCTTTTTGCCGTGATAGTGAATGTCGGCATAACCTATGAGAAGATATTCCAGTCGGTCGGAAGAATGAAGGAGACCATGATATGTATGGTTATCGGCTTCGTGGCTAATATCGTGCTTGACCCACTGCTCATATTCGGTGTCGGATTTTTTCCGAAGATGGGAATAAGAGGTGCGGCCGTTGCAACCGGAATCGGACAGGTGCTGACGCTTATTGCATACATTGTTTTTGATAAGGTTAAGCCGCTTCCGGTAAGAATAAACAGGGAAAGCCTGAGCTTTGACGGTGAGGTGTGCGGACGCATGTACGGAATAGGAATCCCTGCAACGCTCAATATGGCTCTTCCGTCCGTGCTCATAACAGCACTTAATGGCATACTTTCGGTATACTCGGAGAGCTATGTCCTTGTGCTTGGTGTCTACTATAAATTACAGACCTTCATCTATCTTCCGGCAAATGGAATCATTCAGGGAATAAGACCGCTCGTTGGATACAATTATGGTGCAGGTGAAAACAGGAGGGTTGAGAAGATATACAGACTTTCGCTTGGAATGGCAGCGCTTCTGATGGCAGCCGGGACAGTGGCATGCATGGCTGTGCCGTCACAGCTTATGAGTCTGTTCTCTGACAGCGCCGATACGGTTTCTAAGGGATGTACGGCACTTCGCATTATATGCCTTGGTTTTATTGTGTCATCGCTGTCGGTAACCTACTCAGGAACGCTTGAGGCGCTCGGAGAGGGTGTTCCGTCACTTGTAATCTCGCTTATGCGATATATTGTCATTATAATTCCGGCGGCATTCATTCTCAGCAGGGCAATCGGTGCAGCCGGAGTGTGGTGGGCTTTCGTGATAACGGAATGTACAGCGGCGGTGGCGGCATGTATACTGTTTCATAGAAGCTGGGGAAAAAAATCGAAAGCCAATGCAATAGAATGATTTAAACCCAAAGGTTACCCCATTACCTGATTATTATTTGCTAAGAAAAGAAGTAAATACATATTTCCTGTCAATCAGATTTCCGACGATTCCGACCATTTTTCCCATAGTGAAAGCGGCAAGGACAGTTCCGATTCCAAGCCCGTAGAGGCGGCCGAGAAAGAGAAATGTCATGGCTGCTGTCACAGCAAGACATATCACATCAAAGGCTATCTTTATTTTAGGATAGCCCACCTTGGTTATGTCGGCAAGTTCTCGTGGGAAAAGGTCTGTCGGAACAATCGGAAGCTTACAGCGGTTAGAGAAGGCTATACCAACACTCAGGAGAAGATAACTTATCACAAAATATACAATTCTCCAACCGAGTGCAGTCGGAAGTATGTTAATCCACGCCTTATTCAGGTCGAGGAGCATGCTGAAAGCGAAGCCGACAACGAAGCTGAACAGGTACATCGGAACGAATTTTTTCCTCATAATCATAAGGCTTAAAATAAGAGTTCCCTGAAAAATATATGTCCATGTTCCGAGAGTGAGATTTGGAAGCACAAGCGAGAATGCGTAGGGAACACTTGAAATTGCCGAAATTCCCGCATTTGAGTAGAGCATAAGCACCACGCTGAAGCTGTTGATTAACACTGCGATGACGAGCGCGAGCTCACCGCGAAAGGTCTTTTTTTCATTAAATGTTTCCACAGATGAAGCTGCGGATATACTGTTGTCCATGTCTGTCTCCATTCCGCGGAGTTGGAATATTTGTCTGCTGTAAACTGCAGCCATGCAAACTGATTAAAACCTCCGCTTTTTTGATAATCTTTTGATAATCGTATACAGTATACCACTGAATTTTATAATAACAAATCAATAAATTATATAAAATTATAGATATTATCTATATATTTCATTGACTTCGATATACAGAATTCCCATTGTAAGAATTGGGGCATTTACATGAGTTGTATCTTCCATGTTTTATGTTATACTGTTTATATAATAATGCAGAGTTTGATAATATTACGTAAGGCTTAAAGGATAAGAGAGTTGATGAAGCTGATAGAACTCCGGCAGAAAATATTGCTTATCAGGTTGGATGGACAATATTGGTCCTTAAATGGGAAGAAGATAGTGCTACATGCTGCAGTGAACTTGAAAGGAATCATAACACCATGAATATATTCTATCTGAGATATTTTGTTACGTTAGCCCATGAAAAGCATTACACGAAGGCTGCAAAGCAGCTATGTATCACACAGCCAAGCCTGAGCCATGCGATAGACCAGTTGGAGAAGGAGCTGGGCGTGCAGCTCTTTGAAAAGGTGGGGCGAAACACAACCCTGACGCATTTTGGTGAGGAGTTTTTAGTGTGTGCAGAACACACGCTTGCGACGCTTGACGAGGGTGTTGAGATGATAAAGAAAAGTGCGGCGGGTGACGGAGTTATAAGGCTTGGCTTTGTAAGACCGCTTGGAATAAAATTCATACCACAGCTTGCGGCGGAATTTTTAAAGGAAAATAAGGAAAAAAATATAAAATTTACCTTCAATACCGATGTGACAGGCAAACTGCTTGAGGGTATGAAGGATAAAAGGTTCGACATTCTGTTCTGTTCGGAGCCGCCAAAGACCCTGGGTTTTAATGCGGTTCCGGTGAAGAGACAGGAGCTGGTGCTTATCGTTCCGGATTCACATCCGCTTGCAGAGCGCGATGAGATAAACCTCTGTGAGACGATGGATTATGATTATGTATATTTTCACAACAATTCCGGTATCAGAAAGGTTATAGACGACATGTTCGCAAGAGCGGAAATCACGCCAAGGATTGCTTACGAGACGGAGGAGGATGAGGTGATTGCGGGACTTGTGTCGGCAGGCTTTGGGATTGCAGTTGTGCCATATATGGATATGCTTTTAAAACTGGATGTCAAGATAATTAAAATCACATCACCTGCTTATGAGCGCAGCTTTTTTATGGTGAACGATGACAGACTGTACATGCCGCCTGTGGTTAAGAGCTTCTATGATTTTGTGCTGGACAGGTGCCGATTTTAAAATGCATAGCATAAAAGTAAGGCGAAATCGCACAAACATATAGTGCTTCAACGTGGTAAAGTCGATGAAACGTACACTATAACACAAATTTTTCTTACAAAATTTTTTCGGCTATATGTAGTGGACATACAGAATTTCTTATTTAAAAAATATGCTGCCGGCAAAGCAGCTGTGCATTATAAGGATATAACAGAGAAGTCATTTTTGAGTATGGAGGAATTATGCTTAGGATAGGTGTTGATTTGGGTGGTACGAACATTGCAGCGGGGCTTGTCGATGAGGAGTACAGGATTCTGGACAGGGTGTCGGTAAAGACGAAGCTTCCGCGGCCGGCAGAGAGTATCATTACCGATATTGCGGGACTTGTAAACCTGCTCTGCGAAAAAAATAATGTTGCGCAGAGGGACATTGAATCGGTCGGCGTGGGAGTTCCCGGAACGGTAAATGAGGATACAGGCTATGTTGAGTTTTCCAATAATCTGGGCTTTGAGATGGTTCCGTTTATCAGGCTTCTTGGAGGTATGGTGGAGGCACCGGTGCATTTTGGAAATGATGCCAATGCTGCTGCGCTTGGCGAATATCTGGCAGGTGGCTACAATGTGAAGTCATTCGTTATGATTACATTGGGGACAGGCATAGGAAGCGGAATAATTCTTGACGGAAAGCTCATCAAGGGAATTAACTATGCCGCCTCAGAGCTTGGGCATACCGTGATTAAGCTGGGCGGAGAGCAGTGCACCTGCGGAAGAAAGGGCTGTTTTGAGGCTTACGCATCGGCGACTGCGCTTATAAGGGACACGAGGAGATTATTGCTGAAAAAGTCAAATGCAGTGGAGAGTATGCATAATACCGTGGGTAATATGATTGTGAGAAGTGAAATCTGGAAGCTGTGCGATGGCGATGTCGGCAAAATAGAGGCAAAGCATGTATTTGATGCGGTAAAACATGAGGATGAGCTTGCAAAAGAGCTGTTTTGGAATTATACTGAATATCTTGCGGAAGGAATTGCCAACATTATAAATATCCTGCAGCCCGAGCTGGTATGCATAGGAGGCGGGGTGAGCAAGGCGGGGGATATGCTGCTTGCACCTGTTAAAGAGAAGGTGGCAGGAAGGATTTTCTCAAAAAACTCTGCAAGAAATACGGATATCAAGCTTGCACGGCTTGACAACGATGCAGGCATTATAGGGGCTGCGATGCTGTAGAGACGATTTATATATTTGTTTTGTGCAAGGTGTAGATATGCTATATAATCAAAATTAAACGATGCTGAGGTCAAAAGGTATTTTGACCTCTATGATATCTATGGTATCTATGATAACGAATTGCTACGCACGGAAGAAAAAGATTCGTGTATGAAAAATCTTGAAATAAAAAATATCTGGAAGTGGAGATTGGTTTGATATGAGACTGGTAATACAGCGTGTCAACCACGCAAGCGTGAGGGTTGACGGAAATGTGATTGGAAGTATCGGGAAAGGGCTGTTGATTCTGCTTGGAGTTGCCAATGGTGATACCAAGGAGATGGTTGACAGGTATGTGAAGAAGCTGTCAGGCTTAAGAATATTCGAGGATGCGGATGGAAAGACGAACCTCTCGCTTGCGGATGTAGGCGGGGAGCTTCTGGTTGTGTCACAGTTTACACTGTATGCCGACTGTAAGAAAGGAAACAGGCCAAGCTTTGTAAATGCGGGTGCTCCTGATTTTGCCAATGATATGTATGAGTATTTTAAGGAGAAATGTGTTGAGACGTTCGGCAGGGTTGAGTGCGGAAGCTTCGGAGCCGACATGAAGGTAGAGCTGGAAAATGATGGACCGTTCACGGTTCTATGGGACAGCGACTGGTGGTAGTAAAAACATGTGTATAGGGGGAGTTATGAACAACTATCTTATAGTTACCGGTGGATATACGGACGATAATTTTGCAGTCCGGTGGATAAAGGATAATAATTTTGACTGCATGCTTGCCTCAGATTCCGGGATGGAATTTTTCAGGCGCACAGGTATTGTGCCGGATGTCATAATAGGCGATTTTGATTCGGTAAATGCAGATACATTGGAATTTTTTAAGAAAAAAAATGATATAGAATGGACGAAGCTCAATCCGATGAAGGATGACACCGACACGGAGGCGGCTATCAGGCTTGCCATTGAAAAGGGAGCACAGAGCATAACACTTCTTGGTGCGACAGGCAGCAGAATAGACCATGTGCTTGCCAATATTGAGCTTCTTGGAATAGGACTTAGGCAGAAGGTACAGATGCAGATTGTGGATGCACACAACAGAGTCAGGATGATTGATTCGGGACTTACCATAAAAAAGGACGAGCAGTTCGGAAAATTCGTGTCCCTGATACCGTACAGCATGAGGGTTGAGGGGGTATGTCTTGAGGGCTTTAAATATCCGCTTGATAATTACTGCATGAGCAGGTTCAATTCGCTTGGAATAAGCAATGAGATTACGGAGGCTGAAGCAAGGATAAGCTTTTCCAATGGGATAATGGTTGTAGTGGAGGCAGTTGACTGATATGGATAAACATTCACAGAAAAACGGTATCATAGAAGGTACAATATGGAAGCAGCTTCTTATATTTTTCTTTCCGATTCTTGTCGGGACTTTTTTCCAGCAGTTGTATAACACGGTGGATGCCGTGATTGTGGGGCAGTTCGCCGGAAAGGAGGCGCTGTCGAGTGTCGGCGGTTCGTCGAGCCAGATAATCAATTTCGTGGTCGGATTTTTTACGGGACTTTCTGCCGGTGCAACGGTTATTATCTCACAGTTTTACGGAGCTAATGACGCGAATAAGATACATAGAGCGCTGCATACGGCGTACGCATTTTCGATTGTGGGTGGAATAATAGCGGGAATAATCGGAATCGCACTCACAGTCCCGGTTATGAAGCTTATGAATACGCCGGAGGAGCTTATGCATGATTCGGCAATGTATGTGATGATATATTTTGGCGGACTGGTGTTTATTTTTGTCTATAATATGGGCTCGGCAATACTGAGGGCGATAGGTGATTCTAAAAGACCGTTATATTATCTGATAATATGCTGTTTCATAAATATCGTGCTGGATATTGTATTTGTGAGCGTGTTAAAGCTTGGGGTGCTGGGTGTCGCAGTAGCGACCTTTATTTCACAGCTTGTAAGTGCAGTGCTTGTGACAAGGGCACTTATGTACCACACTGAGGGTATGAAGCTTGTGCTGAAGGAGATAAGGCTGCATGGGGACGTGCTTCCTGCGATGCTTAAAATCGGACTTCCGACGGGAATACAGTCAAGCATGTACAGTGCCTCTAACATAATAGTGCAGTCTGCACTCAACGGCTTCGGTGTTGACACGGTGGCTGCATGGTCGGCATTCGGAAAGATTGACAGCATGTACTGGATGATAAATACAGCATTCGGAATAGCGGCTACGACCTTTGTCGGACAGAACTTCGGTGCAGGAAAGTATGACAGGGTTAAGAAGGGAACGCTTCAATGTCTTATGATGGATATAGCGGCTGCGTTGCTTTTCAGCACGCTGGTGCTGACGTTCGGACAGTATATGCTGAGGATTTTTACCTCGGAGACAGAGGTTATCAGGCTTGGCGTGAGGGTTATGAGAGTTATATCACCCGCATACTTTATCTTCGCATTTATTGAGCTTCTGTCCGGCTCCCTAAGGGCACAGGGGCATGTGCTTGTGACAACCATTATGACGATGCTCGGAGTGTGTGCATTCAGGGTGGTATGGGTGCTTTTCATAGTTCCGCAGGGTAAGCTTGAGCAGATAGTGTTCTGCTATCCGGCGACATGGACAATCACAGCCGTAGGAATGATTATTTATTATATTTATAAGCAGCGCAGTATAATAAAGAAATATAAGAATACATTGCCCGCTTAAATTGGCAGGTTTTACTTTATAACTGCATGCGGTAATCGGATATAGAAAATGGAGTAATACAGATATATGGAATCAAAAAGAGAATTGACGAAGGATATGACAAAGGGTCCGTCTGCGAGGCTGCTGCTCGTTTTTGCGCTGCCACTTATGCTGGGAAATCTTTTTCAACAGCTCTACACGATGGTGGATACCATTATTGTCGGTCAGGGTGTCGGCATAAATGCACTGGCATCACTTGGGGCGTCCGACTGGCTTAACTGGATGTTTATAGGCTTTGTGACGGGAATCACGCAGGGCTTTTCCATTATTTTTGCACAGTTTTATGGTGCCGGTGATGCTAAGTCGCTCAGAAGCTCAATAGGTAATGCACTTGTGCTTACAGCGCTTGCCGCTATCTTCTTTACGGTGGCGGGACAGCTCGCGATAGTGCCGGTTTTAAAGCTCCTTGAAACCCCGGCAGATATTTTTGCAGGCTCGGAAAGTTATCTGAGGATTATGCTGGGCGGAGTGGCAGTGAGCCTTATGTATAATTTTGAGGCGGCGCTTTTAAGGGCATTGGGTGACAGCAGGACACCGCTCATGGCGATGATCACGGCGGCATTGACGAACGTTGCGCTTGACCTTCTTTTTGTCCTTGTTTTCAAGTGGGGAATAGCAGGGGCAGCATCAGCGACCATTATTGCCCAGGGAGTATCAGTTGTATACTGCTTTTCAGCTATAAGAAGAATAGACATGATAAGAATAAACAGGCAGGACATTGGCATACATGCAGCAATGTCTAAGAGGCTGTTGATAGTCGGTCTCCCGATAGTATTCCAGAATACCATGATAAGCATAGGAGGAATGATACTGCAGTCTGTCGTGAACAGCTATGGATTTCTGTTTGTTGCAGGCTATACCGCCGCTAATAAGCTATACGGACTGCTTGAGACGGCTGCAATCTCCTTCGGCTTTGCAATCACAACCTACACGGCGCAGAATCTTGGGGCAGGCAATTTTAAACGTATAAGGAGGGGCATGAGAAATGCGGTCATAATGGCGCTTATCACATCGGTTGTTGTATCCGTCTGCATGCTCATTTTCGGACGCCCGATTCTCAGGCTTTTCATATCTGACGAGACAGGGCAGGTGGAGGAGGTGCTTGGAATAGCCTATCTGTATCTCAGCATAATGAGCTGGTTTTTGGCTGTCCTGTACGCGCTTCATACCTACAGAAGTGCGCTTCAGGGGCTTGGAAATACGGTCGTTCCTATGCTGTCGGGAATTATGGAGTTCATAATGAGGACAACTGCTGTCATGCTTCTTCCGAGATTTGTGGGTGAGAAAGGTGTGTTCTATGCGGAGGTGTTTGCATGGACAGGTGCAACCGTGATTCTTGTCACGTCATACTATGCTGTGAGGAGAAAAATAGAAAAAAAGCTGAAAATTACTTAATTCCTATTGACATGGTAGGAATCAAGTAATATACTTGCAAAAAACATGAAACGTGAGGCAATGACTGGTGACAGCCACAAGCAGGAAGGAGATTATGTATGTCTAACATTTACAAGGGAGCAGTTGAACTTATCGGAAAGACACCTTTGGTTGAGGTGGTCAATGTTGAGAAGGAGCTAGGGCTTAAGGCTAGAGTACTTGTGAAGCTTGAGTACTTTAACCCGGCAGGAAGTGTCAAGGATCGTGTAGCTAAGTCGATGATAGAGGACGCTGAGGCCAAGGGGCTTTTGAAGGAAGGCTCTGTAATCATTGAGCCTACATCAGGAAACACGGGTATAGGTCTTGCATCCATAGCAGCATCTAAGGGCTATAGAATCATCCTTACAATGCCTGAGACAATGAGCGTTGAGCGCCGCAACATCCTTAAAGCCTATGGCGCTGAGATTGTGCTCACTGAGGGCGCTAAGGGAATGAAGGGTGCCATCGCAAAGGCTGAGGAGCTTGCCGCACAGACACCTGACAGCTTCATCCCGGGACAGTTCGTAAATCCTGCCAATCCCAAGGCTCACAGAGAGACAACAGGTCCTGAAATCTGGGAGGACACAGACGGGAATGTCGATGTGTTCGTTGCAGGTGTAGGTACGGGCGGAACCCTCACAGGTGTAGGTGAGTACTTAAAATCCAAGAAGCCTGATATCAAGGTGGTCGCAATGGAGCCGGCTTCATCACCTGTCCTTTCACAGGGCAAGGCAGGAGCACACAAGATTCAGGGTATCGGTGCAGGCTTCGTTCCTGATGTGCTTAACACCAAGATATACGATGAGATTCTCACTGTAGAGAACGATGACGCATTCGCAACAGCCAAGCTTCTTGCAAAGAAGGAGGGCGTTCTTGTCGGAATATCCTCTGGTGCGGCATTGTCTGCGGCAATTGAGCTTGCCAAGCGCCCTGAGAATGAGGGTAAGACTATTGTAACACTGCTTCCGGATAGTGGGGACAGATACTATTCAACTGCTTTGTTTACAGAGTAGAATTAAATATGATATTGCTTAGCTGATAATGGAATACCGGCGAATGATTAAACTGCTGCTTAGACAGATTACTATTTAGAGGTCTGTTGGGCGGCGGTTTTTTTGTTTATGGAAACAGTTAAAAAATTTATATAATAAACCAGTAGTTTAGTATATTATGCATAAATAATGTTGAAATTGAATGAAAATATGAGTATAATAAACATAAAATAATCTAAAAACAGAAATATGAATATATCAAATTGCGGAGTATAAGAATGTTATCGAAAATAGAGTTAAAGTTAAATCACAGTGAGGAAATCGTGTACCAGATGTCATCGCTCTTTCATGGTGCACTTATGGAAATGCTGCCGGAGGAGTATGCAGAGTATCTTCATGTGTCGCAGCTTCATCCATATACGCAGCACCTTGAATTCAGGAATGGTGCATGGTTCTGGGTGGTGTGCTGTCTAAATAAGAAAGCAGCTAAAATAATTATATATGATACTCTCATGGGGATAGAGAGCATTTTTATAAAAAACAGAAAGCTTGAGATAAGAATTGTTGAAAAGAGCTATTCCGAACTGCCATACAAATCTCTGATGGACAGCTTCTACGATGATGAATGTAGCAGATACATTAATATTCATTTTATATCGCCTACGGCATTTAAGAAGGATGGGCGGTACATTTTCTATCCGGATATCCGGTGTATTTTCCAGAGCCTTATGAATAAGTATGATGCGGCTGTAAGTGATGAGGTGATGGCTGATGAGGATACCTTGGAACAATTGTGTGAGAATGCCAGAATCACAGGATATGATCTAAAGAGCGTCAACTTTTCGCTTGAAGGTGTCAGGATTCCTTCTTTTATAGGTAAGCTCACAATAAAAATGCATGGAACATCCACAATGGTGAATTTTGCAAATATGCTGTTCAGGTTCGGGACGTATTCAGGAATCGGAATTAAGACGTCACTGGGGATGGGAAGTTTTAAAATATTAAAAGATGAAGGGAGAAAGAGATGATAACGGACAGGCAGATAGAACTTATCGTTGGCGCTTTGCTGCATGATATAGGCAAGGTTGTGTATAGAAGCGGTGATGGACGCGACCACAGCGTGAGCGGATATGAATATCTCAGGGGGCTTGAAAATAATTTCCGGGAGAAAAAGCTTCCCGGTGAGGTTCTTGATTGTGTGAGATATCACCATGGAAAATATCTCAAGAATGCTACGATTCAGGATGATTCTTTGGCGTATATCACATATTTTGCCGACAATGTTGCAGCATTTTCAGACAGAAGACAGATGGCTGGTGGGGAAGATGGGTTTGACAAGAAAATTCCGTTGGACAGTGTTTTTAATATTCTTAATGGGAACAATGGAAAACAACACTATGCCATGAGATTTTTAAATCCGGATGAGGATATCAACTATCCTACAGAAGATAAGGTTGAAATGGATGAAGGTTTTTATAATAAAGTGGTAGCTGACATCACGGATAATCTGAAAGGAATTGAGCTTAGCAGGGAGTACATTGATTCACTTTTATCGGTGCTTGAGGCTAATCTTACATATATTCCGTCATCCACCTCGAAAAGAGAGCTGGCGGATATTTCCCTGTATGACCATGTGAAGATGACTGCTGCTATAGCTTCATGTATTGAACAGTATCTTGCGGCAGAGGGGGAGCAGGATTACAGGACATTTTTGTATATAAATTCAGAAAAAAATTATGACATGCCAATGTTTCTTTTATATTCGATGGATATATCGGGTATTCAGAATTTCATATACACCGTCGGTGAGAGCGGAGCACTAAAGGGGCTTCGGGCGCGCAGCTTTTACCTTGAAATACTGATGGAGCATATAATCGACGAGCTGCTTGAAAAGCTTTCACTTTCGCGGGCAAATCTGATTTATACAGGTGGCGGACATTGCTATATTCTTATCCCGAACACGAAAAATGTCCTGCAAATAATAGAGCAATATGATGTGAGTGTCAATGAATGGCTGATGGATAAGTTCGGAACAGCTTTGTACATAGGAACAGGCTATGCCGTGGCAAATGCCAATGCATTCAGGAATATGCCGGATGGGAGCTATTCTGATTTATATAGGAATATTTCAAGAATGATTTCCGGAAAAAAGACACATCGGTACGATGCTGCACAGATTATAAAGCTTAACAGCCAGAGACATGAAGGTGAAAGGGAATGTAAAATATGCAGACGTATAGCAATTCTAAAGGATGACAAATGTGCCATATGCAATTCGTTGGAAAAGATGTCATCAGGTATTTTGAAAGATGACTATTTCACGGTGGTGTGCAATAGTGAGAAAGATGCTCTGCCACTTCCGGGAGGAAGATACCTTGTGGCTGATGATAAGGACACTCTGCTTGAGCGGATGAAGGGTGACAGCTATGTGCGTTGTTATACAAAGAACAATATATATACAGGAAAGCATGTGACAACGAAAATCTGGGTGGGTGATTATAGCGCCAAGGATACCTTTGAAGAACTTGCTGAGGCCTCGAATGGTGTAAAGCGTATCGGAATACTCAGGGCGGATGTCGATAACCTTGGAAATACATTTGTGAATGGATTTAACCGTGAGAATGGTGACTGTATGTATACAACACTCTCACGTACAGCTTCACTTTCAAGACAGCTATCTTTGTTTTTTAAGCTATATATTAATAAGATTCTTGCACAGGGAAGCCGGAATATTTTAGGAGATGGAGGCGGTAGAAATATTGTCATTGTATATTCAGGTGGTGATGATGTCTTTTTTGCAGGTGCGTGGAATGATGTGATTGCGGCAGCGGTTGATTTACAGCAGGCATTGAAAAAATTCACACAGGGAACCTTGACATTGTCCGCCGGAATAAAGGTTTACAATCCTTCATATCCAATCAGTGCTATGGCGAAGGAGACAGCGGTGTTAGAGGAGGCTGCGAAAGGCATCAAGGGGAAAAATGCAGTTGTACTGTTCGATGAGGCTACAAAACATATAAATGAGAAAAAAGAAAATGTCCAGTCTGTGGAGATTCACGGCTATAAATGGGAAGATTTTGAGAAATATGTTATTGGTGAAAAACTTACACTGATAAATGACTACTTACAGAATCAACAGGAGCTTGGAATGTCATTTTTATATCATCTGACGGAATTGTTAAGGGATGATACGCAGCCTATAAATACTGCCAGATATGTATATCTGTTGTCGAGGATGGAACCGAAGGAGGACAGTGATGTTGAAGTCAGGACAGCCTACAGGCAGTTTGCCAAAAAGATGTATGAATGGAGCAGGAATCCGCAGGATAGAAGACAGCTTATAACTGCAATTTATATTTATGTATATCTAAACCGCAAAGATGATGGAGAGGAGAACGAAAATGAGACTGACGGAAGAAAATTATGTTGAATTTGCTGAGAAAGCTATGCGTGATATCTGTGATGAGCGCGACAAAAAAGACAGAAAGGTGCCACCTGTTACAACTTCAAAAATCAGGAATCTTCTGGCAATGACGGCGGACATCTACAATGAGGTGATTGGCAGCCAGGATGATAAGCTTTCCAATGAGATACGCGGAAAGATAAATTATCTCAAGATAAGGTTTGTGTATGAGGCAGGTCGCGAGACTAAGGTGAAAACACTTGTTGAAAAGGCAGAAATATTACATCATATAGACGACATCAAGGACAGCAGGACACAGTTTATATTATTCAGCCGCTATATGGAGGCATTGGTGGCATACAGAAAATTCATTGGTGGACATGACGAATAGGAGGAGCTGAAATTATGTTTGCAAAGATAGAAATAAACGGAATATTAGAGGTAGCGACAGGCTTACATATAGGTGGTTCAAGTGCTTTTTCGGCGATAGGGGCAGTTGATTCACCGGTTATTTTAGATACGCGGAGTAATATGCCGATGATACCGGGAAGCAGTCTTAAGGGAAAGATGAGAACACTTCTGGCAAAGAAATACAATGAGGTATTTGCAGTAATCCCGGATAATGATAATGAATGTCTGTTAGCATTGTTCGGAAGTGCGAAAAAGGGAGCGGTAAAGACAAGCCGTGTGTTGTTTTCAGATATGTTCCTATCTAATATGGATGAATTAAAGAGAGGAGGACTTACAAGGGCAACGGAAGTCAAATTTGAAAATTCCATTTCAAGAGCCTCTGCTGTTGCAAATCCTAGACAAATAGAGAGAGTTGTCAGAGGAGCCAAGTTCCCGGTGCAGATTATTTACGAGGTGTCGGAGGGTGCCGGAAATGCAGACAAAGCTGCAATCCTACAGGACATGAAAATACTAAAGGACGGCTTTAAGCTGTTAGAGTATGATTACCTTGGGGGTAGCGGTTCAAGAGGCTATGGAAGGGTTAAATTTGAAGAGTTTGGCGTTGAGTGTGTTTTAGGAGAAGTAGACGATGACATAATTGATGAGTGTCAGAAAATTATGGAAGGTTAGATATATGAATTATTCTATATATAAATTGCAATTTAACACAGGTGTTCACTTTGGAACAGGTGTACTAAGTGAATCCGAATATACATTCCGCGCGGATCAGCTTTTCTCAGCGCTCTATATTGAGGCATTGAAGCAAGGAAGTGAGAAAGAATTGTATGAGGCTGTCTGTTCAGGGAATCTGCTCTTTTCCGATTTGTTTCCATATAAAGGAACACAGTATATGCTGCCAAAACCCATGCTGTATGTTGAACCGGCAGACAGAGAAAAATCTGAACAGAAAAAGGCATACAAGAATATGAAGTTTATCCCCGTTGAAGCTCTTGACGAATTTCTTTGTGGCAGGATTGATGTTGAAAATAATTCGATGAGCGATTATGGACATTATGTACAGCATACAATGGCGTGTGTGAGAACCGGGGATGAGACGCTGCCGTTCAGGGTGGGTACATATTATTACAACAGCGGATGTGGATTGTATATTATAGTCGGATACGGGAATGAGGCTGAATTGCAGCTTGCCGAAGACCTTTTAGATTCATTGTCATATTCGGGTATTGGAGGCAAAAAATCAGCGGGATTTGGCAAATTTGAAGTAAAAATTGCAGGCGGTACGGATAAGCTTTTAAAAATGCTTTACAGAGATACAGGCAGAAGCATGCTGTTGTCGACTGCCCTCCCTAAGAATGGGGAGCTTGAAGCTGCTCTTGACGGCGCAACATATCTTCTTGAAAGACGCTCAGGTTTTGTCGCTTCCGACCGATATGCCGATGAGTGGCGCAAAAAGAGGGATTTGTATGTGTTTGCCTCAGGCTCATGCTTTGTAAACAGGTTCAATGGTGATGTCATAGATGTATCGGATGGTGGAAGGCATAGCGTGTACAGATATGCCAAACCGGTTTTTATTGGGATATAATAACAGTCAATTCGATGGAATTATAGAGGTGGACATGGAAGAATTTTTAAAACATTACAGAATGAGGATTGAGGCACTGTCACCGATTTACATAGGAAGCGGTGTAAAGCTTGGCAAAAAGGAATATATTTACATGCCGTGGAACCATGAAGTCATTATTCCGGATATGCAGAAAATGTTTTTGGCTGTGCAGAAAAAAGGGGTTATCAAGGAGTTTACTGATTTTATGATGAATGCCGGGCAGAATGGCAAGACATTGTCTCAATGGCTTAAGGAGCACCGGTTCGGATCGGAAGATTATGAGGCATGGAAGCTGTATAAGATGGACGCAGGGGAGGCTTTTTTAAATCCCAAGGCGAGCCCGAAGGAGATAGATGCATTTATAAAGGATGCCTATGGTTGTCCCTATGTTCCGGGAAGCAGCATAAAGGGAATGTTGAGAACGGCTTTAATTGCGTGGGAGTTGCACAAAAATCCGGACAAATGCAGGGATATAAGAGAAGAAGTAAAATCAGCTTCGGAAAGAAAAGCTAACAGAAGTCAATATCTCATGCCTGAGATAAAAAAGCTTGAGCAGAGGGTGCTATATGTTCTTTCCAGAGACGAGGAGAATAGAAAGAGCGCAGTGAACGATTGTCTGTCCGGTCTGTATGTGGGGGACAGCGAACCTATCGGACTGGGTCAATTGACGCTCAGCCAGAAGATTGACTACACTGTTGACGGGACTCAGAAGCAGCTTCCGATTCTTCGCGAGACATTAATACCCGGTACAAAAATAGATTTTGACCTGACAATTGATACAACAATATTAAAGCAGTATGATATTGACGATATCCTTGAGGCTCTGGAGTATTTTAAAGATGTGTGCAATCAATATTTTTATTCCCGATTTAAACGTACGATTAAGGATAGCAATGCCGTGCTTATCGGGGGTGGATGTGGCTTCCTTTCTAAGACGGTTATATATTCGCTGTGCACATCAGATGGCGTAAAGGTTGTCGATAATATCTTTAAAAATACTTTAAACGATAAAATATATAAGAAACATAAACATTACAAAAACCTGCAGCTACATTTGGCACCACATGTGTGCAAGTGTACCAAGTATAAAGGTGAGCTATATGATATGGGAATCGGATGTATCAGCATACAAAATTCATAGTTTATATGTCATTTTGCCCCGATGCCCTGAAAATAGGGGATTGCGGACAAAAGAAGATGATTGTATAATGAGGTTGTACATGGCTTGCGGTTTCCGCCGCAAACCATGTTGGGAAGCCTTGGTTCTAAGGCGATGTAGAAGACGGGATTGAGATTAGATATGCCCCGGTAGGGGACGAAAACTTCTTTGCACTTTTTTCTTTAAGAACGAACTTCTTTACATTGAGATTAGATATGCCCCGGTAGGGGACGAAAACACGAATATAAAGATGCATTAGGAATTGTAGATAAAATTGAGATTAGATATGCCCCGGTAGGGGACGAAAACGTATTTTAAATATTATTTTAGCTTGTGTTGTTGATTGAGATTAGGAATGCCCCGGTAGGGGACGAAAACACGAGCATATCACACCAGAGCAAGCCCATAAGAAATTGAGATTAGGAATGCCCCGGTAGGGGACGAAAACGTATGTTGGGTGTTTCTTTAAAAATCTTGTTGCAATTGAGATTAGGAATGCCCCGGTAGGGGACGAAAACATTTCCCAATCAACAACAGGCTCACCTTTATAATTATTGAGATTAGGAATGCCCCGGTAGGGGACGAAAACACGAGGAGATATTCGTCGGGTATCTTGCATTATTTGCAATTGAGATTAGGAATGCCCCGGTAGGGGACGAAAACATCAAGGTCAGAAGGCTTTCGATCAGGTTTCTTCTATATTGAGATTAGGAATGCCCCGGTAGGGGACGAAAACAAGAACATTGTTTAGCACTCGTTAAAGTAATGTTTATTGAGATTAGGAATGCCCCGGTAGGGGACGAAAACGTGTATGAGTTATTTGCAAAAGCCTTGTTAAAAGCGATTGAGATTAGGAATGCCCCGGTAGGGGACGAAAACGATATCTCATTTATCATACCAGACTCAAACATTATTGAGATTAGGAATGCCCCGGTAGGGGACGAAAACATTTTTAAAGGCTGCTCTTATCGTCTTTTTAACATCATTGAGATTAGGAATGCCCCGGTAGGGGACGAAAACGGGCTTGATCTGTTCATTATGCGCACCCCTCTGAATTGAGATTAGGAATGCCCCGGTAGGGGACGAAAACAGCCTTATGTTGTTCTCCTTCAAACTGTCTATTGTATTGAGATTAGGAATGCCCCGGTAGGGGACGAAAACTCGTGCTGTGATACCAGCTCTTGCCGCATACACTATTGAGATTAGGAATGCCCCGGTAGGGGACGAAAACGTGATATGTATTGTCCTGTTATCTACATGGGTGTCAAATTGAGATTAGGAATGCCCCGGTAGGGGACGAAAACTCCTTTTTCTTTGCCATTAGTTCTGCTATTTGAGATTGAGATTAGGAATGCCCCGGTAGGGGACGAAAACTGAAAGCGGAACCAAGAAAGAATTGTGCATGAAAAATTGAGATTAGGAATGCCCCGGTAGGGGACGAAAACGCGGAAATTACAATCACGCTTAGAATTATTTATTAGATTGAGATTAGGAATGCCCCGGTAGGGGACGAAAACCATTAGCACACAGCGTTATGGTATGGTAGACAAGATTGAGATTAGGAATGCCCCGGTAGGGGACGAAAACTCTCCACCGTCCGAAATGATGATTTTATCAATAATGATTGAGATTAGGAATGCCCCGGTAGGGGACGAAAACTATTATCAGCCATTTCATTCATGAATTTAGAAGGGATTGAGATTAGGAATGCCCCGGTAGGGGACGAAAACAAGTATTCTCCGTAGTAATCAGACATTTTCTTTTTTATTGAAAAGAAATCCCACGCAAGGGGAATAAAAATACAACCTATTCATTTTCACTATTTAATACACAGACAATAAAAACACTAATATAAGATAAGGAGACTAGATGAGCTATCTCTATGTGTGTGAACAAGGTGCACGTATCAGCTTTGAGGAGAATCGTTTTGATGTGAGATATAAGGGGGCTGTGCTGCAAAGTATTCCGGCAGAAATGTTGGAAATTATTGAAGTGTTTGGAAAGGTGCAAATTACAACACAGTGTGTCACGGAGTGTCTTAAAAGAGGAATCAATATACTGTATTATTCATTGTATGGTGCGTATTATGGCAGATTGATTTCTACAACACATGTCAATGTCGGACGGCAGAGAAAGCAGGCGGATATTGAACGCAATGAAGAGTTCAAGCTTAATTTTGCAAAGAAAATCATAAATGCTAAAATAAAAAATCAGATTGTGATTTTAAGGAGATATTCAAGAGATACGGATGTCGACGTGTATCCTGTTGTGAGGCAAATGCAGAATATGAATGAAAAAGTGCTTAATTCAAAAGGGATAGAGCAGCTTATGGGATATGAAGGGAACGCAGCAAGACTGTATTTCGGGCAGCTTGGAGAACTGATTAATCCTGCGTTTTTCTTTACAGGAAGGACAAAAAGACCGCCAACGGATCCATTTAATTCAATGATAAGCCTAGGATATTCGATTGTGCTTAACGAACTATACGGAAAACTTGAAGGAAAAGGGCTTAACCCCTATTTTGGAATTATGCACAAGGACAGGGAAAAGCACCCTACGTTGGCAAGTGACCTGATGGAGGAGTGGCGCGCAGTGTTGGTGGATTCAACGGCATTGAGTATGTTAAATGGAAATGAGCTTAAAAGCAAAGATTTTTATATGGATTTGGAAAATCCCGGAGTATATTTGGAAAAGGAAGCATTGAAAAAATATATTGAAAAGCTTGAAGGGAGGTTCCGCACGGAAAATAGATATTTGACGTATGTGGAATACAGCGTGAACTTCCGGAGGGCGATGGATTTACAGGTGAACCAGTTTGTAAAGGCTATAGAAACTGAAAATGTGGATGAATATTTTCCTATAGTTATACGTTGATTGTGCGGAGAAGATAAGTGTATGGAAAATTATTTTTGGAATATGCAGGATATACAGCCGGTTAAAAAGATGTATGTTCTTATAATTTATGATATAGTAGACAACAGGCGCAGATACAGGTTTGCGAAAAAAATGAAGGGTTATGGCTTCAGAGTACAGAGGTCGGCATTTGAAGCACTTATCACGGAGACATTGTATAGGAAAATGCTGAAGGAGGTGCCAAAAATTATTGATTTGGAAACAGATAGTGTGAGAGTTTACCGGCTACGGGATGACAGCGAAGTGGAGTTGATTGGCAGGAATATAAAAATAGAGGATAAGGATGTAATTGTAGTCTGATATCCTATTGATAGTCAAATTATTTGATAAAGGAGCATTTAATGAACAGAGTAATTCTTTTTTCACCGGTAGGCGGAACAGACCCTATCTCACTTTCAAATTGCCATGATGGTTCACTTCTGCATATATGCAGGAACTACAGACCGGACAAGGTTATATTATATATGTCGAAGGAGATGCTTGATTATCAGGAGGCGGATGACAGGTATATGTATTGCCTGACACGTCTTGACAGGATGCAGAACAGGAATACGGAGTATGCGGTTATTGAGCGCAGGGAGTTGACGCGCGTCCATGAGTTTGACTATTTTTATCAGGATTTTAGAGGAATAATTAGGGAAATATATGATGAGCTGGATGATACAGATACTTTACTGATAAATATTTCGTCAGGTACTCCGGCTATGAAGAGTGGACTGCTTGTACTTCAGACGCTGGGGGAGTTTCCGGCAAGGTTAATTCAGGTTGCCACGCCGGAGAAGGGAATAAGTGAGCACATACATAAGGACTATGATGTGGAGACACTGTGGGAGCTTGATGAGGATAACAGGGATGGAGCAGCTAACAGGTGCAATGAGGTCAAGTGTCCTACCTTATCGAAGATTAAGAAGGAGGAGATAATAAAAAAACATATATCCGTTTATGATTATCAGGCAGCGCTTGACGCTGCTGATTCTCTTTCGACGGAGGAAAATTCGCGGTATCGCGACCTGATTTATCTTGCTTCACGCAGACTTCTGCTGGATTTTTCTGGAGTTGATAAGATTATACAGAGAACGGGATTTAACTGTCTACCGGTACGGACATCATCTGAAAGAAAATATTTTGAATATGCACTCAATATTGATATCAGATTGAGAAAAAAGGAATATGTCGACTTTGTGCGCTCAATTACGCCGTTGGTTGTCGACCTTTTTGAGCTGATATTGAGGAAGCAGTGCGGGATTGACATAAACAGATACTGCGACAGCTATAAAAATAATGGAGCTGTTGCCAGAAAATGGTCTACGGCTAAGCTTGCAGGAAGCAGTGTTTTAAATGCGCTCAACCAGTGTTTTGTCTCCAATGGACAGCAATTTAGTGGGAAAGATATTTATTCTATCCATTTGAGGGCACTGATTGATGGCTTTTCGCAGGATGAACAGCTAAAAAGACTGGTGGAAAATGTGCGTAGTGTTGAGGGAAGCATAAGAAATCTTGCCGCGCATGAGATAGTTTCGGTGACGGAGGAGTCGATCAAGAGAATTACAGGTTTTTCGCCGAAGGATATCATGGATATGATAAAAGAATTATTTAATTATACGGGAATGTCAATAAAGGGAAATTATTGGGATTCTTATGATGATATGAACAAAGTCATACTTGAAAAACTGTCTTTGGATTGACGAGTTTAATGATAAAGATATGATACTGTTATAACTAACATATGTTGCATAAATCTAACTTTTGTGATACCATACTAATGCCGGGCGTTCACGTCACGGCATTTTGTTGTGTGGGACAGGGACCAGACCCCTGTCCCACACAATTGACTGTATAGAAAAGGGAAAGGAGAATGCAATACACATGATGATGGACAAAAGGCTGATTAACACGGTCAGCGAGAGCAAGAAATATATTGCGGGCAATGTAGCATGCCAGTGGGTGTCGCTTGCAGCTAATATAACGATGATGACGGCGGTGACGCGTCTGCTCATGCAGCTTTACGATGGGGAGGACTCAGGTATTGCGCCGATTGCCGCAGTGATAATCGCAGCGGTTATTGTGAGATTTGTGTGCGCGAGGCTGTCATCCAGGATGAGCTATCTTTCCTCGAAGGCGGTAAAAAAGACGTTAAGGGAGAAGATATATGGGAAGCTTTTAAGGATAGGGCTCAGCTATAAGGAGAGCGTGCAGACATCAGAGATTGTACAGGTAGCTGTGGAGGGCGTGGACCAGCTTGAGACATATTTTGGCGCATATCTTCCACAGTTTTTTTATGCTATGCTGGCACCGCTCACGCTTTTTGTGGTGCTTGTGAGGGTGAATGTGCTGTCGGCGGTTGTGCTGCTTATATGTGTTCCGCTTATTCCTGTGTCGATAGCGCTCGTGCAGACATGGGCGAAGAAGCTTCTGTCAAAGTACTGGGGGCAGTACACGGCTCTTGGAGATACATTCCTTGAGAACCTACAAGGGCTGACAACACTCAAGGTATACAGTGCGGATGAGTATAAGCATGAGAAGATGAATGAGGAGTCGGAGAGATTCCGCAAGATTACCATGAAGGTGCTCACCATGCAGCTTAACTCCATAACGATAATGGATTTTATAGCGTACGGCGGTGCGGCACTTGGAATGATACTTGCAATCAGCCAGTTCAATGCGGGAAAGGCTGACCTGGCGGGCTGCCTTTTAATCATTCTGCTTGCGGCAGATTTTTTCCTTCCTATGAGACAGCTTGGTTCATTTTTCCACATTGCTATGAATGGAATGGCGGCGAGCGACAAGATTTTCAAGCTTCTTGAGCTGCCTGAGCCGGGTAATGCCGGTGTTGAAAATGCACATGCAGATGAAAAAAATGCACAGACCGGCGTTAAAAAGTCATGCGGGGATGGGGATATCATCTGCCATGACCTTCATTATTCATACGAGGAGGACAGAGAGATTCTTCATGGCATTGATGTGACATTAAAAAAAGATAATTTCACGGCGATAGTCGGTGAGTCCGGGTGCGGAAAATCAACACTCTCGGCAGTGCTTATGGGAAGAAATAAGGGCTACACAGGTTCGGTGACAATCGGTGGTGTGGAGCTGTCGGAAATTTCCGAGGACAGCCTTATGAGAAATATCACCTACATAAGCCACAACAGCTTTCTTTTTAAGGGGAGTGTCAGGGACAATCTTCTCATGGGAAAACCGGAGGCGAAGGATGATGAACTGTGGTCGGCGTTAAAAAAGGTTAAGTTTGAGGCATTTCTTAAGGAGCAGCAGGGGCTTGACACAGCAGTCGGAGAGGCGGGAGGCAATTTCTCCGGAGGTCAGAGACAGAGACTCTCAATCGCGAGGGCATTGCTTCACGACACGCCTGTGTATATATTTGACGAGGCTACATCTAATATTGATATCGAGAGCGAGAATGACATTATGGAGCTGATTATGGAGCTTGCTAAGACAAAGACTATCATACTCATATCCCACAGGCTTGCGAACGTAAAGAATGCAGACTGTATCTATGTACTTAAGAAGGGCGATATTGCTGAGAGCGGTACCCACGGACAGCTGCTTGCACGAAACGGAGAGTTTGCAAGACTGTGGAATGCACAGCAGAGCCTTGAAAACTTCGGAAAGGAGGCTGATGCGTAATGAAGCCGGCAGTGGATGTTAATAACGAGAAAAATAGAAATTCAGATTTAAATAGTAAGAAAAAAGGCAGGGATGGCAACAGTCCTAAAGTGAGAAGCGGCTTTACGGTATGCATGAAGCTGATTGGTCTTGTAAAACCACTCACAGGCTTTATGGTGGGAGCGGTGACAATGGGACTTGCAGGGCATCTGTGTGCCTCGTTCATAACGATATTTGCGGGGTATGCTCTCCTGTCATATCTTGGCTGCAACAGCCTTAATGTGGCGGTGATATTTACGTGCATGGTGCTTTTTGCGCTTGTAAGAGCCGGACTCCGCTATGCGGAGCAGGGCTGCAACCATTTTATTGCGTTCAAGCTTTTAGCGCTTATAAGGGATAAGGTATTCGGTGCGCTAAGGTGCCTATGTCCTGCGAAGCTTGAGGGTAAGGACAGAGGTAATCTGATTTCGATTATCACATCGGATATCGAGCTTCTTGAGGTGTTCTACGCACACACGATTTCGCCGATATGCATTGCATTTCTCTTTACAATCATAATGTGCCTGTTTATTGGAAGCTATCAACCTGTATTCGGCTTGATTGCTCTGTGCGCATATCTTCTGGTAGGAATAGTTATCCCACTTTCCATGAGCAGACTGAGCGGGGATGACGGAATGAGGTTCCGTACCATGTCGGGTGAGCTGAGCAGCTTCGTGCTTGAGAGCCTTCGCGGTCTTGACGAGATTATACAGTTCGGGCAGGGGAAAAGGCGTACCGCACAGATGAATGAGAGAAGCGATGCTCTTGCCGCGGATGAGAAGCGCATGAAGAACAATTCGGGGAGAAATACCGCTGTGACCAATACGGTGATTCTGGTCTTTGACATGATAATGCTGTTCACTGCAGCGCACTATTACAATCAGGGACTTGTCGATTTTGACGGAGTGATTATCCCTGTGCTTGCACTCATGAGTTCATTCGGACCTTGCGTGGCACTTGCCGCACTTGGAAGTACCTTACAGAATACCTTTGCCGCCGGAAACAGAGTGCTTGACATTCTGGAGGAAAGCCCGCTTGTTGAGGATGTAAGCGGAGAAATGGAAATAGGTTTTGATGGTGCAGACGCAGAAAATGTCACATTTGCTTATGATGGTGAGGATATCTTGAAAGCTTTCTCGGTTGAACTGCCTAAGAACAGTGTTGTAGGCATTGTAGGTAAGAGCGGAAGCGGAAAGTCAACCTTCCTTAAGCTTCTCATGCGGTTCTGGAGAGTTGACAATGGAAGTATCAATATATCCGGACATGATATTGAGCATATCAATACGGACAATCTAAGGAGAATGGAAGGCTTTGTGACACAGGAGACACAGCTTTTCCACGATACGATAAGAAACAATCTCCTGATTGCCAAGCTTGATGCCACGCAGGAGGAGCTTGAGGCAGCCTGCAAAAAGGCTTCCGTACATGACTTCATAATGAGCCTGCCGGATGGCTATGACACTCAGGTTGGTGAGCTTGGAGATACACTTTCCGGTGGAGAGAGGCAGCGTATCGGACTTGCGCGGGCATTCCTGCACAATGCGCCGTTCATGCTCTTAGATGAGCCTACGAGCAATCTTGACAGTCTCAATGAGGCAGTCATTTTGAAGGCACTCAATGACGGCAGGGAGGACAAGACAATCGTACTTGTATCACACCGTGAGTCCACGATGAGGATTGCGGACAAGGTGTACTCTGTTGAGAATGGACGGATGAGCTGATAGTGACAGGGGGATTTTTATGAGTAATAAAAAAGATATTGCCGCCAAGCGTGAGGCTGAGAAGGCTATGGTCTCACTTATGATAAAGCTGTACTGCAACAGGAAGCATGGTACAAAAAAGGAACTCTGCGCTGAATGTGCGGAGTTAGAAAGCTACGCGCAAAGCAGGAGCGACCGATGTCCGTTCATGGAGAACAAGACCTTCTGCTCAAACTGCAGGGTGCACTGCTATAAGCCCGAAATGCGCGAAAAAATACGTGAGGTAATGCGCTTTTCGGGACCGAGGATGATGCTTCATCATCCTTGCGCAGCCCTGCACCATGTGATATGTACATTGAAGGAGAAGAAAAAGCTGGAAAAGCATCAGGGACGGTAAAATTGGTACACAAAATATAATATTAAATATAGAAATTTACAAATACTATTGCTAAACATGATACATTATGGTATCTTTATCTAAAAGCATAGTTCTTATATTTCTGTATAATCTAATTATTCGCGTTTAAGACATTCGTGCTTTTGAATCCCATAGACAACAGCAGGAGCACGATGTTTTGGAAATGCATAATGTTTCCTGCAATACACAAGGAGGCATTACAATTGAATAATGAGAGAATTAAGCTTCAGTGGCATCCGGCATTCTGTGCCGCTGCGCGGCTTGAGTTCAATGAGGACAGAGATGTACTTGAATTTTATTCGGAGTATAATTTAAGCAGGAAGCCATTACAGATAGATCTGCTGATAATCGAGAAGAATAAGAACATCAGGATAAAAAATCAGATTGGTCACATATTCAGGCAGAACAATATAATTGAATATAAAAGTCCCGGAGATTCCATGTCGATAGATGATTTTTATAAGGCAACAGCCTATGCATGTATGTACAAGGCGTTGGGAGAGAAGGTTGATGCGGTTTCAGCCAATGAGCTTACAATCTCAATGATGCGTGAATCATATCCTGCAGGCATGATTGCCACACTAAAAAGACAGGGAATAGAAATCGAAAAGATGTATGATGGAATATATTATCTGAAGAATTTTTTTATTCCGACACAGATAGTTGTGACAAAGGAGCTGTCTCAGGGACTGCATAACAGTTTTCGTGTGCTGTCAAGAAATGTGGATGAGAAGGATATAGAGACATTTTTAAAGGATGCTGAGGGCTACATAGGAAAGAGTGAGAAATCAGACGCGGACGCGGTGCTGCAGGTGAGTATGTCTGCAAACTATGAGCTATATGAGAAGGTGAGGAGGGATAATACAATGTGTGAAGCGCTGAGAAGACTTATGAAGGATGAGATTGAGGAGGCCTTGGACGCTGCGAAGCAGGAGGGCAGTGTGGAAGGACTGGCAAGTGGGATTGCGGAAGGACGTATTCAGGCACAGAGGGAGACATCGATGGCACTTGCGAAGATGGGAATGGCGGTTGAGAACATTGCCACCGCCGTAAATGCGAGTATAGAGCAGGTGCAGAGCTGGATAAGTGCGAAAGATAGTGCATCCGCCATGTAATAATATGATACCATGTAATAGTTAGATACCATATAATAGCTTGCTATGAGCTGCAATAAAATAAACCGATGATTCCCATGAAGTATGTGAATTATCGGTTTATTTTTATTGAAAATATATTTTAAAACTCAGAAATAGAAGTTAATTCTGATTCCGGACGTAATGTCTGTATGAACTTTAGACATTCTATCTGCAGCTATTCGCCAAGATACTCCTCATATTTTGCAATGGCCTCCTTCATTGCAGCCGGGCTTGGTGCACCCTTGGTGAGTCTCTTCTCAACGCAGGTCTTTAAGGAGATGGCATCATAGATATCACTTTCAAATACAGGGCAGATAGCCTTAAGCTCCTCAAGGCTCATCTCGTCTATGGAGATTCCCTTGTCTATGCAGTAGAGGACTATCTGGCCGATTATGCCGTGTGCGTCGCGGAACGGAACACCGTGGTTTACAAGGTAGTCGGCAGCGTCGGTGGCATTTGTGAAGCCCGCCATCGCACTCTTTTCCATGACATCTTTATTGAAGGTCATCGTATCGAGCATTCCGGTGAAGAGGAGTATACAGCCCTTGGTGGTGTCGATTGCGTCGAAGGTGAGCTCCTTGTCCTCCTGCATGTCCTTGTTGTAGGCGAGAGGCAGCCCTTTCATGGTTGTGAGTAATGACATGAGAGCACCATACACGCGCCCGGTCTTTCCGCGGACAAGCTCTGCAATGTCCGGGTTCTTTTTCTGCGGCATTATGGAGCTGCCGGTGCTGTAAGCGTCATCAAGCTCTATAAAGCGGTATTCGTTGGAGTTCCAGATTATGATTTCCTCTGAAAAACGGCTTAAATGCATCATGATTGTCGACATGGCGCTTAAAAATTCAATTAAATAGTCACGGTCGGAAACAGAGTCAATGCTGTTGGCTGTCGCACCTGTAAAGCCGAGAAGAGAGGCTGTGTATTCACGGTCAAGAGGATAGGTGGTTCCGGCGAGAGCCCCTGCACCGAGAGGGCAGTAGTTCATTCTCTTATAAATATCAGCGATACGGCCTCTGTCCCTTGAGAACATTTCAAAATATGCACCAAAATGGTGTGCCACGGTGATAGGCTGGGCTTTCTGAAGATGTGTAAAGCCCGGCATGTAGGTTTCAGTGTTTTCTTTCATGATTCTGAGAATCACCTTTAAAAGACCCTTTAAAAGCTCATCGGTCTGTGTAAGCTCATCGCGTGTGTAGAGTCTCATATCAAGTGCGACCTGGTCGTTGCGGCTTCTTCCTGTATGCAGGCGTTTTCCGGCGTCACCGATACGGGATATAAGCTCAGCTTCAACGAAGCTGTGGATGTCCTCCGCCTCGTCATCGAACTGTAAGGCACCGCTGTCTATATCATTGCGGATTGAGGTGAGTCCGGCTATGATTGCCTCCTTGTCCTCATTTGACAATATTCCCTGCTTTGCAAGCATGGTTACATGTGCGATGCTTCCCTCAATGTCCTGCTTATAGAATCTCCTGTCGAAGGGAAGAGATGCGTTGAAATTGTTTACTAACTGATTGGTTTCCTTTGTGAAACGTCCGCCCCAGAGCTTCATGGTTGTGTCCTCCATAGAGTAATTTATATTTTTTTGTCTGTTATATCCGAAGATGTGTCATCTGGTGAAACATCATTGCCTGCAGCAGAGCCGTTATCTGTTACAGCGTTATTATCAGCAACAGAATTGTCATTTGCAACAGCGTTAGTGTCTGAAATAGAACTGCTATTGTCGGTTGCCGCTTTGGCTGTGCTTTCGGAACTATTATCCGGAATCCCCTTCGCCTTTGTAAAAGGAAGAAATTTCTTGCCGGCTTCCTTTCTGTAGAAGCAGTATATGATGAAGAGTATTACAACAGATGTAAATGTAATCATTATGCCGGGCTTGAAGCCACGCGGTGTGAATGAGAGCTCAATCGTGTAGTCACCCGGTTCGAGCTCAACACCGATGAGAGCCTCTGCAATTTCAGTGATTTCCGTTTTAACTCCATTTACCTTTAGTGTCCAGCTAGGATCATAAGGGATTGACAGCATCAGTATTCCGGCTTCATTTACATGTATTGTTCCGGAAATTGTAGTGTCGGAATAGGCTGTCACGTCAAGCCCCTGTGTGTTTAAGATATTGTAGGCCTCAATAAATTTGTCCGCGTTCATGGTGTAGACGTATGCATTGAGGGCTTCTTCGCCATCCTTGTCCGCTATTTTGATAAGTGTTCCGGCAGTCTGCCAGCCAAGGTCAATTATTCTGCCGTGGTTGATACCGGCGAAGTTCTCATTGCTCTCGTCTATGGTAACCTTGGCTGTCTTTACTGATTTATTACCAATATATACATAGACATGCTCATCCTTTTCAACATCAATTGTTATTCCGCCCTTATCGTTATTATTGAAATCTATTGTTGTAAAGAGAGAGCTAATGCCTGTATTCTCCTGTACAAAATCATTTTGTACCGAGAAAGGATTGCTGTTTTTGTAATTCCAGTCATCATTTATGGTTGGAATTACCATGTAGCCGAGAGGAAGAGTGTACTTTGCATGATATAAGTACTCATCGTCAGCTGTGCCGACAAGCTCCAGCGTTGTGGTATCTGTAAGCTCCTTGTTGCTCAAAATATATTTGATGTCGAACATTGAGTATACAAGAGGGGTAGCACCATGGTCTGCGTAGGCATTCATGGAATGTTCAAGCCCGAGTCTTCCGAACAGCTCTGTCACGCCGGCATAAGCGGTGGACGAGAAGGTACTTGCACTGTTGAAATTGTGCCATGCGGCATCGTTTTTTGAGCGGTAGCCGAAAGCCTTGGCGATACGGTAGAAGGAATCGTCGGATTCGGAAAGCTCCGTGGTGAGGGTCTTTACAGAGTCATAGTCCTTGAAATATGCGCTTCGCCCTGTGGTGCTGTAGCCGGTTTCCTCCATGTTCATCGTACATTCTATGCAGCTTACACAGAACAGAAGAAAGACGATAAAGTGTATCTTGAGCTTATCCTTCTGGTAGAGAAGTGCCACAATCACATACAACAGCATGAAAAACGCATTCACAAACAGAATGCCATATTCAGGGTCGTTATCCCCGCCGCTGTGGTCGAGCCACAGAAGGTAGATTAAAAATAATCCGAATGCCTTTGCAAGCTGGCTTGTACTGTAGTCCTTCATATCCTTGTATGCGTCGAAGCACATGGTGAGCAGTATGAAGATGTAGACAAATGACTGCCTTGCCGGAAGTGAATTCGGGTAGTGGAAGCCATGCCATATAAAATTCGGTATATTGAAGCTGAACGCAAATATGAATACAAAGAGCAGAACGGATTTTGCAATCTTTTCGCGGGCGCTTATTTTCCTGTTAAAAATATATAGCGGGTAGAGCAGGAACACAGACACACCGCAATATATGTTTGGAAGATGTTCAAGACCTATGCACACTTCTGTATTTGCAAGCTGTCTGTTGAGGACAGTAACAACTGAAAAATACTGGGTAAGTGTCTTTGGAAAGCTTATGTCGCTTGAGGCTGTGAGTCCGAGAGCATAGAGCTCAGGAAGCAGTATAACGGCGGACATGGCACCTGCAAGCAGTGAAAATATTGTAAAGTAACCAATTTTCTGAAGATATACTGTTTTTTTCTCAGGAACAGGCATTGTCACAAGCAGCACAAAAAAATAGAAAACAACACTTATGCATACCATGATGGCAATATAGTAGTTGGACAGTATTGTAAGTCCGAGCGTGATTGAGTACATCAGACCTTTATCTTCTTTTATAAGACTTTCAAGCCCTAACAGCACCAGTGGGAGCAGAAGCATGCAGTCGAACCACATGAGATTCCAGCTGAATGCTGCCGTGAAGCCTGAAAGAGCATAAAACATACCAAAAATTGATACTGTTATATTGCGCACGTTGAAGCGCTTTGCAATATAATAGGTAAAGGTTGTCGAGGCGAGAGCAAGCTTGATAAGAATAATTATGTTCATCAGCTCAATTATGAAGCTGTGAGGAAAAAATCCCACAAACCAGTTGAGCGGGCTGGAAAGATAATAACCATATAAAGCGGAAAAATTAGAACCCAGTCCTATCTCCCAGGAATAAAAAAGACTGCCGCCGTTGCGTATCTTGTCCCACAGCTCCGAAAAGAACGGACAGTACTGGTGGTACATGTCTGAACGCAGATATACATTGTCTCCGAAAGGATATATTCCGCGGACTGCAAAAATTGCAATCATGATAATCAGCGGAAGGAAAAAAGAAATGAAATACATTGGATGTATTGCTTTTTTTTCTTTGAATCTCATGTCAAAAATAACCCCTATTTTTTCTTCTTAAATATAAATAATTTGCTGGCAACGTAGTTTATGATTACCACGAAAACTGCTGCAATTACCTTAGCTATAAGCTCAGGTACTCCTATTATTTCTACGGTGAGTGCCAGAAAGCCTGTCTCAAAAAGCAGGGAGATGATTCTCGCTGCTCCGAAGGAAATGACTTCCTTGAAAACGAGGGCAGGCTCCCAGCTTTTGCTCTCGAATACAAATAATTTGTTGGTTATATATGCAAAAACTACCGCAAAAACCCATGCAATTACGTTAGAGGTGATATAGTATACCGCAAAAACCTCAGTAAACAGCCAGTAGAATACAAAATTTACAACGGTTGTCAACACGCCGAAAATAAGGTAACTAATAACTTCACGGGTAAAAAATTTCTCTATAAGCTTATTTATCAGATTTTTCATTACTAATGTCTTTTTCCTTATCTTTATTTATGTTGCTTTCCTTTTCTATATAAATAGGGCGCTGCTTCACCTCTGTAAAGATTCTTGCCAGATATTCACCTATGATACCTATACTAAGCTCTATAATTCCGCCGAGGAAGAGCAGTATTATGATGGTGGAGGCATAGCCCGGTAAATCTTTTCCGAACACCAGTGTCTTTATAAGAAGATAAAATCCGTATAAAAGTGCAAGTGAACTGATTGTTGCACCTATGACGGAGAGCATGCGCAGAGGGGCAACGGAAAATGAGATGATTGCGTCCATCGCATATTTAACAAGACCGGAAAACTTCCATTTGGTTGTTCCGAGGGTGCGCTCAACATTTTCGTAAGGAATCCATTTAGTGTCGAAACCGACCCAGCAGAACAGACCCTTGGAAAAGCGTTCTTTTTCAGGAAGCTCCACGAGGCTGTTGACCATCTGTCTTGACATGATACGATAATCTACCGCACCATAAGGCATCTTTGTGTTGGTCAGCTTGTTGTTAAGCTTATAGAATGACTGTGAAAAAAAGCTTCTGATTTTCTTTTCACCTGTGCGGGTTGTTCTGTAGGCAGCACAACAGTCATGCCCTTCTTCAATTCCTTCGATAAGCTTTGGGAAAAGTGCGGGAGGGTGCTGAAGATCTGCGTCCATCACGATGACATAGTCCGCGGTTGTATTTTTTAGTCCCGCAAACATGGCGGCTTCCTTACCAAAATTACGCGAAAAAGAGACGTACCGTACATCATCATGGTCTGCGGCAAGTCCCTTTAGCAGGAGCAGGGTGTTATCCCTGCTCCCGTCATTTACAAAAATGTATCTGAAAGAGTAATTATTGATAGCTGCCACATGCTTGGAGGTTTCCTCGTAGTAAGCTGCGATAACTTCCTGTTCGTTATAGCATGGTACAACAATATCGATAGTTTTCATTACTTCTTCTCCTCTAACATGGCACGAACTTTCATTGAAAGACCGAAGAGGTTGATAAAGCCCTCAGCGTCATGGTGGTCATAGAGCTCACCTGTTGTGAAGCTTGCAAGTGTCTCACTGTAAAGTGAGTTAGGGCTTGTTGTGCCTGCCTTGATGATGTTGCCCTTATAGAGCTTCATCTTAACCTCACCTGTAACCTTCTCGTCAAGAGACTCTACGAATGCCTGGCATGCCTCGCGAAGAGGTGTGAACCACTTTCCTTCGTATACGATGTTGGCGAACTTCTCGGAGATTCCTTTCTTAAAGGAAAGGCTGTCACGGTCAAGGATGAGCTCTTCAAGCTGCTCATGAGCTGCCATAAGGATTGTTCCGCCCGGTGTCTCATACACGCCACGGCTCTTCATGCCGACAACACGGTTCTCAACGATATCAACGATTCCGATACCGTGCTTTCCGCCAAGCTTGTTTAACTTTCTTAAAATATCGGAAGCCTTCATCTTCTCTCCGTTAATTGCAACAGGGCGGCCCTTCTCGAATGTGAGGGATACATACTCAGCTTCATCAGGAGCCTTCTCAGGTGATACTCCAAGCACAAGAAGATGGTCATAGTTAGGCTCGTTGGCAGGGTCCTCAAGCTCAAGACCTTCATGGCTGATGTGCCAGATATTGCGGTCGCGGCTGTAGCTGTTGTCTGCTGAGAATGGAAGGTCTATACCATGAGCCTTGCAGTAATCAATCTCATCCTGACGTGACTGCATCTTCCATGTCTCGTTGCATCTCCAAGGAGCGATAATCTTGATATCAGGTGCCAGAGCCTTGATTGAAAGCTCAAAACGAACCTGATCATTACCCTTGCCTGTTGCACCGTGGCAGATAGCGACAGCGTTCTCCTTGCGGGCAATCTCAACAAGCTTCTTAGCGATGAGCGGGCGCGCAAATGATGTACCGAGAAGGTACTTGTGCTCGTATACGGCATCAGCCATAACTGTAGGCAGGATATAGTCATCCACGAATTCGTCAACGACATCAAGAATGTATAATTTCTCAGCGCCGGAGAGCTTAGCTCTCTCCTCAAGTCCGTCAAGCTCACTTTCCTGGCCGACATCTATGCAGCAGCATACTACATCATAATTATAGTTTTCCTTAAGCCAAGGGATGATTGCGGTGGTATCAAGACCGCCGGAATACGCGAGAATAACTTTGTCTTTCATATTAATATTCCTCCTGATGGGATTACTTATGTATGCGTCCTATGCGTCTGTGTACGCCTTGTTGCAAACACTGAAATAAATATACATCAAAAATACATTATATGCAAGAGTTTATCCAGTTTTTTTCAATTTTTTGTTGCATAATATTCACAAATGATGTATATTTATAAAAAATCAAGCTGGAAGAAGCAGGGAAATATATATGCGGAAATATATTCCGGAAAGCTGCTCCGAAAAAATTCAGAGAAGATAGCTTTTGGATACGGATATATATAAATTGGGTATGGACTTTTGAAGGCATGAATAATAAGATAGGAATAAACAGAGATTTTATCTCTGTATAAGATTAAACAGGAGATGTGCGCTATGGTGAAGGTTGGTATTATCGGTTCTACAGGTTATGCGGGAAATGAACTCGTAAGGCTGCTGCTTGGACACAAGGATGTCCGGATTGTATGGTATGGCTCGAGAAGCTATATAGATAAGAAGTATTCACAGGTTTATCAGAACATGTTTAAGCTTGTCGATGATGTATGCCGGGATGACAATATGGAAGAGTTAGCTTCACAGGTTGATGTGATATTCACGGCTACACCTCAGGGATTATGCGCCTCCCTTGTGAATGATGATATTTTGTCTAAGGTAAAGGTAATAGATTTAAGTGCTGATTTCAGACTGAAGGACGTCAAGGTGTATGAGGAATGGTATAAGCTTGAACATGCGGCACCACAGTATATAGCTGAGGCTGTGTACGGACTGTGTGAGCTGAATCGTGACAGGATAAAGGATACGAGGATTCTTGCAAATCCGGGCTGTTATACAACCTGTTCAATTTTAACAATATATCCGCTTGTGAAGGAAGGGCTTATAAAGCCACAGTCCATCATAATTGACGCCAAGTCAGGAACCTCAGGCGCGGGCAGAGGCGCCAAGGTAGCCAATCTGTACTGTGAGGTTAATGAGAGCATTAAGGCTTACGGTGTCGGGACACATAGACATACACCGGAGATTGAAGAGCAGCTTTCTTATGCGGCAGGTGAGGAGGTTAAGCTTATTTTCACACCACATCTTGTTCCGATGAACAGGGGAATACTGGTGACTGCATACGCTGATTTGAAGGATGGGGTCACAGATGAGATGATACGCAGTGCTTATGAGAAGCATTATGCAGATGAATACTTTATAAGGCTGCTTGACAAGGATGTATATCCGGAGACACGCTGGGTTGAGGGAAGTAACTTTGTGGATATCGGCTATAAGGTTGAACCGCGTACAGGCCGTGTGATTATGATGGGAGCTATAGATAATCTTGTTAAGGGTGCTGCAGGACAGGCAATACAGAATATGAACATAATGTTCGGCTTCGATGAGAAGGAAGGGCTTATGGGAGCACCGGTGTTCCCATAGCAGCATAATGCTTCAGGCCTGCGGGGCTGCTTTACGGCGGAAAAATTCCCGGATATCAAATGAGGGCAGGAATGTCTTTTGACCCTCAATACCATAAATATAGAATCAGGAGGATAAGTATATGAAGTGCATTGAAGGCGGCGTATGTGCTGCGAAGGGTTTTAAGGCGACAGGTCTTAATGCCGGAATTAAGAATAATGTCAAGAAGGATATGGCACTTGTATTTTCAGAGGCACCTTGTGTCAAGGCGGGAACTTTTACAACCAATAGAGTGTGTGCGGCTCCGGTAAAGTGGGACAAGAAGGTTGTGTTCGAGTCTGAGAGTGCACAGGCAATCGTGGTGAACAGCGGTATCGCGAATGCCTGTACAGGTGATGAAGGCTATGAGAAGTGCCGCCTGATGGCAGCGCAGACAGCGGCGGAGCTTGGAATAAGTGAGGACGCTGTGCTTGTTGCGAGCACGGGAGTTATCGGAAAGCAGCTTCCTATGGATATTATAGGAAATGGAATAAAGCAGCTTCCGGGACAGCTTGGGGCGGCAGCGGCAGATGCAGCACTGGCTGCGGAGGCTATTATGACAACGGATACTAAGTCAAAGCAGGCTGCTGTTGAGTTTGAGGTGGATGGTGTTCCTGTACATATAGGCGGAATGTGTAAGGGCTCAGGAATGATACATCCGAATATGGCGACAATGCTATGCTTTATCACCTCGGATGCGGCTGTTGATGAGAAGCTTTTACAGACGATGCTGCGCTCAATAGTTGATGATACCTTCAACATGATTTCGGTTGACGGAGATACATCGACTAACGATTCGGTTCTCCTTATTGCAAATGGAATGGCGGGTAATAGGAAAATTGAGAATGAGAGCAGCACAGGATATAAAGAGTTTTACGATGCGCTTTTCTACATCCTGTGTGAGCTTTCAAAGAAGATAGCGGGTGACGGAGAGGGAGCTACCTGTCTTTTTGAGGTGCAGATGAAGAATGTAAAGACCAAGGCGGACGCGAAGGTGCTTGCAAAGTCTGTCATCACCTCCAGTCTTACCAAGGCTGCAATCTATGGACATGACGCGAACTGGGGGAGAATACTCTGCGCAATGGGCTATTCTGGTGTTGATTTTGACCCGGAGAAGGTTGATATATGGTTCAAGAGTGAGGCAGGAGAGTTAAAAATCGTTGAGGACGGCAAGGCGACGGATTACAGCGAGGAGAAGGCAACCGAGATTCTTTCCAGGGAGCATGTAATCGCAATCGCCGATGTAAAGCAGGGTACTGAGTCGGCAACAGCTTACGGCTGCGACCTCACACATGAATATGTGTCAATAAATGCTGATTACAGAAGCTGAACAGTTGACGAAGCTATTCATAAAAATTGAATTGGGAGATTGAAAATGCGTAATTATAACAATGAGATGGCAAAGGCTAATGTCCTCATAGAGGCATTGCCTTATATTCAGAAATTTAACCGCAAGGTTATTGTGGTAAAATACGGTGGAAGTGCAATGGTTGATGAGGAGCTTAAAAAGAAGGTCATTGAGGATGTGGTTCTTTTAAAGCTTGTCGGCTTCAAGCCGATTATCGTACATGGCGGAGGCAAGGAGATAAGCCGCTGGGTTGCCAAATCCGGCATGGAGCCGAAGTTCGTGAACGGACTCAGGGTTACGGATGAGCCTACGATGGAGATTGCCGAGATGGTGTTAAACAGGGTCAATAAGAGCCTTGTAAACCTTGTCGAGCAGCTTGGCGTGAAGGCTGCGGGAATAAGCGGAAAGGACGGAGCCACAATACATGTGAGCAGGAAGCTGTCGGGCGGACAGGACATCGGCTTTGTCGGCGAGGTCACTAAGGTTGACCCATCGCTTATAAATACGCTCCTTGAAAATGATTTTATCCCGATTATATGTCCTATAGGAATTGATGATGACTATAATACCTACAATATCAATGCTGATGATGCCGCATGTGCCATAGCTAAGGCAGTAAAGGCTGAGAAGTTAGCTTTCCTCACAGATATTGAAGGTGTGAGAAGAATTGCAGATGACCCTGAGTCACTTATTTCAGAGCTTAGCCTTACAGAGGCCGAAGAGCTTATAGGGAATGGAAATATCGGCGGAGGTATGCTTCCTAAGCTCAATAACTGCATTGATGCGATTGAGAATGGTGTATCAAGGGTACATATCATGGACGGACGTATTCCGCATTGCCTGCTTCTTGAGATTTTCACGGACAAGGGTGTTGGAACGGCAATAATAGACAGAAATGCAGAGAGGTTTTATGATGGAGACAAAGACAAATAATATTATAAACAAAGCCGAAGAGAATCTTATCCATACATACAACAGGGCTGATTTGGTGCTTGACCACGGTGACGGAGTGTATCTGTATGATGTGGAGGGAAATAAGTACCTTGATTTCGCGGCAGGTATAGCCGTATATGCACTTGGTTATAATTATAAGGATTATAATGAGGCACTTAAGGCACAGATTGATAAGGTTGTGCACATTTCCAACCTTTACTACAGTGAACCGCTTGCTGAAGCCGCACAGAAGCTTGTCAGGGCAACGGGGCTTAGCAAGGCATTCTTTACCAACAGCGGAACGGAGGCTATAGAGGGGGCGTTAAAGCTTGCAAAAAAATACGCATATCTTCGTGACAACTGTACGGACCATGAGATAATTGCCATGGAGCATTCGTTCCACGGAAGGAGCATGGGAGCACTGTCTGTGACCGGAAATGCGCATTACAGGGAGGCGTTCGGACCTCTTATTCCGGGAATACGTTTCGCTGAGTACAATAATCTTGAGAGCGTGAAGGCTCTTGTGAATAAAAAGACCTGTGCGATAATATGTGAGACTGTTCAGGGTGAAGGCGGAATTTTTCCTGCCGATAAGGAATTTCTGGAGGGACTTAGAAAGCTGTGCGATGAGAATGACATGCTTCTCATACTTGACGAGATTCAGTGCGGCATGGGAAGAACAGGCTCAATGTTCGCATACCAGCAGTACGGTGTTATGCCGGATGTGGTGACATCTGCCAAGGCGTTAGGCTGCGGAATACCTGTAGGAGCGTTTGTGGCAGGAAGCAAATGCGATAAGGTTTTAGTTCCCGGTGATCATGGAACAACCTACGGTGGAAACCCTCTTGCAACTGCTGCTGCGTCAAAGGTATTTGACTTATTTGCGGAAAATGATATTATAGGACATGTGAATGAGGTGGCACCTTATCTTATGGAAAGGCTTAAGGACTTTGCCGGCAGGCACAGCAGTGTCAAGGCGGTAAGAGGGCTTGGTCTTATGTGCGGTATGCAGTTTAAGGATGAACTTCCGGTTGGAAATGTTGTAAGGGCTGCGAGAGAGCATGGGCTTATAGTTATCAGTGCGGGACTTAATACTCTCAGATTTGTACCGCCGCTTATTATTACTAAGCAGAATGTGGATGAGATGATTGATATTCTGGAGAAATGTGTATAAGACCGCCTCATAGTAATAATTGAAAGGTTATATTTTATATATGAGATCAGGTTCTGTTTTAAAAAGATTTATAGGTGCAGCTATGTGTGGAGCACTTGTTATGGCAGGTATATCCGGCTGCAGGATTCAGTATGTCGAGGATGAGACAGCATCGGAGGAGACAACTGCCGGGAGTATGGAGGAGGACAGGCAGGTTGACATCAATTTATGGTACAGCGATGAGATATATTCGGATTATCTGAGTATGTGTGCCGCACAGTATGAGAATGCCAATAAAAATGTCCATATCAATATTGAATATATACCTGAGACAGATTATATGTCCACACTTACCTCAGAAGCGGTAAAACCGGGAAAGGTGGATTTGTACCTGGTTGACAATGACAATTTAGAGCAGGTAAAGCTTGCCGGTATTGCCTCCGAAAACCGTCTTACGGACATATATAATGTGTATAACTATAGTCAGACTGCACTCAATGCCTGCACATATAATGATAAGCTTATCGCTTATCCGTTAAGCTATGATACGAGCTTTCTTATCTATAACAGGGATTATGTGCAGGATGCCGATATGAGTAATTTTGAGGCAATCAAGCTTTTTGCGGAAAATCTTGAGGTTCCGGCAGGCAGCAGCATAAGTTCTGTTTTTACATGTGACCTTAAGGATATTTTTTATAATTATGGATATCTGGGAGCGTACCTTGATATAGGCGGAAAAGCTGGAGACGACAAGACAAATATATTCAATATTACAACCGACCTCACAAAAGCGGCGGAATTATATAAGCAGCTTATTGAATATTTTTACATTGATATTAACAGTGTGGACTACTATTCATGTATCAATGATTTTGAACAGGGTTCCATTGTGTTCACCATCGGCGATGTACAGATGTATCAGAGGGCGAAGGTTCAGGATGGGTTAAATGTCGGAGTGGCAGCTTTCCCGGATATGAGTGAAGAGGTAAAGAGTGCACCGCTGTCTGTTACAACTGTGGTGGCGGTCAATCCTTTTTCTGATGATATAGCGGTTGTGGAGAGCTTTGCAAAGTTCCTCACATATACCGGTGCAGGAAAATTATATGAGACAGCGGGTGTGCCTTCATGCAGGAGAATAGACAATGAGGACGAGAATCTTGACAGGATATACGAATCCTATGACAAGTCTGTTCCTAAGCTTAAGCTTATGTACAGCGATGAATTTTATGCGCTGCTTGAAATTACAATGCACCAGCTTGCGGAAGGGACAGGGGATGTGCAGAGCCTTTCTAATGTGCGCGATTACCTTTATAAGAACTGGCAGTCTGACGGCGGAACAGATAGTGAGTCCGGCAGTGAAGAACAATAGATGAAAAATAGAGTTGGAAATGTTGAAAACCCGGTTGCAATAGCCGGGTTTTTTGGTTACAATAAAAAGGCAGGTTATCTTTCCTGAAATAGAGGGACCTTATGAGACAGACATAAGGAGAGAAGATGGCAAAAAAAAGATTTTATAAGGTTTTTATTTATGTGGCAGGCGTGTTTTCTATTGTGGCATGTGGCTTTCTATACTCATGTACATCAAAAAAGGGTGAAACCTATACCATAGGGCAGCATACGGAGAGTGAACAGTATGAAGAAGTAACCTCGGCTGGCTCATCGGATACTCATGCGGAGGAGACATATATAGCGGAAACACTTAAGACTATATTCGTATATGTATGTGGAAACGTAGTAAATCCGGGAGTATACGAGGCTTATGAGGATTCAAGAGTATATGAGCTGATAGATAAGGCGGGCGGTGTCACAGACAACGGCTGTCTTGAGGCTGTGAATCTTGCTGAGCATGTATATGACGGACAGAAGCTGTATATTCCTGATTACGAGGAGTATGAGGACAAGGGAAGTATTTCATATCAACAGGAAAATTCAGATAATAGAAGTTCAATGGTCAATATAAACAGCGCTGATGCGGAAGCTCTGATGACACTTCCGGGGATAGGAAAATCACGCGCAGAGGCAATTATTGATTACCGTAATACCAATGGTTTTTTTACATGTATCGAGGATATTATGTGTGTGGGCGGAATCAAGGAGAGTGCTTTTTCCAAAATAAGAGAATACATTTGTGTTAATTAAAATACATTGCTTGAAGAGTGGCTGAAAGGGGAAAAATGGCGGATAAGGTATTGGTAGTCGATGATGAAAAGCTCATTGTAAAGGGGATAAAATACAGCCTGGAGCAGGATGGCATGGAGGTATCGTGTGCTTATGACGGAAGGGAGGCGTTAGACCTTATAAAGGCTAATAATTACGATATTATTCTGCTTGATGTCATGCTGCCTGAGATGGATGGTTATACTGTGTGCCAGCAGGTGAGAGAGTTTTCGGATGTTCCGATTATAATGATAACGGCAAAGAGTGAGGATATGGATAAGATACTTGGTCTTGATTATGGTGCGGATGATTATATGACCAAGCCGTTTAATATACTTGAGGTAAAGGCACGAATCAAGGCGATTAAGAGAAGAAACAGGCATATTGCCACAGCTGATCCGTCGACACGTATTGTGGCGGGAAATATGGTCATGGACAGGAATAACAGACATGTGTATATAAAGGGAAAGGAAATCAGTCTTACAACCAAGGAGTATGATGTCCTTGAGCTTTTAGTGACCAATCCGAATAAGGTATACGGCAGGGAGATGCTTCTGAGCCTTATCTGGGGATACGACTATCCGGGAGATGCCAGGACAGTTGACGTGCATATAAGGAGGCTCAGAGAGAAGATTGAGTCTAATCCGAGTGAGCCGGAGTATGTCCACACTAAGTGGGGGATGGGGTATTTCTTTAAGCAGTGAATAGAAAACAGTCGCAAATAAAAGGATATGATATGAAAAATAAACTTTTGTCTATGCTGAGGACAATAGGAAAGCATATAGTAAGCATACGGTTCACTGCAGTGATTATGATACTTGCAGCTTCCGTGGTCCCGCTTCTTGCTGTAAGGGGAATAGTTGTAAACAGCTTCCTTGAAAGACAGATAAAACAGCTGGAAACGAAGCTTCTTAATACAGGTAATATCTTATCAGCCGATATCGGCAAGAGTGGATATTTTGACAGACAGTATGATGACAGAATCAATGCGCAGGTCGAGCAGCTTTCCTATATGTATTCCGGACGTATTGTAGTAGTTGCGTCTAACTATAATGTGGTTAAGGATACTTATGTTGATCAGGAAAATAAGACTCTTGTGTCCTACGAAGTAAATCAGGCTTTTCATGGTATAGTAACCAGCAGCTATGACAGCAAATACGGAATAATAGAGATAACACAGCCGATATATTCCTCTAATGGAAATAATATAATTGGAGTTCTTATGTTCGCTGTGCCTGATACATCCATAAGGGAGAACGTAAGATATATCGAACGCTTTATTACATCGGCTATAGACGTAACATTTACCATCATGGTGCTTGTGGCACTTGCGTATGCGTTTGGAATAAGCAGACCTTTCATAAAACTTGCAGAGGCAATACATGGAATGACAAGCGGATATATGGATAAAAGACTTGATGAAGATAAGGGGCTTGGCGAGGTGTGTCTTATATCAACGGAGGTGAATAAGCTGCTTGAAAGGTTGAAAACACTTGATGATTCAAGGCAGGAGTTTGTTTCAAATGTTTCACATGAGCTTAAGACGCCGATAACCTCGATAAAGGTGCTTGCCGATTCACTTAATACGCAGCAGGATGTTCCGAATGAACTATATAAGGAATTCATGCACGATATTGTTGAGGAGATTGACAGGGAGAGTCAGATAATCAATGACCTTCTTTCCCTTGTCCGCATGGATAAGACGGCAGCAGGACTTAATCTTGCACCGCAGAATATAAACGAACTTGTTGAGCATGTCCTAAGGAGACTTAAGCCTATAGCCGAGGAGAAGAATATTGAACTTGTGCTTGAGAGCTTCAGGCCTGTTGTGGCAGAGATTGACGAGGTGAAAATTACTCAGGTTGTAACCAATCTTGTCGAAAATGGAATAAAATATAATGTTGCTAATGGCTGGGTGAGAGTTTCAGTAAATGCAGACCATAAGTTCTTTTATCTGACAGTTGCCGATTCTGGTATCGGAATCCCTGATAATTGCAGGGATAAGATATTTGAGAGATTTTATCGTGTTGATAAGGCACGTTCACGCCAGACAGGAGGAACGGGACTTGGTCTTGCAATAACAAAGACGGTGGTGCTTATGCATAAGGGTGCCATCAGGGTATATAGCAAGGAAGGTGAGGGAAGTACGTTTACGGTGCGGATACCGCTTACCCAGGCAAAGAAATCATAAAGACGAGGAATGCAATGAAAACAATTTCACGTAAACATAAATTTTTATTGGCAGTCATTGCCGGCATGCTGATTATCGGGATGTATGTGCTTAGTGCATGTTCTGATGCAGGTAAAGGTGCTGAAAATGATGTGGAAGAGCTTGGTGAAAATCAATATCTTGTTTATTATCTTGACGAGACCGGGCAGGCTCTGACATCTGAGGTATACACTGCAAAAGTGGCGGATGATCCGATAAAGCAGGCTCATGAACTATGGGAAGTCATGCAGAATCCGGAGAATGGCAGAAAGCATACAAGTACAGTGCGGAGGGATATTACCATTGTAGATACCAGACTCAGTGATGAGGTATTGTCGGTATATTTTACCGATAGCTACAGCCAGCTTGCTGTCGAGGATGAGGTTATGTTCAGGGCTTCGTATGTCAAGACCATGACACAGATACAAGGGATTAAGTATGTCAGCTTTTATGTGAATGAACAGCCGCTTCAGGATGCAATCGGAAATCCGGTGGGAATTATGCTGGCCTCAGATTTTATTGATGACATAGGCTCAGGCTCGTACAGGACATGGGTTGATTTGTCGATATACTATGGCAATGCGGATTCGGATAAGCTTGCTCCGGAGCGGATAACTATAGGCTATGGCAAGGAGGCCTCCGTCGAACGTGTTATCATAGAACAGCTTATCAAGGGACCTGGTGAGGAAAATCATATTAGAACGGTTCCGGCAACACTCACACTTCTGAGCGTCAAGACGAAGGACGGAATATGCTATGTTGATTTCGATTCCGTTTTGACGGATGAGATACTGCCTGTATCACCGGCTGTGACCGTATACTCGATTGTAAATTCGCTCTGTGAGCTTTCTAATGTCAACAAGGTCCAGATTTCGGTAAAGAGCAGTACGAATATCATTTTTAGAGATACAATAGATTTGTCACAGCCTTTGGAGAGGAGCTTGGATATTATTGAGACATCGAAAAATTAAAAGACCGATGGTTCCGGCACTTGTATTTACGGTGGCGGGAGTTCTGATTGGACTAATGCATGTGCCCCTGCCGCCGGTGTTATTGCCGGCGGCAGCACTCGGCGGTATCTGGTTGATGCCAATGCTGTCAGGGCGTAATGAATCTGATAAATGTAATAAACATAATTATATAAGGGGCTGCAGCTATAGCCTTGAAAAGAGCTATAGTTATGGGCAGAATTATAGCCATGATAAGGATTATGGCTATAAAAAAGGCTGTGGTGATGAAAAAAAACGTAATTACAATAGAAGCCTGTATATTCAGCTATTCTTATTTCTCTTATTATTTCTGGTTGGTTTTATCACAACATATATCCATGAAAATTATGACAATAAAATATTTAGTGAAGAATTATTCAGTGAAGAGTTACCTGCGGCGGAAAAAGCAGAATATGGCGGTGGTGTGATTCGCATATCAGGGGTGGTTGAGAAGGTGTCGGAGGGGACATACTCAAAAAGGCTGATGTTAAAAAAATGCTGTATAAATGGCAGGAGGCTTGTAAACAATATTGTCCTTGAGATATCGGACAATACATCTTATGGCTGGTCGGCACGAAGAGGAGACTATGTGGAGGCGAATGTGGAACTTGAAGCTTCACAAGGCATGCTGCCTGTTCCGGCTGCTGCAGCTAATCCGGGACAATTCGACCTGCGACAGTACTATAAATCGCTGGGATATCTCTATTATATTGAAGAGCCGGAGGTTATTTCGGTGGCAGGAGGGAAAAACCGGATTGTTTACCGGCTTGACAGCCTGAAGACCTCCTTGAAGGCTGTGTATCGTAAATGCTGCACGGCAACGGACGCAGGGGTGTATGTGGCGATGGTAACAGGCGACAGGTCGGACATGGATTCGACTGTAAGCGAGCTTTTTTCCGCGGCGGGAATAGGGCATATTCTTGCCATATCGGGACTCCACATATCGCTTATAGGCATGGGACTGTACAAGCTGTTGCGGAGAATAGGTTTTCTCTGTCCGATGTCTGCAATTATAAGCGGAATATTCGTTGTATTGTTCGGTGTTATGACAGGTAATTCCGTGTCCGCGACGCGCGCGATAGTAATGTTTGTATGCGCGGTGAATGCACAGGTGCTTGGCAGGAGGTATGATATCCTTTCAGCTGTGTCATTGTCCGCAATTATACTTATATTGAAGAATCCGTATGTTATTGCCAATTCCGGTTTCCTGCTGTCGTTTATGGCTATTGCGGGTGTGGCGGTTGTCACAGATGGATTCTCCGTAAAATGGCTAAAGTGGCTTACAGGACCGGCAGCAATTCAGCTTGCGACATTTCCCATCATTCTGTGGTTCTACTACGAAGTACCTGTCTATTCTGTGTTTCTGAATCTTATTGTTGTCCCATTGATGAGTTTAATAATGATATCCGCGCTTGGCTGCGGAATGTTGGGGCTTATAAGTATACCGGCGGGGTGTTTTTTTGCCGGCGCAGGACATTACATACTTATCCTGTTTCAATATGGCAGTGAACTTATGCTTTCGCTTCCGGGAAGTGTGTTTGTGGCAGGCAGACCGGAGCTGTGGCAGGTGATGGTGTACTATATTCTGTTATTTCTTTTTTCACAGAGAAAACGTGTTGTGGTGTGGATTGAAAAGAGAGCGGTAAGGAGATATGGAGAAGCGGAATGTGAAGCAAAGAAACACAGAGAGGTGGGACGCGAAGCAGTGAAAGGCGGCGCAAGGAAATGTGAAGCAGAGAAGCTGGAAGCTGGGAGATGTGTCATGGGCGCAAATATATTTTTAAGGAGCCTGCTTGTAATTGCCATCATAATTCTGTTGTCAAGAGCGCGCAGCGGCCTTGAGGTGACATTCTTAGACGTAGGGCAGGGGGATGCGATATTTATAAGCCTTCCAAACGGCGGCAATGTGTTTATCGATGGCGGAAGTACTTCTTCAAGGAATATATATGAAAAAGTGATTGAGCCGTTTCTAAAATATAAGGGCGTGAGAAGGCTTGATTTCCTGTTTTTGACACACAGTGACGCCGACCATGAGAATGGCTGGGCTCAGGCGTTATCCGGTAATGCTTATATTCCCGATATTTATAATCTAGTGCTGAATGGGAGTGATTATTCCAAGTATCTGGAATTGAGGGAAAGGGCGTTAAAATATGGGGCATTAGAATATGGGGCATTAGAATATGGAGCAGTGGAGTATGGAATATCAGAATATGGAACAGTGGGGTATGGGGCATTAGAATATGGAACAGTGGAGTATGGGGCATTAGGAGGTGACACATCAGAATATGGTATATCCGGATATGGGATATCGAAATATGCAGGTGCTTTAGCGTGGCTGAATAATGCCGGAGCAGATGAAATCAATGCAAGGATGGAGGGGATTGTGGATATAGATGATGTAGAAGATATAGAAGCTATTGCGACGGCTTTGGAAGTCAAAGACACGGAAATTCTGTGCGCGGAGTATGGAATGGAATATGTATTTGGCGAATGCAGCATTGTGTCACTCAATGAACCTGGACATTCTGATGCAAATGCAAATGTTGACCGCAAAGCGTATAAAACAGGTTTCTCCAAGACCGGCACCGGAGAGTCGGAGAATGACAATTCGATTGTGCTGCTTCTTCAATATAAAGGAAAATCCATTCTGTTCACAGGCGATATGACCTCTAAGATGGAAGCTGATGTAGCGGAAGCGGTGAGGTACTGTGGGGTTGACAGCCTGTCGATTCTCAAGGTAGGTCATCATGGCTCTAAGTATTCCTCAAGTGAAGAATTTCTTGCCGGTATTATGCCGCAGGCGGCAGTCATTTCATGCGCCGCCAGGAATACATACGGGCACCCGCACAAGGAAACACTACAGCGCCTGGAGGATGTCGGCGCGCTTGTGCTTAGGACGGATGAAGGTGGGGCGATTATAGCGAAAATCAGGGCTTCCGGTGCAGAAATGCTGGTTTATGAGTATTGCGGAGGAAAATGAGGTGTGAATATATAGCTGTGAACTTTCTTGATTGAGTTTGGTGATTATAGTATAATGAACAGAATAAGGTGCTTGTATATAAGAATGTGATAAGTATAAAAAATTGTGAAAATATATAATAAAAATAGGCTGGGAGGTGTAGTGATGGATAAAGAGATAGCGCTGATAGATTCGAATTTTTTTGAAAATGTTTCAGAAGTTCTCGCAAAAGCAAGAAAGAATGCCAAGACGGCGGTTAATTTGTCAATGGTCTATGCATACTATGAAATTGGAAAAATGATTGTTGAAGAAGAACAACATGGAGATAACAGGGCTGCTTATGGGAAATATTTGTTAAAGAGTCTTTCGGAATATCTTATTGAAAAATATGGAAAAGGATTTTCTGTGACGAATCTTAAGCAGATGAGACAATTTTATCTTGTATATATGACAGATAAAATTGGTCAGACATTGTCTGACCAATTCGAAAATCTGCCGACAGTGGATTCTGGAAGAAAGTTTTTCCTGAGTTGGTCACATTATCTGAAACTTATGCGGATTGATAATGTGGATGAACGTCATTTTTATGAAATTGAATCGGTAAAGAATGATTGGAGTTTAGCTGAGTTAAAACGTCAGTATGATAGTTCGTTGTTTGAAAGAATTGCACTTAGCACAAATAAAGAAAAGGTGTATCGCCTTGCATTGGAGGGTCAGAACATTGAAAATCCACAGGATGTTGTCAAAGACCCTTATGTGCTGGAGTTTTTGGGCTTGAAGGAATTCCCAGAGTATTCAGAAAGTGACCTTGAAAACCGTATTATAGATAATCTGCAACAGTTTTTGCTTGAACTTGGAAAGGGTTTTGCGTTTATTGGCAGACAGGTACGTTTTACTTTTGATGAGGAACACTTTATGGTTGATTTGGTGTTTTATAATCGCCTTCTGCGATGCTTTGTTTTGTTTGACCTTAAAATTGGTGAATTAAAACATCAGGACATTGGACAAATGCAGATGTATGTGCATTATTATGATAGAAAAGTAAAATTGCCGGATGAAAATTCGACAATTGGAATTGTACTTTGTAAGGACAAAAATAATGCGGTAGTAGAGATGACCTTGCCGGAAAATAATTCACAGATTTTTGCAAGTAAGTATGAAACGGTTTTACCAAGTAAGGAAGTTTTGAAAAAATTGTTGGAAGAACAAATGTCAGAGGAAAAGGAGACTATATAAATGGAAACAATATTCTACATTGTAGACAGCATTGACGGAGATTATGCAAATCTAAGGCGGGAGGATGACGCACAGGAAGAGCCAAAGCTTGTCGCAAGAGCACTCCTGCCGGAAGGAATACAGGAGAACAGCAGACTGAAGTATGAGCTGCTTGAGTATTCTATCTGTGATTGACTGCCGCGCACAGCGGTGACACAGCATAGGAAATAATGTATAAAGTTAGTGTCAATATGCAGGGCAGGTAAAGGAGACTTTAAAAGTTAAAGGTCTCCTTTTTGTTTTAAACCAATTGCAAAACAATGCTGTAAATATCAATCCGTACCCACTATTTATTAAAGACTGTAAAATAATAAATTGTATTGACAATTAACTCTACAAGTAGTAGACTAAAAATGAACTACAAAGTGTAGACCAATGAAATGGGCTGATATAGCGGACTAAAAGAATGAATAGGTAATTGCGAAGCTCGGTTTATTGCACAACTGTTTATTGGCTGAAATGAGTTTCGCAAACACCTAAAAAGAATGAAGCAGGAAAGGAGAACGTATGGCAGAGTACAGACTGGGCGAGGTCGAGATGAAGTTTGCGGACATCATCTGGGAAAATGAGCCGATTGCCTCAGGTGAGCTTGTAAAACTCAGCGGACAGAGACTTCAGTGGAAGAAGTCGACAACGTACACGATATTAAAAAGGCTTTGCGAGAGGGAGATATTTCAGAATGTAGACGGCGTGGTGACATCATTGATAAGCAAGGAACAGTTCCAGCTTAAGAAGGGTGAGGAGTTCCTTGACGAGAATTATGGCGGTTCACTTCCGTCATTTGTAGCGGCATTCGCATCGCGAAAGAAGCTGTCTAAGGATGATATAGCTTATCTCAAAAAAATTATTGATGAGAGCAGGTAATAGGGCAAAAACGATTTGCATTTATACAGGACAACGAAAAATGATTGCTTTTCAGGCAGGCTGATGTCTGGGAAACGGGGGTTAAGATGGCTGATGTTTTTTACAAAATACTTCAAATGAGCATATCCGCGAGTTGGTTGATTCTTGCGATAGTTGTGTTGAGAATATTTCTGAAAAAGGTTCCAAGAAAGATAATATGCTTTCTGTGGGCGCTGGTTGCGATAAGACTGGTGTGTCCGTTTGCGATTGAGAGCCGTTTCAGTCTGATTCCGGATACGCAGGGCATATTTGCAGATTATGAAAATCAATTAGAAAATGCCGGAACGGATAATGTCAATGCCGGATTGCCGGACATAAGTGGTGCTGTCGGGGGAGCTTTGGACAATGAAGGTGCCGCCGGCGGCAATGCTGATATGGCTTCCGGAAAGCTGAATAATGAAATTGATAATGCTGCGGGAAATATTACGGCCGGGAATACAGCCGGTGGAAATATTACAGGCGGAAGTGTTTCGGATGGAGGTATTGCAGCTGGGAATATCGCAGACAAAAACAATATGTCAGGAAATATCCCTAACATTTCAAACGGAAATGCAATGGCTGTTGACAATCCGGACAGGGTAAATAATGGTGGGCTTAATGATATATCAGGTGGAAATTTTGAAGGTAACCTTGATAATGCAGACAATAATCTGAGCGGAGCAGCCACATACGCCGCTTAGAAGGCTGCAGCCGGCAATGTGGGCTATAGAGCGATATTGGCGGGGAAGTTTGGTGGTATCAGTCTGGGAAGGCTTGCATTTATATGGACTGCAGGATGTGTGATTCTGCTTTTATATGCGGTGTGCTCATATATACTGCTTAGAAGAAAGACTGGAGCAGCTTTTAACAATGGGGAAAATATCTATATATGCGATGATATCGACACACCGTTTATTTTAGGTATACTTTCACCTAAGATATATATACCGTCGCTCTTGACAGAGGAGGAGAGGAGCTATGTAATAGCGCATGAAAAGGCGCATTTAAAGCGTCTGGACTGCGTGTGGAAGCCGCTTGGTTTTATACTGCTTGCGGTGTACTGGTTCAATCCGCTGAGCTGGGTGGCGTATATACTTCTTTGCAGGGACATTGAGCTTGCATGTGATGAGAGGGTAATAGCGGATAAAGATATCGAATATAAAAAGCAGTATGCCATGACACTTTTAAATTGCAGTTCGCCGAAAAAAATGGTGAGCGCTTGTCCGCTTGCCTTTGGGGAGGTGAGCGTCAAGACCAGAATAAAGACGGTGCTTAACTATAAAAAGCCTGCTTTTTGGCTTGTACTGGCGGCGGTTGCCGCATGCGTTGTCGTTATGGTATGTTTTATGACTAATCCTAAGAGCAGTGCTCCGGATAATGAGTCTGCTGCAGGTGAAAATATCGATGAGAGCAGCAGTGCGGAACCGGATAGCGAAAAATCGGTGGCGGAAGGTGGCTCAGAAGTTATAAATAATAACGGCTGGAGCGTGTGGTTTGAGGCGATGCCGGGCTACAGCTTTTCATACAGTGAGGATGGCATTGACATAGCATATGGCGAATTCGGTGAAAAAGCATACCTGCGGAGTCTGCAAATGTCATCTTTATCCGGTACCTATGGTGAACTAAGAACCAGTGACAAGCTGCAGAGATGGGGAATGCAGTATAAAGGGACACTTGAGGAATATATAGACGGTGAGGTAGGAGTAAGCATATACAAATATGATGAGACAGCCTCTGCATCGGAGTCGGAAGAGCCTGGAGAAGGATACTTTATTATATTCGGTTCAACACAAAGTGGTACAGTATGGACACTTACACTGCCTGTAGGGGCAACACGTACGGTTGCAGATAGGTTTATAAATGCTGCCCATTTGACACTTGAGAAAAATCAGTATGCTTACCATATAGAATATGCAGGCTGGAATATAGCGTATGAAGCAAATGATGGTTGGACAGGCAGTTATGATGGCAATATACTTAGTATAAGTAACTCAGAGGATTCAAGGAGCGTAAGTCTTGTTCCTTATAGTGAAGCGGGCAACCGCTTTCTCCCGGACAATGGCAGACAGAAGGAAAGCACCGAACTTTATACATGGAAAATAGAGAATCTAAGAGGAAGCCGTGACAGCTATAAAGAATATAATGGAAATATTGTAAGAAGCATATATTCCATCGCCGGGAATAATGATGACAATGGGAAGAATGGTTATGTTGTTATATACAGCGCTGCTGAAAGTGATATTGTGTGGTATATAAGATTTTCGGAGGAGTATTCGGAAAATGATGTATATGATATCATAGGTGGTATCAATATAAGCTCTGCCGATGCACTGGCGGCGTGGGATGGAAAGCTTAAGTATTATGACAGTAAACTGTCGTTAACTGTGTACGAACAATATGAACGTGCACAGGACAGAATAGATTTTCTGGGGAAATGGGTATTAGATGAAAATGGAGCTGCAGTCCGGGTATTTGATTTGTTGACTGAAGAACTTAAGAGTGCAAATACTGGTCTTTATGAAAAATTAAAAGATCCGGTAAGCTCGGTACAGGCATTGCTGGAGTTTAATTACACCTCCAGTGTGGTTTATAATTACTATTCCGCTTTCGATGGTTCGCGCAAGGTGGTGGAATATACACTTGATGATGGAAGCCGGAGAGCGATTGAGGTGGATTATAGTGAAACAGACGGATTATGGATGCCTGCTTATGAATATGATGTAGATTCATCCGGATATGAGAGCATTGTTCTGGTTAATAAATACATGGATGGGATTACAGCAGATAGATTAAAACAGGTAACACAGATTTGGACAGGTGTTTCGGAAATGGGTGATACAATTTTTGATGTATCGGATAACTATGTTATTCTTGACTCTGTTGCAGATTCAGACATTGTGCTGTATGGAATGTACGGAGGGGAAACAATGGTCATAAGGGATGGTGAGCATGTAATTCCTGTCTGGATTAACTGGATGTCACCACACATGGTTATGCCGCAGATTCATTATGGAGATTATGATAATGACGGAGCATACGAGTATGCTATCTGGTCAAATATGGATACAGGTACAGGTGTTTCGGGTGATGAACTTTATATAATTGAAGCAGATTATGCTAAAGAAAATAGTGAAGAGGATTTTTACAGCATAAAGGAATATTCAGATTGGGGCGGTGATTTGGACAATGCTGTGAGCTATTATCTTGATGATACAGGAAATGTTGTCACCATGACATTGAATGGTGAAGATGTGGCTTCAGTTGATTTGTCAGGACATTTTGAGGAACACAAGGAATATAATGAGTCATTTGATGGAATTGATTTTGGTTCACATTATTCTTTTCATGAACAGGATGGAATATGGTATTTTGTAAATGCAGGACGTATATATGTGAAACGTGATGGAAAATCAGTGTACGATGAGGATATGATTCCTTATAACGTGGTGGTGAATGCAAGGGTAGTCTATGAGCCTGATCAGCAATTCCATCTTGAGGATATCGAGATTATCGTTGAGGAAAGAAATAATTAGGACGATGCGGCTAAAGAATGAGGGGAGTATTGGATGACGGAGGCTGATTTGCCGCTTGCCTGTACCTATGAAAAATGCTATATTAAATAATATATGAGAAAAATACGAGGTACAAGATGAAGATAAGAGACATAATAAATGGTGAAAAGCCTACGCTGTCATTCGAGGTCTTTCCGCCTAAGAAGGATACGGATTTTGCGAATGTTGAGGCTGCGGCTTTCGGGATAGCGGGGCTTTCACCGAGCTACATGAGCGTGACTTATGGTGCCGGCGGAAGCACCAAGGGACATACGATTGCGCTTGCGCAGGCAATTCAGGAGAAATATAATGTTCCGACCATAGCGCATCTTACCTGCGTATGCGCTAATAGAGAGGGAATTAAGGCGGCGCTCTCAGAGCTGAAGAGTGCGGGAATTGAGAATATTCTTGCCCTGAGAGGCGATATTCCGAAGAATTATGAGGGGGAAGTGTTTACAGATTTTTCACATGCCTCTGAGCTTGTTAAGCTTATAAAGGAAAGTGGTGATTTCTGTGTCGGAGGTGCATGCTATCCTGAGGTACATCCTGATTCGGCGAACAGGAAAGAGGATATTTTAGGGCTTAAGAGAAAGGTTGACGCGGGCTGTGAGTACTTGACAACACAGATGTTTTTTGACAATAATATATTTTTCAATTTCATGTACAGGCTCAGGGAGGCAGGCATAACTGTTCCTATTATTCCCGGAATCATGCCGATTACCAGGAAGGGACAGGTTAAGAATGCAGCGAAGCTGTCGGGCTGTAATGTTCCTGAGCGCTTCAAGAACATTGTCGACAGGTTTGGCGATTCGGAGGAGGCAATGAAGCAGGCGGGTATAGCCTATGCGACCGACCAGATTATCGACCTTATGGCAAATGGCGTCAAGAATATCCATGTATATTCAATGAATAAGCCGGAGATTGCCGAGGGTATACAAAGGAATCTTTCGGAGATACTAAAGGCGTGAAATAGAAGAAAAATATCCACAAAAGCCGGAAAACAAAAACAGAAAACAAGCAAAAGCGGAAATATGTGGGCATAGAAATCTGAAAAAGCAGAAAAACACCCGCAAAGACAAGATATTAAAAACATGAATTGGTGAGTTGAATGAGAAATATTACGGCTGATATTAAATCAGGCAGCTTCAAGCCTGTATATCTTTTGTATGGCAGTGAGGACTATTTGAAAAAATGGCTCCGCGACAGACTGAAAAAAGCGATAGTTCCTGACGGAGATACTATGAATTATTCTTATTTTGAGGGCAAGGCTCCTGACAGTAAGGCGGTGGCGGAGATAGCTGATACCATGCCTTTTTTTGCGGACAGAAGGCTTGTGGTTATTGAGAACAGCCAGTTTTTCAAGACGTCGGCGGATGATATGCTTGTGGAGCTTGTGAAGAATCTCCCGGACACAACGGTTCTTGTGTTCATAGAGAATGAGGTTGACAAGCGGAACAGGCTCTATAAGGCGGTCAAGGAAAAGGGCTATATAAGTGAGCTTAATGAGCAGAGTGATAATGACATAATCAAGTGGGTTGTCGGACTTCTAAAGAGAGAGAACCGCGTGATGAATGATGACACAATCAGACTTTTTCTTACCAAGACGGGCAACTCTATGGAGAACATATCAAGGGAGTTTGAAAAGCTTATATGTTACACGATGGGGCGTGAGAGAATAACCTCAGAGGATGTGGAGGAGGTGTGCACCACACAGACCACGAACCGCATATTCGATATGATAACCGCCATATCGCAGAAGAATCAGGAAAAGGCGCTTGAGCTGTACTATGATCTGCTCACGCTCAAGGAACCGCCTATGAGAATCATGTTTCTGATAGCGCGCAATTTCAATCAGCTTCTTATGGTAAAGGAGCTTACTGAGAATGGGAATGCTTCGGCGGCGATTGCTGGCAAGATGGGAATACAGGGCTTCCTTGTCGGAAAGCTTCAGGCGCAGGCAAGACCCTTTAAGACCGGTACGTTAAGAAGAGCACTTGAAGAGTGTGTTACGCTTGAGGAAGCGGTGAAAACCGGAAGATTAGAGGACAGATTAGCTGTTGAGATGCTGATAGTCAAGTATTCTGCAGCATAAAAAATAACCCATGATGGGCAGCCACCATCATGGGTTATTTTTTATAAATCAGAAACAGATTATCAATAAGCAGTGGTATAATAATCTGTTAAAATTCGTTATATAATAAGCTTGCTATGTGTTGCAGAAGGCTTAGATTAGTTCATGCTGTTAACAAGAGTAGCTAATCTGGAAACCTTTCTTGCAGCGTTGTTCTTGTGGTATACACCCTTAGAACAAGCCTTAGCGATCTCTGTAGATGCAACCTTAAGCTCGGCAGCAGCAGCAGTCTTATCGCCGGCAGCGACAGCAGCCTCAACCTTCTTTGTATAAGTCTTAATCTTAGACTTGATTGCCTTATTGCGGTCTGCTCTTGTAGCAGCAACTAAAATTCTCTTCTTTGCAGATTTAATGTTAGCCAATTCGATACACCTCCAAATAGTATATAAAAATATTCTAAGTATAAGTGTCTACATCAGAACAGACACGGTAGCACTAATGTAAACATACTTGTATATTATAGAGCGCATTTTTTGAATTGTCAAGCGCTGCAACGAATTTTTTTAAGAAATTTGGAGAAAATATCCTGGGAGGTGTTTGCAGCATGGGTTTGAAGATAAGAACAGATTTAGCGCTTGAGGCGAAGGAGAGTCTTGATGAGGACGGAAGTCTTAATGGGGTAGTGTTTGATGAGCAGACCGATGGGAGTACGGGAATTAAGGTGAGCCGGCTGAGGATACTGAATGAGACAGGCGAGAGGAGCATGGGGCGCGCAAAGGGGGTATATTACACCTTTGAGACGGTTTCATTGTCCGAAAATGATGGGGAATACCACAGGGAGGTGTCTGAATTTCTTGCCGGATATATCAGGGAGACTATAAAAAAGCATATGAAAAAGGAACCGCCGTATCATGTCATGGTGGTGGGACTTGGAAACCGTGAGGCAACACCGGATGCGCTGGGACCTTATGTGGTGAATAATCTGGATATTACGGAGAAGCTGGCTGAGGATGACCGGCGCTTCGGATATGTGAGCGCCATATCGCCGGGGGTTATGGCACAGACTGGAATGGAGACGGCACAGATTATCATGGGAGTTGTAAAAGAGCTGAAGCCGGACTGCATGATAGTGATTGATGCCCTTGCGGCACGAAGCACGGCAAGGCTTGCCAACACCATACAGCTCTCCGACACAGGAATCATGCCGGGTTCAGGAGTAGGCAACCATAGAAACGCCATAAATGACAGGAACATGGGGGTGCCGGTCATTGCGTTAGGGGTGCCGACGGTTGTGGATGCCGCAACCATCGTGGGAGATGCGCTTGAAGGTCTGCTCGACAGCATGGATTATTCAAGGAGAAAACAGGTTATCCAGGACTTTATACCCGAGAGTATGTCCCGGATGTATGTCACACCGAAGGACGTTGATGAGCTGGTCAAGAGGATAAGCTTCACGATATCTGAGGCGGTCAATATATCAATGTCGCAAAAATAGCAACATCATTTTGACGTGAAAAGAATATACTGCAATAAGCTTGATGTGTGGAAGTATGCTGTGACAGGACATAGATTCTTTAACAAAACAATGAGCAGAATTATCACGTTTGTCATTGTGACAAGCTGTGTGGTTCTGCCTGCTTTTGGAGCGCTGAGTAAGGCGGGGCTGAGACAGATAGTCACGATAGGCGGAAAAACAGCATGCAATACATTCTGTCCGGCAGGCTTTTATGATAAGCCGCTATATTATTATGCCGAGAACACACATCCGGCGGTCATTGTGTTTGGAAATATATTTCCGTTTGTCCGCTTTATGGCGGCGGGAGCGGGGGCGGAAGCCGGCTGTGAGGGCGGACGGACAGAGTGGGAAATGAGCTGTGTCTTGCCGGGTGGCATAGCATACAGGGAGGTTGTCGCGGCTAATATATATGTGGATAATGAAAATAATCCGGACAGTGTGCCGAATACGGACAATAAAGACATATCCGGTGATGAAAATAACTGCGGTTCAGGGGAAAAAAATCAGACTACAGCTTCAGGAGAGGGCAGCAGCGATAATGATGACAGCACACCGAGGGATAATGGAGACTCCGGCGATGAACAGGGCTGCACACAGGAGAATTATATTCTCCCTGCCGGAAGTATTCCATGGACTGATGCCACCGTTCCTTATGCCTATGAAAGCCTGATAAACTATGATTTTGTTCATGATAATTTTTATGTTATTCCGGCGCACACGGCACTTTCAAGGGATTTATTAAAGCCGGAGGAGTTTCTGAAGCTGGATTTGTCGGTGAAGAATAAAAGACCATGCATACTGTTGTATCATACCCATTCACAGGAAGCATTTGCGGATTCCGCAGGAAGTGACATGACGATAGTGCAGGTGGGCGACTACCTTGCACAGCTCCTTGAAGAAAAATACGGATTCGAGGTGATACATATAAATACGGAATTTGACATGGTGGAGGGGAAGCTTGACAGAAGCAAGGCATATACCTACGCTGAGAAGGAGATTTCGGATGTGCTGGCGGAGCATCCGGAGATTGACATGGTTATTGACCTGCACAGGGATGGGGTTAATGAAAATCTGCATTTTGTCACGGATATTAATGGTAAAGCTACCGCAAAGGTCATGCTTTTTAACGGAATAAGTTATTCTAATAATCAGGGAGATATAGATTATCTGTATAATCCATATCTGAAGGAAAACCTTGCACTCACATATCAGATGTATCTGCTGGGAAAGACATATTATCCTGATTTTTTCAGATGTATATATATCGAAGCGTACAGATATAACCTGCATCTGTGTAAGAGGAGCATGCTGATTGAGGCGGGAGCGCAGACTAACAGCTTTGCGGAGGTTATCAATGCGATGGAGCCGCTTGCGGAGCTGATAGCAAGAGAATTGGCTGGAACACCGGAGGCAGGCACATATATCCGGTAGGGTGTGGCTGCTTCCGGTGACTGAATTTATTGTACGACACAGTCGCCGAGCACATTGATTGCGGCGAGCTTGTCAAGCTCATTGTTAAATAAAATCTTTAGAGCACCATCCTCGCTGTCGCGGTTATTTACGATGGCAAGATTTTTAATACTGATATGTGACGCGGTTATTCTGCTTATGATATCTAACAGGGCACCCTCTTTGTCCTGAATATTGCAGTATACAATATGCTCACGTATAATCGGACCCTTTCTGCCGTCTGCGACAGAATTACGATATTGTCTTGCTTCGTCAAAAAAGGCATTTATGGCGGAGTGTTCTTTACTTGCTACAATATCCTTTATCTGTGAGAGATAGTCAATGTAATCGCCGAGCAGCTTTACGATAGCGTCCGTGTTGGTGGTGCATATCTGCTCCCACATCTGCGGGGATGAGGAGGCGATTCGTGTTATGTCCTTGAAGCCGCCGGCGGCGAGGAGCTTCATGGTTCCAGCCTCATCATCGGAGTGCTTTATAAGATTTACCAGTGAGGCGGCAATGATGTGGGGAACATGGCTTATTCCTGCGACACTGTAATCGTGGTGCTCAGGGTCGAGCACAACCGGGATGGCACCTGTGAGCCTGACAAGCTCTATGTACCTTGCGAGCATGTCCTGTGTAGTTGCCTTGGTAGGAGTGATGGCATAGAATGCATTTTCTAACAGTATGTCTGAGGCATTATCATAACCGGTCTTCTCAGAGCCCGCCATAGGGTGTCCGCCTATAAAGCACTCCTCAAGACCGAGCTCCTCCACAGTGTGATGTATATATCCTTTGACGCTTCCGACATCTGTTACTATGCAGCCTTTTTTTATGAATGGTATCAGCTTCCTTAAATATTCGGAATTGTACTCAACAGGGGTACACAGGAAAATGAAGTCACATTCAAGAAAGCTTTCATCTATTTCGCCTGTCGCTGTGTCGATTACACCATCCGCTAATGCCTGTTTGCGCGGAGCTTCGCTTCTATTGTATGCTATAGTATATATGTCTGGTCGGTTTTTCTTTAGTACCTTTGCGATTGAACCGCCGATTAGCCCAAGACCTATAAATCCTACCGTGAGTGTATTCATCTGCAAGTAAGCCTCCTTACTATAATAAATTCAAGGTTGTCTTATATTTGAAATTTTCAGAATAAAACAACAATACTTTATTGCGTTGATTTATTATAGCACAATGCTAATGGGATTTACAAGTTGTTTTAATACGGAGGATTGCCAAACGCTGTGTTGACAAATAAGATACTTTGAAGTAAAATAAATTTAAAGCATATTTCTTGAAAAACTATGTTCTAAGTGTAACTAATGTTGCGCATCTCTTATTCATGAGTCTATGCTTTTATTCCATTAACATTGAGCAGAGGACGATTGCATAAGGGGTGTCTGGCACCTGTCTGATGATGTCCTCTATGAATAACAGGGAGGTATCATTGATGAACCGTAAAAACAGTGGCAACGAAGAAATTGAAATTGTGAAGGAAATTAAGGCTAACCGCAAGTATAAGGATACGGTGTTCAGAATGCTTTTTTCAAATAAAGAGAGGCTGCTTGAATTATACAACGCTGTATCGGGAAAGCATTACGATGATGTAGATGGTCTTGAGATTGTTACACTTGAGAATGCGGTTTATATGGGAATGAAAAATGACTTGGCATTTCTTCTGGATACCAATATATATCTGTATGAGCACCAGTCAACGGTCAATCCCAATATGCCTTTGCGTGATTTGTTTTACATTTCGGCAGAGTACAGTGAACTGGTTGATATAAAGTCATTATATACGCCGTCTTTGATAAAACTGCCGACACCGAATTTTATTGTGTTTTATAACGGGGAAGCGGATACGGAGGATGTAAGTGAATACAGATTGTCAGATTCATTTATGACACCTGTGGATGACCCTGCACTTGAACTCAGGGTTCGTGTCTTTAATGTGAATTATGGAAGAAATGTCAAGTTAATGGAACAGTGTGGCTCACTGAGGGAATACGCGCAGTATGTGGCTTTGGTGAGAAGATATAAGAAAGAGACGGGTTCACTTGATGATGGAGTCAGATTAGCGATAGAGCAGTGTATCAGGGAAGGAATCCTTGAGGAATTTCTTCGAAAGAACCGTTCGGAGGTCGAGATGACGAGTATATTTGAGTATAATAAAGAGGAAGAGGACAGAAAGCTTTATCAGGCCGGCGTTGAACAGGGAATAGAACAAGGAATAGAGCAGACTAAGAAAAAAATGGCATGTTCGCTTTTAAAGGATAATATTCCGCTTGAAAAGGTTGCGAAGCTTCTTGAAGTAAAGGTGAGCGATATTGAAAAGTGGAAGCCGGATATGAAATAGCCTTAGCTGCGTAGCAGCGTATTGTACGAAGTAACGTATGGAACGAAGTTGCGTATAGTTTGAGAAGTCATATTGTGATTGAGGGCTCCTGTGAGGGAGCCCTCCTTTTATTTTGGTGATAAAAAGCTCTTCCATTTTTTCTGTTAATATGGTATTATATAGTGATTTATGATGTTTTTAATCTGCCGAAACCGGTATAACTGACCGGAATGTCATGCGGCGGATTATAATATCCGGTTGATTTAATTTTAAAATTAGAAATGAGGAATAAGATGTCCATAGACCAGAGTAAGATTCGTAATTTTTGTATTATAGCCCACATTGACCATGGCAAGTCCACCCTTGCGGACCGTATTATTGAGAAGACCGGACTGCTTACCAGCCGTGAGATGCAGGCACAGGTGCTTGACAACATGGATATTGAGAGGGAGAGAGGTATAACCATCAAGTCGCAGACCGTCCGTGTTGTATATAAGGCAGAGGACGGCGAGGAGTACATCTTCAACCTGATTGATACGCCGGGACATGTGGATTTTAACTATGAGGTTTCAAGAAGTCTTGCGGCATGCGATGGAGCGATACTTGTTGTAGATGCTGCGCAGGGAATTGAGGCGCAGACGCTTGCGAATGTATATCTTGCGCTTGACCATGACCTTGATGTTATACCGGTTATCAACAAGATAGACCTTCCGAGTGCCGAGCCGCAGAGAGTTATCGATGAGATAGAGGACGTTATCGGGCTTGAAGCGCATGATGCACCGCTTATCTCAGCCAAGAACGGAATTAATATCGAGCAGGTATTAGAGGCTGTTGTGCATAAGATTCCGGCACCTAAGGGCTCGAAAGACAACCCTCTTGCAGCACTTATTTTTGACTCACTATATGACCCATATAAGGGAGTTATAGTTTTCTGCCGTATCAAGGAAGGTACAGTAAGAAAAGGAACCAAGATAAGAATGATGGCTACAGGTGCAGAATTCGACACTGTCGAGGTAGGCTATTTCGGAGCAGGTCAGTTTATACCATGTGATGAATTGACAGCAGGAATGGTTGGATATATAACTGCAAGTATTAAGAATGTGCGCGATACGAGAGTGGGTGACACCGTGACGGATGCAGACAGACCTTGTGCCGAGCCGCTTCCGGGATACAAGAAGGTCAATCCTATGGTATACTGTGGTATGTATCCGGCGGATGGAGCACATTATGCAGACCTTCGTGATGCACTTGAGAAGCTTCAGCTCAATGATGCCTCGCTTCAATATGAGCCGGAGACATCGGTTGCGCTGGGCTTCGGTTTCAGATGTGGTTTCCTTGGACTGTTACATCTTGAAATCATACAGGAAAGACTTGAACGTGAATATGACCTTGACCTTGTTACAACTGCTCCGGGCGTTATCTACAAGGTGCACAAGACGGATGGCACGGTCATGGAGCTCACCAATCCATCCAATCTTCCGGACCCATCGGAGATAGAGTTCATGGAGGAGCCTGTTGTATCGGCTGAGATTATGGTTACGACGGAGTTTGTCGGGCCGATAATGGAGCTGTGCCAGCAGAGAAGAGGTGTGTATCTTGGAATGGAGTACATGGAGACGACCAGAGCGCTTCTTAAGTACGAGCTTCCGCTCAATGAGATAATATATGATTTCTTTGATGCGCTCAAGTCGCGTTCAAGAGGCTACGCTTCGTTTGACTATGAGCTTAAGGGCTATGTTCAGTCGAAGCTTTGCAAGCTTGATATCCTTGTCAACAAGGAAGAAGTTGATGCACTTTCATTTATCGTGCATGCTGATAGTGCCGCAGAACGCGGAAGAAAGATGTGCGAGAAGCTCAAGGATGAGATACCTAGACAGCTGTTCGAGATACCTATTCAGGCTGCCATCGGTGGAAGGATTGTTGCCAGAGAGACCGTAAGAGCCATGCGTAAGGATGTCCTTGCAAAGTGCTACGGCGGTGATATTTCGCGTAAGAAGAAGCTGCTTGAGAAACAGAAGGAAGGAAAGAAGCGAATGAGACAGTTCGGAAATGTCGAGATACCGCAGAAGGCATTCATGGCTGTGCTCAAGTTAGATGACAACTAAGATATATAATTGTCAAAATATATGTATTATGTTGGAGGTTGTTCAATTTTATTATATTGTATATGAGCTTGTCAGTTAAGCCTGGTTTAATTATTATGGCTAAACAGTCCGGCTTATATTGTAGAAAATTGTATAAATGTCTGCGCATAAATATGAGTTTTACAATTAAAAAAAGATAATTTGTAATAGATGGAGGAAAATATAATGGACTATAACAGACTTGCAGAGTTATGTCTGCCGGGTATTGATAAGACACCTGATTATTGGGAGAAGCAGTTCCCAGCAAGAGAGCTTAAGAAGGGGGCGCAGGTGACAAGACTTGCACCAAGCCCTACGGGATTTATACATCTTGGAAATCTCTATGGAGCACTTGCGGATGAGAGAATCGCACATCAGAGCGGTGGAACCTTCTATCTCAGAATAGAGGATACTGATGCCAAGAGAGAGGTTGAGGGAGCTGTTGATATCATCATCAATGTCCTCCGTTACTTTGGTATTGAGTTCGACGAGGGAGCGGGAATCGACAATCCTGAGATTAACAAGTATGGACCTTATTTCCAGAGACAGAGAGCGGAGATTTACCAGACTTATGTTAAGGACTTGGTAAGAAAGGGTCTTGCATATCCTTGCTTCTGCACTGAGGAGGAGCTCACTGCAATTAAGGACGAGCAGATGAAGCATGACATACTTACGGGATACCATACCAAGTGGGCTAAGTGCCGTAACCTCACAATCGAGGAGGTTGAGGCTAATATAAAGGCGGGCAAGCCTTATGTTATGCGACTTCGTTCACAGGGTACTGAGGGACGTGAGGTTACATTCAAGGATACGATCAAGGGAGAGATTTCCTTCCCGGAGAATATTCAGGATGTCATCATTCTTAAATCGGATGGAATACCTACCTACCATTTTGCACATGCCATAGATGATCACCTTATGGGAACAACTCTTGTAATACGTGGTGAGGAGTGGCTTTCAAGCGTTCCTACACATATTGAGCTTTTTAATATACTCGGATTTAAGAGACCTGACTATGCACATACAGCTCACCTTATGAAGATGGAGCAGCTTGAAGATGGCACAATGAGCAAGAGAAAGCTTTCTAAGAGAAAGGATCCGGAGCTTTCGCTTGATTTCTACCGTCAGGACGGATACCATCCTCACTGTGTAAAGGTATATCTTATGACACTTTTAAACTCCAATTTCGAGGAGTGGTATGATAAGCACCCTGATTCACCGATTGAGGAGTTCAAGTTCGACGTGCATAAGATGGCACAGTCGGGTGCATTGTTTGATATGGATAAGCTTCACAATATATGCCGCAACGAGTTTGCCAAGATGGACACGGATGCAATCTATGATTTCCTGTATGAGTGGAATAAGGAGTACAACAAGGATATGGTTGACGTATACTTTAAGTCACCTGAGTACTTTAAGAAGGCTCTTGAGCTGTTCATGGGTGTAGGTCAGAAGAGAAGACGTAAGGATTTCGAGTATGCAAAGCAGATTATGCCTATGTTCTCATTCTTCTTTGATGAGACATTTGTTCCGAATTATGAGTTCAAGTATGACAATGCACAGGTTCGTGAGATTCTTGAGAAGTACCTTGCTTCCTATGACCACAGCGTAGATAACAATGGCTGGTTTAACAATGTGAAGGCAATCGCTGATGATTGCGGCTTTGCTTCCGATATGAAGGCATACAAGGCTGCTCCTGAGAACTTCAAGGGAAGTGTTTCGGATGTAGCTGAGATTCTGCGTATAACAATTACAGGAGCTTCCAATTCACCTGATTTGTGGACAATTCTTCATATCATGGGTGAGGACAAGATGCGCGAGCGTATCAATAATATGCTTGGAAAGCTTAACTGATAAACGAGGTCTGAATGAGCTGTGATATAAAGACACAGAAGGGGATATATATACATATCCCCTTTTGCATTTCAAAATGTATATACTGTGATTTCTGTTCCGCACCGGCGGATGATGACACGAAGGAGCGATATGTCAATGCTCTGTGTGCTGAGATTGCGCATGCGGGAAAGGAAGCAGAAAAAAACGGTGACGATAGGAGCATAAGTACTATATTCTTTGGCGGAGGTACACCATCGATTCTTCCGGCACAATTGTTTGTAAAGATAATGTGTGTGGTGCGGGAAGCTTTTTCAGTGTCGGAGGATGCGGAGATCACTGTTGAGTGCAATCCGGGGACTTTGACTGCCGATAAGCTGCGGGCATACAGAAGCATGGGCGTGAACAGGCTGAGCATAGGACTTCAGTCTCCGGATAACAGGGAGCTTAGGGCACTGGGCAGGATACACACCTATGAGCAGTTTGAGGAGTCATATTATGCTGCAAGAGACGCCGGATTTGACAATATCAATATCGATATCATGTCGGCTATTCCTTACCAGACGGTTACAGGGTATCAGTCTAACCTTGAAAAGATAGTGAAGCTTAACCCGGAGCACATTTCGGCATACAGCCTTATTGTTGAGGAGGGCACGCCGCTTTTTGATAAGGTTGAACGCTCCGGGGGTGACATTCTTCCAACCGAGGATGAGGACAGGCAGATGTACGCATTGACGAAGAAAATATTAGCGGATGCGGGCTACCACAGATATGAGATTTCCAATTATGCCAGACCGGGCTTTGAGTGCCGTCACAATGCATCGTACTGGGAAAGAACAGACTATATAGGCTTCGGTGTGGCAGCCGCCTCACTTTTAAAGAAGTCGAAGAGCTATCCGCAGTCAAGAAGATTTACGAATACGTCTGATTTGGAGAGTTATATAAAAAATCCGATTGACAATCATAGTGAGGAGGAGCTTCTAACGCAGAAGGATGAGATGGAAGAATTCGTGTTCCTTGGGCTTCGTATGATGGCAGGAATCTCCACAGAGAGCTTCAAGGAGGTATTCGGGCTGGACTTTTATGAGCTGTATGGTGAGATTGCGGCAAAACAGATGAAGCAGGGGCTTATTAAGCGCGAAGGCAGCAGGATAAGGCTTACAGATATGGGAATTGATGTAAGTAATACCGTTATGGCGGAATATATGCTATAATATAAAAGGATTCGGGTGTCAAAACATGCCAATCTGATTTATGAGTGTATAACGTATTATATTTATGCATATCAGCTCCGTTGTCCGAAGCAAGATGTTCTAAGAACTCTGGCAAAGGTTTTCTATACGTTCGCCACCGAAGCAAGCATACATCCTTGTATGCATTGCTTCTAAAGCAGCATCCATGCTGCTTTTGGCTAGGTGCTTAGCAGAGTTCTAAGAACATCTAAGCTTCTATCAAAAGTCGTGATATGCATAAATATAATACGTTATACACAGCTAGGTTTATATAGCATGTTTTGACACCCGAATCTTAAAAGGTGGTTGTTTAAGCTATTATAAGGAAGGTGTAAGAGTTTGATGAGAAAATATTTTAAATATATAGTAATGCTTGGTTTGTGTCTCACGGTTCTTACGGGCTGCTCAAAGAAAACGGATGTCAGGCCGGAGAGCACAGAGGCTTCTACGGCGGAGGTTGAGGTTAAGAGCGGAACTACCATAGAGGACGGTGTGCTGCTCGTAGGAATATCGTCAAGTCCTTATATAACAGAGGATGAGGACGGGAAGGTTGAGGGCTTTGAGATTGACCTTGCCAAGGCGATTGGTGAGCTGACTTTTCTTGATGTAAGATTTATAAAGATGAAGTATACCGGAATATATGCCGAGCTTGACACCAGCGCTTTTGATTGTGTGATAAGCGGGATTGCTATATCTGATACAGTTGATGAAGTGTATGATTTCTCAGCTTCATATTATACTGATGAAAACGGAAATGAACTGGCGGCTGTTGTAAAATCAGGAAACAATAAGCTTCTCAATGTCCTCAACAAATCCATAGCTATCCTGAAAAACAACGGAAAACTGGATGAACTGAATGGGAAGTGGTTTCCTGTGGAGGAGACAACCCAGGGCGAAGAATAAAAAGTACTTGCATTTGTTGGAAAATAGTGATATATTAAGCAGGCTTTGTTGAACAAAATACCTTGTTTTTACAGTATTAAGAACAGTGTATTTTGCGAGATAAGGTCTGTATTATTATCTGAGTGTTCGTAACCATCCACTCGTAAAACAAAACTAAGGAGATTAAAAAATGAACAGGAAAGTATTATTTATCACTCAGGCAGCAGTAATAGCGGCACTCTATGTTGTGCTCACTTATGTGGCAGCTCTTTTGGGATTATCAAGCGGAGCTATTCAGGTGAGATTTTCGGAGGCACTTACGGTACTGCCTTATTTTATTCCATCAGCTATACCGGGAGTTACGATTGGCTGTTTTCTTGCTAATCTGCTCACAGGAGGCGCAGTGCTTGACATTGTGTTCGGTTCAATAGCGACACTTATCGGCTGTGTTGGCTCATATCTTTTGAGAAAGAATAAGTGGCTTGTTCCGCTTCCCCCGATTATCGCCAATGTAATAATAGTACCATGGGTGCTTCAGACAGCCTATGGTATGACTGATGCTTACTGGTATCTTATGCTTACGGTAGGTGCAGGTGAGATTATCTCATGCTATATATTCGGAATGATTCTTTTATTTGCTCTTGATAAGCACAAAAAAGCAATCTTCCGTCAATAGAAATTTTGGGACAGTTGTCAGGCACACATGTCCAGGGAATGATAGCGGTTACATATCATTGTTAAAAATCCCGGTCTCATACACGAATTGAAATATGCAGTGTATGAGACCGGGATTTTGCTGTATATTCAGTGGTTATATATCAAGCTCGTTAAAGGGGATAACTGCCGGCATGTCTTTAATATGCTCTCCGATATTTTTTTCCATATAGACCATATCATACCAGCGGTTAAATTTATAACCGCAGTTGTGCAGGTGGGCGCAGATTTTAAATCCCAGATGCTCATGGAAGTGTACGCTTGCCTGTGTAAGGTATTCGTCCTCAGTCTCAGTGTATGCCACACAGGAGTAGAGGTTCAGTATGTTCTGTTTTTTTAAAATATTCTCCATTATTCCGTACAATTCACGTCCGATTCCCATGCCATGACAGTCGTTTGAAAGATATATCGAAAGCTCAGCGCACCATGAGTATGCGGCGCGCGGGTGGAAGGCGTGTGCGTAGGCATAGCCGCTTATTTTGCCGTCAATGAGTACGGCGATGTAAGGAAATTTTGTGAGTACGTCACTAATGCGTGAGGCGAATTCCTCAACACTTGGAACTTCGTATTCGTAGGTTATCGCCGTATTGTTTACATAAGGCTCATATACTTTTAACAGCTCGGCAGCGTCATCGGTGTCTGCCAGCCTGTAGGTTACATTAGGTATTTTGGATTTAAAAAAAGTATCATAAATTAGTGAATTCATTGTGATTCCTCCGGTTGTGGAATATTTTTTAGGGATTATAGCACTATTACAGTGAAATGTCGAGGCAGGAATTGAACGCAGAATAAGCAATCCCCCGCTTCAAGTGTGTAGAGCACTAAGCGGTGGGTAAGGGGGATGCGAACTGCGTTCATGAGCAAGCAGCGACAGCGGATTGCGAATGTCCGCTTTACTTGCCAAAGAGGAACATTATGGTATACTATAATGGATGACATGAAAATATAGCTGTGAAAATAAAAAGGAAATTATATATGGCAAAGATATTGTTGGTTGAGGATGATGAGACGATTGTGAGGACGCTCAAGGATTTTCTGCACACTGAAGGGTTTACTGTGGAAAATACGGACGGACAGAAAAAGGCGCTGGAGCTGCTTGAGGGGTCGGAGTATGACCTTGTACTTTTGGATGTGTCCCTAAATGAGGGGAATGGATTTTCACTCTGTTCGGCGATAAAGAAGGAGAGGCAGCTTCCGGTGATTTTTCTTACAGCCTCAGGGGATGAGTTCAGTGTGGTGACAGGACTTGATTTGGGTGCGGATGATTATATTGCCAAGCCATTCAGACCGAGGGAGCTTGTGTCAAGAATTAACAGTGTGCTCAGAAGATGCGGAAAGAGCCAGAAGCTGTTTGACATAGACGATATAAGGGTTGATTTGGACAAGGGTGTTGTGTATAAGAATGGGCAGGACTTGTATCTGTCGGCACTTGAGTACAGGCTGCTGCTTGCATTTATCAACAGCGAGGGAAGGCTTCTGACCAGGAGCAGGCTGCTTGAGGAGATATGGGACGTGGCAGGCGATTTTGTGAACGACAATACACTGACGGTGTATATAAAAAGATTGCGGGATAAGATAGAGGATAACCCTGCTCAGCCTAAGATAATAGTTACAGTCAGGGGAATGGGCTATAAGCTGGGAAAATAGAAACAATTAAAACAGAGGCAGTCAGGAGATATGGAGCTTGAGGCGGAAGATGGCACATGTTTTGACCCCAACATCGTAAATAATGTAAAAAGGGAGAAATTAAGGCGGCAGAATGGTAAAGAATAAAGAAGTCAGAAGGTATATTTCATTGGGGGTTATCATTACTGCCATTGTTGGAGTGGCAGCATATTTTTTTAAGCTGCCGGCGTTCATAGCGGTGGTTATAGAAGGAGTACTTCTATTTTTGCTGTGGTTTGTCGATATGCAAGGACGCTACAGGCACATGGAAAAGATGGCACAGGAGATAGACCTGATTCTCCACGGAAGGGCAGCGGGCATGCTTTCTGAGTATGAGGAGGGTGATATAAGCATACTGCGAAATGAGATTGCCAAGATGACAGTAATGCTAAGACAGCAGGCGGAACAGCTTGGCGATGAGAAGCATAAGCTTGCCGATGCGCTTGCGGATATATCACATCAGATAAGGACACCGCTCACCTCACTCAATCTTATGCTTGAGGCGCTGAAAAAAGAGGATGACGAGGAAAAGAAAAGCCGCATTATATTCGATATGAGAAGACAGCTTGAGCGGATTGATGGTCTGGTTGTCTCACTTTTGAAGCTTGCGAAGATGGATGCGGGGACGATAAAGCTTCAAAAATCACAGGTAAAGCTCGGAGAGCTGGTAAAGGCAGCCCTGCAGCCGGTCGAGATAATGCTGGAGCTTAAGGGAATCACCACGAGGATTGATGTGAGAGGCAGCTTTATCGGAGATAAGGAATGGAGCAGTGAGGCACTTGCCAATATACTTAAAAATTGCATGGAGCATACAGCAGATGGTGGGACGATAACTGTATCGGGCTATGAGAATGCTGTCCACACGGAGCTTGTGATAGAGGATTCGGGAAGCGGGATAGATGCTGATGACATACAGCATATATTTGAGCGTTTTTATAAGGGAAAGAATAATAAGAGTGACAGCTACGGCATAGGACTTGCACTTGCACGCTCTATCATTGCCGGGCAGAACGGCACGGTCAAGGCGGAAAATGTAAAGAATACGGATGGAAAAGTATGTGGTGCGAGATTTATAATCAGGTTTTATAAAGGAATTATATAGCGTGTCATATTATATACAGCTTTGTGACAGATTTGTAATAATACAGTCACCAAGCTGTAATTTTTTTATTGTATAGTTATAGCTGTTAAAAGCTTTGTATATTGCAAGGTTAATGCGGTGCAGGCATAATAAGGAACGGATTGCCGGATTAGGCTTGAAAAGTATCATGATTAAGGAGCAGACTGATGGAGATTTTAAGAGTGGAGAATTTAAGAAAGGAATACGGCAGGGGAGAGGCGCGGGTCAACGCGCTTGACGGCATTTCTTTTTCGGTGGAAAAGGGCGAGTTTGTGGCGATAATAGGACCTTCCGGGTCGGGAAAATCTACGCTTTTGCATATTTTGGGCGGCGTCGACAGACCAACCTCGGGAAAGGTGTTCGTAAATAATGAGGATGTTTATAAGAGAAATGAGGAGCAGCTTGCGATATTCAGAAGGCGCGAGGTAGGGCTGATATATCAGTTCTACAATCTTATCCCGGTGCTTGATGTCGTCGAGAATATGACACTTCCTGTCCTTATGGATGGAAGAAAGGTGAATGCTGAGAGACTTGATGAGCTGTTAGCTGTGCTCAAGCTGTCGGACAGAAAGCACCATCTGCCTAATGAGCTTTCAGGAGGTCAGCAGCAGAGAGTGTCCATAGGCAGGGCACTTATGAATGCGCCGTCGGTGATGCTTGCGGATGAACCGACGGGAAATCTGGACTCAAAGAACAGTCAGGAGATTGTGGAGCTTTTGAAGATGTCCAACAAAAAGTATGACCAGACCCTTATCATTATAACACATGATGAGAACATAGCATTGCAGGCGGACCGAATCATAGCGATTGAGGATGGAAGGATTACGAGGGACGAGAGGACAAGAAATTGAATATATTTAATAAGGTTACATTAAAAAGCATGAAAAAAAATCCTGTGAGGACAATGGTTACAATCATAGGAATTATTATATCGACGGCGATGTTTACAGCGGTCACGACGCTGACAATAAGTCTGTATTCCTTTGTTTACAGGACGGAGTTATATGACTCCGGAAGCTGGCATGTGGGGTTTGAGTATAAGGGCTACGATGAGTATGCCGGCTGGACGCAGAGTGTGAAGGCAGAGAAGCTGGCGGCGGCGAGGGTGCTCGGGTATGCACAGAGCGGTTCGGAGAATGAGAACAAACCGTATATATATCTTGAGAGTGTTGATGACAATTTTTATGATATCATGCCGGTTCATATAACCTACGGCAGACAGCCGGAAAACTCAGGCGAGATTTTACTTCCGAATCATCTTCAGAGCAACGGAAATGTGGGATACAGTATTGGCAGCACGGTGGTACTTGAGCTTGGAAAGAGATATGGTGTCGACGGGGACGGAAATCCGGATATGGAATATGAGCTTTCACAGAAAAATCCTTTCACGGACAAGGAAATCCTTGTGCCGGATAGAACCTGTGAGTACACGGTTGTGGGCTTTTATGATAGACCAAGCTTTGAAAACTACAGTGCGCCGGGCTACACGGCACTGACCTGTGGTGAGCCGATGGACGATACAACAGCAAAGTACAGCTTTTATGTGCGTCTGCAAAAGAAATATCTGTCAGAGGTGTGGTCGATGGGCGAGGACACCGGCGATGGCGGAATTACGAATTACAATAATACTGTGATATCCATAGAGGGCTCAATCATGTATGAGAATGTGGCTGCCCTGTTTACACTGCTTGTCGTGATTTTTGTGGCGATTATCATTGTGGGTTCCGTTTCTATGATTTACAGCGCATTCTCAATATCGGTCGGTGAGAGGACGAAGCAGTTCGGTCTTTTGTCGTCTGTCGGGGCTACCAGAAAACAGCTTAGACGTATGGTGTTTGGCGAGGCAGCTATGGTTTCACTCATAGGTATTCCGGCAGGCGTTGTGTGCGGAATTATCGGTATAGGCATCACACTTCATTTTGTGGGAAACAAGTTTAACTATATTCTCACCAGCCCGTATTCGGTCAATTTAGTGATTAACGTCTATGCGATATTTGCGGCGGTTGCCATCTCACTCATAACGGTTGCGGTATCGGCTGTCATACCGGCTGCGAGGGCGACGAGAGTGTCCGCCATTGACGCTATAAGACAGCACAAGGACATAAAAATTCCACGCTCGAGATGGCATGCCGGCAGAAAGTATCGCATTACGCAGAAGCTTTTCGGTATGCCGGGAATGTTGGCAAGAAGATATTTTTCCAGGAGCAGGAAAAAGTACCGCGTGACGATTTTTTCACTGTCGATGAGCATTACGCTTTTCATAGTGACCAGCTCATTCTGCAGCTATCTCAAGGGCTATGTCGGAGATAATATAAGTGTGGGAAACTACGATCTGCGATATACGGTAAATGAGGAGGACACAGCAAAGCTTGACGGAAGGCTTGAGGCGATACTTAGCGCCGACGGCGTGCTCGACGCTTCATACTGTTCATGGAATTATAATTATAGCATAATATCGGATAAAGAGGATATCAGCGACAGCTATTTGCGGTACAGGGCAGAAAACGGTGGATTGATTGATGATGAGGATTTGGAGGTGGAAGCCGGCACTTATCATACTGGTAGTTCGGGCGGATTCGTTGAGAACGCGATGGCGTTGTTTATAGACGATGAACAGTACGGTAAATGCCTTGATGAGCTTGGAATAACGGACGATGAGTTTAAGGACTATGAGAACGCTCCGGTAATATTAAAGAATACGGTAAACACTGTGGAATATCAGTATGACAGTGAATCGGGCAAGTACCGCCGTTACAACGCAAATTACGATTTAGTAAATGAGAATGTAAAAATCATTACGGTAAAATGCGCGGAAGATGAAGAGCCGATACAGATACCGGTCGGAAAAATAGTCGGAGAGCTGCCGTACACATTTGAGAGCTTCGGCTATCAGATTGTGCTGCTTTTTCCTTACAGTTCCAAATATAATGCGATGGGGCAGAGGGCAGGTACACAGTACTTCTTCATAACGCAGGATGGGGACGTGCATGATAAGATGGTTGCAGGTGTGAAGGAAAAACTGACTGAGGCGGGCTATAATGCAAGTGACTATTCCTTCTACGACCCGTATGAATATATCAATCAGCGCAAGAACCTTCTTGTTCTCATAAATGTATTTTCCTACGGATTTATAACGCTCATGGCGCTCATATGTGTCGCAAATGTGTTTAATACGATATCAACAAACATATCTCTAAGAAGAAGGGATTTTGCGATGCTTAGAAGTGTCGGGCTGCCATATAGCGGCATTAAGAAGATGATGGTGTTCGAGTGCCTGCTCTATGGTATACGTTCCATAATATTTGCCGCACCGGCTTCGATAGTTCTGTCATATTTGATATATGAGGTTTATGGCGGTTCGGGCGAATTTTCATTTGGTTTTTTTATCCCTTGGTATGCCATTGTGATAGCGGTTGCCGGAGTGTTCGTTGTGGTAGGCATATCGATGGCGTATTCGGTGACAAAAGTAAAAGAGGATAATCTGATCGACGAGTTAAAGAACGAGAATGATTGATTTTGCTTGCCAAAAGAATTAAACGGTACTACAATGATTCGGGAGGTCGGATTATATTTACGGGATGCATAAGCCGTCAGATATAGTCCGGTCAGTTCCTTATAACATGCAAATAGGTTGAAAGATAGAGGAAAATATATGATATCTGTAGCGAAGTTAGATGATGTTATAAAAAATATGGGTAAGCGTACAGGCTATGAGCTTATCGGTGAGAAGGACGGCTGTGTCAACGGCTGCCGATGCGGGGTATCCGTGTACACGCGTGAGGAATATGACCTTACTCATGCGGGAGCGCATGATGACCAGGAGGGCTTCTTCGTCCTTGAGGGGCGCGGAAGGGCGATGGTCGGGGATGATGAGATTGTGTTAGAGCCGGGAGTGTGCTTCGTGGTTCCAGCAGGAGTGAAGCACTGCATGAAGTGTGAGCCGGATAGTGGGTTCTGTAAGGTGTTCTGGTTTCATGCGGCGGTTTAGGGAATGCAGAGCGTAGCTGCCAAGGGTTGAACAGAGGCGGATTTGAAGCTCGCTAATGCCCGGAAACAGGGACTCTACCACTGGTCGGTTGTGAAAAAAGCATAGTTATTATATATTTAATGCAGATAGAAGCAATAGGAGGACGGACTTGTGTATTGATATGCTCACTGTCTACTTGACAGGGGCATATCAGATTTCATGTACGACGGCTTTTGTCTGCATTATTTATGTATCGAAAGGAACTGATGGCAGATATGGAAAGTAATAATTATGAAAATTGTGACAGAAGCAATGCAGGCTATGAAAATTATGAGATTGACAGGGCAGCGTTCGGCGCGTTTGTTGCAACGCAGAGAAAGGAGAAGGGCTATACGCAGAAGGAGCTGGCAGACAGACTTTTTGTGTCGGACAAGGCGGTAAGCAAGTGGGAGAGAGGCTTGAGCTTTCCTGATATATCGCTTCTGGTTCCGTTGTCACAGGCTCTTGATGTTACTGTGATGGAGCTGCTGCAGGGAAGGAAATTTGAGGCTGAAAGGAAGGATGAATTGAGGCTTGACCTTAGTGAGGTGGAGCAGCTTGTAAAAAGGGCGGTCATGTTTTCCGAGGAGACCAATGAGGAAAAAAGGCTTCGCAGGAAGAAGAACGGCCCTATATTTGCTAAGCTTCTGGCTGTATCAGTGGCAGAGGTGATTGTCTGTGCAGTGCTGTTGTTCTATATATTGGCAAATGAGAGAAATCCGCTGTATATCAACTGTATTACATGCTTTGGCACATTGGAGATACTTGGGATAGTGTTTGGAGTCCATATCTGGCTGTTTATGAAGGACAGACTTCCTTCATATTACGATGAAAACAGAATAAGTGAATATGCAGACGGGATGTTCAGGATGAGCATGCCGGGCTTGTACTTCAATAATAAGAACTGGAAGCCTATCACCGTAGTACTTAAGAAATGGAATGCGGCTGTGCTGGTGGGAGTTCCGCTTTGGTGTATATTTATGCTGCTTTTTATTAAAGAGTGGAGTGTAGCACTTACGTTTTCGCTGGTTGTGCTTGTAATATCTTTGTTCGGGCTGTTTGTTCCGGTGTATGTGGCTGGGAGAGAAAAGGGTGCTTGATTTACCAAGCACCCGGTTTATAATTGAGTCGAATGTATATAGAATAGCAGAGCCTCCTATTGCAGCTCTGCTATTTTTGTAAGTGCGACATATATTGCGCTTATTTTGTACCAGGTCGGGTAGTCAACCACGCCCGTCTGAGGAAGATTGAATATTTTCTGGAACTGTCTTACAGCCTCCTGCGTGGACTCACCGTAGATTCCGTCCACGGCAACCTTAGGTATGCTGGTATAGGTGTTGGCGATGGTGTTGAGCTGTTCCTGAAGCTGGCGTACCTTCTCACCGGAGGAGCCGATGGTCAGCTCGTAGCCGGGGTAGGAGGCGGGGATACCGCTGATTTCCTCGGCTGTGTTGATGTAGGCGGAGCTTCCGTAGTAGTAGCGCAGGATTTCTATGTCGCTGTAGCCGTCATCGCCCAGAGCCTTGCTTCCCCACTGGCTCATCGCGTTAGGGCAGGATACGCGCTTGCCGTCGCAGTACTGTGTGAGTATCGGCTGTTTTACATTCGGGCGGGAGACATAGCTGGCAAATATTTCATCGACGATGCGGGATATGCTGTCAAAGATATTGCGCCCATATACCCACTTGTGGTCATACGCCGTTGAGGTGGTTATCGTAAAGTCATAGCCCTTGTTCCTGTACCACTCCGTGTACACACGGTTGAGAGTGAAGGACATTATTGCCGTGATGTTTGCGCGGAGAGTGGCTTCAGGCCATGTAGAATAGATTTCACTGCTCGCTACATTTTTTATATAGTCAGCATAGCGCACATAGTAGTCTGTGGCGGAGGAGTCGGATGGGACACCATCATGGACAACGACGTACTCGGGAATGACAACACGGCTGAGCACTATTTCACCGGAGCTTCGTACCGGCTTTATCTCGTCCTCGGGAATTTTCGGAGGAAATACACCCCATAGTGTGTTTGCGGGGATATTAATTACACTTGCTGATGCGTTTGGAAGTACAGGATTAAGCCTTACAGGCTGGATGGACAGCTCACCTGAGAATATCTCAGAGCCTGATATAGTGGTAGGCTCATACCCCGGAGCCGTGATGATGAGATTATATTCGGAGTAAGGCTGGACATCTGATAATGGGTATTCACTGTAGCTTCGCGGCGGTGCGGCAAGGTCAATCTCCTCGGTCATGCCGTTAGAGTCGGTCGTGAGCTGCTCAAGCGTATCCTGTGGGTCGCCGACGTAGGATATGGACACGCTTGCACCGTCGATGGGGCGGTTGTTCACGCGGTCGGTCACGTCGACCATGAGCTGCCCTTCCTCCTCCTGTGCAAAATGAAAGCGTTCTTTTTTTATGAGCATGAAAACCTCTGTTATGAAAACATAATTTGTATCAGTATATGCAGATGAGTTAAGCATGTGAGTGTTCAGGGGTCAGCATTCCGGGATTTGATGGAAGATTGTTTTCAATGAGAAATAAGTACTAAAATAAAATATCCTTGATATAAATGCTTGATTTTTTCCAATTATTTATATATGATAGTTAAAAAATAGACAAACGGGAGCTTGTGTGACAGGCTGAGAGGAAGGTATGACCTTCGACCGGTAACCTGATTTGGGTAATGCCAACGTAGGGATATGCTTGTATTATGTTTTTATGTATATTTTTGGCGGGAGCGACCGGATTAGGAGCTTCCGCTATTTTTTATTTTACATTAATATTTTCAAAGGAGAAAATGAAAATGAAAAAGAAAAAGGGTCTTTTAAAAATGGTGGTATTGTCAATGCTTGTAGCACTGGGAGTTGTTATCTCACCGATTCTGAGGGTTGAGGGAATGTGTCCAATGGCGCATTTTATCAATATTGTGTGTTCTGTATTTTTAGGACCATGGTATTCACTTCTTTGTGCAACACTGATAGGAATTATCAGAATGATAACAATGGGTATTCCGCCGTTAGCACTTACAGGAGCAGTATTCGGGGCATTTTTGTCGGGAGTTTTTTACAGAATATCAAAGGGAAAGCTGATCTGCGCCGTTCTTGGTGAGGTTATTGGAACAGGCATTATCGGTGCGATTGTCTCATATCCTGTCATGACGTTTATCTGGGGAAGAGAAGGACTTTCCTGGTTATTCTATGTGCCTTCATTTATATGCGGGACATTGATCGGAGGAAGTATTGCGTATGCGTTTCTTCGTAAGCTTGCGGATAATGGAATGCTCACCAACATTCAGAATATGCTTGCCTCGAAGAGCTACAGCTATAAGAGCGGAATTATATCCAATGCATTTACAATAGCTGCTTTTGGAGCCGTTGCATTCGTTGTGATTGCTTTTGTGGAGAAGGCATTAGATCTTACAGGAGTTGTGTGGGGATATCTTCCGTATGTATCAATAGTCGGCTTCATGCTTGCAGCGGTAATTTATCTGGTTGTGAAGAAGATTGGACAGGTAAAGGAAAAGGATGCACAGGTGACTGGTGCAGTGTAAGTAGCTTGAAAGGCTTATGAATCTGTATCCCACAAAAATCTAAATTGGAAGAAATGAAAGGGAGCGTATGCTTTGAAGAAGCAGATAAAATGTATAAGAAATAAAGTTAAAGACAACATGCCGCTCATACATTGTATAACAAATCCGATATCCATAAACCAGTGCGCCAACGCACTGCTGGCGATAGGAGCTCGTCCTATAATGGCAGAACATCCTAAAGAGGTCAGGCAGATAACTTCTACGGCACAGGCGGTTTTGTTGAATCTTGGGAATATAACCGATGTGCGCATGGAAGCTATGAAGCTTTCACTTGCTGCCGCAAAGGAAAAGAATATTCCTGTTGTGTTAGATGCGGTGGGGATTGCGTGTTCTAATCTTCGAAGAAATTATATAAATGAGCTTTTAAATATAGGTATTCCGGAAGTAATAAAGGGAAACTATTCGGAGATAAACGCACTGTATTGTGATATGTATAGCAGTGCAGGAGTCGATGCGGATGAAAAGATTGATATTGGCAGTATAGATAGAGCAGCGATGACGTTGGCGGAAAAATACAACACAACAATCCTTGCAAGTGGGAAAACGGATATTGTTACAGATGGAAAGCAACTTATACATATAAAAAATGGAACAAGGCAGTTGGCAAGTGTAACTGGAACAGGTTGTATGCTTGGATCATTGTGCGCAGCATACCTATCGCAGACCGGTATATTGCAGTCAGGCGGACTTGAGGCGGCCATGACTGCATGTGTGGTGCTTGGAATATGCGGGCAGCTTGCACAGACAGATGAAGGGAACGGAACATTTATGGTGCGGCTTATGGATTATCTTACAACGCTTACGCATGGACAGGTGGATGAATATATCGAAGTGAATTAGCAGGAATGCCGGTAGCTGAGGAAAAGATTATTTTGTCAATCATTAAGAAAGGGCTTTGATTATGGGCAGTGGAAAAGATTTTGATACTAAGATTTATTTTATAACGGATAGTACAGGCTTTGCTGAAGATGAATTCATGTGGAGGGTCGAGTCGGCACTTCAGGGCGGAGTGAATATAATGCAGCTCAGGGAGAAGAACAGGACAACCAGGGAATATATTCTACTGGCTGATAAGGTACATATTATTGCAAAAAAATATAATGTGCCACTTATAATTGATGACAGAATAGATGTAGCGATGGCAGTTGATGCCGAAGGGGTACATCTTGGACAGAGTGACATGCCGGTATATATTGCGAGAAAAATACTTGGAGACAGTATTATCATAGGAGCGACAGCGAAAACTGTGCCGCAGGCTGTAGAGGCATATGATCAGGGAGCAGACTATCTTGGAGTAGGTGCGATATATCCGACAACAACGAAGGTCAAGACCGTGCTTACATCCACAGATACCCTTAGAGATATATGTGCAGCAGTTCCGATTAAGGTGAATGCGATTGGCGGACTTAATAAGAATAATATTGATATTTTGCAGGGGATTCCGATAGCAGGTATATGTGCAGTGTCCGCGATTATGAAGGCAGGAAACCCTAAGCTTGCAGTGGAAGAACTTAAATGCAGAGCAGTGGAACTTGGCTTAGGTAACTTTAAGGAGGTATAGGAAAAATGGAGATAAAGAAGCTGAAAACTGCACTCACGATTGCCGGGAGTGATTCAAGTGGTGGTGCAGGTATTCAGGCAGATATAAAGACAATGCTTGCCAATGGTGTGTATGCCATGAGTGCAATCACTGCAATGACAGCACAGAATACCATGGGTGTACGGGCAATTCAGGAATCTACACCGGATTTTTTAAAGGAACAGCTTGACGCGGTATTTGAAGACATTTTTCCGGATGCGGTTAAGATAGGAATGGTTTCATCGGAAGACTTGATTACTGTGATTGCGGACAGACTAAGGCATTACAAGGCGCGGAATATTGTGCTTGACCCTGTGATGGTAGCGACAAGTGGTTCATCGCTTATGAAGAGTGAGGCAGTAGGAACAATGATACAGGAGCTTTTTCCGCTTGCTGCAGTCATCACACCTAATATTCCGGAGGCACAGGTTTTATCAGGTATGCCAATAGCAGATAATATGGGCATGATAAATGCAGCACGAAAAATATATGACAGCTATGGCTGTGCAGTTCTCCTGAAAGGAGGACACAGCGTGAGCGATGCAAATGACTTACTGTTTGAAGATGATAAAATCACATGGTTTGAGGGTCAACGAATCGACAATCCTAACACTCACGGAACAGGCTGCACACTTTCAAGTGCCATCGCCTCAAATCTTGCCAAAGGCTATAGTCTCACTGATTCAGTGGCAAGGGCTAAGGAATATATTTCACATGCGCTTGCATCAATGCTCGATCTTGGACAAGGCTCAGGACCGCTTGACCATGGCTGTGTCATTGGGGCCGGTTCTTTGTGGTATTAGGGAGGGGTCATTCAAGTCCCTGCCCGGAGAATTTTATAATAGGCATAAAGGCAGAAAATTGCAATTGCAAATCATAATTATAGAAATAGGAGAAAAGTTAAAATGAGAGAATACGCAACACAGATGGAGGCAGCAAGAAAGGGAATTATAACTCCGGAGATGAAGATTGTGGCAAAGAAGGAGTATCGTACAGAGGAGGAGATAAGAGAGTGGGTTGCCAAGGGACAGGTCGCAATATGTGCAAATAGATTACATACCTGCATAGACCCTAATGGTGTCGGTTCAATGCTCAGAACCAAGATAAATGTGAATCTTGGAGTATCACGCGACTGCAAGGATTATGATGTTGAGATGAAGAAGGTACAGGCAGCGGTTGACATGGGGGCAGAGGCAATAATGGATTTATCCTCCCATGGAAATACGCAGCCGTTCCGCCGCAAGCTTACATCTGAGTGCACAGCGATGATAGGAACGGTTCCGGTATATGACAGCGTTATTCACTATCAGAGGGATCTGGCGACACTTACAGCGAAGGATTTCATAGATGTTGTAAGGCTGCATGCACAGGATGGGGTTGATTTTGTTACACTTCATTGCGGAATTACCAGAAAGACTATAGAGCAGATTAAGAAGCACAAGAGAAAGATGAATATTGTTTCAAGAGGAGGCTCACTGGTATTTGCATGGATGAGCATGACCGGTGAGGAAAATCCGTTTTATGAATATTTTGACGATATTCTTGATATCTGCCGTGAATATGATGTTACAATCTCCCTTGGAGATGCATGCAGACCGGGATGCCTTGCAGATGGAAGTGATGTATGCCAGATAGAGGAATTAGTCCGTCTTGGCGAGCTTACAAAGCGTGCATGGGCGAAGGATGTTCAGGTTATGGTTGAAGGACCGGGTCATATGCCTATGGATCAGATTGAGGCAAACATGAAGATTCAGCAGACTATATGCATGGGTGCACCTTTCTATGTGTTAGGGCCTATTGTGACAGATATAGCTCCGGGTTATGACCATATAACGTCTGCAATAGGAGGTGCTATCGCTGCCGCCTCAGGAGCTGCATTTCTCTGTTATGTTACACCTGCTGAACATCTCGCGTTACCTAATGTCGATGATGTGAAGCAGGGAATTATCGCTTCACGCATTGCTGCACATGCGGCAGATATTGCAAAAAAGATACCTCATGCGAGGGATTTAGATGATGCGATGGGGGATGCAAGACGTACATTTGATTGGGAGAAGCAGTGGGAATGTTCAATAGACCCTCAGACGGCAATGGCTATCCGCGACAGCCGTGCACCTGAGCAGGAGGATAGCTGCTCAATGTGCGGAAAATTCTGTGCAGTCAGAAGCATGAACAAGGCATTAAATGGGGAGTATATCGATATTTTATAAAATAAATGCGAAGCATCGATTTTATATGGGCAGGCAGCGAAGCGGATTGCGAATATCATTGACAATCAGGTGGAGCCATTGTGGTGGTTCTTGATTACAAACTTACAAATGAATATGATAAGAAATTGATGATAAAGGGATGCCTGAATCTTACACATATATCCAATGCCGGAAAGAATAAGCATTGATGAGTGTAATTTTCAAGTATCCTTTTTTAGATTTGACAGAGATATAAGTTGGTTATATAAAAGGATTGACATTGTCAGTTGTAAAAATTAACATAGAAAGTGAAAAACAAAAGTATACCTATAGTCGGCAGCAAAACAGCAGAATGAAGTAATTGTTCGGCTGAAGTATATGCTTTGCAATAGACATATAATACGTGAAAGAAATGAGGGAACACGATTTGCAGGAAAAGATAATGATTGTCGATGATGAGGCGGCGATAGCGGATCTTGTGGAGGTCTATTTAAAGAATGAGGGTTATGACGTGTTTAAGTTCTACAGTGCAACGGAGGCTCTTGAATGCGTGCGGCAAGAGGAGCTTTCACTTGCCATACTTGATGTGATGATGCCTGATATGGACGGTTTTACGCTTTGCAGACATATAAGGGAGGAGCATTTTTATCCCATAATTATGCTCACGGCGAAGGTTGAAGATATGGACAAGATAACAGGGCTTACACTGGGCGCTGATGATTATATAACTAAGCCGTTTAATCCATTGGAGCTTGTTGCGAGAGTCAAGACGCAGCTAAGGAGGTACACAAGGTACAACAACAGTACAGGAGTGGTTGAGAACAAGCAGACAGAGGAGTACGATATACGCAGCCTGCATATAGAAAAGGAGAGCCATCTGTGCACCTTTAACGGAAAGGAGTTATCGTTAACACCTATAGAGTTCTCAATTTTGTGGTATCTGTGTGAACGCCGCGGAAAGGTTGTGTCATCGGAGGAGCTGTTCGAGGCAGTGTGGGGTGAGAAGTATCTGGACAACAACAACACGGTCATGGCGCATATAGCCAGACTTCGTGAGAAGCTCAATGAACCGGCTAGAAAGCCTAGGTTTGTAAAGACGGTCTGGGGGGTTGGATACAAGATTGAATAACAATTACAATAAAAATAACAACAAGAATAAAAATAACGCTGATAATAACAATAAGAAAAGGCGTGCCATAAGAAGCCGTGTTTCGCGCACACTGGTATGGCAGTATTTTCTGGCACTTATTATATATACGGTTTTATATGTTGTGCTTGGTCTTGCAGGGATACAGCTTGCAATAAAAATATCGTGGCGGACTACTCCGCTGTACTATATCGGTATATTTGTGCAGGAATATTTCATGGCGTCCGTGGTTGGATTCTATGCAGCCGGAATAGTCATGCTGACGTACTATTTTATGAGCAAGCCGTTAAAGTATTTAGATGACATAATAGACGCCACCGGGCAGATGCTTGAGAACAAGGACGAGGTGATTGTGCTTCCAAAGGCGATGAGAAATGTTGAGGATGAGTTGAATATGCTGCGCGAGCAGTCGATAAAAAATGAACTTATTGCCAGAGCCGCAGAGCAGAGGAAAAATGACCTCATTGTGTATCTGGCGCATGACCTAAAGACACCTCTCACAAGCGTCATAGGCTATCTTAATCTTCTGGTTGACGAACCGGACATATCCGCCGCAACGAGGGCGCGGTATACCGGGATTGCGCTTGAAAAGGCTGAGAGGCTAGAGGAGCTTATCAACGATTTCTTTGACATAACAAGGTTCAACCTTACAACGCTCACACTTGACATGGAGAACACGAACCTGTCGATGATGCTTGAGCAGATAGCATTTGAGTTCAGACCGCTGCTTGCGGAGAAGGAACTGGAGATTGTCACGGAGCTGGAAAGCAATGTAAATATCATGTGCGACAGGGATAAGCTTGAGAGAGTGTTCGACAATCTGCTAAGAAATGCCATAAACTATAGTTACAATGGCACGAAGATAATTCTTTCGATGAAAAGGGACAATGACAATGTGCGGATTGTAGTGAGCAATGTTGGAAAGACGATACTTCCAGAGAAGCTTGCGAGGATTTTTGAGCAGTTTTACAGGGTGGATTCGTCGCGTTCCACCTCCACGGGAGGCTCAGGACTGGGGCTTGCGATTGCAAAAGAGATTGTTGAATTTCACGGCGGAACCATAGAGGCGGCGAGTGCGGACGAAAAGATAGTGTTCACTCTGACGCTTCCGTCATAAAATCGTAAGAATTTCATGGGAAAATCATAAGAAATTTAATAGCATTGCCGAATATATGGGGCGCTCTGTTCTGGTACATTTATTGTATCGGAGCGGGGCGCTTTTTTGTACGAAGCAAGATGTTCTAAGAACATCTAAGCTTCTCCCAAAAGTCGTGATATGTATATATATAACACGTTGTACACAGTTAAGTTTACTAAGCATGTTTTGACATCGGAAGCTGATTAAAAAGCCCGTTTTAGAATATATGGAAATGAGGAAAGAGTATGGATAGGAAATCAGGTATTAAGAATGTGCTTGTGATATTCGGGGGATGTTCACCGGAGTATGGGGTGTCGCTGCAGTCGGCTGCGGCTGTGATAAGAAATATTGACAGAGATAAATATATGCCTGTGCTTGTCGGAATCACAAAGGCTGGTGACTGGTATTACTACGATGGTGATGTTCAGAATATAGAGAATGATTCATGGTGGAATGAGAGCTGTAGGAGGGCGGTCATATCACCGGACAGGAGCAGGCATGAGCTTGTTATCATAGATAATTGTACAACAAGCTATATAAAAATAGACGCCGCTCTGCCGGTACTGCATGGCAAGAACGGTGAGGACGGTTCGGTGCAGGGATGTCTGTCGGTTGCAGGCATACCTGTTGCGGGCTGTGGAATACTTGCCTCCGCGCTGTGCATGGACAAGGACAGAGCGCACAGACTGGTTGGAGAGGCAGGAGTGAGAGTTCCGAAGGCGATGGTTGTGAACAGTGAAAATGCTATGGAAGCGGTTGCAAAGTTCGCCGATATTGTGGGCTTTCCTCTTTTTGTCAAGCCGGTGAAGGCGGGCTCATCCTTCGGAATAACCAAGGTGTGCAAGGACAGCGAGCTGTGCGCCGCTGTAAAGAAGGCTTTTGAGTACGATGACAGCGTGATTATAGAGGAAAATATAGATGGCTTCGAGGTTGGCTGTGCCGTGCTTGGAACGGACAAGCTGATTGTCGGAGAGGTCGATGAGATTGAGCTTTCAGAAGGATTCTTTGATTTTACCGAAAAATATACACTCAAGACATCGAAAATTCATGTGCCGGCGCGTGTGGACGGAGAGACCGCACAGAGGATAAAGGCTACAGCCCGGAAAATATATAGGGCGTTGGGATGTTCGGGCTTTGCGCGTGTAGATATGTTTCTCACAAATGAGGGTGAGATAGTCTTTAACGAGGTCAACACCATTCCGGGGTTTACGGAGCACAGCAGGTATCCGGGGATGATGAGGGCTGCCGGAATTGAATTTAAAGAGGTAATTGACAGGATTTTGGGGCAGGCTTTGTAATTACCTAAGTATCTAATTGGTGATAAGGAGAGACAGTATATGAAGAGAGTGATTATGCCGGTACAGCAGGCGCAGTGTGGCAGGCTGGTGCTTGTAAATGATAAGCATGGGTTAAATGGCGTGAGCGGGCGCTTTTTGGAGCTGGAGGATATAGGTGCTTCGCCGTGGGGAGAGAGTGTGCTGCTTGAAAGTGAGGCTGCGGCTTGGCTAAACAAGCTTATGGAAGCGATTGATGGATGGAAATATATTGTGCCCGTGAGTGGATACCGTTCGCAGGCGCAGCAGCAGAAAATCTGGGATGACAGTGTGGTCGACAGCGGGCTTGAATTTACCGAAAAATATGTGGCTGTTCCGGGGCACAGTGAACATCAGACCGGACTTGCCATAGACCTTGGACTTAGGCAGGATAAGGTCGACTTCATCCGCCCGGATTTTCCGTACACCGGGATATGCCAGACATTTCGCGATATGGCGGCAGACTATGGTTTCATAGAGCGCTATCCTGAGGGCAGGGAGGCAGTCACGCATATCGGGCATGAGCCGTGGCATTTCAGATATGTGGGAGTTGAGCATGCCAAGGCTATAGCTGAGAGAAAAATAACTCTTGAGGAATATATCGAATGGCTCAGAAAAACTACCGGAAAAGAGGAAGGCTATGTCACAGAAGCAAAAAAGCGGAGGGCTTGATATATTCAGGATTATCGCGGCACTTCTTGTGATATCCATACACACATTGCCATTTTCGGGTATTAGTGAAAATCTTGATTTCTTTGTGACGCGGATTGTGGCGAGAGTTGCGGTGCCATTCTTTTTCATGGTTACAGGACAGTACATTCTGTCGGATTTCTACAATCAAAATAGGAAAAATAAACCAGATGCCTCAAAAATATGGAATTATATTAAAAAGCTTTTTTTTATGTATATAATTTCAATAATTATCTATATTCCGATTGGTATATATGCAGGACATTACAGGGGACTTGACCTGCTTGGTGCGCTGAAAATGCTCTTGTTTGATGGAACATTCTATCATCTGTGGTATTTTCCGGCGTGTATCATCGGGGTGCTGCTTGTGTATGGAATGAGCAGATGGCTTGACATAGGAATGATGACGGCGATAGCGGTTGTGCTTTACATTGTGGGGCTTTTGGGTGACAGCTATTATGGGCTTACAGTCAAGGTGCCGGCACTCAATGTAATATACAATGCAATGTTCAGGGTGTTTTCTTATACGCGGAACGGATTTTTTTTCGCACCGGTATTTCTTGTGCTTGGAATCCGGTCGGAGGAATACAGTAAAAAAATATCCGGCGCCGGAAGGCTTGTTGGGTTGCTGCTTTCATTCATTTTAATGACGGTGGAGGGCTTTGCGCTTCACGTAAACGGTATGCAGAGACATGACAGCATGTATGTTTTCCTCCCGGCTGTGATGATATTTCTGTATCAACTCTTGTTTGCTATCAATATGGAGCCTAAAAAGCAGCTTCGCAGGCTTTCAACGTGGATATACATTCTTCACCCCGCGATTATTGTCATTTTGAGGGCGGCGGCAAAGCTGGTTCCTGCAGCGGTGCATGTGGTCGGCAACAGTCTGTTAAACTTCTTTGTGGTAAGTGCAGTGAGCGTATTCGCGGCATGGCTTGTCAATGTGGTGGTAAATAAATTTTGCAGGAACAGCGACGGACGCAATGCTTTGGAGGCGAAGGATATGCAAAGGACGCAATGCTTTGGAGGCGAAGGATATGCAAAGGACAGAGCATGGATTGAGCTTGATATGGAGGCGCTTAAAAACAATGTGACTTTTCTGAAAAATATGCTTCCGGCGGGCTGTGAGCTTATGCCGGCGGTCAAGGCACAGGCATACGGACACGGAGCTGTTATTATAACGAAGCAGCTTGAAACTCTTGGAATAGATTCTTTCTGTGTCGCCTGCGTTGATGAGGCGGTTGAGCTTAGAAAAGCCGGGGTCAAGGGCATGCTGTTGGTTCTTGGATATACCCATCCGCGAGAGTGGGATTTATTGTCAAAATATGGAATCACGCAGACCATAGTGGATTTTGAGTATGCTGTGAGGCTGAATGATTATGGCATAAGGAATCACAGAAAATTTCATGTGCATGTAGGGGTGGATACGGGTATGCACAGACTTGGTGAGCGAAGCGAAAACATAGATGGTATATGCAGTATCATGGATATGAAAAATCTGAAGGTGGATGGGATTTTTACACATCTGTCTGCTGATGACTCCCTTAAAAAGAAGGATGTTGAATTCACCTTAAAACAAGTGGATGAGTTCGAAAAACTGAAAAAGGAATTGACGGAGAGAGGTTACATCCTTCCGAAAACGCACATATCGGCAAGCTACGGAGTACTTAATTATCCTAAGCTTGGCGGCGATTATGCGCGGGTAGGTATCGCGCTGTACGGAGTGTTGAGTACCGCACAGGACGAGGAGGCATGGAAGGATAAGCTGTTCCCGGTGCTCCGGTTAAAGGCAAGAGTATCATCAGTCAGGGAACTAAATAACGGTGAGTGCGCAGGTTATGGCATGGCTTTTACCGCCAGAAAGGACATGAAAATAGCGGCTCTGTCCATAGGCTACGCCGACGGTCTTCCAAGAGAGCTTTCACAGGGCAGGGGCTATGTGCTCATAGCTGGAAAAAAGGCTCCGATAATCGGGAGGATATGCATGGATCAGACCATCGTTGATGTGAGCGATATTGCCTGTGTGAAATCTGGGGATATTGCGGTAATAATCGGCAGGTCGGGAGACGAATGTATCAATGCTTCACAGCTTGCCGAAGAATCGGGGACGATAACTAATGAGATACTAAGCCGTATGGGAGCAAGATTAAAGAGGACGATATCGGCAAAGCAGGGAGCATGAGTGCATAAGATTCAAGTCTGATAGGCGCTCGGAAGTGGCATATTAAAAACTGATTATTTGAGGCAGTCTGTTTCAATAAAGGTGAAACAGACTGCTTTTTGTTATAAATTGACCGGGCGCTTTAGAGCGTGGGATTAAATTTCAAAGTAAATTCTTCATTTGAACGAATTCATAATTGAGAAAGGTGACGTTTTGCGGTATAATTCGAAAAGTGGCATAGGCGTTTTCTGTGGGGGAATACGGATTTGTAAGAGAATATAAAATATGCTGACAGTGAATTTTGTGAATCTTGACATATAGAAGTTTAATTGACAGGGGGAAAAAATATTATCAATAGGTTATCGACAGAGCTTGATAAATTCGCTTAGTAGGATTTATGTTAATTGAATATATGTTTGACATGACAGCGGTTTGATGGTATTATATTTATAAAGAAGTGCTACCGATAGACGGTTAGCCTGATATTATGTTTAAGTCAAAAAGACCGCCGCGTTTACCAGACTGGGGCGGTCTTTTTGTACTTATTTTTCACTCTTAGAACCGATGGCATAACCAAGAGCAAAGCAGGTAATACATAAGCTGATAATGGCTATAAACAGTTCTGTTGTAAGCATAAGCACAAAACCTCCTTGATAGATTTCCGGGAAGGATTTCTATGTAAACAGAGCTAAAACTCTCTGGTGGAGGCTAACCGCCTACCGTGTAGGGTAGCACCGGATATATTATATCAAACATTTGTTCGGGAATCAATATAATCTGAAAAAATATAGTTTTAAGATAATAAGGATTTGAGTATATCGGAAATTATGATGGATTGGATGTGGGGGAGAACTTTAATCTGTCTAAATCTGATAATACAAGACAACCAAAGTGTACGCCGGAGAAGGAAGAAGCGATTATGCAGGCGTTTAGACATTTTGGAATAATATAGAGGTGCTTTCCAAATGTTACAAGAAACAGATAAAATACTATATGTGGGTTTCAAGGGAAAAAATAATTCATCATTCAAACTTGTAGACTCTATGAAAGGGGATCATTTATTCCTTACCAACTCTTTTGAAGGAGTATATCGTGATATAGATATATTGAAAAAAGAATATAAAAAAGTTGTTATGTTTGGAGTAGATAAAAAGTTATCTGAATGTATAAGATTTGAAAGTGTAGCACAAAAGGATGGACAGGTAATACATACGTCCTTTGATATGGCACCATATATACACTTGGCAGCCGAAAACAATATTCGGTATTGTGCTTCAGATATCCCGACTAAATATTTGTGTAATGAGGCATATTTTTGTATGTTAAGAAAAATGTCGTGTCCTGTTTTATTTGTGCATATACCGGGATTGGCACATATGTCTGAAACATTTTTTCAAAAACTTAAAATAATATTTTGCGAGTGGGAGTAAGTGTGAAAATGAATGATATATTTGAACAGGTAGAAAAAAATATAGATAATCTTGTGGTAAATCAAGCTGATTGGACTGCGTCAGCGACAAAAGAGGAACTTGACGCTGCAAGAGAGGGAAAATTGACATTACATTTTTTCGACAAGATAGTTCCGAAAGAATGGTTAATGAATATCAAGGGAAAGAAAATTCTATGCCTGGCTGGAGCAGGAGGTTTGCAGGCACCACTTCTTGCATGTGCCGGTGCAAAGGTTACAGTGATTGACATTTCTAACAAAATGTTGGACAAGGACAGAGAAATTGCCAAAAGGGAAAATTTATCAATTGAAATTGTAAAGGGAAATATGTGCGATTTGTCCATGTTTGAAGATGGTTATTTTGACATGATAATTAATCCACCATCTCTTATGTATATTCCAGATTTGAGTGTTGTTTTTAAAGAATGTTATCGTGTAATGGTAGTAGGTGGGACTTTTATTATTATGGCTCCAAATCCAATTAATTATGTATGTGATTGGATAGATGATGATAAAGGTGGCTACTATAAGGCTGTTCATAAGCTGCCATGGTGTTCCAGAGATTTTGATGAATCTGAATGGATAGAGTACGGACATACTATGGAGGAATACTTAGGTGGACTGATTAGTTGCGGTTTTGTAATCAATGGATATGTAGAATGTCAGAAAGAGGACATTACAGAGCTTATGTTTATGACAAGAGCAGTTAAATAAATGCTCATCTCAGGTATGGTAAGGTCATGTACAAACGAGTAACCTATAATGGTCTGTTTCTATGGATGTATTGATGAGCTTATGTGAATATTTGAATTGTAATATTGGAGATATAGTTAGCTTTGTTAAGGACAAAGAAGCATAAATCGTAAAACAAAAAAGAATAATGCAATTGGAGAAACAGTGTTTCCCCAATTTAAAAATTTGCCGGCAACAGAAACAGGGAGAAAGTTTTTCCTAAGTTGGTCACATTATATCAAGTTGATGAGAATTGAAAATTTGGATGAAAGACATTTTTATGAAAGTGTAATCGAGAGTTCGAAGCTGATGGACTATATATTCAAGGAATGGAATATGATAAACTCTGTCGACATGAAGGGCTTAGTAAATTATGGAAAACAGAATTAGAGCGACAGAACAGAGATTATTCCAAACTTCTCGAACAAATGTAGTAGAACATATTAAGCATATTTATGAGGAGGGTGAATTAGACGAAATTTCAACATGTCGGAATTTCCGACATGTTCTAAAAGAAGGAAATCGTGAGGTGACAAGGCAGATTCCTCATTATAATCTTGATATGATTATCTCTCTTGGATACCGCATTAAATCAGTGTGTATATGGATGATTATGTAAAGTAGCTGGATAGTGTGCTGTCATCAGGAAATAGAAAACTTTTAACTGGAGCTGGTTCTGTAAGTCATAAACAGGCATTGGAGAAAGCAAAGTCAGAATACAGAAAATATCAGGAGATTACTTTGACGCCAGTCGAAAGAGCATATCTTGAAAGCATTAAAGAGGTTTCCAAGGAAGTAAAAAGGAGATAACAACTGATGAAAAAACAGCAGAAATGTTACATATACACAAGAGTTTCACTTCCATGCAGGTAGAAGGCTACAGCCTTGATGCACAGAAGGATAAGCTTAATTATTTTTATATAATGTTGGGAGAAAAAGATGGATGTCACTGAATTTTGGAGATATGTTCTTGAGCAGGATGCTGACAGGCTTCGGGAGTTCTTTTGTGAGGACGCGTATGTGAATTGGCATTGCACCAACGAACATTTCAATGTGAATGAATACATACGGGCAAACTGTGAATACCCGGGTGAGTGGACAGGAGAGCTGGAGAGAACGGAGAAAGCCGGAGACATGATTGTCACGGTAGCTCATGTGTATCCGAAGGACAGAAGCTGGTCACTTCACGTCACATCATTTTTTAAGCTTGAGGATTCAAAAATAAAATCCATTGATGAGTATTGGGCGGAAGATGGGGAAGCTCCAGAATGGAGAAAAAATATGAATATCGGAAAGCCGATACTTTGATGCGGAGTACATAGTTGAGCTTAAAAGAGAACCCGCAGACGGGGAAGGGGAAGCATTATGAAGAGAATATACATACATGGTCTTGGTCAGACCGCACACAGCTGGGATAAGGTCATTGAGGCGTCGGATAATAGGGATGGCATCGTATGCCCGGATTTGCACGAGCTTATCGGGGATAAAGAGCCGACTTATGAGAATTTATATGCCGCTTTTTCAAAAATGTGTGATGCAAAGGATGAGGAGCTGATTCTGTGCGGATTATCGCTGGGCGGTGTGCTGGCTTTAAACTATGCGGTGGAGCACGCTGAGAAGGTAAAGGCACTTGTCCTGATTGCCACACCTTATAAAATGCCGAAGGCAGCATTGATGCTGCAAAACATAGTGTTCCGTTTTATGCCTGATTCGGGCTTTAAGGGAATCGGCTTTACAAAAAGGGATTTTATTAAGCTGTGTAAATCCATGATGGAGCTTGATTTTACCGACGAGCTGCATAAAATTACATGCCCGGCATTGGTCGTGTGCGGTGAGAATGACACGGTTAACATGAAGGCTTCCGTCAAAATGGCAGATATTTTGCAGGATGCCGATATGCAGACGGTCAAAGGTGCAGCTCATGAGGTCAACGCTCAGGCACCTGAGGCATTGTCGCAGATATTGGAGGATTTTTATAAGACAAAACTGCAGAAATCAAAGATATGTTAAGGTGTGGGAAGAGGGGTATATGAATCTGATTATAAGAAAAATATGTGAAAATGATTTGCATCCACTATATGAATTGTTGTCGAATCCCAAGGTTATGGCTTATCTTGAGCCGCCATACAGCTTATCACAGACGGAAAGCTTTCTGCGTGCTGCAGGATTGCCGGAGAGTCCGCTTGTGTATGCTGTCACGGAGAATGGAAGGTTCATCGGATATGTGATTTACCATGAATACCATGATGACAATAATATGATTGAAAATGGTATGGAAACAGGCTGGGTTCTGCTTCCGGAATATTGGGGACGCGGCTATGCGTCAGAGCTTACGGACATGCTTATTGAAAAAGCACAAAGGGACAAAAAGAATCTGGTGCTAGAATGTGTCCCGGAACAGGTCAAAACAAGACATGTAGCACTGAAAAAAGGATTTGAGTATATCGGAAATTATGATGGATTGGACGTGTTTATAAGGAGGACAACAATATGAGAATGTACTTCAAGCAGCGAATGTTTTCATGGTTTGACAGCTATGATATTTATGATGAACAGGGAAATACATTGTATGTGGTAAAGGGACAGTTGGCGTGGGGACACTGCCTGAAGATATTTGATGCGTACGGGCAGGAGGTTGGCACGGTCAAGGAACGTCTTTTGACATTTCTTCCGAAATTCGAGATATATCTTGGCGACACATATCTGGGCTGTATAAAAAAAGAATTTTCATTTTTTAAGCCAAGCTATGACATAGATTATAATGGCTGGCATATTGAAGGAAGCTTCATGGAGTGGGACTACGATATAACTGATATGACAGGAAATACAGTTGCCTCAATATCCAAGGAGTTATTACATTGGACTGACCAGTATGTGATTGATGTGGTGGATGAGAATGATGCGTTGACTGCACTTATGTTCGTGCTTGCGATTGATGCGGAAAAGTGCTCGAGGAATGATTAGTCAATGAGGCTGAGCACAGGAAAATTGTCATGGGCTGTCAAAAATGGTATAAAAGAAGCCTATAGGGATATTACAGGGAAAGTCACTACCGAGGATATTGAGGCAGAACAAATATGTAATGAGCTAGGTCTTAACGAAGAGGAGAAATAGTTAATAAAGAGAGGTGCATATGCTATGCCAGGTATACTCGTGGTTGAAGAT
>OGER01000081.1_pt1 | contig 95184 bp, 120 predicted proteins | sample 1570691 | NCBI WGS metagenome assembly OGER01 (sample SAMEA2582143, study PRJEB24529) | metagenome | biome: Human gut stool | place: China | collected 2011
CGTCATGGTAACAAGGGTGTCGTTTCCCGTGTATTACCTGTAGAAGATATGCCATATCTTCCAAATGGCCGTCCACTTGACATTGTATTAAATCCTCTGGGTGTGCCTTCCCGAATGAACATCGGACAGGTGCTGGAGATTCACTTAAGCCTTGCTGCGAAGGCACTTGGTTTTAATATCGAGACTCCGGTATTCGATGGCGCAAAAGAGATTGATATTCAGGATACACTGGAACTTGCAAATGACTATGTAAACATGCCGTTTGATGCGGAGGAAGCAGAAGACGGAGAAGAAAACTTCTACGATAAGTATAAAGATACTCTGAGAGAGGACGTTATGGATTATCTTTCAGAGAATCGTGCACACAGAAGTCTGTGGAAGGGTGTTCCGATTTCCCGTGACGGAAAGGTTCAGCTGCGTGACGGACGTACCGGAGAATACTTCGACGGAAAAGTCACAATCGGACACATGCATTATCTGAAACTGCATCATCTGGTTGATGATAAGATCCATGCACGTTCTACAGGTCCTTACTCCTTAGTTACACAGCAGCCGCTGGGTGGTAAAGCACAGTTCGGTGGTCAGCGATTCGGAGAGATGGAGGTATGGGCACTGGAAGCTTATGGTGCTGCATATACTCTGCAGGAGATCCTGACTGTTAAGTCCGATGATGTCGTAGGACGAGTAAAGACATACGAGGCTATTATCAAAGGCGAGAATATCCCTGAGCCGGGTGTTCCGGAATCTTTCAAGGTACTTTTGAAAGAGTTACAGTCTCTTGGTCTGGATGTCAAAGTGCTTGACGAAGACAGAAATGAAGTAGAACTCATTGAAACCAGTGAGTACGGAAATACCGATATCAATGCCATCATTGGAAATGACAGAGATGACAGAGATTATGCATTTGAAGACAGTGAGTCGTTTGAAAAACACGGATTTACCAAGCAGGAGTTCGATTCCGAGAATGAAGAGCTTGTCAATGTAGAACCGGAAAATGATAACGATGATGAAGATTTCGGCGATGCTGATGATCTCTTTGATGACGCAGAAGAAGTTCTTGATGATGAAGAGTAATTGGGAAGGAGTGTCATAAATGCCAGAAACAAATAAAAAGGACATGAATCAGGCAATGCAGTTTGATGCGATCCAGATTGGATTAGCATCACCTGAGAAGATCCGTGAGTGGTCTCATGGCGAAGTAAAAAAGCCGGAGACAATCAATTACAGAACCTTAAAGCCTGAGAAGGATGGTCTTTTCTGTGAGAAAATTTTTGGACCGCAGAAAGACTGGGAATGTCATTGTGGTAAATATAAAAAGATTCGTTATAAAGGTGTTGTCTGCGACCGCTGTGGTGTAGAAATTACAAAATCCAGTGTTCGTAGAGAGCGTATGGGACATATTGAGCTGGCAGCTCCGGTTTCCCATATCTGGTATTTCAAGGGAATTCCATCCCGTATGGGTCTGATCCTTGATTTATCTCCGCGTGTACTTGAGCGTGTGCTTTATTTCGCTTCTTATATTGTGCTTGATGCAGGAGATACTTCTCTTGCATACAAGCAGGTACTTTCTGAGGCAGAATATCAGGAAGCAAGAGAGCAGTACGGAAGTGCATTCCGTGTGGGCATGGGAGCAGAAGCCATCCATGAACTGCTTGCTGCGATTGATCTGGAAAAAGATTCTGCAGAGCTGAAAGCAGAGTTAGAGAATGCAACGGGACAGAAGCGTGCACGTATTATCAAGCGTCTGGAAGTTGTAGAAGCATTCCGTGAGTCCGGAAATAAGCCGGAGTGGATGATCATGACGGTTATCCCGGTTATTCCGCCGGATTTACGTCCAATGGTTCAGCTGGATGGTGGTCGTTTTGCAACATCTGATCTGAATGATCTGTATCGTAGAATTATTAACCGTAACAACCGTCTGAGAAGACTGCTTGATCTCGGTGCACCGGATATTATCGTGCGCAATGAGAAACGTATGTTACAGGAAGCGGTTGATGCCCTGATCGATAATGGCCGTCGTGGACGTCCGGTTACCGGTCCTGGAAACAGAGCACTGAAGTCTCTGTCTGATATGTTAAAGGGTAAGGGCGGACGTTTCCGTCAGAACCTGTTAGGAAAGCGAGTTGACTACTCCGGACGTTCCGTTATCTGTGTAGAGCCAAAACTTAAGATCTATCAGTGTGGTCTGCCAAAAGAGATGGCAATCGAGCTATTTAAGCCGTTTGTTATGAAAGAACTGGCAGCTAAAGGAATTGCTCATAATATCAAGAGCGCCAAGAAAATGGTAGAAAGACTTCAGCCGGAGGTATGGGATGTGCTTGAAGAAGTAATCAAAGAGCATCCGGTTATGTTAAACCGTGCCCCTACACTGCACAGACTTGGTATTCAGGCGTTCGAGCCAATCCTTGTAGAAGGTAAGGCAATTAAGCTTCATCCGCTGGTATGTACCGCATTCAACGCCGATTTCGACGGTGACCAGATGGCTGTGCATCTTCCTCTGTCCGTAGAAGCTCAGGCAGAATGCCGTTTTATGCTGTTATCACCAAACAACCTGCTGAAGCCGTCTGATGGTGGTCCGGTAGCCGTTCCTTCCCAGGATATGGTCCTCGGAGTATACTATCTGACTATGCATAAACTGGCAGATTATAAGGATAAAAAAGATGCAGTTGCTGTTTCCGATAAAGTGTATAACGATATTGAGGAATTAAAGAAAGCAACCACACCGGATCCGAAGACAGGAAAGAGTGAGATCGGATTGTATGATCTGATCTGGTTTGAAGATACAACAGACAATAACCGTCGGGTATTATGTAAGCCAATGGATCTGTTCGGATATCATTACGGAAGCATGAATCAGGCATTGCTTGCGTATGAGAATGGAGAGATTACACTTCATCAGAATATTTATGTATACCGTAAGGCAACTATGGCTGACGGAACAGAAGTATCCGGATTTATCAAGACAACACTTGGTCTTCTGATTTTCAATGAGATCATTCCGCAGGATCTGGGATTTGTAGACCGCAGTATCCCGGAGAATGCTTTGAAGCTGGAAATTGATTTCCATGTTGGAAAGAAACAGATCAAACAGATTCTGGAGAAGGTTATTAATATTCATGGTGCGACAAAGACTGCCGAAGTACTGGATGATGTCAAGGCAATGGGTTATGGATATTCCACAAGAGCTGCCATGACCGTATCAATTTCCGATATGACAGTGCCACCACAGAAGCCACAGATGATCGAGCAGGCGCAGAATACGGTAGACCGGATCACACGTCAGTATAAGCGTGGTCTTATCACAGAAGAAGAGCGTTATAAGGAAGTTGTAGAGACCTGGAAAGAGACGGATGATGAGCTGACAACAGCACTTCTTACCGGACTTGACAAGTACAACAACATCTTCATGATGGCCGATTCCGGAGCCCGTGGTTCTGATAAACAGATCAAACAGCTTGCCGGTATGCGTGGACTGATGGCCGATACAACCGGTAGAACCATCGAGCTGCCAATCAAGTCGAACTTCCGTGAAGGTCTGGACGTACTGGAGTACTTCATGTCAGCGCATGGAGCACGTAAAGGTCTGTCCGATACTGCACTTCGTACGGCCGATTCCGGATACCTGACCAGACGTCTGGTCGATGTATCCCAGCATATGATCGTTCGTGAGTCTGACTGTTGTGCAGGAACAAACCGTGAGATTCCGGGAATGATCGTTAAGGCATTTATGGAAGGCAAGGAGGAAATCGAAAGTCTGGAAGAACGTATTACCGGACGTTTCTCCTGTGAGACAATCTGTGACAAAGACGGAAACGTTATTGTTAAAGCAAACCATATGATTACACCTCGCCGTGCAGCGGATGTTGTGAATAAGGGTGTTGATGAGAACGGAAATCCGATCACCAGTGTGAAGATCCGTACTATTCTTACCTGCCGTTCCCACATGGGAGTCTGTGCGAAATGTTACGGTGCCAACATGGCAACCGGTCAGGCGGTACAGGTTGGTGAAGCAATTGGTATTATCGCCGCACAGTCCATCGGTGAGCCTGGTACACAGCTTACCATGAGAACATTCCATACCGGTGGTGTAGCCGGTAACGATATTACACAGGGTCTTCCTCGTGTAGAGGAAATTTTCGAGGCACGTAAGCCAAAGGGACTTGCAATTATTACAGAGTTCGGCGGCGTTGCTACCATTAAGGATACCAAGAAGAAGCGTGAAGTCATCGTTACAGATCCGGAATCCGGGGATACAAAGACTTACCTGATTCCTTATGGATCACGTATTAAGATCATGGATGGTGCCGTACTTGAAGCCGGTGATGAACTGACCGAAGGTTCTGTAAATCCACATGATATCTTAAAAATCAAAGGTGTGCGTGCCGTACAGGATTACATGCTTCGTGAAGTACAGCGTGTATATCGTCTGCAGGGTGTAGAAATCAACGATAAGCATATTGAGGTTATCGTTCGACAGATGTTACAGAAGATCCGCGTAGAAGAGAATGGAGATTCAGATCTTCTTCCGGGCAGCATGGTAGATTCTCTTGATTTCCTTGAACTGAACGAAAAGCTTGAGGAAGAAGGCAAGGAACAGGCAGTTGGTTCCCAGGTATTACTTGGTATCACAAAAGCATCCCTTGCAACAAATTCATTCCTGTCAGCTGCATCCTTCCAGGAGACCACGAAGGTCCTTACGGAAGCAGCAATCAAGGGCAAGATTGATCCGTTGATCGGTATGAAAGAGAACGTTATCATCGGTAAGCTGATTCCGGCAGGTACCGGTATGAAGAGATACCGCAATATCAAACTGGACAGTGATGTGAACGAAGAAGAAGAGTTCTCATTTGACGATCTGGAAGATTTCACTATGGATGAAGAAGAGGAAATGATCCCGACAGTAACCGTTCCGGATGGAACAGATCTGTCAGCCGTTTCCGGAACTGATGAGGATTCATCGGAAGAATAAATTACAGCACAGATAATAGAATCTGTGAAGATACAAAAGAGGGAGAGCAAATCTCCCTCTTTTTCATGTATTTTTTAAAAGTGGGTTGACAAGCACAACAGAAATTTATATAATATTTTAGCGTGCATTGTGGTATGATGCATGCTTGAAGAATAATACAGGAGGTGAAAATAATGCCAACATTTAACCAGTTAGTAAGAAAAGGACGTCAGACTACTGTAAAGAAGTCTACAGCACCTGCACTTCAGAGAAGCTTTAACTCTCTGCAGAAGAAGCCAATCAATACTTCTTCTCCACAGAAGAGAGGTGTTTGTACTGCTGTTAAGACAGCAACTCCTAAGAAGCCTAACTCAGCTCTTCGTAAGATCGCCAGAGTTCGTCTTTCCAACGGAATCGAAGTAACATCTTATATCCCAGGTGAAGGACACAACTTACAGGAGCATAGTGTTGTTCTGATCCGTGGTGGTCGTGTTAAGGATTTACCTGGTACACGTTACCATATCATCCGTGGTACATTAGATACCGCTGGTGTTGCGAACAGAAAGCAGGCCCGTTCTAAGTACGGCGCTAAGAAACCAAAGGCAGCTAAATAATAAACAGATTATTTGGCAGACAATGGGTCACAAACAGAGCTAAATAGGTTTAGTGTTGGGATTATTGTTGTATCCGCTACCGGATATAACCTACTCATTATATAGCCCGCACGAACACATTAGAGAGACACATGTGAGTACCGTTGAATTAATTAAAAATGATTAAGGAGGGAAGTAACGTGCCACGTAAAGGACATACTCAGAAAAGAGACGTATTAGCAGATCCGTTATACAACAACAAAGTGGTTACCAAACTTATCAACAACATCATGTTAGATGGTAAGAAAGGTGTTGCTCAGAAAATTGTATACGGAGCTTTCACAAGAGTTGAGGAGAAAACAGAGAAACCAGCTCTTGAGGTATTTGAAGCAGCAATGAATAACGTTATGCCTGTTCTTGAAGTAAAGGCAAGACGTATCGGTGGTGCAACATATCAGGTACCGATCGAAGTAAGACCGGATCGTCGTCAGGCGTTAGCACTTCGCTGGCTGACCACTTACTCTCGTAACAGAGGAGAGAAGACGATGGAAGAAAGACTTGCGAACGAGATTATGGATGCAGCAAACAATACTGGTGCATCTGTTAAGAAAAAAGAAGATATGCACAAAATGGCAGAGGCAAACAAGGCTTTCGCGCACTACAGATTCTAGGAATAAAGATGTCTCCGCGAAGCTGTTGCTTTTAAATATGGAATTTTTGATCGCTGCGTGAGCTTTTGCTTTCGCGGCGATAGCATATCGTTAGTAAATTAAGGAGGAAATACCTTGGCTGGAAGAGAATATCCATTAGAGAGAACCAGAAACATTGGTATTATGGCTCATATTGATGCTGGTAAAACAACATTAACAGAGCGTATTCTTTACTATACCGGTGTTAACTATAAGATTGGTGATACTCATGAAGGTACTGCTACCATGGACTGGATGGAGCAGGAGCAGGAAAGAGGTATCACGATTACATCAGCCGCTACAACATGTCACTGGACATTGGAAGAGTTCACAAAACCAAAGGCAGGTGCTTTAGAGCATCGTATCAATATCATTGATACCCCTGGTCACGTTGACTTTACAGTAGAGGTAGAGCGTTCACTCCGTGTACTTGACGGCGCTGTCGGCGTCTTCTGTGCAAAGGGTGGTGTTGAGCCTCAGTCCGAGAACGTATGGCGTCAGGCTGATACCTACAATGTACCGCGTATGGCATTCATCAATAAGATGGATATCTTAGGTGCAAACTTCTACGGTGCTGTTGATCAGATCCGTACAAGATTAGGAAAAAATGCAATCGTTCTTCAGTTACCGATTGGTAAAGAGGATGATTTCAAAGGTGTCATTGATTTATTCGAGATGAAAGCATACATCTACAACGACGATAAGGGTGATAATATCACTGTTACCGATGATTTAGGTGATATGAAAGATGATGCAGAGCTTTACCGTTCTGAGTTAATCGAGAAAATCTGCGAGTTAGATGATGACTTAATGATGATGTACCTTGAGGGTGAAGAACCATCCGTAGAGGAAATGAAAAAAGTATTGAGAAAAGCTACCTGTGAATGTACGGCTGTACCTGTTTGCTGTGGTTCTGCTTACAGAAACAAGGGTGTACAGAAGCTTCTTGATGCAATTATCGAGTACATGCCGGCTCCAACAGACATCCCTTCAATCAAGGGTGTAGATCTGGATGGAAACGAAGTAGAGAGACATTCATCTGATGATGAGCCGTTCTCAGCTTTAGCATTCAAGATCATGGCTGATCCATTCGTAGGTAAACTTGCATTCTTCCGTGTATACTCCGGTAGCATGGCAGCAGGTTCTTACGTTCTCAATGCAACAAAAGATAAAAAAGAGCGTGTTGGACGTATCCTTCAGATGCATGCGAATAAGAGACAGGAGCTCGACAGAGTTTACTCTGGTGATATCGCAGCAGCAGTTGGATTTAAGTTCACCACAACAGGTGATACCATCTGTGATGAGCAGCATCCTGTAATCTTAGAGTCCATGGAATTCCCAGAGCCGGTTATCGAGCTTGCTATTGAGCCGAAAACAAAGGCTGGACAGGGTAAGATGGGTGAGGCTCTTGCAAAACTTGCAGAAGAGGATCCTACATTCCGTGCGCATACTGATCAGGAAACAGGTCAGACAATCATCGCTGGTATGGGTGAGCTTCATCTGGAGATCATCGTTGACCGTCTCCTTCGTGAATTTAAGGTAGAGGCAAACGTTGGTGCACCTCAGGTTGCTTACAAAGAGACATTTACAAAACCTGTAGATGTTGAGTACAAATATGCAAAACAGTCTGGTGGACGTGGACAGTACGGACACTGTAAAGTTAAATTCGAGCCGATGGATCCGAACGGCGAAGAGACATTCAAGTTCGAGTCTAGCGTAGTTGGTGGTGCTATTCCGAAGGAATACATCCCGGCAGTAGGTGAAGGTATCGAAGAAGCAGCTCAGGCTGGTATTCTTGGAGGATTCCCGGTACTTGGTGTACATGCTAACGTATACGACGGATCTTACCATGAAGTCGATTCATCCGAGATGGCATTCCACATTGCCGGATCTATGGCTTTCAAGGAAGCTATGCAGAAGGCAAGTCCGGTATTACTTGAGCCGATCATGAAGGTTGAAGTAACTATGCCAGAGGAATACATGGGTGATGTTATCGGTGATATCAACTCCCGTCGTGGACGTATCGAGGGAATGGATGATATCGGTGGCGGTAAGCTTGTAAAAGCTTATGTTCCGCTTGCTGAGATGTTCGGATATTCTACAGACTTACGTTCTAAGACACAGGGACGTGGTAACTACTCTATGTTCTTCGAGAAATATGAGCCAGTACCAAAGAATGTACAGGAAAAGGTATTAGCAGACAAATCTAAATAATAGACCATCTTTTTTTCCTGTGGAAAAAGTTTTAGCAGATAAGTCAAAATAAGACTAAAACATCCGGATTTCCTATAAAATATAGGAAATCCGGTAAGAAATAGCTTGAAAAACGATTGATTATTTTATATAATCAGAGTTAGCCGAGTTATTGAAAATAACAACTATAGCCCATAGGGCATCATTTTAAGGAGGATATTCAAAAATGGCAAAAGCTAAGTTTGAAAGAACAAAACCACATTGTAATATTGGTACCATTGGACACGTTGACCATGGTAAAACAACTTTAACAGCTGCTATTTCTAAAGTATTAGCTGCAAGAGTTGCTGGTAACACAGCTACAGATTTCGATAACATCGATAAAGCTCCAGAAGAGAGAGAGCGTGGTATCACAATTTCTACTGCTCATATCGAGTATGAGACAGAGAAGAGACATTACGCACACGTTGACTGCCCAGGTCATGCCGATTACGTTAAGAACATGATCACTGGTGCTGCTCAGATGGATGGTGCTATCCTCGTTGTAGCTGCTACTGACGGTGTTATGGCTCAGACAAAAGAGCACATCTTATTATCCCGTCAGGTAGGTGTACCTTACATCGTTGTTTTCTTAAACAAATGCGATATGGTAGACGATCCGGAGTTAATCGAGTTAGTAGAGATGGAAGTTACAGAGCAGCTTGAAGAGTACGGCTTCGAAGGATGCCCGATCATCAAAGGTTCTGCTTTAAAAGCTCTTGAAGATCCAAACGGCGAGTGGGGCGACAAGATCATGGAGTTAATGGATACTGTTGATGAGTACATCCCAGATCCACAGCGTGATACAGATAAACCATTCTTAATGCCAGTTGAGGACGTATTCACAATCACAGGTCGTGGTACAGTTGCTACCGGACGTGTTGAGAGAGGTACATTACACTTAAATGATAACCTTGAGATCCTTGGTGTTAAAGAGGACGTTCAGACAACAGTTGTAACTGGTATCGAGATGTTCCGTAAACAGTTAGACGAGGCTCAGGCTGGTGATAACATCGGTGCATTACTTCGTGGTATCAACCGTGATCAGATTGTTCGTGGTCAGGTTCTTGCTAAACCAGGTACAGTTACATGCCATCGTAAATTTACAGCTCAGGTTTACGTATTAACAAAAGATGAGGGTGGTCGTCATACTCCATTCTTCAACAACTACCGTCCACAGTTCTACTTCAGAACAACAGACGTAACTGGTGTATGTAACTTACCAGCTGGTACAGAGATGTGCATGCCTGGTGATAACATCGAGATGACTATCGAGTTAATTCACCCAGTAGCTATGGAGCAGGGTCTTACATTCGCTATCCGTGAGGGTGGTAGAACAGTAGGTTCTGGACGTGTTGCTACAGTTATCGAGTAATTAATAGAATTACAGTAAATTCAAGGCTTCCAAGGTTTTCCTTGGGAGCCTTTTTATAAACTCAAAAATGTGATATAATTTAAATGGCTCTAATTTGGCTCTAAAAATTATATGGAGGAGATATATGTCATTAATCAATAGTTATGCTTTATGGAATAATAAAGGTGGAGTAGGTAAAAGTACAATTTCTTTTCATTTGTCTATGAGATATGCAGAGACACATCCGGACGCTAAGGTTCTTGTTATTGATTTGTGTCCACAAGCAAATTCCAGTATGATGCTTTTGGGAGGAGGAGCTTTAGGAGATGAGAGGGTAGTTGAACTGTGTAGTAGGGAGATTCCAAAGTCTGTTGTTGGATATGTAAGTACTGTAATTACAAATGGACGTGGTGCAAATTTGCCAAATCCGTATGATTTTTTAATTCATGTAAGTGATTATAACAAAGGGGCACCTGATAACTTATATTTATTATGTGGTGATGGAAATATGGAACCGATGGCACCTGCAATTAATGAAGCAGCATCGGCAAAAGCATTAACTCCGAATGCACAGCCTTGGAAGTGGATAATAGAAATATTTAAGAATTTTATTTTAAATATTGCAGATTCACAAGATGATTGGATGTTTTTTGTTGATACGAATCCAAGTTTTAGCATATATACACAGATGGCAATTGCTGCGGTAGAGAGATTATTGACACCAATTAATGCGGATGATTCATCAAAGACAGCAGCATCAGCTATGATAGCCCTTTTACATGGTACAAATCCACCACATCCGATATATGGTTCATGGACATTTGCTGAGGTTGCAAAGCAGCGAAATGTAAAGATTCCGCAAATTCATTTATTAATAGGGAATAGATTAACACAGTTTGAAGGACCAGCAGCTGCGTTTGCTGCTTTGTCTGATGCTACAGCAACTGCATTATATGATATTTATCAAAAAAATCCGAGTTATTTTGTTAGTGCTGCAGAACCTATATCAACAAAAGAACAGTTTAAAAATTATTATTCTGTTCCGTTGAGAGATTTTAATACAGTTGGAGTGGTGTGTGCACATTTGGGTCGCTTGATGTCATCTATGAAACAAGGATATTACCCAGTATATGGTGTAAATGTAAAAGTTAATATGGAAAAGATTCAAGAATGCTTAAAAGCAATTGATATGATTATAGATAAATTATAGGGAAAAAATAGGGAGTCCACTCGTGACTCCCTTTACTTGATTACAATAATTTCTTGGCACACGTCCAGAGAAAATTGTAATAATATTTTATGTGAAAGAAAAAATATTATGTATAGATAGAATAAAGGAGAACTCACTCGTAGTTCTCCATTTGAAATACTATATTAGTGTCCCACTCGTGAACACCTCTCTTGTATCTTCATATTAGCACGAAAATCCGAAATTGTCTACTTTTCCTTTCGATTTTCTTCTAAAAATTTTTCTAAACTTTGTATATCTGAAAAATCATAAGTATTCAACATTTTTTCAAAATCATCAATGTACTGTTGCTTTGTAGCTAAATCGGCTTGTAGAGAAGAACGATTACTTTTCAATTTTTCGATATACTGTAATTTATCATTATACATATTTTGTAAAGTTTGATAATAGTGGTTTGTATCTAATGAAATGAAAATAGCTTTATCTACGGCACGCATTTCATCAGCGGTCAGGTCTGTAATGTAATCGCCAAGCCTTGCTTTGCTTACACAGGTTATATTTCCGAGCAGTACATTTCCATCGAGTATCAATTTACCGGAAGAATCTTTTTTCTCTGCAATAGGAACAACAATTGGAAGTGCAGAGGTTGTGTGTGTTATAGGAGCAACTACTGTATTTGGCGATGTTCTATTAGCGGAGTTGTACTGGAGAATAACACAAGGACGTTCTTTACATTCTTCACTTCCAACACCAATTCCTAAGTTACAACGATATACCTGACCTCTATATATAATTCGATTTTTGGCTGCTGGTGCGATTGCATTTAAATATAATTTGTTCTTAAACCATTCAAGATATTGTTGTGTTTTTGTAAGATCAATATTCATTCAAATCTCCTTTATGATGTTGTGAATATATAATGATTTTTAAACAAGTGTATGATAATCATAGATATTCATCAATCGGTACATTAAATAGTTTTAATGTATCTTCCAACCATATATCGTATTCTTCTTTGTCTATTTTACCAGAAGCTAATTCTTGATTTGTTTTGTTCCAGTCTGGAATAAAAGTCGCAATTTGTGCATTTGGTATATCCAAGGTCAAATGGGCTGTTAGCTGATTGTCTTGTTGTGAATAGGTCGTATTGCCTTTTATTTGTAACCCTCTACGGTCTAAGTCTATGAGGATTGCTAGAAAATCAGCAAAAGTTTTTACTGAAAATGATCTATTGGAAACGATTTTTAAATCTAATAAATCATTTAAAGTAATTCCTAATATATCACAGAATTTCAAAATTGTTTCTACAGGTGGTTCGCTATAGCCATTTTCATAATTTGAATATGAGGAATTACTCAGAGAAAGTTTTGCGGACATTTCACGCTGGTTAATGCCTGCATTTGTGCGAGCTTGTTTCATTCGTTTACCTATTTCAAAATATTCACCTAATCTCATGTTACAATCTCCTTTCTATGATAATGTAACACATCAAGATACAAAAATCAATGTAAATATTACAAGAAAACTAATAAAACACATTGACAAACCAAAAACAATGTAATATATTATGGTTACAAGAAAACTTGTAAAAATACACGAAAAAAGAAAGGAAGATTGAATGAAAAAAGAGAACTATTTATTAACAGCCGCAGAGGTAGCAGAAACATTAGGCATTTCCAAAGGTCATGCTTATAAGCTCATCAGAGAATTGAATGAAGAATTGCAGAGCAAAGGTTATTTGGTGGTTGCCGGAAAAGTACCAAAGGCATTTTGGGAAACAAAATTTTATGGTTACAATCAGACAAATCAGACTGCGTGAAAGGGGGATATGTAATGTCGGCTTCGAGAGATGAAAAGACTGGAAAATGGACAGTACAGTGCTATTACGAAAATTGGAAAGGGGAGAAAAAGCACAAGAAGAAACGAGGGTTTGCAACAAAAAAAGAAGCATTGGAATGGGAAAGAGAGTTTCTAAAAAGTACCTCGGCAAACATGGAAATGATGTTAGGAGCATTTGTTGATGTGTATTTTCAGGATAAGGCAGGGGAATTAAAGGAACGCACGATTAAAAATAAGCAGTATATGATAGAAGCTCATGTTTTACCATATTTCGCTAATAAGCGTATGAATGAGATTACACCCTCTGATATTATCCAATGGCAAAATGAAATGAGGGCAAAAGGGTATTCACAGACCTATTTACGAATGGTGCAAAATCAGATAACCGCATTGTTTACTCACGCGTGTAATATTTACAATCTTGGTAACAATCCCTGCAAAAAGGTTAAGAAAATGGGTAAGGCAGATGCGGATAAGCTGAATTTTTGGACGAAAGCGGAGTATGACAGTTTTATAAGAGGTATAGACAAGGAGAGCCGATATTTTGTGATTTTTGAAATACTCTTTTGGACTGGCTGTAGAGAGGGAGAAATGCTTGCCCTCACAAAAAGCGATATTGACTTTGAAAATAATCAAATTAGTATTACGAAAACTTATTACAGAACGGAACGTAGGGATATTATTACAACACCAAAAACAGAGCAATCGATTCGAGTGATTGATATTCCAGAATTTCTGAAAAAAGAGATAGAAGCGTATGTGAACCGTTGTTATGGCTTGCCGGATAATGAAAGACTGTTTCCGATTGTAGCAGAAGCGGTACAGCACAAGCTGAAGCGTGAATGTGCAAAATCGGGAGTAAAGCAGATTAGAGTGCATGATTTACGCCATAGTCATGTGGCTTATCTCATCAATCAAGGCGTACAGCCATTGATAATCAAAGAAAGGTTAGGGCATAGGGATATAAAAATCACGCTGAATACTTACGGACATTTATATCCGAATCAGCAAAAGAAAGTGGCAGATATGCTGAATGCTACAAGAAATGAAAATGCCCCTGCCGATTGACAAGGACATTTCAGTACAAGGCAGAGCCTATGTAACTATATCTCGCAAATATAGTATAGCAAAGGCTCTGCTGAAACTCAATTAAAACTTTTAGCGGAGGACACAAATGGAAGAAAAAAGAGAGAAAAATTACCGATTGATTAATATGGAAGATGTGCAGGCAAGAGAAGTAAGCTGGCTGTGGTATCCCTATATTCCGTATGGAAAGCTGACGATAGTGCAGGGTGATCCGGGGGAGGGGAAAACCACATTCATTCTGCACCTTGCAGCACTTCTCACAAAAGGAGAACCACTTCCAAATGAAGAAGTGGACGTACAGCGAGAGCCGGTCAATGTAATTTATCAAAATGCAGAGGACAGCTTGGAAGATACCATAAAACCACGATTGTTAGAAGCAGGAGCAGACTGTAACCGGGTACTTGTTATTGATGAAAGCGTTGACTGTCTTAGCATGACAGATGAAAGACTTGTCCGGGCAATTAGGGAAACTGGGGCAAAAATGGTGGTTTTAGACCCGATACAAGCCTATTTGGGAGCAGATGTGGATATGCACCGGGCAAATGAAATTAGACCGGTTTTAAAGCAGTTGGGAAATATCGCAGAGGAATATGGCTGTGCGATTATCCTTATTGGTCACATGAACAAAGCAAGCAGCAGTAAGTCCACTTATCGGGGACTTGGTTCAATAGATTTTCAGGCTACGGCACGAAGTGTGCTGGTGGTCGGCAGGATAAAAGATGATACCACTTTGCGAGTGATAGCTCATGATAAGAGTAGTCTTGCACCGGAGGGGACTTCCATAGCATTTCGTATGGATAAAGAAAAAGGCTTTACTTGGGAGGGAGTATATGACATTACAGTAGAGGAACTTCTTTCCGGGGAGAGCAGAGGACAGAAAACGAAGGATGCTAAATCGTTTCTTGCGGAAATCTTGGCAGAGGGGCAGATGTCCTGTAACGAGATTACAGAAGCGGCAAGGGAACGAGGTATTAAAAAGAAAACGCTTTGGAATGCGAAAAAGGAAATGAGTATTGACAGCGTAAAAGTAGGAAGTCAATGGTACTGGACTTTATAGCAGAGGAAGATAGCAAGATTCCCTTTTCTAAAGATAGGGTAATCTTGCCACCTTGAAAAGATTGCGTGGGGGATAAAAAACGGCTGGAACAGCCGCAATAGCTCCCGGCAGGGCGCAAAACCTGCTTGCAGGTCTGCATTTTTGTTGGCGTAGCTGACAAAAGTGCTTTTGCGTTACTTTTGACAAAAGTAACAAAACTTATGTGCCTGTTCGGCATTATTATGATAGATAAAAGAGGAGGAGTGTTTATTGGAGAGAACGATTAGCGGCATGATGGGAAAGGGGGCTATCAATCATAATACGAGAGCTTTTAATGCAAAAAATGTTGACCCGGAACGGAGCATTTACAATGTGCAGTTTTGCAATACCAGTATCAAAAAGGTATATCACGAATTATTTGATGAAGCATTGGAGCGGTATAATGCAAAGCAGAAACGAAGTGACCGGAAGATTGATAATTATTATGAAAAAATCAGACAGAGTAAGCAGGAGAAGCTGTTCCATGAGGTTATTTTGCAAATTGGCAATAAAGACGATATGAACTCAAAAAGCAAAGAGGGAGAGCTTGCAAAGGAAATTCTGATTGATTATATGCAGGATTTTCAGAAACGAAATCCGAATCTCTATGTGTTTTCGGCTCATCTGCACATGGATGAGGAAACACCGCATATTCACATTGATTTTGTTCCTTTTATCCGTAACAGTAAGCGTGGACTTGATACCAGAGTTTCCCTAAAGGGAGCATTGGCAGAGCAGGGCTTTAAGGGCGGTACAAGAGGGGCAACGGAATGGAATCAGTGGATGGAATCGGAAAAGCAGGAGCTTTCAAAGGTCATGGAGCGGTATGATGTGCAATGGAAACATTTGGGAACACACAACAAGCATTTGTCGGTACTTGATTTTGAGAAGCAGGAGCGACAGAAAGAGGTTGCACAGCTGGAACAGACACTTTCAGATAATAAAGTGGAATTAAACAATATCTTATATCAGCAGATTATGGCAGAGGAGAAAACAGAGCAGATACGCAAAGAGGGCGAAGTAATACGGCAGGAGGTGTCAGAGCTTTCAGCAGAAAGTGACTGGCTGAAAGAGCAGACAGAAATATTGTCGGAGGATAAGGAAAAACTGCTATCGGAAAATGAAAATTTGGAGAGCCAGCAGAAGAAATTACAGCGGGAAATCAATAAGATGGTGCAGTCTAAGGAAACTATGGAGCGGAATATTCACACTTATGATGAAGATGAGAAGTGGCAGTTACCGGAACCGGGTACGTTGATGAGCGCAAAGGCATACCGGGATAAAAAGGCTCTGCCGCTTGTGCAAAAGCTGAAAGAACTGGTAAAAAATCTGACACTCAAGTGTATACAGCTTACAGAGCAGGTCAAGAAGCTGACTGTTAAGGTGGACAGACAGCAGAATCAGATTAGCAGGCTGACAGACAAAGCTATGGAGCAGAATGATATGATTGAAAGATTGCAGGAAAAAGTATCGGATTTGGGGCATTTGGAGCGTTATTTCGGCAAGGAACGGGTACAGGCGATAGTGGAACAGTCAAAGACAATCGAGCAGGCTGAAAGAGCAGAGAAACGCCCGAAACGAGCCTATGATATGGGCAGATAGGAAAGGATGGGATTGCTGGAATGACAGATATGGAGAAGAAAGTTATGGTGCGGTTATGTGCCAAAATTCTGACGGAAACAGACCTTTACGATACCGATAAAGAGGTACAAAATCTGATAGACTGGGTGCTGGTGTCGGAGCAGATGAAAGAGAACAATAATGTAATCCGTAATCTGACCGGAGAATATAAGCAGATAGAGCCGGATTGCCGGGCGAGAGTAAAGGAGAAGCTGGAGCGTATGAAAGAGCTTTGCAAAGAGCGTAACAGCCTGTATGAAAAACAGAATGATTTGAAAGGACAGAAATGGAAACTGGAGAAGGCGTTGGAACGATAGGAAAGAGGGGCATGGTGGTTGTCATGCCCTGTTTTTTATGGTAGTCGGGATGAGGGAAAAGTGCTACAATTAAAAGGAAAAAATTGTAGAGAAAATTAAAAACATAGGAGGAAACGTATTTGTGAATGGTTTTACAGATGCATTGGAACAAAGAAATCTGGAAGAGTTAAGAAAGTATCCTAAGGCAGATTTGCACAATCATTTTGTGCTTGGCGGAAATAGACGGTTCATATATCAGGAAACTCGAAAAAAAATTGAGCCATTAGCTAATCCTTTGTCATCAATGGATGAGATGAATCAATGGAGTCAAAAATATATTAGTCAAGACTTTAATAGCACTGCGATGAGAAAATTTTTGATCAGAGCAACATTTCAACAAGCCAGAGAGGATGGAGTAACTGTGCTTGAAATTGGTGAAGATGTGTGGGGCTTAAACGAATTTTTTAATAATGATATTGATGAGTTGGTTAATGCTTTTACAAGTGCTCAAAAAGAAATCGCTCCCGATATAGAATTAAGGCTTCAAATTGGATTATCAAGACATTGTTCGATCAGTTATTTAGAAGATTGTTTATCATATTTTTGGGGAAATAAGAATTTTTATTCTATTGATTTGTACGGTGATGAATTAGCACAACCTATCGAAAATTTTAAAGGAATTTATCGGCGTGCAAAAAAAGAAGGATTAAGGCTAAAAGCACACGTCGGAGAATGGGGGACTGCTAAAGACGTAAGAACAGCCGTAGAAGAATTAGAACTTGATGAGGTTCAGCATGGGATAGCGGCAGTCAGTGATGAATCAGTAATCCGTTTTTTGGCAGATAATAAAATTAGATTAAATATTACACCAACAAGTAATATTTTACTTGGAAGGGTAGCAGATATGTCTATGCATCCGATTGGAAAACTGTATCGTAGTGGTGTTGATGTTACTATAAATTCCGATGATGTATTAATATTTGATTCAGATGTATCCAAAGAATATCTACGGCTTTATGAGTCTCAGTGCTTAACAGCAGAAGAATTAGAAAACATAAGAAAAAATGGACTAAAACCTATAATTATATAGACAAATTGAAATTGCAGACTTCCTTATTGATCATATCTAAACATGGTGCTAGCACCATGTAATAAAGGTAATTAAGGAGAAAATCGGTATTTTTGGAGTGGCTCTATTTTGGCTCTAAAATTTTTTGTAATCACAAAAATAAAGAGAAAAAATGGAGAATGTGAATAAAAATATGCAGTAAAATCAACGAAAAACATTCCGATTTAATTTCCTAAAGCTCGTGAGGGTGGACGTACAGTAGGATCTGGACGTGTTGCTACAGTTATCGAGTAATTTATAATTTTAAATTATATATTGCAGATTGTATTCCGCAATCCTTGAGCAATCAGGGGTTGCGGTTTTTTTTATCTAAAACAGTTTTTGCTAATGCATTTATTCCAAAAGAATGGTAAACTATTATCTAATGAGCCTGCAGGAAATAAAGAGGTAATAGGCAGGACTTACAGTAATATGATTGATTTAGAAAGAGGCAGAAGATGAACAATAAAACAACAAGAAACAGTATCCTGTTATTGGTAACGGCAGCCGTCTGGGGGGCTGCATTTGTGGCTCAGACAGTTGGTGGACAGACAATCGGAGCATATTCGTTTAATTGTGTCCGGTGTATTATCGGGGCACTGGTATTGATACCTGTCATGAAATTTTTAGATAAAAAAGATCTGTCGCCAAGAAAACCACAGACGAAAGAAGATTATAAACTGCTGATAAAAGGCGGAATCTGTTGTGGTGTAGCACTTTGTATTTCTACAAACTTACAGCAGGTTGGAATTTTGATGGGGGCAAGTGCGGGAAAAGCAGGTTTCCTGACAGCGGTGTATATATTACTGGTGCCGATTCTCGGATTATTTTTACATAAAAAATGTGGGATAAATATCTGGTTTGCAGTTGCTCTGGCACTGGTGGGACTGTATTTTCTGTGTATGCAGGATAAGAATGGATTTCAGCCGGCGGATCTGCTGCTTCTTTGCTGTGCACTCGGTTTTTCCATACAGATTTTATTTGTCGATTATTTTTCACCGAAGGTTGATGGGGTACGTCTTTCCATGATACAGTTTCTGGTAACCGGTTTGCTGACTGCGATTCTGATGTTTACAGTTGATATGCAGCATTCAATTTCGGGTATCGAAGCGTGGGCGTCAGCCTTTTTATCATGGTCAGCGTGGGTTCCGATTTTGTATGCGGGAATTATGTCATGTGGTGTGGGATATACGTTACAGATCATTGGACAGAATGGACTCAATCCTACAGTGGCTTCTTTAATCATGAGTTTGGAAGCCGTATTTTCGGCGGTATTTGGCTGGCTGATTCTTGGGCAGAAGCTGAGTACAAAGGAGATACTGGGATGTTGTCTGATTTTTTCGGCGATCATTTTAGCGCAGCTGCCGGTACAGCGAAAAGCAAAATTTGCAGGTGAAAGTCATGGGGAGAACAGGAATGAGTAAAAAATCGAAATATTTATGGAAAAAGATTATGATTTTAACATGGATGTTCAGTTTATTTCTTGGCATACTGGCAGGACCATGTGCGATAGACGCAAAGAACCAAAAAGAGAAAAAGGATTATGGCGTATTTTTAAGCATTGATTCGTCTCAGATAAAAAAGTTATACGGATATAGGCTGGTGGTCATTGATGCACAGTATTTTTCTGCAAAAGATATCCGTACCCTGCACAAAAAAGGCGTAAAAGTATATACCTACTTAAATGTCGGCTCCATCGAGAATTTTCGCGATTATTATAAGAAATATGAATACCTTACGATCGGAACTTATGAAAACTGGGAAGAAGAAAAGTGGGTAGATGTTTCGAATAAGGACTGGCAGAAGTTTATGGGAAAACTGTCGAAGAAGCTGCTGAAAAAAGGGGTGGATGGTTTCTTTATTGATAACTGCGATGTCTACGATTATGCAAAGACAAAGAAAAATTTTAAAGGACTGGCCAAAATACTGAAAAATATCAAACGTCTTGGAAAAGATGTCATGATCAATGGCGGAGATGTTTTTGTGACAAAGTACAGAAAAACATACGGATCGGCGAAGAATATCATGACTGCTGTCAATCAGGAATCTGTGTGGAGCAGTATTCAGTTTGAAACGGGTACGTTTGGAAAACAGCCAGAAGATGTGCGCAAATACTTTTCCGATTATGTTCAAAAATGCAAAAAAGATGGAATGGAAGTCTATCTTTTAGAATACACGAAAGATAAAAAACTGATCAGACGAATTAAACAGTATTGCAGAAAAAATAAGTTTCATTATTATATATCGGATTCGATCGAATTGGACTAATAAACATGTATCATTCATGATTGTAAGGGGAGGAGTTTGAAAATGGAACAAAAAGAAATGGCAAAAACAAGACTGATTATTTATGTGCTGATGGCTTACGGTCTGACCTATCTGATGGGAATTCTGATGTGGTATGGCAGTACAAAGGGTTATGACCTTACGGTATTTCCAACAGCGCAGATGATGTATCCGGCAGCCGGTGTGATCATTGGACTTTTTCTGGCACACAAAGGAGAGAAAATCCTGCCAGCAGGTTTTTTTATTACGGTTCTGGCAACGACGGGTGTCCTGATCGTATTGGCACTTTTATCCGTATTTCTGCCGGTAAATGATTTGAACATTGCAGGGATGACGATGTCCGTTTATAATCTGATTTCCCAGTATATACTTATTATCGGGAGTATCGTGGCACTTGTTTTTCTTGCAGTAGCGGGAAATGAAAAGCGTGCGGCAGCAGGACTGACCAGACAAAACTGGAAAAGTGCTGTGCTCATTGTACTTGCGTTTGTGGGCATTTATATAGTAAGAACTGTAGTGTCTGTAGCGGTACAGGGTGTGTCTGACGGCAGTGGGATGCAGTATGTAAAAGAATGGGCAGCAATGTTTAAAAATCCAATGATGTGGCTGAATATTGCTGCACTTCCGATCAATTATTTCTTCGTGTTTATTGCATTTTTTGGAGAAGAATATGGCTGGAGATATTACCTGCAGCCGGTTTTGCAGAAACGGTTCGGACTTCGTGCAGGTGTGATCATACTTGGCGTTGTATGGGGATTATGGCATATCCCGGATGATCTGTTTTATTATACACAGACATCAGGAATCCAGATGATTTTTGCGCAGCAGATCACATGTATTTCACTTGGAATCTTTTTTGCATATGCCTATATGAAAACGCAGAATATCTGGGTGCCGGTCTGTCTGCACTATCTGAATAACAACCTGATACCGATCATCTCAGGAACGTTTTCCGCAGATGTTTTGGAAAATCAGACGGTAAGCTGGAAGGATCTTCCGGTTGCACTGGTGTTAAATGGATTGTGCTTTGGATTTTTCCTGCTTGCAGATGTATTTAAAAAGAAAGAAGTTCAGGAAGAGGAGTAATTTGAGTAAAAATTTCCTGTAAAAAGCAGATGGTGTCATATGAAAAAGCGCATGTACAGTAAAAACAGATCGTCGGAAAGATGATTTTACTGTATATGCGCTTTTCAGTACATGATAATAAAATGTTCGCGGAGCGTGTATTCTATATTTAAAAGCAACAGCTTCGCGGAAACATTTGGTTAAAACATAATTTTGGATCTATTCTTTAACAGTCTGGCTCCATTTACGATCAGAAGAATCCCGGCGGTGATTCCACTTGCAAGGACACAGATACCAACTGCCAGTGTGGAAGCTCCGGCAGAACCCATTGTCTTATAAATTTTCTCGTCCATCTTATATGCCCCCTTTGTTTGGATTTCTCATATTCCTAATGTATATTATTCTATCATTATTCTCATGAATATACAAACCCAGATTAAAAAATATCTGCTAAAAATTACAGTTTATCAGGTGCCCAGTCACCGAGAACCAGTTCTTTTGCAAAATATCCGGCTTGTTGTTCATTCAGATTTTGAACAAAATCAGCCCGGTCAGAAAGCGGACGGTAGTCAGAGGTGGCAGGGAAACTTGCGTATTCGGCATAATATACTGTGTCATGTGTATTTTCGCGGTTCCAGTCATGAAAACCGGCGGGATGGATATGCGCACCAAGTTCACAGGAAATCAGGATCGTTTTTGCATAGTCGCGCCATGGCCTGCCAAGATAGACGGAACCGGCAGGACAGTCTTTGGAGATGAACCGGCAGTCGGAAAAAATGTAGCCGTATTCCTGGCCTTCCGGTGTGGAGGCGGCAGTTACATAACCCTGGATAGGAGGGAGTGTATAATTTTTCTGAACCATATCTGAATTGGAATGACACAGTGCAGATGTATCACAACCGGAATCATGCAGGGTGGATGTAGTGGAAACTAAATCGGACTGTGCAGATGTTTTTGTGCGCAGCAGGGATTCTAAGGTACAGTGTTCAAAATATGCGGTGGCGCTTCCAAAAATAAAATCAATATCGCCGCAGATATAGCAGTTTTTATAATATTGTCTGCCATTGATACGCGGGGCAAACTGTTTTGGACCGATGAAACCGCCAGGCTGTCGTTCCTTTTCGGGAAGCGGTCCGGTAAAAAGTGTGTCCTGATGGCCGAGAAGGCGGCAGGAATCGATCATAAGACGGTCCCCGTCGGCATAGAGAGCGATCGCCTGTCCGTGTGTTGCGGAATCCCCGGAGGCATTTTCGATGGTGAGATGCTGGAGCGTTACATCATGTGTATCGATAAAGAGGGTATAAGTGCGGAATGTACCGCGCTTACTGCCATCTTCCATCAGATCCAGGGCATAATCATCATAGCTGATGACGGTGTGAGCACTGCTTTCGCCCATTCCGCGAAGTGTGATATATGGTTTATTTATGGTTAGTTTTTCATGGTAAATGCCCGGTGCAATTTCAATGATAACAGGTGTTGTGTTATTAGCAGGAATTTGTGCAAGGGCAGAGCCGATGGAGGAAAAATGTTCCGGGTTGTCGGAAACATGAAGTATTTTTTGCATGGGAAAAGCCTTTCTTTGTTTCTTAATATTTTCTGAGGATAGTATAACACAGATATTGCCTGGTTGAAAATGGGAAAGAGGATGATTATAATGGAAAGTAAAATAGGAAAAAAGTACGGTGGGAGGAGATTATGGAACTCAGTTATAAAGAAATCAGAGCACAGATCTGTGATGTGTGCCATAAGATGTGGCAGCTTGGATGGGTTGCGTCGAATGACGGAAATGTGTCGGTAAAACTTTCCGATGGCACATTTTTAGCAACGCCGACCGGCGTGTCAAAAAGTATGGTAACACCGGAAATGATCGTGCATATAAATAAAGCAGGAGAGATGATCGAAACTGTGGACGGGTACCGCCCGTCGTCCGAAATGCGGATGCATTTCAGATGTTATGAAGAACGCGAAGATGTCGGGGCGGTATTACATGCACATCCTCCGGTTGCAACGGGATTTGCCGTGGCAGACATTCCGCTCGATGAGTATTCCATGATCGAGACTGTGCTCGCACTTGGTTCAGTGCCGATTGCGCCTTATGCGACACCTTCCACAGATGAGGTGCCGGATGCCATTACCCCGTATCTGCAGGAACATGATGCGATCCTGTTAAAAAATCATGGAGCGGTAACAGTTGGAGCCGATGTTTATACGGCATATTACCGGATGGAAACGTTAGAGCAGTTTGCAAAAATAACACTGACGGCACATCTGCTCGGAGGTGCAAAAGAAATTGACCGGGAAAATATCGACCGGCTTGTGGATCTTAGAAACAATTATTATAAAATGAGTGGAAAACATCCGGGATATAAGAAATATAGTGGTGAGTCGCATTTTGCTTCGAAAAACAGGGAGGATTGCAGATGAGTACAGGCAGACATAAACAGGAACGCGGCGTTGGGCTGCAGCCATTGGATGAGATCAATGGATATCAGGTACGTCCGGGTTTTTATAACAGAGATGGTGCGACAGCAACCACAAGAGGTGTCAGCTTTACGATCCATTCCTTTGGTGCGACGGCATGTTATCTTCTGTTGTTCCGGCCGCAGGAAAAAGAGCCGTATGTGACCCTAAAATATCCGGAGGCTTATCATATTGGAAACACATATTCCATGTTCGTTTTTGGATTGAAAATCGAAGAGTTTGAATATGCGTTCCAGTTGGACGGACCTTATGATGAGAAGAAGGGATTATTATTTAAGAAAGAAAATGTTCTGCTTGATCCGTATGCGAGGGCAGTAACGGGACAGCGTAACTGGGGAGAACGCCCGGAAGGCGGAGCGGATTTTATTTATCACGCAAGGGTTGTGGAAAACAACTTTGACTGGGGAGATATCCGTCCGACGGAGCATCCGTTTGAGGATCTTGTTATTTATGAGATGCATGTGAGGGGATTTACAAAAGATGCATCATCGGGTGTTACACCGGGGGCAGAAGGCACTTATGAGGGACTGCGCCAGAAGATCCCGTATTTGAAGGATCTGGGAGTGAATGCAGTCGAGCTGATGCCGATTTTTGAGTTTGATGAGATGGAAAGCACCAGAGTGGTAGACGGAGAGCGCCTGTATAATTACTGGGGCTATAATACAGTCTGTTTTTTTGCGCCCAATACCAGTTATACCTCGGTGGTGGAACATAACCACGAGGGCGATGAGTTAAAAGAACTGATCTACGAGCTAAAGGAAAATGGAATCGAAGTTATCCTGGATGTTGTATTTAACCACACGGCAGAGGGAAATGAACATGGTCCATGTTTTTCTTTTAAGGGAATTGATAATGATATTTATTATATCCTGACACCGGATGGATACTATTATAATTTCAGTGGCTGTGGCAATGTCATGAACTGTAATCATCCGGCAGTAAGACGTTTTATCATTGACTGTCTGCGATACTGGGTAACGGAGTATCGTGTCGATGGTTTCCGGTTTGATCTGGCATCCATTTTAACCCGCGATGAAAAAGGGACACCGATGGCAGATCCGCCATTGCTTCAGGCGATTGCATGTGATGCCATTCTTGGAAAGGTCAAACTGATCGCGGAGGCATGGGATGCGGGTGGTCTCTATCAGGTTGGAAGTTTTCCGTCATGGAACCGATGGTCAGAATGGAATGGAAGATACCGTGATGATATCCGTCAGTTTTTAAAAGGTACGGATGGTATGGCAGGAACAGCAATCACGCGTATCACCGGTTCAAAAGATCTTTATCCGGAGCACCGCGGAGACAGTGCATCCGTTAATTTTGTCACCTGTCATGATGGATTTACATTGTATGATCTGTATGCCTATAATACGAAGCACAATGAGAAAAACGGCTGGAATAATTCGGATGGTGATAACAACGGAAACAGCTGGAACTGTGGAGCAGAGGGAGAGACAGATGATCCGCAGATCGAAGGACTGCGTCTTAGAATGGTAAAAAATGCATGTGCAACCTTAATGTGCAGCAGGGGACCTGCCATGTTTTATGCGGGAGATGAATTTTGTAATACACAGTTTGGCAATAATAATGCCTACTGCCAGGATAATATCATTTCCTGGCTTGACTGGACCAGACTGGAGAAATATCAGGAGATCCATGATTTCTTCCGGTATATGATCGCATTTCGCGAAAAATATCCGATTTTGCGCCGCTCCACGAAAAAAGCGCTCTGCGGCCTACCGGAGATCAGTATCCACAATGGTTTCCCGTGGAATGGGGGTACGGATTATACCAGTAAACTGATCGGTATCATGTATGCCGGCAGGGATGATGCGGATACCAGGGATGATATCATTTTCTATGGAATGAATGCATACTGGGAAACACTTGTGATGCAGCTTCCGGAACTGCCGAACAATCTGCAGTGGAAAATCTGTGTCAATACAAACATAGAGTATGAGGATGGAAAAGATGTGGAAGCACAGACCGAGTTTTATTATAAAAAAACATTGAAAGTTCCGCCGAGAAGTGTGGTTATTTTAGTGGCAGAATAGTGTGGGACATAAAAATGCGGCGGGTTACAGCCACCCGCCGTCTAATGTAATGATCTGCCCGGTCAGGTATTCATTTCCTGTGGCAAGCTGTACTGCTAGATGGGCAGTCTCCTCCGGCGTTCCAAATCTTCCTGCCGGGATCTCATCTGCAAGTTCTGCGCGTTCTTCTTCGGAAAAACAGGCATTCATCTGCGTATCAATGACACCACAGGCGATCGCGTTGACCTGGATATTGCTCGGTGCAAGTTCTTTTGCAAGTGCTTTTGTAAAGGAATTGATGCCGCCTTTGCATGCGGAATAAGCAACTTCACAGGAGGCACCGGCAATGCCCCAGACGGAAGAGATATTGATGATTTTTCCTTTCTTTTCGTGTACCATATGTGGGATTGCGAGCCGGCTGGTGGAAAAGACGGATGTGAGGTTTGTGGAGACAATGCGGTTCCAGTCATCGATCGACATATCCGTCAGCAGCCCGATATAGGAAATACCGGCATTGTTGATGAGGACATCCACTCCACCGAAGCGTTCTGTGATCTGTTCAAATAATTGTTCGACATATTCAAAGGAAGAAATATCGCCCACGCTGGCAAACACTTCCGTGTGAAAAGTTTCTTCCAGTTCTTTTTTGAAATTTAAAAGTTCCTGTTCTGATCTGGAACAGGTAATGATCAGCCGGTCACCCTCTGCGGCAAATGCGGATGCAATCGCGCGTCCGATTCCACGGGAGGCGCCGGTAACTAGTACGGTTCTATTCATAAAAATCTCCATTCTTGTCCGTTACTGGAACATTTCCAGTTTGTGTTTACGCTATATTTGTATATTTTTTATGTTCATTCTAATACGTAGTATTTTGACTCATTTATGATGCCATTTGCCGTTCGTCAATCATGCAGGCATGTTGACTCACTTGCGCTCATTATATCATGTGCAAAAACAGCACATGATCCAATTCACCGTTCGTCAATCATACGAGCATGTTGACTCACTTGCGCTCATTATATCATGAAGCAATGCTTCATGATCGTGATCTACACTCGCTTCGCTCGGCAGTCTTATTATATCATGAATAAATCAATGAAACAATTTCAATGAAAATCTAAATGAAATTAAAATTGTAGATTTGCAGGGAAACAGCACTGTGTTAGAATTATTGCATAAAAATAATAGTATTGGAGGACTTATTTTGTGCTATATCAATGAATGATGAAGGAAAAACAAAAAGTGGAGGATCGGATCAATGACTTACAAAGCCAGATTGACGTGCTTCCATCAGGTACATTTTTCTGTACGAGAAATAATAAGTACTATAAGTGGTATTATACCGATAAGGGTAAAACAAAATACATTCCCAAAAGTGAACGAAAACTTGCGGAACAACTGGTAAAACGAAAATATTTAGAGAGCAGGCTGCGAAAATTTAAGCAGGAGGAGAAAAGGATAGATATTTATCTGAAGCAATATAGCTTAGATGAATTTTCTTCATATCATGTAGAGGAACATCCAGAGTTGCAGAAACTTTTGTCAGGAGTCTATGTACCGTTAAAGCAAGAACTGGATGAGTGGGTAAATGCTTCTTACACAAACAATCCGAAAGAACCACAAAAATTGATACATAAAACCATTCCCGGAATTCTGGTCCGGTCAAAATCTGAAGCTTTAATCATAAATGCGTTATTCGAACACAAAATCCCATTTCGTTATGAATGTTTATTACAGATTCAAAATGTTAGTATATATCCGGATTTCACCATCCGTCATCCTGTTACAGGTGAAGTGTATTATTGGGAACATTTTGGAATGATGGATAATGAAAATTATGCTCATAATGTATATTCAAAGTTACAGTTGTATCAGTCGGTGGGAATTATTCCCTCGATACAGTTGCTCACAACTTTTGAAACCAGGCAGAATCCTTTAGATTATGAGTATGTAGAACTACTGATTCAATATTATTTTACATGAACAATGTATAGGTATTCAAATGGGCGAAAGGTATATATATCAGAAACCAATAGTCCGAAATTTTATTGAATTATAGTATTTTTCAATCAAAATGGGTGAAAATTAGGTCGAAATACTTAAAATAGTCCATGAAAACGAAAAAACGAGGGCTATTTTGATGTTAAATGAAGAAATTCACCCATTTTGAAAATAAAAGAGGAGAATACATGAAAAAATGGGCAAAATATATGAATGCGGAAAAAAAATAACCCAAAACATAAGCAATGAAGTGGGAGAACGGGAGAAATCCACGAACGCTGAAAAAAATAGCCCATAACATATAAGACGGCTGCAGATAGTTGGATAAAGAAAACGGGTGGATCTGCTTAATGTAATAAAAGTGTAGCCCATCATGGTATTTAGTATAAACTGATATGAATAGTAATGTGTAAAAAGAAACAGCATGTTTTTACAGGATTAAATTTCATAGAAGGGTAGAATTTAACTCTGCAAGTGAGTTTAAGAGAAAAATTTGAAAAAATATAAAATTAGGTATGGACATTTCCGTAGAGATGTGATAATATAATCAAGCACGATTCAAGACAACTTGATTTCGGCGCGTGGCTCAGCTTGGTAGAGCGCTGCGTTCGGGACGCAGAGGTCGCAGGTTCAAATCCTGTCGCGCCGACTATGAGATGGGAAGCCGTCAATCCTTGAGAGATCATGGGTTGGCGGTTTTTTTTGTTTAAAATATATTCCCTATTTGTCATATCTATGTTATAATAAAAAATGTAACCGCTTACATAACGAGAAAAGAAGGGGGATTTCATAAATGAAGAAAAAAACAAGTCTTAGTGCGAAGCTGATCGCAGCGTTTATGGCTGCGATTCTTGGAAGTGTTTTGATCTGTGCACTTCTGACACACAGTAAAGTAGAGAGCGTGTTAAACAGTAACATGCAGCTTACGAGTGAGCAGACACTAAACAGTGCGATGACAAGTCTGCAGACATATGAGAAAACGATCAGTATACCGGTGGATCTTTTGACGAGAAAAGACAGTATCAAACAGCTTTTGCTTGAGCCGGAAAACTATGATAAATATATTGACAATGTAAACGACGAACTGGTTGCAGCCTGTAAAGTCGTAAATGGTTCGGTGCGTGCCTATTATGCTTTAAATGATGGCAGAACAATCACCGGATGGGTACAATACGAAGCTGACGGTTCAAAGACAGCGATGAACACGGTGGAAAATAAAGACCTTTCCGGGAAAGAATGGTACACCGCATGTCAGGGAAGAAAAGCAAAAGTAAATTCTATTTTCAGCTATATCACTGCGCCGTATGTGGATGAAGAAACCGGGGAGCAGATCATTACGGTATGTCAGGAAGTAAAATATAAAGATGTTGTCCAGGGCGTTGTTGCGATGGATATTGATGCATCTGCACTGGCAGACTATGTGGAAAATATCAGACTTTTAAATACGGGATTTGTTATGCTGGTAGATGAGCAGGGAAATATCGTGGTTGACAGCGAAAGTAATACTTTTGCAGATGGTACAGTTGCTGACCTCGAATTTTTTGCTCCGTTAACAGAAGAATTAGATAAACTCGAAGAACAGAAAGCACAGCTGGAGGAAAATGAAGATCCGGCAGCGGATGATATCGTATTGCAGGCATCTTATACCATGCGTGCAGAGGGAAGGGACTGTGCCATTACGGCGATGACAGACCGCATTACCGGATGGAGACTGCTCGGCTGTATCAGTGATCAGGAAAACCAGAAGAACCTGATCAACATTAACATAGGAACGTTGATGGCCGGTGTGATCGGTCTGATCTTTGGATGTGTGATCGCAGTCCTGACAGCGCTCAGTTTTAACCGCGAGATCAAAAAACTCCAGAATGCGACACATCGTGTGGCGGGCGGTGATTTTTCCGAGAAGATCAAAGTTACCAGAAGCGATGAGTTTGGCGTGCTTGAAACAAATTTTAACGGTATGATGGATGATGTGTCCGGACTGATCCATGCAGTCGAGGATAAATCAAACCATATTCTTGAAGTTGCAGGAGGCATCTCAGAAGTCGCTGGAAATACAAAAACAACGATCGAGCAGGTAACACAGGCAATCGACAGTGTGGCGCAGGGTGCGGTAAAACAGGCGGAAAGTACACAGGAAGCCAACACGGAAGTAGAGCATTTAAAGAACAGCTTAGATGAGACAAAAGAATATGTTTCCGGCATGAATGGAATGACAGAAAAGGCAAATGAAGTCAGCACCGAGGGAATTGAGAGTGTAAAAGATCTGATTGAAAAATCAGGAAAAACAGCTGAAAAATCAAAAGTTTCGTTAGAGGTTATGAATGAGATGGTTGAGAGTATTGATAAGATTTTTTACATATCGGATACGATCGCAGACATCACATCCCAGACGAACCTGTTGTCGTTAAATGCAAGTATTGAGGCAGCAAGAGCCGGAGAGATGGGAAAAGGTTTTGCAGTTGTTGCAGATGAGATCCGTAAACTGGCGGATGAGTCGAAAGAGTCAACGGATGAGATCAAGAAGATCATCACGGAAATCACGGAAAAATCAAAACTGGTTGAGTCCACGATGCAGGAAAATGAAGTACTGCAGACTGAGCAGCAGGAGGCGATCAACCGCACGGAAGAGATCTTTGGCGAGATTATGAAACAGATCGAAATGTTAGGCTCCGGTATGGAACGTATCAATGCCCTGAATGACACTATGTCTGCCAACAAAGATCTTGTTGTGGATAAGATGGGAACGATCGCATCGGTATCTGAGCAGTCCGCAGCGGCAACCGAGGAAGTCAATGCTTCCACCGAGCAGGTAAATGTTACAATGGAAGAGATCAGCGAACATACCGAGACGCTGCAGGCAATCGCAAAAGACCTGATGGAGACGATCAATCGTTTTAAGCTCGCTTAAGTCATGGAAATGACTTGCAAAACACCTGCTATACGGGTATAATTCTTGACGATAGATTGCATTTGACAATGGGAAAATAAACCGGATAGGGTAAAGCAGGAGGAAGATATGGGAAGAGACGTTATTATTGCATGTGATTTTAACAGCAAAGAAGAAGTGATCAATTTTCTTGGAAAATTCAAAGAGGAAAAACCTTTTGTAAAAATCGGCATGGAGCTGTTTTATGCAGAGGGACCGGAGATCGTCCGCACGATCAAACAGATGGGACACAAGATTTTCCTTGATTTAAAATTACATGACATTCCAAATACCGTTAAAAAAGCAATGTCCGTATTATCAGGACTGGACGTGGATATGTGTAACGTACATGCGGCAGGTACCAAGGCGATGATGCAGGCAGCCATCGAGGGACTCACAAGAGAAGATGGAACAAGACCACTGCTGATCGCAGTCACACAGCTTACTTCCACCAGTGAAGAGGTAATGCAGCAGGAACTGTGGATCGATAAACCGATCGACCAGACTGTTATGCATTATGCTAAGAATACGATGGAAGCCGGATTAGACGGCGTTGTATGTTCTCCGCTTGAAGCAGGAAAAGTACACGAGGTATGTGGAGACAAATTCCTTACCATTACACCGGGTGTCCGTTTTGCAGACGGCGATGTTGGCGATCAGAAACGTGTGACAACACCGGCAAAGGCAAAAGAACTTGGTTCTGACTATATCGTAGTCGGAAGACCGATTACTCAGGCAGATGATCCGGTAGCAGCATACCGCAGATGTGTAGAAGAATTTGTAGGCTAGTACCAGATGAAAACAGGAAAAGAGAAAGATGAACGGGTCTTTCTCTTTTTTCGGTTAAGGGAGAAATTTGAGACAGATAGGGGATTTCATGGAAAGAAAAGGACTCAGTGGAAGCGCATTAAAAATAATCGCGATCGTAACAATGCTGATCGATCATATTGCGGCAACCGTGATCATTCGTATATTAAAATTCGGAGGCTATAATGACGGCCTTTATCAGCTGTATCGTGTGATGCGGAATATCGGAAGAATTGCGTTTCCGATATTCTGTTTTCTTCTGGTAGAAGGATTTATGCATACAAGAGACCGGGAAAAATATGCACTGCGTCTGGGATGTTTTGCGGCAGTATCTGAGATCCCGTTTGATCTGGCATTCAACGGAAAAGTTTTGGAAGTCGGATATCAGAATGTGTTTTTTACATTATTGCTTGGTCTGCTTACCATGATGGCGTATGATGCGGTGATGAACCAGAGCCGCTGGAGTGTCTGGAAGCGGACGGCATTATCTACGATTGCGATCCTTGCCGGAATGTTTGCGGCAGAGTTTTTATCAACGGATTACGGCGCACTCGGAGTTCTCTGCATTATGGTATTTTACCTGTTCCGGAGAAGCAGAATACAGCAGGTCGTGTTTGGATGTCTGGCATTTGTATGGTGGGAATGGGCAGCAGTGTTTGCATTCGTTCCAATCTTTTATTACAATGGAAAACGTGGCTTTGGAATGAAATATTTCTTTTACGCATTTTATCCGGTGCATCTGCTGATCCTGTATCTGATCGTATATAAAATGGGATATGGATCCGTGCCTGCAATATAGTGAATGCTCATTGGACCGGTATATGGAAAAGGACTTTAGAAAACGGAGGAGATGTTTTCTAAAGTCCTTTTTATATGTAAACCTGCCGGAAAATCTGGCAGGATTGTTTTTTGACGGAACTGACAGAACCCCAACCACCGAGTCGAAACTCAACAGCTCCTTTTGATGTTATTAATGATACGGAATAATTGTGACCATTTCTTGACTGGAAAATGAAGGAAATCTTAAAAACAGATGAGAAATTCATAAAGTCGCATAGGCGGGAAGGGGGAAATGAGGTATAATGTGCGTAAAAGTGGTTAACACAGGGCAGGAAATTTTGTCAGTGAAATCTACTGTGGAATTTTATAATGGAGAAAATTTATGAAAGAGTATCTGGAAAATGTGCGGTGCGTGGCACCGTTGATCCATAATATAACAAACTATGTGACAGCAAATGATGTTGCAAATGTCCTTTTGGCATGCGGGGCAAGTCCGATCATGGCAGATGAGGAGGCAGAGGTAGAAGAAATCACGGCACACTGCATGGGGTTAAATCTAAATCTTGGAACGCTAAATCAAAAGAAAATCCCTGCAATGCAAAAAGCGGGGAAAATGGCAAATAAACTTGGACATGTTGTGGTGTTAGACCCGGTTGGAGTCGGTGCAAGCAGTTTCCGGAAACAGACGGCGGAGCAGCTTTTAAAGGAAGTACGGTTTGATGCGATCCGGGGAAATATTTCAGAGATCAAAACCTTGGCATCTTTGTGTGGAACACAGGAAAAAAATAGTGGAAATATGGCAGTGTCAGATACAATGGATGTGGAAAAAATTACTGATAAATCAGATCATTGTGGAAAAATTACAGGTATAGATGGTTCTGGAAGAGGCGTGGACGCAGATAATGCAGATACAGTAACAGAGGAAAATTTAGCACAGCATATTAGTAATGCAAAAATGCTGTCAAAGAAACTGCAGACGATCGTTGCCATCACCGGAGCCATAGATCTGGTCACGGATGGCAGCAGTTGTTATGTGATTCGAAATGGCAATCCGCAGATGGAGCATGTGACCGGGGCAGGATGTCAGCTGTCCGGTATTTTAACCGCATTTCTTGCTGCGAATCCGGAAAATAAGTTACAGGCAGCGGCGGCAGCAGTCTGCATGATGGGATATGCCGGGGAGCTTGCGGCGGAGAAAAGCGGACAGTCGGGCAGCGGAACCTACCGTGTGAGCTTGATGGACGCAGTGTCATGTATGGATGGAGATATGTTAGAGAGAGGAGCACGTTATGAGATTCGATAGAAAACAGTTATTATTATATGGGGTAACAGACAGAAGCTGGTTAAATGGTCAGACATTATATGAGCAGGTCAGACAGGCGTTGGAGGGCGGTGTGTCCTTTTTACAGCTTCGCGAGAAAAATCTTTCGGAGCAGGCATTTTTAGAGGAGGCAAAAGAGATACAAAAACTGTGCAGGGAGTACAAGGTGCCGTTTATCATTAATGACAACGTGGATCTTGCATTGGAGATTGATGCGGACGGTGTGCATGTCGGACAGGATGATATGGAGGCAGGGGAAGTGCGAAAAAGACTTGGAGAGGATAAGATCATCGGAGTTTCGGCACACTCGGTGGAGGAAGCGCTGCGCGCTGAAAAATGCGGGGCGACTTACCTTGGCTCCGGTGCTGTGTTTGGAAGCGGCACGAAAAAAGATGTGGGAACGTTAGATCATGAGGTGTTAAAAGAAATCTGTGCAGCAGTACAGATCCCCGTGGTTGCGATCGGCGGGATCAGCCGGGACAACATTTTACAGTTAAAGGGAACGGGGATTGACGGCGTGGCTGTGATCAGCGCTATCTTTGCGCAGAAGGATATCAGGGCAGCTGCACAGGAACTGAGGAAGTTGTCCGAGGAAGTGTGCAGGTAAGTCAAAATGCATGAACCTGGCATTAATGGTAAATAAATTTTTGAGATGCATGAGTCTGACATTGAAGAAAAACAAAACTACAAATGCGAGAACGGTGATGAATATGATAACAGAGCTGATACAGGGCGCAATTTTTGATATGGACGGAACACTGCTTGATTCCATGCCGGTCTGGGAACACGCCAGCGAGCGGTATCTGCAGAACAAAGGAATTGAGGTGCGGGAAAAACTTTCGGAGATTTTGTTTTCCATGAGCATGCAAAAGGGTGCGGAATACGTGAAAGAAAATTACCACCTCACGGAATCGACGGATGAGATCGTGACCGGTGTAAATAATATCGTTTATACTGCGTATGAAAAAGAGGTACAGCCCAAAGAGGGCGTGAGGGAGTTTTTGGATAAACTGCAGGCAGAAGGAATAAAAATGGTCGTGGCAACCTCGACAGACCGCCCTATGGTGGAGGCAGCATTAAAGCGCACAGGCCTGCTTTCTTATTTTGAACGGATATTTACCTGCACGGAAATCGGCAAAGGAAAAGTGGAGCCGGACATTTATCATGCGGCTTCTGATTTCCTTGGAACAAAACCGGAACACACGCTGGTGTTTGAAGATGCACTTTATGCGATCGGGACGGCGAAAAAAGCCGGGTTTGTGACGGTTGGGGTTTATGATGCGGCAAGTGAAAAGGAACAGGACAAGATCAGGGAGCAGGCAGATATTTATCTGGAAGCGTTTGCGGAAGCTGTGGGAAGAATATGAAAAATAAATGATAACCCAAAATCTCATTTACATGGAATTTACAAACTTTTCATGGCGTCGTATAAAAATCTGTGCTATGATAAATAATGTTGAGGTATCAGTGTGAAAAATAAGATTTTTCACACGCAAGATTTGTGCTTACGCACAAACTTGAGATGCGCAAAAATGGGGATTATTATGATTCGTAAAGCAGAGTTAAAAGACATTCCGGCAGTGATGGACATTTACAACGATGCCATTTTACATACAACAGCAACATTTGATACGGAAATCAAGGATTACGAGGATCGTCTGGCGTGGTTTCAGGCACACACAGGCCAGTATGTGATCTTTGTATATGAAGAGGCAGGCACAGTCGCGGGTTATGCCTCTCTTTCACGTTACAGGGAAAGAAAGGCTTTTGACCCTGCAGTTGAGATCTCTATTTATATTCATGCGGGTTATCGAGGGCGTGGCATTGGCCGCAGTCTCATGGAGAAAACATTGCAATATGCCAAAGAGTGCCCGCAGATCGGAACAGTTGTTTCACTGATTACCAGTGAAAATGAAGTCAGTATCCGTCTGCATGAACGCTTTGGTTTTTCTTACTGTGGTCAGATCAGACAGGCAGGCGTTAAGTTTGGCAGGAAACTGGGCTTAAACGCATATCAGATCATTTATGACAGAGAAATTGAATAGAAAGATTCCCGGAAAATGTAATGTGCAAAAACCTGGCATGATACATGGCAGTATCCCGGGAAATTGAGGAAAATGCCATGATAAGATATTTTAAGACGGATAATCAGCGGATCCAGGAAGAGGAAAAGATCGGGGACGGCGTATGGGTGCAGATGCTCCAGCCGACGCATCAGGAATGTGCCGAGATTGCAGAAGTATTGAATGTAGATATCGAAGATATCCAGGCCGCACTCGATGAGGAGGAGAGCTCCCGTATCGAACTTCAGGATGGTTATACTTTGATTTTAGTCGATATTCCAACGGTTGAGATACGTCATGAAAAACAGAGTTACACGACAATCCCACTCGGTATCATTTTAACGCAGGATGTGATTGTGACAGTCTGTACCGATGATACACCGGTATTGCAGAACTTTGTCAACAACCGTGTGAAAGAGTTCAGCACGAAGAAAAAAATGCGTTTTGTATATCAGATTTTGTTCCGCACGGCGACAAACTATCAGATGAACCTGCGTGTCATCGATAAGAAAAGAACGGAGATCGAGGAGCGGATCGGCAAAAATACAGAGGATATCGATCTGATCGACCTTCACGAATTAGAGTCTACGTTGGTCTACTTTGCGACATCCCTGCGTGCAAATGGCGTGGTCTTAGACCGACTGACCAGGTATAAGCGCTTAGAGCAGTACCCGGAGGACAAGGAACTGCTAGGTGATGTTATTGTCGAGAACCGGCAGGCAATCGAGATGACATCCATTTACCGTGATATTATCAATGGTACCAGAGAATTGATGTCATCTGTCATTGATAATCGTCTGAACAATGTCATGAAATACCTGACATCCATCACGATCGTCATGGCAATCCCGACTGTTATTTCCGGTATCTATGGAATGAATGTCAATGAAAAATGGATGCCGTTTGCAAATACACCGCACGGATTTCTGATCATCTGTGTTCTGACACTGCTGATTTGCATTGTGACGATGCTGGTGCTTCGGAAGAAGAAGATGTTGTAAAAAGTTAAGGAGTTCTGCGTCAACAACTTTTGTTGATGCAGAACTCCTTTTTTGAGAAAGTTATATAAAAAAATCAGGGTAGTCTTTATTTCCCCTCAAACCGTCCGCTTGCCCCGCAAGGCAGCACCAGTCCATTGGAGGACACCGGCAGTCCAATCTCATCTGCGGTGACGGTTCCGTCATATTTTTCTAACGCAGTGGCGATCATATAGCGCAGCACTGCAGGCTGAAGTCCCGTTGTGTAAGAATTTACAAGGAAAAACAGAGGCTTGTCTGTCAGCAGCTGGGCGCAGAGTTTGATCAGCGGAAAAACGGAGTCCTCGATTTTCCAGATCTCACCTTTAGGGCCTCTTCCGTAGGAAGGCGGGTCCATGATGATCGCGTCGTAGTGATTGCCGCGGCGGATCTCACGCTCCACGAATTTGACACAGTCATCTACGATCCAGCGGATCGGCGCATCCGAGAGACCGGAGGATGCAGCGTTTTCTTTTGCCCAGGTGACCATACCTTTTGAGGCATCCACATGTGTGACCGAAGCTCCGGCAGCGGCAACGGCAAGTGTGGCACCGCCCGTGTAGGCGAACAGATTTAAGACTTTGACCGGGCGTTTTGCCGAACGGATCTTATCGGAAAACCAGTCCCAGTTTACCGCCTGCTCCGGGAAAAGTCCGGTGTGTTTAAAACTGAACGGTTTCAGCTGGAATGTCAGAGAACCGTAATGGATACTCCACTGTTCCGGCAGATCAAAAAACTCCCACTCACCACCGCCTTTTTTGCTGCGATGATAGTGAGCGTTCATGTGTTTCCAGCCTTTTTCTTTTTTTGGCGTATCCCAGATGACCTGCGGGTCCGGGCGCACAAGCGTATAATTACCCCAGCGCTCTAACTTTTCGCCACAGGAGCAGTCTATTACTTCATAATCTTTCCAGTTATTTGCAATCCACATAAATAAATCCTTTCATAGTCATTTTGTGATTCTGTTATCCATGACGATCGAATGTCTGCATCACATATCCGATTATTTGCGTTTCCAGGTTGATGACATTAAAAGAATCATCATCGGAAACAGTTCCAGTCTTCCGGCAAGCATGTCAAACATCAGAACAAATTTGGAAAACGGAGAAAAAATTGAAAAATTCTGTGTCGGACCGACGAGATTTAACCCGGGGCCGATATTATTTAAAACCGTGACAACGGAAGTAAAATTCGTTGAAAAATCAAACTCATCCACACTGATCAGGAGCATAGAAGTCAGCAGCAGTACAAAATAAACGACCAGAAATACGTTCGCGGAACGTAAGGTTTCGTGATCGACCGGATGTCCGTCCATACGGATCTTTTTTACCTGACGCGGATGGATGATCAGTGAAAGTTCCTTACGGATCGTTTTCAGTAAGATCAGGATACGGGAAACTTTTATACCGCCGCTTGTGCTTCCAGCACAGGCACCGATAAACATTAGTGTTACCAACAGAGTTTTAGATAAAGCAGGCCAGAGATCAAAGTCTGTGGTCGCATATCCGGTCGTTGTGATAATGGAGCCAACCTGAAAAAATGCATGGCGCAGAGTCTCGCTGAACGTCGGATACAAGGACCGGACATTCCATGTGATGACAGCCACCGATCCGAAGATGATCGCGAGATACCAGCGGACTTCTTCAATTTTAAAGAGTTCTTTTATTTTGCCTGTCAGTATATAAAAATAGGCAGTATAATTGATACCGCTTAAGATCATGAAAACTGTGATCGTAATCTGGATCGCAGGGGAATAACCGGCAATACTGTCATTTCTGATGCCGAATCCACCGGTGCCGACAGTACCAAAGGTAGTCGTCAGCGAATCAAATAACGGCATGCCGAGTGCACGCAAAATCGTCGCTTCACAGATCGTGATGGCAATATAGATGCCGTAAAGGATTTTTGCGGTATCTTTCACATGCGGAACCAGCTTGCTCACGGAAGGCCCGGGGCTCTCTGCTTTCATCAGGTTCATCGTGGAGCCGCCCATCATAGGGAGGATCGCCATAATGAAAACGAACACTCCCATACCGCCGATCCAGTGGGAGAAACTGCGCCAGAACAGGCTGGCTTTTGAGATGCTCTCCACATCGGTCAGAATACTTGACCCCGTTGTAGTAAAACCGGAGATCGTCTCAAACAGTGCATCCACATAAAACGGAATATCTCCGGTCAGCACAAAAGGAATGGCACCGAAAATACTCATGATGATCCAGCTGAGTGCGACAGCTACAAAACCTTCCCTGGTGTAGAGATTTGTAGAACGTGGCTTTTTATGAGTCAGAAGAACACCGAGTATCAGACATAAAACTGCAACTGCCAGATAGGAGACAGAAGCATGTTCACGGTAGATCAGTCCGACCAGTGCGGGAAGTACCAGAAAGGCACTTTCAAATTTTAAAACACAGCCTAAAATATATAAAACGATCGAATAATTCATTGCCGCCTAGTCCTCCAGAATCTCTTTGATATCGGAAATGCGGTAACCGGAAAGTACGACTAAAACAGAGTCACCGGCCATCATGATATCCTGACCACTCGGGATAATAACTTTGCCATTGCGGTAAATACAGCAGATCAGAGTATTTTTTCGGAAATGCAGATCTGCGAGTGGAATTCCTGCAACGGCGGAGTCTGCTTTGATAATAAATTCCAAAGCCTCGGCTTTACCGTTTGCAAGTTTATAGAGCGTTTCTACATTGCTGTCTTTGGAATTATAAGTGGAACGTACATATTTTAAAATGTAATCCGACGTAATGATACGCGGATAAATAATACTTCCAAGATTCAGCTCGTTGATGACCGAATGGAAATTGATCCGGTTGATTTTTGTCACGGTCTTTGCATTAGAGACATCATTTGCATAGAGGGAGAGAAGGATATTCTCCTCATCTAATCCGGTCAGCGCTGCAAAACCCTGCGCATGTTCAAGACCTTCCTGTAAAAGAAGATTCTGATCAGTTGCATCCCCGCAGATCACGGTGGCATGCGGCAGCAGTTCACTTAATATGTCACAGCGTTCGCGGTCCACTTCAATGATCGTCACACGGATGCCGGAAGCGAGCAGACTTTTTGCCAGATAATATGACACTTTGCCGCCACCGGCGAGAATGGCGTTTCCGACACGGTTTTTCACGATGCCGATCTTGCGGAAAAAGTCGATCGCATTGCGGCGCTCGGATGCGATCGCAACTACGTCGTTTTCCTGAAATTCAAAATCACCGTTTGGAATGATGACTTTATCCCCACGGATGACGGTGCAGACCAGAACGTTGCTGTGCAATGTCTGATGCAGGTTAAACAGTTTTAAGGCGATCAGCGGAGAGCCTTTGGTTACTTTAAAATGAAGTAATTCTACATGACCCTTGGCAAAGGTATCCACACGGATCGCAGATGGAAACTGGAAAATGCGTGCGATCTCGTTTGCAGCGGCAAGTTCCGGGTTGATGATCATTGCCAGCCCAAATTCTTTCTTTAAAAATTCTATTTCCTTATTATATATAGGATTTCGTACACGCGCGATGGTCTGGCAGTGGCCTGTCTTTCTCGCGATGACACAGCAGAGCAGATTCTTCTCATCGTCACCGGTCACGGCAATCAGAAGGTCGGCGGTTGTGATGCCGGCGTCGATTAAAGTCTGGTGGTTGATTCCGTTTCCTACGATGCCCATCGCATCGAGATTATTTGTGATGGTGGAAACCTTTTCCGGTTTCTCGTCAATGACTACGATATCGTGGTCTTCGCTGCCAAGCTGCTCTACGAGAGTATAGCCTACCTTGCCACAGCCTACGATAATGATCTTCATGATATGGTAACTCCTCTAATAATAGTCTGATTTGAATGTACTTGAGTACGCAGTGCCAGACCAGAAAATCAGAGATTTCCTGGTCTGACGGGCATCTACGTTCCACTTCGGTCCGTGCTAAACAGGTGCCACCGGCACCTAGCACCGCCCTATCAAATGAGCAAAAAACAAAAAAGTGCCTGCAAGCAGTCATTTTTTGTTTTTCACTCATTTGGCACTGCTCATTACTTACGCACATTATAGCATGTGCAAAACCAGCACATGCTCCAATTCACCGTTCGTCAATCATGCAGGCATGTTGACTCACTTGCGTTCATTATATCATATGCGCACAGAAAAGCCACAAAAAGTATAAAACATTAGCAGAATAAAAAAGGAAAGAGTGACAGGGGAAGACGGGGTTTACATTGACAAAGAAACCCGCAAAAAAATATGAAAGAAAAATGGAAAAAATACTTGCATTTCACAAAATTATCGTATATACTAAGCAGTGATGTGACATTGATAGCGTAGAAGCGTGAGGTTGCTGCCGATATGGCAGGTTTTCCGTGGAGCGAATGTCAAGTTAGGAAACTGGCGACAAGTCACTGTATACGAGTAACATCTACAAAGTAGAAACAACGTGCGGGCAGACCGGAAGGCTGTCAGAAGAACTCCTAGCATTCGATGGTGCGGAGAAGTTTCTTTTTATGGGTAAAAGCTCATGATACGCACGGGAATGTGTGCAGTCACCGCTTGTCGTACCAAAGCGAGTTTATCGCTTGCAAAAGTGCGAAAAGGAGGCGACTTTTTTTATGGCAAGTCAAGTAATGAGAATCACATTAAAAGCTTATGATCACGAATTAGTAGATTCATCAGCAAAAAAAATCATCGAGACTGTAAAGAAGAACGGATCACAGGTGAGCGGACCGGTACCTCTTCCTACTAAGAAGGAAGTAGTTACTATCTTAAGAGCTACTCACAAATATAAGGATTCCCGCGAGCAGTTCGAGCAGAGAACTCATAAAAGACTGATCGATATCGTAACACCAACTCAGAAAACAGTTGATGCTTTATCTCGTTTAGAGATGCCGGCTGGTGTATACATCGATATCAAAATGAAGAATAAATAATTCTTCAAACAAATTTGTTAATATCCTGAAGGGTTTTATATAGAAGCAAAGAATGTTCGGCATCAGCCTCCATTCTATGTGGTTTTCCACATCCACTTATATGGACTTTCTAGGATGAACGGTTCCGCTACCCCACATCGATGGGCATGAAGCGTTCCGCTGTAGAGTAAACAGGAGGTAAAAGAATGAAGAAAGCGATTTTAGCAACAAAAGTCGGAATGACTCAAATCTTCAACGCAGACGGCGTATTAGTGCCGGTTACTGTATTGGAAGCTGGTCCTTGCTCCGTAACACAGATCAAAACTGTGGAGAACGACGGATACAGCGCAGTTCAGGTTGCATATGCAGACAAGAAAGAAAAAGTTGTCAGCAAAGATGCAAATGGTAAGAAAGAAATCAGAAACAGACATGGCGTAAACAAAGCTCAGATGGGACACTTTGCAAAAGCTGGTGTATCCGGAAAGAGATACGTCAGAGAGTTCAAATTTGAGAACGCAGACGAGTACAAACTTGGAGATGTTATCAAAGCTGATATCTTTGCAGAGGGCGACAAAATCGACGCTACTGCAATTTCCAAAGGTAAAGGTTTCCAGGGCGCTATCAAGAGATTAGGACAGCATAGAGGTCCTATGGCTCATGGTTCTAAATTCCATCGTCATCAGGGTTCCAACGGTGCATGTTCTTCACCGAGCCGTGTATTCAAGGGAAAAGGAATGCCTGGACATATGGGAAGCGTAAAAGTTACAACACAGAATCTTGAAGTTGTAAGAGTTGACGCTGAGAACAACCTGCTCTTAGTAAAAGGTGCTGTACCAGGCGCTAAGAAATGCATGGTAACAATCAAAGAAACTGTAAAAGCAGGTAAATAGTGCTAGATAGGAAAGGAGGAAACAACAATGGCTAACGTAGCTGTTTATAATATGGAAGGCAAAGAAGTAGGAAGCCTGGAGTTAAACGATGCTGTTTTCGGAGTAGAAGTTAACGAGCATCTCGTACACATGGCAGTACTTCAGCAGCTTGCAAATAACCGTCAGGGAACTCAGAAAGCAAAAACACGTTCTGAAGTTCGCGGTGGTGGTAGAAAACCATGGAGACAGAAAGGAACCGGTCATGCAAGACAGGGTTCAACAAGAGCTCCACAGTGGACTCATGGTGGAGTTGTATTTGCTCCGGTACCAAGAGACTACTCTTTCAAATTAAACAAAAAAGAGAAGAGAGCAGCATTAAAATCTGCACTCACATCCAGAGTAAATGAGAGCAAGTTCATCGTTGTTGACGAGTTAAAACTTGACTCTATCAAAACAAAGAACTTCGTTCAGGTTCTGAACAACTTAAAAGTTGAGAAAGCATTAGTTGTATTAAACGATATGGATACAAACGTGATCAAATCTGCAAGCAATGTTCCGACTGTTAAAACTGCTCAGACAAACGAGTTAAACGTATTTGATGTATTAAAATATGATACAGTTGTTGTAACAAAAGACGCTGTTAAGACTATCGAGGAGGTGTATGCATAATGGCAAACGTACAGTATTATGATGTAATCCTCAAACCGGTTATCACCGAGAAATCCATGGCAGCTATGGCTGAGAAGAAATATACTTTCTTAGTTCATCCGGAAGCAAACAAGACCATGATTAAAGAAGCAGTTGAAAAAATGTTCGAAGGCACAAAAGTTGCCAGCGTTAATACCATGAACATGGACGGAAAAAATAAAAGACGTGGAATGGTTTACGGAAAAACTGCTAAGACAAAGAAAGCTATCGTACAGTTAACAGAAGACAGCAAAGACATCGAGATCTTCGCTGGTCTGTAAGAAAAACAACGTTCGATTGCAACCTAAGCGCAGCGATGCGCGATAACAAACATCGAAAGGAGAACAACAATGGGAATTAAGACATATAACCCATATACACCTTCCAGAAGAAATATGACTGGCTCTGATTTCTCCGAGATCACAAAAACAACTCCGGAAAAATCTCTGGTAACTTCTTTAAAGAAGAATGCTGGTCGTAACAATCAGGGTAAAATCACTGTAAGACACCATGGTGGTGGAAACAGAAGAAAATACAGAGTTATCGATTTCAAGAGAAACGGTAAAGACGGAATCCCGGCTAAAGTAGTCGGAATCGAGTACGATCCGAACAGAACAGCTAATATCGCTTTAATCTGCTACGCAGATGGTGAGAAAGCTTATATCCTTGCTCCACAGGGATTAACAGACGGAATGACTGTTATGAGTGGTGCAACAGCAGAAGTTCGTGTTGGTAACTGCTTACCGCTTGAGAATATCCCAGTCGGTACTCAGGTGCACAACGTTGAGTTATATCCGGGCAAGGGCGGACAGTTAGTTCGTTCCGCTGGTATGAGCGCTCAGTTAATGGCAAAAGAAGGAAAATATGCAACACTTCGTCTTCCTTCAGGCGAGATGCGTATGGTACCTTTAAAATGCCGCGCAACCATCGGTGTTATCGGAAACGGTGACCACAACTTAGTTAACATCGGTAAAGCAGGACGTAAACGTCATATGGGCGTTCGCCCAACAGTCCGCGGTTCTGTTATGAACCCGAATGACCATCCACACGGAGGTGGTGAAGGACGTGCTCCGATCGGACGTCCAGGCCCATGTACTCCTTGGGGTAAACCTGCTCTTGGTCTTAAGACTAGAAAGAAGAATAAATCTTCTAACAAGCTGATCGTAAGACGTAGAGACGGAAAAGCCTTAAAATAAGCTGGCGCTTATTTTAAGGCTTGGAAGAAGCAAGGACGGTTTCTTCCGGTTCACAACGGTGATCCGGGGAGAGATAAGAGACGGCTTCTTCCGGTCTTTGAAAAAAATAATAAAAAATTGGAAAACCGGGAGAAGTTTTACTTGCTTCTTCCGGTAATCTCTGATATAATAAACAAGATGTTCGGAGTCCGAGGAAACACACGGCAGTGTGTAAAGGGGACTGACAAAATAGGAGGTAAATTATGGCTCGTTCATTAAAAAAAGGACCATTCGCTGATGCAAGCCTGCTGAAAAAAGTAGACGCTATGAATGCATCCGGTGACAAATCTGTTATTAAGACATGGTCACGTCGTTCTACAATCTTCCCTCAGTTCGTTGGTCATACCATCGCTGTTCATGACGGAAGAAAACATGTACCTGTATATGTAACAGAGGATATGGTTGGACATAAACTTGGTGAGTTCGTTGCAACAAGAACTTACAGAGGACATGGAAAAGACGAAAAGAAATCAGGCGTTAGATAAGATATTTGAAAGGAGGTTTCATCCATGGCTAAGGGACATAGAAGTCAGATTAAAAGAGAGAGAAATGAAGTAAAAGATACCAGACCTTCCGCTAAGTTATCTTACGCAAGAGTGTCTGTTCAGAAAGCTTGTTTCGTATTAGACGCAATCCGTGGAAAGGATGTTCAGACAGCATTAGCTATCGTAACATACAATCCGAGATATGCTTCAAGCTTAGTGAAGAAATTATTAGAGTCAGCAATCGCAAACGCTGAGAACAACAATGGAATGAAAGCAGAAAACCTTTATGTTGCAGAGTGCTACGCAAATAAAGGACCGACAATGAAGAGAATCAGACCGAGAGCACAGGGTAGAGCTTACAGAATCGAGAAGAGAATGAGCCACATCACAATCGTGCTTGACGAGAAATAAGGAGGTCAAATATGGGACAGAAAGTTAATCCACATGGCTTAAGAGTCGGCGTTATCAAAGACTGGGACTCTAAATGGTATGCGGAAGCAGATTTTGCAGATTTCTTAGTAGAAGATTACAATATCAGAACATATCTGAAAAAGAAATTATATGCAGCAGGTGTTTCTAAGATCGAGATCGAGAGAGCATCTGACCGTGTGAAAGTTATCATCTACACAGCTAAACCGGGTGTAGTAATCGGAAAAGGCGGAGCTGAGATCGAGAAGATCAAAGGCGAAGTTCAGAAATTCACAGATAAGAAATTAGTTGTTGATATCAAAGAAGTTAAAAGACCGGATCGTGATGCTCAGTTAGTAGCTGAGAACATTGCATTACAGTTAGAGAACCGTGTTTCTTTCCGTAGAGCAATGAAATCCTGCATGGGAAGAACCATGAAATCAGGAGCAAAGGGAATCAAAACATCCTGTTCCGGACGTCTTGGCGGTGCTGATATGGCTCGTACAGAGTTCTATTCAGAGGGAACTATTCCGCTTCAGACATTAAGAGCTGATATTGATTATGGATTCGCTGAGGCAGATACAACCTACGGTAAAGTTGGTGTTAAGGTTTGGATCTACAAAGGCGAGGTACTTCCGACAAGAGCTAATAAGGAAGGAGGAGTACAGTAATGTTAATGCCAAAAAGAGTAAAACATCGTAAACAGTTCCGTGGTTCTATGAGCGGAAAGGCAACAAGAGGTAATACGATCACTTATGGTGAGTATGGTATTATTTCAACTGAGCCATGCTGGATCAAAGCAAACCAGATCGAGGCAGCCCGTGTTGCGATGACAAGATATATCAAACGTGGTGGTAAAGTTTGGATCAAAATTTTCCCAGAGAAACCAATTACTCATAAACCTATGGGTGTTCGTATGGGTAAAGGAAAGGGTGCTCCAGAGTACTGGGTAGCCGTTGTGAAACCAGGTCGTGTATTATTTGAAATCTCCGGTGTTCCGGAAGACGTTGCGAAAGAAGCGTTACGTCTTGCTACACACAAATTACCTTGCAAATGTAAAGTAGTTTCACGTGCAGATTTAGAAGGCGGTGTATCAAATGAAAACTAGTAAATATTTAGAAGAATTAAAAGGCCAGTCTGTAACAGACTTAAATGCGCAGTTAGTAGAAGCTAAAAAAGAACTTTTCAATTTGAGATTCCAGAACGCAACGAATCAGCTGGACAACACAAGCAGAATCAAAGAAGTAAGAAAGAATATTGCAAGAATTCAGACAATCATTACTGAGAAAGAAAAAGTTGCGCAGTAGGATTCCAGAAAGGAGATTAATCGGTCGTGGAAGAAAGAAATCTTAGAAAAACACGTGTTGGTATTGTTGTAAGCGACAAGATGGATAAAACAATCACTGTTGCAATCCAGGATAACGTAAGACATCCTCTTTACAACAAGATCGTTAAGAAAACATACAAATTAAAAGCTCATGACGAGAATAACGAATGTAAGATCGGTGATAAAGTAAAAGTTATGGAGACAAGACCATTATCGAAAGATAAGAGATGGAGACTTGTAGAAATCATGGAAAGAGCAAAATAATTAAAGGAGGCTACAAGCATGGTACAACAGGAAAGTAGACTTAAGGTAGCCGATAACACAGGAGCAAGAGAGTTACTCGTTATTCGTGTTATGGGTGGATCTACTAGAAGATATGCGAATATTGGTGATGTAGTAGTTGCTACGGTCAAAGAGGCAACACCAGGCGGTGTTGTTAAAAAAGGTGATGTCGTAAAAGCTGTAGTTGTTCGTTCAGTAAAAGGCGCACGTCGTAAAGACGGTTCTTATATCAAATTTGATGAAAACGCAGCAGTTATTATTAAAGATGACAAAACTCCAAGAGGAACACGTATTTTTGGACCAGTAGCAAGAGAGCTTCGTGAGAAACAGTTCATGAAAATTGTTTCCTTAGCTCCGGAAGTATTGTAGGAGGACCAGGATATGGCAACCATGAAAATTAAAAAAGGCGATATGGTCAAAGTGATCGCTGGTAAAGATAAAGACAAAGAAGGCAAAGTTATTGCTGTAAATACAAAGAACAATACCGTTCTGGTAGAGGGTATCAACATGGTGACAAAACATGCAAAACCAAGCATGGCTAATCAGCAGGGTGGTATCATCCATCAGGAGGGACCTGTTGACATTTCAAACGTTATGTATCTTCACAAAGGAACAGCTACCCGCGTAGGTTTCAAGATGGATGGAGATAAAAAAGTACGTTTCGCAAAGAAAACAGGCGAAGTGATCGATTAATTGAAGAGAGGAGGCAAAACAGTTGAGCAGACTTAAAGAACAGTACCAGAATGAGATCGTAGATGCTATGATCAAAAAATTTGGATATAAAAATATCATGGAAGTGCCGAAGCTCGATAAGATCGTTGTAAACATGGGCGTTGGCGAAGCAAAAGAGAACGCAAAATTATTAGAAGCTGCAATCAAAGATATGGAGACAATCACAGGTCAGAAAGCAGTTCCTACAAAAGCTAAAAACGCGATTGCAAACTTCAAGATCAGAGAAGGAATGGCAATCGGTTGTAAGACAACACTGCGTGGCGAGAAGATGTACGAGTTTATGGATCGTTTAATCAACCTTGCATTACCGCGTGTACGTGACTTCAGAGGTGTTAACCCGAATGCATTTGACGGCCGTGGAAACTATGCCCTTGGTATCAAAGAGCAGTTAATCTTCCCGGAGATCGAGTATGATAAAGTTGATAAAGTTCGTGGTATGGATATCATTTTCGTTACCACAGCAAAAACAGACGAAGAAGCTCGTGAGTTATTGACATTGTTCAATATGCCGTTCGCCAAATAATAGGAGGGAATTTTAATGGCTAAAACATCTATGAAAGTAAAACAGCAGCGTAAACCAAAGTTCTCTACCAGAGCTTACACACGTTGCAAAATTTGTGGACGTCCACATTCTGTTTTAAGAAAATACGGAATCTGCAGAGTATGTTTCCGTGAATTAGCATACAAAGGCCAGATACCAGGCGTTAAGAAAGCAAGCTGGTAATCAGACGGCTGTGTCCGCTATGTGCGGCGCAGTAACTTAATAAAGGAGGAAATATACATCATGACAACAAGTGATCCAATCGCAGATATGCTTACAAGAATCCGTAATGCAAATACTGCTAAACATGATACAGTTGATGTTCCGGCATCTAAAATGAAAATCGCAATCGCAGATATTCTTGTAGATGAAGGATATATCGCAAAATATGATATCGTTGAAGATGGTAACTTCAAAACAATCCGCATCACATTAAAATATGGTGCAGATAAGAATGAGAAGATCATCACAGGACTTAAGAGAATCTCAAAACCGGGTCTTCGTGTATACGCAGGCAAGGATGAGCTTCCAAGAGTACTTGGCGGTTTAGGAATCGCAATCCTTTCTACCAACCAGGGTATCGTAACTGATAAAGAGGCTAGAAAGCTTCAGGTTGGTGGCGAAGTATTAGCATTCGTATGGTAAATTTTGCCCGCCATTCGACGGACAAAATTAAAAGAATCTTCGGTTTTTTCGGAAGTATTTAAACTTCCGATTCTTCCGGGTTATCGCAACCGGGGAGAGAAGGTTCTTAAAGAATCAGGTAACTACGGCGCAAGCCGCAATTATACATTCACGATCGCAGGTCATAAGATCTATGGTCGAAAAAAATTTTAGGAGGTACGGGCATGTCACGTATAGGAAGAATGCCAATCGCAGTTCCGGCTGGTGTTACAGTGGATATTGCAGAAAATAATCATGTGACTGTAAAAGGTCCTAAGGGAACTCTGGAAAGAACCCTTCCATCTGAGATGGACATCAAATTAGAGGGTGACGAGATCATCGTTACAAGACCTAACGATTTGAAAAAAATGAAATCCTTACACGGATTAACAAGAACACTGATCAACAACATGGTTGTTGGTGTTACCAATGGATATACCAAGGAACTCGAGGTTAACGGTGTTGGTTACAGAGCTTCTAAAGCTGGTAAAGTGCTCACACTGAACTTAGGATATTCTCATCCGGTTGAGATGGAAGATCCGGAAGGACTTGAGTCCAAAGTTGATGGAAATAAAATCATTGTATCTGGTATCGATAAAGAAAAAGTTGGCCAATACGCAGCTGAAATCAGAGATAAGAGAAGACCTGAGCCTTACAAAGGAAAAGGTATCAAATATGCTGATGAAGTTATTAGACGTAAAGTTGGTAAGACTGGTAAGAAATAATTAAAGGAGTGACGAAAAATGGTTAGTAAGAAATCAAGAACAGCAGTTCGCGAAAACAAACATAGAAGAATGCGTCATCATCTTGCAGGTACAGCGATGAGACCACGTCTGGCTGTTTTCAGAAGTAATAATCATATGTACGCTCAGATTATTGACGATACAGTTGGAAATACACTTGTTTCTGCATCTACACTTGATAAGGATGTAAAAGCAGAGTTAGAGAAGACCAATAACGTCGAAGCAGCAGCTAAGCTTGGTACTGTTATTGCAAAGAAAGCTTTAGACAAGGGTATTTCAACGGTTGTCTTTGATAGAGGCGGCTTTATATATGCAGGTAAGGTAAAGGCATTAGCCGAAGCAGCAAGAGAAGCTGGTTTAGACTTTTAATAGGAGGAAACGCAAAACATGAAACGTGAAATCATTGATGCTAGTCAATTAGAATTAAACGAAAAAGTGGTATCAATTAAACGTGTAACAAAAGTTGTTAAAGGTGGACGTAACTTCCGTTTTACAGCTTTAGTTGTTGTCGGCGACGGCAATGGCCATGTTGGTGCTGGCTTAGGAAAAGCATCCGAGATTCCGGAAGCAATCCGCAAAGGAAAAGAAGATGCTATGAAAAAACTCATTACTGTAAAATTAGATGAGGTTGGCAGTGTTACACATGATGTTACCGGAAAACATACAGGTGCATCTGTATTATTAAAGAAATCTCCAGAAGGTACTGGTATCATCGCCGGTGGTCCTGCTCGTAACGTATGTGAGCTGGCTGGTATTAAAAATATCCGTACAAAATCTCTGGGATCTAACAACAAGCAGAACGTTGTTCTTGCAACAATCAATGCTTTAAGTCAGTTAAAATCCCCGGAAGAAGTTGCAAAACTTCGTGGAAAATCAGTTGAAGAGATTGTAGGTTAAGGAGGAGTTTTAAGATGGCAGATAAGAAATTAAAAGTAACACTTGTAAAATCTACAATCGGTGCTGTTCCAAAGAACAAAAAAACAATCGAAGCACTTGGACTGAATAAGTTATATAAAACTGTTGAGCTGCCGGATAATGCAGCAACAGCAGGTGCACTTCGTAAAGTAGCACCTTATGTAAAGGTAGAAGAGATCTAATAATAAGATAAGGAGGTGTCAGTAATGGACTTATCCAATTTACAGGCAGCAGCAGGTTCTGCACATAGCGATAATTTCAGAAGAGGACGTGGACACGGTTCAGGAAACGGTAAGACTGCTGGTAAGGGACACAAGGGACAGAAAGCTCGTTCCGGAGCTCCTAGACCAGGTTTTGAAGGTGGTCAGATGCCGTTATACAGAAGATTGCCAAAGAGAGGTTTCAAATGCAGAAACTCTAAGACAATCATCGGAATCAACCTTTCCGCTCTTGAGGCATTTGAGAACGATTCCGTTGTTTCAGTAGAAACATTAATCGAGGCTGGTATCGTTAAGAATCCTAGAGATGGAGTTAAGATTCTGGGTAATGGCGAACTTACTAAGAAACTCACCGTTCAGGCAAATGCATTCAGCGCAGCTGCAAAAGAAAAAATTGAGGCTCTTGGTGGAAAAGCAGAGGTGATCTAATGCTGGAAACACTCCGTAATGCATTCAAGATTAAAGATATTCGAAACAGAATTATTTTTACATTTCTCATGTTAGTTGTAATCAGGATCGGAAGTCAGCTTCCGATTCCTGGTGTTAACAATGAACTGTTTTCAAACTGGTTTGCAAGTCAGACCGCAGATGGAATGGGATTTTTTGATGCAATTACCGGTGGATCATTCTATAACATGTCAATCTTTGCATTGAACATTACACCGTATATTACTTCATCCATTATTATGCAGCTTCTCACTATCGCAATTCCCAAATTGGAAGAGATGCAGCGTGACGGAGAAGAAGGACGTAAAAAGATTGCAGAGATTACCAGATATCTTACCGTAGCTCTTGCCTTGATCGAGGCGATTGCAATGGCAATCAGCTTTAAGAGAGGTCAGATGCTGCAGAGTGATGGTATTCTTACAATTATTATGGTTATCTTCACATTAACTGCAGGATCAGCAGTATTAATGTGGATCGGTGAACGTATTACAGAAAAAGGTGTTGGAAATGGTATCTCTATCGTACTTACCATTAACATCATCTCCCGTGTTCCAAATGATATGGGAACACTGTATCAGCAGTTCATCACAGGAAAATCCATACCGAAGGGAATTCTTGCGGCAGTGATCATTATTGCAATTATTGTTGCAATGGTCGTATTTGTCGTATTCTTACAGGGCGGTGAGAGAAGAATTCCGGTTCAGTATTCCAAAAAGATTCAGGGAAGAAAACAGGTTGGCGGACAGTCAACATATATCCCATTAAAGGTTAATACCGGCGGCGTTATCCCGGTTATCTTTGCACAGTCTCTGTTGCAGACACCGGTTATCATTGCAAGTCTTCTTGGAAAAGGAAACGGAACCGGTATCGGAAGCAAGATTTTAAAAGGAATGTCTCAGTCAAACTGGTGCAATCCAAAAGAGCCGGTTTATTCCATCGGACTGGTGGTATATATCGTACTCATCATTGCTTTCGCTTACTTCTATACTTCAATTACATTCAATCCATTAGAGATTGCTAATAATATGAAGAAAGCCGGCGGATTTATTCCGGGTATCAGACCTGGTAAACCAACCAGTGATTATCTGAACCGGATGTTAAATTACATCGTATTTATAGGAGCAGTAGCACTTGCATTTATTGCATTTGTCCCGATTTTCTTCAACGGAGTGTTCGGTGCAGATGTATCGTTCGGTGGAACATCTATCATCATTATCGTAGGTGTTGTCATTGAGACATTAAAACAGATCGAATCACAGATGCGTGTTCGTTACTATAAGGGATTTTTAAATGATTAATCTGGCAGCGGACTGTCAGATTGGCAAAGGAGCAACGCTGGGCTTTTTAAGTTCAGCGTTACTTTCCTATTAAGCGATATTTGTATGATGAAGGTATTTTGGACAATGGAGGTATTGCTGTGAAAAATAAGATTTTTCACACGCAAGATTAGTGCTTACGCACAAAGCTTGAGATGCGTAAAAAGCAACGCAGGAAGGAAGAATTTTATGAAGATTATCATGTTAGGAGCTCCGGGAGCAGGAAAAGGAACACAGGCGAAGCAGATTGCGGATAAATATCGTATCCCGCATATTTCAACCGGTGATATTTTCCGTGCAAACATCAAGAATGGAACCGAGCTTGGAAAGAAAGCAAAACAGTATATGGATCAGGGTTTATTAGTGCCGGATGAGTTAACCTGCGATCTTGTTATGGACAGAATCGGACAGGATGACTGTGAGAATGGATTTATACTTGATGGTTTTCCAAGAACTATTCCGCAGGCAGAAGCACTTACAGCTGCACTTGAGAAGATCAATGAAAAAATGGATTATGCAATCGATGTGGATGTACCGGATGAAAACATCGTAAATCGTATGAGCGGAAGACGCGCATGCTTAAACTGTGGTGCTACATACCACATTGTTTCCATTCCAACAAAGGTAGAGGGAATCTGTGACAGATGCGGACAGCCGGTTGTCTTAAGAGATGATGATAAACCGGAGACCGTTCAGAAAAGACTTACAGTATATCATGAGCAGACCCAGCCATTGATCGATTATTACAAGAAACAGAGTATCTTAAAAACAGTTGACGGTACGCAGCCGATGGAAAAGGTATTTGCAGATATCGTTGCGATTTTAGGCGAGTAGAGGAACCGGAGTAATGGCTGTAACAATAAAATCTTCCCAGGAAATAGAACTGATGCGCCAGGCAGGAAAGATTCTTGCAAAGGTGCATGAGGGATTAAAAAAAGAATTAAAACCCGGAATGTCGACACTTGATATTGACAGGATCGGGGAGGAAATGATTCGGAGTTTTGGATGCGAACCATCTTTTAAGAATTATCAGGGATATCCGGCATCCGTCTGTGTCTCCATCAATGAAGAAGTTGTACACGGGATTCCGCGCAAAGACAGAATCATTGAAGAGGGAGATATTGTAAGTCTTGATACCGGTGTGATCTATAAAGGGTATCAGTCAGATGCCGCAAGGACACATGGTGTTGGCGAGATCACTGAGGATGCAAGACTTCTGATCGAACGTACCAGACAGAGCTTTTTTGAAGGAATGAAATATGCAGTGGCAGGAAATCATCTGCATGATATTTCAGGTGCGATCGGTGATTATGCCGAGAGTTTTGGCTATGGTGTGGTACGGGATTTATGTGGACACGGAATCGGTACACATATGCATGAGGACCCGGAGATCCCGAATTACCGCAAATTCCGCAGGGGCATTAAGCTGAAAGCCGGAATGACATTAGCGGTGGAACCCATGATAAATCTGGGAACAGAGAGAGTCGTATGGATGGATGATGACTGGACCGTAGTGACAGAGGATATGGATCTTTCGGCTCATTATGAAAATACCATACTGATCCGGGAGGGAAAACCGGAAATATTATCACTTACGGATTCTGAAATCGCCGAAGGAATCTGGAGTAATGATCCAATTCTGTAAAGCATAGAGAAAAGAACCGGAGGATATTTCAGAAATGGAATTTGCAAAATCCAAGTCGGGACACGACAGAAATCAGATTTATCTTATCAAAGAAAAAGATGAAAAATCTGTATATCTGGTAAATGGAACAAGCCGTACACTGGATATGCCAAAGAAAAAAAATGCAAAGCATATTCAGATTATCAAAAATTTACCGATAGAAGTTACGGAGATTCTGGATGAAAATTTATCAGATCTTACAGTAAAAAGAGCAATCAAACAGTACTGCCGTATAAATGAAGGCAGACAGGAATCATAAAATAGGAGGATTTATTCAATGTCAAAAGCAGACGTAATTGAAGTAGAAGGAACCGTTGTTGAGAAACTCCCGAACGCATTTTTTAAAGTGGAGTTAGAGAATGGACATCAGATTTTAGCAACCATCAGCGGAAAACTTCGCATGAACTTTATTCGTATTTTACCGGGTGATAAAGTTACCATCGAGATGTCTCCATATGACCTGACTAAGGGAAGAATCATCTGGAGAGACAAATAAGATTTTATTACAGATCTTATACAAAATAATAGTTGACTTCTAAACAGTGTCCGTGCTATAATGTTAGACGGACACTTTTGGATAGTGCCTTTTTGTGCGTGCATATTTCAGTGCAACAACACAAAAAAGAGCCTTGTTAAGAAAGGAGGATTTGCTGTGAAGGTAAGATCATCAGTTAAACCTATTTGCGAAAAATGCAAAGTCATTAAAAGAAAAGGAAGCATCAGAATTATCTGTGAAAATCCAAAACACAAACAGAGACAGGGTTAATTATTCCTTATTCTGATCGTAATAGTACCATAACTATTACAAATTCATTATGTGCGGCTGCAGTGGAGCACCCGATCAGGTTGTAGACACTGTTATCATAATAACAGCAATGGATAGCTGCTTTGTTATGTTAATACCGAGACATAACAGAGAGAACATCGAAAAATGGTTGACAGGCGATGGCACACATTTCAGGCCGGACGACAACGGAGCTGCTTAGCTTGCAATCGACAGCAAAGATATTATGCCGTTATGGGTTGGAAGATTCTTCCAAAAGGCATAGGGAAGAAGAGCTTTGTAGGAAGTCATGAGGTCAAAGTGACTTTACGTTGATAATAAAAACTTAGATGCACAAAGCATCGGAGAATTAATGGAGGTTAAAAAACACATGGCTCGTATCGCAGGTGTAGATTTACCAAGAGAAAAACGTGTTGAGATCGGTTTGACTTATATCTACGGAATTGGTAGAGTAAGTGCTGATCGTATTCTTGCAGAAGCAAATGTTGATCCTAATACTCGTTGTAGAGACTTAACAGACGACGAAGTTAAGAGAATCAGTGAAGTTATTGATAATACACAGACTGTAGAAGGTGATTTACGTAGAGAAATCGCTATGAACATCAAGAGACTTCAGGAGATCGGATGTTATCGTGGTATCCGTCATAGAAAAGGTCTTCCAGTTCGTGGACAGAAGACAAAGACAAACGCAAGAACTCGCAAGGGTCCAAAGCGTACAGTTGCTAATAAGAAGAAATAAGCTTCTTTGTGACTGCTTTTAAAGATGCAATTAATCATTTATTATTAGAGAAAGTAGGTTAGTTTAGATATGGCTAAAGTTACAAAAAAAGTGACAAAAAAGCGTGTAAAGAAAAACGTTGAACGCGGACAGGCACATATTCAGTCATCTTTTAACAATACAATCGTAACTATCACAGATGCTGAAGGTAATGCTTTATCATGGGCAAGTGCCGGTGGTCTTGGATTTAGAGGTTCAAAGAAATCTACTCCATATGCTGCACAGATGGCAGCTGAAACTGCTACAAAAGCAGCTTTAATTCACGGATTAAAATCAGTAGACGTATTCGTAAAAGGACCAGGATCAGGAAGAGAAGCAGCAATCCGTGCGCTCTCTGCATGCGGACTTGAAGTTACAAGTATCAAAGATGTTACTCCTGTACCTCACAATGGATGTCGTCCACCAAAACGTAGAAGAGTTTAATTAGGAGGGAGATACTAAGATGGCAGTAAATAAAGTTCCTGTTCTTAAAAGATGTAGATCACTTGGTTTAGAGCCAAGTTACTTAGGATATGATAAAAAATCCAATAGAGAATTAAAAAGAGCTAACAAGAAGATGTCTGAGTACGGTCTTCAGTTAAGAGAAAAACAGAAAGCTAAATTCATCTATGGTGTTTTGGAAAAACCTTTCCACAACTATTATGAGAGAGCTGATCAGATGAAAGGTATGACTGGTCAGAACTTAATGACTATTTTAGAGTCAAGATTAGACAACGTAGTATTCCGTTTAGGATTTGCTAGAACAAGAAAAGAAGCTAGACAGATCGTTGACCACAAATTCGTTACAGTTAACGGAAAACAGGTTAACATTCCTTCTTACCTTGTAAAAGCTGGCGATGTTATCGAAATCAAAGAGAAGAACAAAAACATTCAGAGAATGAAAGACATCGTTGAAGTAACTGGTGGAAGATTAGTTCCAGACTGGTTAGAAGTAGATACTGAGAAATTACAGGGAACTGTAAAAGAATTACCTTCCAGAGAGCAGATCGACGTTCCAGTTGATGAAATGCTTATCGTCGAGTTATATTCTAAATAAACCGGAGCAACGGATTAACAAGAGTAAAGCCATTGTCTGGCAGTTTTGCCAGATCATATGGCGTTTACTTTTTAATGTAAGCAAAAAACCCGAGAAGGAGGGACTTTGTAGTGTTCGATTTTCAAAAACCTAAGATTGAAATCGCTGAAATTTCAGAAGACAAGAAGTACGGCCGGTTCGTTGTAGAACCATTGGAAAGAGGCTATGGTACAACTCTTGGTAATTCTTTGAGAAGAATTATGCTTTCTTCATTACCAGGTGCAGCTGTTAGCCAGGTTAAGATTGATGGTGTATTGCATGAATTCAGTTCAATTCCTGGAGTAAAGGAAGATGTTACTGAAATTATCATGAACATCAAAGAACTTGCAATCCGCAATAATAGTTCATCCGATGAACCAAAAGTTGCTTATATTGAATTCGAAGGTGAAGGCGTTGTAACTGCAGCTGATATCCAGGTTGACTCTGATATTCAGATTTTAAATCCAGATTTAGTAATCGCTAACTTAAATGGTGGTGCTGATTGTAAATTATACATGGAGCTTACTATCACAAAAGGCAGAGGTTATGTCAGCTCAGACAAAAATAAGACAGAAGATACTCCAATTGGCGTAATCGCAATTGATTCTATCTATACACCAGTAGAGAGAGTAAATCTTTCTATTGAAAATACCCGTGTCGGTCAGATCACTGACTACGACAAACTTACATTAGATGTTTATACAAACGGAACTCTTGAACCAGACGAAGCTGTAAGCTTGGCTGCAAAAGTTTTAAGTGAGCATTTAAATCTCTTCATCGACCTGTCAGAAGCTGCTCAGCAGGCTGACGTTATGATCGAGAAAGCTGACGATGCAAAGGAAAAAGTTCTTGAAATGAACATCGATGAATTGGAATTATCTGTTCGTTCTTTCAACTGCTTAAAGAGAGCAGGTATCAACACTGTTGAAGAATTAACAAACAGAACTCCGGAAGATATGATGAAAGTTCGTAACCTTGGACGTAAATCTTTAGAAGAAGTTTTAGCGAAGTTAAAAGAGTTAGGACTTCAGTTAAACCAGGGTGAAGAGTAAAACCTGCGGTTTTACTCCGATAAAGCACAACGAAGTTGTGCACTTCTCTTTGAACTGCTAATGTTCAAAGGGTACCTTATGAAAAACGGGCAGAAATAGTAAGTCCAATGAGCATGCAGTATGTCCGTGTGAGGTGACAACACCCCACATTTTCATGAGTGGCAACTATATAAAAGGCATTCGGTAAGTAAGTCCAAAGAGCGTGGCCGGATGTACACCACAAATGGAGGAATTTAAAAATGGCAAAATATCGTAAATTAAGCAGAACATCAAGCCAGAGAAAAGCATTATTAAGAGGTCAGGTAACAGCATTATTAAACAACGGTAAAATCGTTACTACTGAAGCAAAAGCAAAAGAAGTACGTAAAATCGCTGAAGGTCTTATTGCAATGGCAGTAAGAGAAAAAGATAACTTCGAAGAAGTTACTGTAAAAGCTAAAGTTGCCCGCAAAGATGCTGAAGGCAAGAGAGTAAAAGAAGTAGTAGACGGTAAGAAAGTAACTGTTTATGATGAAGTAGAAAAGACAATCAAAAAAGATATGCCTTCCCGTCTTCACGCTAGAAGAGAAATGCTGAAAGTTCTTTACACTGTAACAGAAGTTCCAACAGCAGCTGCTGGAAAGAAGAAAAATACAAAAGAAGTTGATCTTACAGCAAAATTATTTGACGAGATCGCTCCTAAGTATGCAGATCGTAACGGTGGTTACACAAGAATCGTTAAGATCGGACAGCGTAAAGGTGACGGCGCTTTAGAAGTATTACTTGAGTTAGTTTAATTCATAGTATAGCTGTTTATAGCAGTTCAGATGATATAAAATCCCTGGAGTATGGAATATACTTTGGGGATTTTTTCGTGTATAATGAAAAAAACGACTGAAAGCAGAAGGAAGAATGCAGCAAATTTTAATTATAGAAGATGACAGAGCTTTGAATCAGGGCTTATGTAAGGCGTTAAAAACAGATAATAGCAGCATACAGGTGTGCAGCGGACTTTATGCATCAGCAACAGACAGGCAGATTGTCTCCTGTGAAAATTTAAAAGATGCGAAAGAACAACTGCTCTGTGGAATGCCAGCATTGATCCTGTTAGATATCAATCTGCCAGATGGAAGCGGATTGGATTTTTTACAGAGCGTAAAGAGGGATTGCCCGGATTGCCCGGTCATTTTACTGACAGCAAATGATACCGACGGCGATATTGTAAATGGACTGGAGCTTGGAGCAGATGATTATATCACAAAACCATTTTCCTTGTCGGTACTGCGCGCAAGAGTGAATACACAGCTTCGAAAAGCGGCGGCAATGGGTGAAAAAGAAAAGGATAACGAACACGTTTACCGCAAAGAACCGTATGTGTTTGATTTTGACCGGATGAAATTCATGGTGGATGGTAAGGAGATCGAACTCAGTAAGACCGAGCAGAAGTTGTTGCGGATTCTTGTGGAAAATGCAGGCATGAATATGCGCAGAGAACTTTTACTGGACCGTGTCTGGAGCGATGGCGCAGAGTATGTGGATGAGAATGCACTATCGGTATCCATTAAGAGACTTCGGGATAAACTTGGAGCGGAGCATGCGATCAGGACAGTGTATGGAATTGGTTACAGGTGGGAGTGATATGTGGATATTCATAGTATTTGTCTGCGTGACAGTTACTGCAATTATTATTTTTGTAAATTACAGACGCACAAAGAAAACAATGGATACAATAGAAGAAATGCTGAATGTGGCAGTCAAGGGAGAATTTACAGAGGGACAATTCGACGAGACACGCATGTCGGCTTTGGAGACAAAATTTGCCCATTACTTAAGTGCATCTGCTCTGTCCGCACAAAATGTAGAGGCAGAGAAAGACAAAATAAAAGCATTGATCGCAGACATTTCCCATCAGACAAAAACGCCGATCGCAAATCTTCTCTTATATAGTGAGCTTTTACTTGAAGAGGAGCTTCCACAGCAAATTGAAGGAAATGTGTCTGCAATCCATGAACAGACGCAGAAACTAAAATTTCTGATCGAGTCGCTTGTGAAATTATCACGTCTGGAAAATGGAATTTTACAGCTTGTTCCTCGGATGGAAAAGCTACAGCCAATGTTAGAGCGTGCAGTGTGGGACCTGAAACAGAAAGCAGAAGAAAAAGGATTACAGATAAGTTTACATAATACTGATGTTGAAGCTTATTTTGATCCGAAGTGGACAGGAGAAGCAATCTGTAATGTGATTGATAATGCGATAAAATACACAGAGCATGGGGAAATATGCGTTTTCGCTATTTCTTATGAAATGTTTGTGAGAATTGACATTGCAGATACCGGATGTGGTATCCGGGAAGAGGAGTTGCCGAAGATTTTTATGAGGTTCTATCGATCAGAACTGGTAAAGGATGAAGAGGGCGTTGGAATCGGACTTTACCTGACCAGAGAAATTTTGCAGGAGCAGGGTGGATATATCAAAGTGTCCTCCGTATACGGACAGGGAAGTAAGTTTTCCATTTATCTGCCTAAAAATAATTTTTGAAAAAATACATCAACTATACCGGAATCGCTGAAATATGTTTTTTAAATAGTAAATGGAATTCTTTCAATTCTGTAAGAATTTCATTTGCCGTGGAAAGAGTCTGGAAAGAATACCGTGTGATAATCTGTATGTAACAAAAAAGGTTATATACAGATTTTTTTGCTTCGCAAAACAAGGAAACAAGGAGGATATATGGATATTTTAAAAGCATGTGGTTTAAGGAAAATATACGGAAGCGGAGAGACAGCCGTACATGCACTGGATGGTGTTGATCTTATGGTGGAGAAGGGCGAGTTTGTGGCAATTGTCGGCACAAGCGGAAGTGGAAAATCAACCCTTTTACATATGTTAGGCGGACTTGACCGACCGACAGAGGGAAAAGTGTTTGTGGATGGAAAAGATATTTTTGCATTGAAGGATGAGGAACTTACGATCTTCAGGAGAAGAAAGATCGGGTTTGTATTTCAGGCGTATAATCTGGTTCCGGTCTTAAATGTCTATGAAAATATCGTGCTGCCGATTGAACTGGACGGTGGAAAGATAGACCGGAAATTTATCGATAGCATTACAGAGACACTTGGATTGCAGCAGAGACTGGATGCACTTCCGGGGCAGCTCTCCGGCGGACAGCAGCAGAGGGTGGCGATCGCAAGGGCATTGGCGGCTGCACCGGCGATCATATTGGCGGATGAGCCGACCGGAAATCTGGACGGAAAGACCAGTCAGGATGTGTTGAGTCTTTTGAAAGTGACCAGCCGGAAATTCGCACAGACTATTGTGATGATCACACACAATGAGGAGATCGCGCAGCTGGCAGACCGTATTATTCGAATTGAGGACGGACGTATTATAAAGTAAAAGACACTGACAGGTACAGGACAGATTCGAATAGGAAACGGAGAAAAATTATGAAAGTAAAAAATCAGAAATGCATACGCAGACTAAGCTATAAATCGCTGTGGGCGACCAGAAAAAGAAATGTTATCGCAATCTTTGCGATTGCTCTTACCACGTTATTATTTACATCACTTTTCACAATTCTTATGTCGTTGAATGAGAGTTATGAAACTTACAATTTCAGACAGGTAGGCGGCTATTCGGACGGAACGTTCAAAGAACTGAGTGAGGAACAGGTGGAAAAAATATCAGCACATCCGGGAATCAGGGAAGCCGGAGAACGCATCGTATGTGGATTTTGCACCACAGGTGTTTTTGGAAAAGTTCCGGCAGAAGTCAGTTACATGGATAAAAACTGTACAAAATGGAGCTATGCGACACCAACGACAGGAAGAGAACCTGAGAAGAGCAATGAGATCGCAATGGACACGGTTGCATTAAAGCTGCTCGGGGTGACACCGGAGCTGGGAGCAAAGGTGACGATAGAGTATCAGGCTGGAGATAGAACGAATGAGGGATTTCAGGAGACAGATACGTTTATTCTGTCAGGATACTGGGAATATGATGATCTGATGCCGGTTCATTATATCAATGTATCAAAAGACTACGTGAAGTCAGTGGAAGAAAAGTGGGTGGCATCAGGAGAGAAAGCTTTCCGGACAGACCTGAATGTCATGCTGCCTTCAAAATTAAATATTGAACAACAGATGCAGAAAATCGACACAGACTTAGGATATGACTGGAATACGAGAGATCAGGAGAACAGTGCCCGTATCGGAGTCAACTGGGGTCTTACTGCTTCACAGCTAAATGCAGGGATGGATCCGGAACTTCTTGCTGCGATTGCAGCATTTCTGCTTCTTGTGATTTTTACCGGATATCTGATTATTTATAATATTTTTCAGATTTCAGTTACTGGAGATATCCGGTTTTACGGGCTGCTTAAGACAATCGGAACAACGCCGCGGCAATTAAAAAGAATGATCAGACAGCAGGCATTCCTTTTATGTGTGGTTGGCATTCCGGCCGGACTTCTTCTGGGATATGGAATCGGGGCATGGCTGACACCTATTGTTTTAAAGGGCACAACAGTTGTGGGAACACATGTAACGATCAGCAGTTCCCCGGTTATTTTTGCCGGCTCTGCGATCTTTGCAGTGATCACTGTTTTCCTCTCCTGTACAAAGCCCGGAAAAATGGCAGCAAAAGTTTCTCCGGTGGAAGCAACAAAATATACAGAGTGTGTCAGTGTGAAGAAAAAGCGCCGCAGCTCGCATGGAGCAAAGGTTTATCAGATGGCATTTGCCAATCTGGGAAGAAACAAAAAGAAAACAGTTCTTGTTGTGATATCCCTGGCACTTTCGGTGACACTTTTGAATGTACTCTGTTCTTTTGTGGGTGGCTTTGATACGGAAAAATATATTTCACAACGAACATGCGCCGATTTTATCGTGAGCAGCACAGATTATTTCCGCTACAATGATGCAGATGAATATATTTCAGAAGAAACTATTGCAGAAATTCAGGAAAACACGAGTGAGACGGTCAGCGGCAGCGGCTATATGACAGATATGACCACAATGGTATGGATGGATACAGAGCAATATAAGAAAATGGCAGTACCGTATCTTGGCGAAGAAGAGCTGGAAGTGTAGATTACCAAGATTATTGACACAACAGGGGTTGACGACGATTGAACGTGTGGACGATGCGGGATAACGTGGGAAACCCCGATTTTATTAGGGATAAGCCGATTTTTAGAAAGAAAAAAGTTGAAGTTGTGACACTGATTCTGAGAAAATTCAAAATAGCAACGTCACACGTTGAAGTGCAAAAGTGAAATTGCAGAAATGTTGAATTTAAGCCATTTATGAAAAAGTAAAATAAAATAATGATAGAATAGTACAAGTGTTGTCTGATTGATGAAAATTGCGTTATAACGTTGCGTTATAGCGTTATTTTTTTGGACAAAAAACGTTACAAGCCTTATAAAATGGGCGTTATAAGAAATATACAATTTATAATATTGGAGGAAAATATACCAGATCTTATGAAAAAAGCAATGGGACATTTTGGACATTTGATTAGTGGATGTCCCATTGCCGTATTTTCAAGGATTTAGAGCCGATTTATGGAAAATAGTTCCCGAAAAAGCAATGGGACATTTTAAGGGTTAAAAATAACCCAAAATATTATGCGATTTCATTTATTTTTTTTTCGGTCTTGGAGAGAGATAATGTTGGAATAGGTTCTCTGGGTTTTTTAGTGCGGTTGTATTTTAGTTCCACCATCATTAATATTTCTTCTTGATCAGTATCTGGCAGATTGCTGAACTGATATAGAAGAGTTTGTTCAACTTCTCTAATATGCGAACTCTCTGAAAACTCTGATATTTGAGAACTTCCGAAAAGTATATAGTCAGTGGAACAATTTAAGACTTTGGATAATCCCATAAGTGCAGTGGCGGAAGGAAGTATTTTACCATTTTCAATCTCACTTAAATTTCCAGTTGATATACCAGTAGCTTCTTTTATTTGTTTTCCAGTTATATTAAGGTTTTTTCTTCGTTCTTTTATTCTTTGTCCGATCATTGTATTCATGATTCCTCCAATCTCTAAAATAAGAAAAACTTTAAAAAACGAGATTGACAAAACTCGTATATTGAAGTATTCTTGTTTTAGGGTTAAAAATAAACCAAGCAACAAAATAACACATCGCCTAAATCAAGGCAATACAAAACAGTCGTTCGACTGAAAAGTAAGTCCCCCGGTTCAGGGGAAATAAAAGTAAGTGTTTTTTATTCCATAGCAGAGTTGGCGCTCCACTATGGAAGTTAATCCATGATAGAGTTGGCGCTCTATCATGAGATGTTTTCACATAAAAGTTGGCACTTGAATGTGAAAAAGGTTACTTCATCTTTGGCGAGATGAAGTAATAGGAATTGATTTGAATTGATGTTTCCGTGAGAATATTTGCCTGGATAGCTTACATTCGATTTCGGGAACATCACCTAATAATACCAAATAGTATTATTAATAATCCCTTTTGGTATTGTAACACAATTTATAACAAACGTCCAAGAAGTAGTTATACCTTAGGAAAGAATATGAAGGGAGAATGCATGGAGAATAAGGAAGAAATTGTCGCTAGATTAAAACTTTTATTAATGGCGACGAGAGCAGGAAGCAATATTCAGGATCTGAAACTCAATGATGCTAAAAATAAAGTGACCATAGTTTTTAAAACTGGTGGAGAACGAGTTGTAGATATCATAGGAGATTCGGGATATGCGATTATCATTGATGTGATGAAACATATTTAAAGGAGAAAAAATGAAACATGATAAAAATGAGCTAAAAATTGCTCAGAGGATAGATGACACTATTGAAAAAATATGTACTGAGATAGATGAAAGAGTGGAACAAAAGGAACTATGCAATGAGGAAATTGAGGCTCTTGCCAAATTAGCAAAAGCAAGAGCCTGCCTTAGCTAGTTTTCATCAGCTGTGTTGAGTTCTGCTAATTTATTATAGATTTCCTGCATGAGAATTGTAATTCGTTTTGGTTCATTAACATCAAACGAATGAGTATAGTTAGATAATCTGGATGCAGTAAGCTCAACTGTTTTGACGATTAGTTCATCATTTGTCATGTTATCAGCTCCTTTATTTGTATTTCAGTACTGCAATACTGATATGACAAGTATAGGAAGAAAAAATAACAAATACAAGATGAAAAATACAATTAATTTATCTCAGAATTTTTTACAAAAAGCGGGAGGATATAAGAAAAGCATGAAAAACGGAAAGCACCCGACGCTTGCTCAGAAGAAATTTTTGAAGAGTTGCGGACTTGATCCAGATGATCATCTGGTAGTTAAAAATACACAGGAATTTCTTGAGGTGGTGAGTAAGACAGCATTGAAGAAACGGCAGATTATGGGAGTGAAGGCTCACACTAAGAAAATTTTTTATGAAAAGCATTGAAAGTGAACATTAAAAAATTTTTACTCTGACATATTCAAAATGTAACAAAAACATGAATGAGAAAGGATGGTTTTATGAAGATTGAATTTGGACTTACTGAGAAAGAATTACAAGAAATACGAAAACTACGTGTACAAGCAAGCTTAGCTGTAGGGGATTTTCAGGAAAAAGAAGATACAGGATCACTTACCGAGCAAGAGAAAAAAGAATATTCGGATATGATTTGGCTGGAGGTTTTACTTAATAGGATAGAGACACTCGCAGACAATCAAAAGGCATTCAATGATAGGAAAAATATCTATATAGAGCGTCATCCGTATAGACCTCTGTCAGAGGCTGAGAAACAGGGACTGACAGAGGAAGAAATATTCCGAAAAGAGTATGGATTATATACAGATTTCGTTTATCACCGTAAATGGGTTGAAAAATTTAAAGAGATTTACGGACGTGAGCCAGAACCGCATTAATTACGGCTTGGTCATGATTTATACAGGTTGAATAGCAAGCTTCCATTATATCGCTGGCTGCTGTTCGGATGATTCCTTCGAAATTTTCTGGAAGATTCTTATTAACATCAGGATCATTAAAAATATGAATGGAAAGATTATCCTGAAGTAGTTGAAGCTCAGTGGAAAAGTTTTCAGAAGTATCATCTTGGATTTTGGCTAAAATAGCTTTCATTTGGCTTTGTTTAATCATGATATATAACCTCCTATGCATTTATAAAACAAGAATAACACAAGGCGGTGATGAATACGAGCATAAAAAGAAAACGACCAAAGTACTCCAAGCTGGGAAAGCAGATCAAGAAGCGTCTGATTGACAAGCGCATGACAGCGTGCGATTTAGCAGAGATGCTGGGTATATCGCCGCAGTACTTAAATAAGATCATTCATGGAGAGCGTTCCGGGGAAAAATATGCCGAACGCATCAGAGAGATTTTAGACATTGATGTCGCAGCATGAAAGGAGTGAGGGGATGGCTGAGATTTATATAAGTCTCATGGAGGCTGCAGACTTAGAAGCAACGGATTATGAAATTATTAAAAAGAGAGTTCAACGGAATCCTGAAAAATATCAGCTTAAAAAAGAAAAAACTGAATGCGGTGGAAAAGATTTATCCATGATCGCTCTTTCATCCTTATCCAAGAAAGCTGTGGCTGCATATAAGGCGCGTCAGAAGCTTGCGGAAGTTCCGGCTGTTTCCGGTATGGAAGAGGTTGCGGTGAGCGGGGAGAGCGAGATGCCGTGGTATGTGAATGAAGATGTGGACTACTTCATGGAGCAACACAAAACCGAGTGGTACAAGGCAATGGAACTGGGAAATATTATCAGGGAGTTCCTTGATTACGACAGCGCAGGGCGGACAGAATTTGCCGAACACTTCGCACAGGAGCGGCTTGGGAAAGGAAAGCGGACGCTATACCGGTACGCAAAGAGTTATCTGGAAGCATCAGCGTGGGCGGATAAGTTCCACAAGGAAGACGGCGGGAATTATGAATTTTACAAAGTATTGTGCCTGTGCCGGAAACCGAAGGAAGCCGGAACATTTCCAAGCTTCTCAGCAGAGGTAAAGCAGGTGATCCTTAATATCTGGTTCAATAAGGATTTTGCAAGGAACCAGGGGACAAGGGAAATGCTTTATACAAAGCTTCAGGCGGTGGCTTCGGTTAACGGATGGGAAAGGATCCCATCGTATCAGTCGGTTGCACGGTATATCGCCCATATCATGTCAGACGAAGGAATGCGGAATGCATGGTATCTGGCAAGCCGGGGCGAACGTGAATATAAGAATAAAGTCATGGTCAAGGGCGAGCGTAATACACACGATCTCAAGGTGATGCAGGTGGTCATGGGCGACGAGCATACCTTCGACTGCTGGGTTGCCTATGAGAATCCAAACGGCAAGGTCACAGCGATCAAGCCGCATCTGGCAGCGTGGGTGGACATCCGGAGCAGGATGATCATCGGAGATGTTATGTGTAAGGATGCCAACAGTGACGTCCTGAAGGAATCACTGTTGAAGATGATCTATCACGATGCGGAGAGTGTACCGGAATACATATACATAGATAATGGTAAAGATTACACAGCCAAGAACATGACCGGATACGACAGAAACGACCGCCAGAGGACAGGTTTTGATGATGCCACAGTGGGATTTTACAAGTCAATCGGCATTCAGGATTATCACAGAGCTTTACCATATTATGCATGGACGAAAGGACAGATCGAGCGATTCTTTGGTACGGTGTGCAAGAGATTTTCCAAATGGTTCACAAGCTATACCGGAACACTGACCGGTTCCAAGACATTTGCCAAGGTGGAAAAGGACATTGATGGCATGCTGGAACGCGGCGAACTGCTGACGATGGACGAGTTTTATAAGGTATGGACAAACTGGCTGCAGAACGAGTACATGGTCAAGCAGAGCGGGGCACTGAAACGTCAGGGAGAGAAATACACGACACCGAAAAGCTGTTTCGACAATGAAGAGAGATATTATAAGGCAGCTCCACCAAAGAGTTATGCAACGATCCTGATGATGAAATCAGAGCACAAATTTGTTTACAACGTCGGGATCAAGCTTGGCGGATACACCTACAGGTCGGATGAACTCTGTACCTATATTAATGATTATGTGGATGTTAAGTATGATCCTCATGACATGGCGACCATTTATGTATTCCGGAATGGCAAACAGGTTTGCGAAGCATATTCTCAGGAACTTCTGGTATTCGCTTCAGAGAATGGCGTGGAGCAGAAAGCCCTTAAGGAACATCTGGCACGTCAGAAACGTCAGATTGCGGCTGACCGTAAACGTCTGGAAGATGCAAATGTACCATTTACGGAGATAAATGATCAGTGGAAGGGATTTAGTGAAACAACAGGCGGCATTGATCTGATGATCGGTAAGAAGTCCAAGAAAAAGGACAATGTTGTGCAGATGCCGGTGGATAACACATACAAGAATGGATTCCGCGGCGGAAAACAGCAGACAGAACAGCCGGAGGAAAACGAATACATGGCGCGTAAGGCAGAGGAAGCATTGAAAGCACTGCGTGCATTGTAACACGCAAATTAGAAAATTAGCGGAGGTAGAACAATGAGATACAGTATTGAAACAACAGAAAATGGTGTAAATGAAACATTAGAGGTAGATGGGAATTTATATAAAAAAGAGTGGGAGAGAGAAGAAAATGGTCTTTTTAGATGTAAACAAAAAAATTTTGCAGACCAAATGGAAAATGATGGATACGATAACGAGTCATTGCTTGAAAAAATTGATGAGGTCTTTGACAGCTTCCTTGCAAGTTCCGTTGACGATATAAGAGACTACTTGGATTAATAAACTGAACATTAACAGTGGAGGAGAAACTGAAATTAACAATTACGGTTGAAATTGATATTGAAGAAAGCAATCTTAGCGAGGATGAAGTGAAAGATAACATTATTGATTTTACGAATGATTTGCTTACAAATGGCGCGGCTGAAAATGAGATTGCATTTGACCTGAAAGAAGTAAATTACGACATTTAAAATCATAATTTTTGTCACTAATAACAAGAAAGGATGGGAAATTTTATGGAAGCATTAAAGACATATACACAGGAGAAATCACTTGCGGAGCGCGTTAACGACATTTTGGCGGAGATCAAAATGACAAAACAGGAGCTGGCAATGCAGCTCAACATTTCCCGCTCGGCAGTCAGCCAGTACCTGAATGGTAAATACAGCTCCAACCCGGAAGCAATTGAGGCGAGACTGAGAGATTTCGTTTCAAGCTACGACAGGGGCGATGATGTCGTGGAACGACCGGAAGCATTTTTAAACCGTGACAGCGAAGTGGTTGGCAGTGTGAAGCCTAAGATTGAGAACTTTGAATCTACAGATTACGTGCAGATCATCGGTGTGTGCCGGAGTTGCCAGGAAGATATGGCACTGGGAATCATTGTTGCAAAATCCGGTTACGGAAAGACACATGCCCTGCGGAAATATGCCACCATGCCGCGAGTCATTTATATAGAAGGAAATGAAACAATGAACTGCAAGGATATCATCCGCAGGATCGAGGGCAAGATCGGAATGCAGCGGAGCTATGGCAGCATTGATGAACGCACAGAAAAGATCATTGAGTTTTTTAATATCAATCAGGGATATCTCATCATCATGGATGAGGCGGACAAGCTTATTAATAAATACACCCAGAAAAAAATCGAGCTGCTCCGCAACATTACGGATGGAGCACACGTTGGTCTGGTGCTTGCCGGAGAACCTATCCTTGAATCACTTCTCAAGACATATGATGCACGTTTTGCCAACAGGATGGATTTTTACTATAAACTCCGTGGTCTGTCGGTGGAAGAAGTTAAGGACTATCTGGAAGGATACGACATTGAGGACGGTGCGATGGAGGAGTTCATCAGCAGGGCACGGAATACACAGACCGGATGCTTCCGACTGTTGGACAGAACGCTGAACAACGTGATCCGTATCCTGAAAGACAGCGGTCAGACAAAAGTAACTATGAAGGTAATCAGTCAGGCATCTAACATGATGATGCTGTAAAAGGGCGGTGATCCTATGAAAAAAGGAATTTTAACGCTGATCATGGCATTAGTTGTTGCGGTGCAGCCGGTGACGACATCGGGAGAACTGGAACAGGATGTTGAGCCGGATCGCATGGAAGAAACGACAGTGGAGGTGCAGGGACAAGTGGTAAGCGGGACAGGAAACAGAGGCAGTAAGATCGTGATCGAATTTGGAAGAGATACAACGATTCCAAAGGAATATCAGGACTACTGCATTGAGATTGGAGAGAAGTATCATATCTGTCCGGAACTTTTAATGGCGATGATCGAGCAGGAGAGTTCCGGAAGGGCAGATGTTGTGAACAGTGCCGGAGACACCGGACTTCTGCAGGTAAATCCGGCATGGCATAAGGAACGGATGGAGAGACTTGGAGTGTCAGATCTGACGGATCCTTATTCCAATATTCTTGTGGCAGCGGATTATCTGGCAGAGCTTTTCAGTGAGAATGACGGTGATATTTATCTTGTATTAATGAAATATAACATGAGACATGAAACAGCAGAGGACATGTTTTATGCAGGAAAGTTTTCAGATTATTCAGTAATGGTGGAACACAGGGCATGGGAACTGCAACAGCTTCATGATGAAAAGGGAGGTCAGTCATGACAAGAAGGATTTTGATTGAGATAGAAGCGGAAGGTTCGGAAGAACTGTTTCCGGAGATCATGAAGCTGGTCATGCAGCATGTGGACATGAACTGCAGGTTCAAGGTTGACCAGAGCATCATCCCGGACATTCTTCCGGGAAGAACTTCCGGAGTAAAGGTACCGGACTTTAAGCAGCGTGGAATGAAGCCGCATGAAAAAGGAGTACAGGAAGCATTGCTCAACAATGGAAGGAGCGTGGCAGAAAATGGCTAGTCCTACGATCAGGATGTTATGGGGGATCGCGAAATCCCCTGAACTTGGAATGACAGACGAAGAGCTGCATCTGCTCGTACTGTCACATACAGGAAAAGACAGTATCAAGCAGCTGAACAAAAGGGAACTTGGAATGATGGTGTCCGTTCTGGCAGACATGAAGGATTCAGCCAAAGGAGCAAAGAACCGGAAACGTCAGACCGGGAATCCTGCGACGGTCAACCAGCGAAAAAAGGTCTATAAGCTGGCAGAATCACTTGGATGGACGAAAAAGGCAAGAATAAACGGATTCTGCAGAAAGATGTTCGGAGTGGAGAGTGTGGACTGGCTGAATTACATGCAGTGTTCAGACCTGATCGAAGCTTTGAAGAGCATGGTGGAAAGGAAGGAAAAAGAGGATGGAAAAGCATAAGGAATTGTTGATGAGGCAGCCAGATGGAACGGAAGTGACATTTGAAAAAGCCATTGTGGTTGATGTTCAGGGAAAACATGATGCATCGGTACACTTTTTTAACTGTGAAGCAGAGGATTTTTTAAGTGCCGCATATGCAGTGCTTACTATTCTGGACAAGTTTGGAATAAAAGATGAATTTCTCAGCCTGTACGATGAAAGTTCATCGGATTGCAAGGTCTATGGAGGCAGATACAATGGCGGAGATGAAGATTGTCCGGAATGAGAAAGGCGTATTTTTTGAATTTAAGGATGCGGACATGATGGATTGTGCAGTGATGTGTGGTGCACTCCAGCAGACCATCGGACTGGAAGCCTATAAGCGAGGCATGAGCATGGATGATGTGAGGGATAACATGCTGGAACTGCATCTTAAGGCAATGGAGCAGTTGAAAGAACAGGCAGACAGAGAGGAGAGCGGAAATGGCAGCTAAGAAAAAGAGAATGACACAGAAGGAGAAAGATTTAAACCGGGCATGGAAGAAAGAAATGCAGGAAAAGGGGATCCTTCCACCGGATAAGAAAAGACTGAACCGCAGAAAGTTTATTGAGGAAGCCAGCGATGAATGGAATAAAAAGGATCCAGACTGCTATATCTGGGATTTTTATCTCATGAATGCTGTTTCATATATGATGGGACAGATTGACAAGCGTGCAAATCCATCATCTGAGGCAGTTGGAGTTGCAAAGGTGTTAAAAGTAGCAATGAAACTAAAAGAGTTCCAGGACAAGCTCAAAAGTGAAGGGCGCGAGGATTATACGCTTACAGAGGAATATGAGTATATCAAGGAAGTCCTCAAAATGTAGGAGGTGTGTTGTGTGAGAAAGAATAGTTATTTTTGCGACCGTTGCGGATGCCAGATTGAAGACTGTGGGGCTAAGATCGTACCGCATTATTTCGATTTTGACACGGAAGATCTGACCGTTCCAATCAATAAGGACATGGAAAGCAGACATTATTGTATGGACTGCACCATGGAAGCACTTGAATTTTTGGAAGCAAAAAATTCAACACCGAAAAAGACGCAGGAAGGCAAAAAGAAACTGTTGGATGCTGGAAAGGTCATGGCATTGCATAATGCCGGATGGGACAATGCCAAGATCGCAGATGAACTTGGTGTGACAGAGCGGAAAATTTATATGTGTATTTATTACCAGGAGAACAAAAAGAGCCTGGCAGAGGAGGATAATTTATGAGTGAGAGATATAAAAAACTGACAAGCCACGGAGCGATCAGCATTCCGGTGGCAATGAGAAGAGATATTGGTCTGCAGGGCGGAGATCCTATGCAGGTATCACAGGAAGGCGGCAGGATCATCATTGAGTCATATGTTCCACGCTGCGTTTTCTGTGGGAATACAGAAAACGTGAAGAAATTTGAAGGAAAGGGAATCTGTGCATCCTGCGCACGGAAAGCAATCGCACTTTTGGAAGGAGGGGAAGACTGATGTATGAAAATGAGAATGTGGAGCAGCTTGTAAGCCAGGCAATAGCACTGGACAAGGAACAGAAATACTGCAAAAGAAAACTTGATACAGTAAAAGCAAAGCTCCAGAGCAAGGGACTTGCAATGATCGATGATAGAAATGTGAAATATATCAAGTTTTATTCAGAAGATGGCTCTGTAGCAGTCGGGGACAGTTATAAAATGGACGTCCTGCGACCGGATAAATTAAAAGATATCCTGTCGGAAGAACTCTGGATGGCGAAAGTGAAGGAGAGCACTGAAACAAAGTATTCTTACGATCCGAAGCTTGAACAGATGTTAAAGGCTGTTTTCACGGAAGACTATACTTTTGAATGCAGTCTTGAGGAATTTCTTGATGAAATGTCCGTTAAACCGGACAGTAAACAGAAAAAATTGCTGCTTAAGAAATTAAAAGGCGATTATGCAAAAGACAGAGAGACGCTGCTGAGTGTATTCGGCTACGAAGATGATGACACTGCTCCGGATTTTGAGGTGGAGCTTTATTATATCTACAAGATTAAAAATGGAGAGCTTATCCGGGCATTTCTTCCGGAGGAGTGTCTGTCACAGACGATCGAGGACATCAAGAAGTGTCTGATCGTCGAATCCAAAACAAGTATCACTATTGATTATGACAATGAATAAGGAGGAAGAGTCATGAGTGAAATTTCAAGTGAAGCAAAAAAAGCAGGTGTTTTAGAACCGGAGAAACCGGTATCTGAAATGACAGAGGAAGAATTAAAGGCTTTCCGTACATCATTTGATCCAGACGAGATGGGATTTGATGGAACAGAGGGTATTGATGAGGAGGATGAGAGCGATGGCAGTAACTAAACCAGAAGTACATAGACTGATCTCAAAAGTTAACTTTTCCGATTCCAACCGCAAGCCGGAACAGATCAAGTATCTGGTAAAGCATTATGTAGGTGCAACCGGCGGAGCAGAGGCAAACTGTAAATACTTTTATAACAAGTTCAGGGGTGCATCCTCACATTTCTTTGTGGGGCATAATGGCGAGATCTGGCAGTGTGTGGAAGAAAATGATACAGCATGGCACTGTGGAACATCAGGAAAATACAAGCACAAAGAATGCCGGAACAGCAATTCTATTGGCGTTGAGCTGTGTGTAAAGAAAGATGCAAATGGAAATTGGTACTATACGGAAGAAACCAAGAAAGCAGCTGCTCAGCTGTTTGCTTATCTGATGGACAAGTATCATATTGAAGCGGATCATGTGCTGAGACATTATGACGTTACCGGAAAGAATTGCGGAGAACCGGATGTCCGCAAAGGCAATAAGGAATGGTCACAGTTTAAACAGGATATTGTCGAGTATGGGAAAGAAGCAGCACCAGAGCAGACGACCACTCCGGAGCCGACAGCACCACCGGAACAGACAACCGCACCAGCGCAGCCGTCAACACCATCACAGGCGGCAGGAGTGCCGTACATGATCGTGACGACATGTGACTCTCTCAGAATCCGCGCCGGGGCGAGTGAAAATTACCTCGCAACCGGACATATCCGTGAAATGGAAGGCAAAAAGAAAAATTATACTATTGTAGAGGAAAAAAACGGCTGGGGCAAGTTAAAGAGTGGTGCAGGATGGATTTCACTGGCATACACCAAGAGAGTATAGAGAGGCTGGTCTGAAATGAAAGAGGAACTGTTAAATGAATTAGTTAGCGAGACCAGAATGGAAGATATAGCAGAACGTTACCAGGAGATCGTGAAGATCGTTGGAATAGCTAACTTTGTCAAACTCAGTAATTATGCAAGAGGCGACGAGATTTATTTCCCGAAGGTTGAGAGCGTGGTCAGTCCTGCGAGGAACAGACGGATCAAAAAGGAATTTAATGGTTCCAATGATAAGGAACTGGCAGAGAAATATAATCTCACCTTAAAGCAGATCTGGAATATCTTAAAAGATGAGCCGCCGATCGGGCAGATGACTCTGGATGAGATGCTTGGCATGTGATGATAAAAGCGTGGAGGCGATACAAGCTCCACGCTTTTATAAATGCCTATTTTATGCGGTTTCCGGCGATTTTTCCCGGAAAATGTTTTACAAAAACGCTTCCCCTAAACAGTCCAACAGAATAAACCTATAATCAGGTCATGACTTAGAAGTCATGACCTATTTTTTTGCCTCTCATATGGTTCGTTGCCCTGAAACAAATATGAAGGAGCGTGATATTTTATGACAGAAATTTTGACAATGATTGGGATTGAAAATGCAACAAAAGTGATCGCATGGGTATTAGCTTTTATCAGTGTATCAGCGATCACGGTCTCATTGGTCACAGAAGGACTTAAGAGCATTAAGTGGATCAACCGTATCCCGACAAAGCTTGTGTGCTACGTGGTGGCGATCACCCTCACAACACCGATGATGCTTGCACTGATGGCTTACATGAAAGTTCCGGTGGAATGGTACATGGTATTTGCTTCCTTCCTGGCATCGTTTGTGGTTGCAAAGGTGAGCATGTCCGGGTGGGATGATGTGAATGAGCTGTGTAAACGGCTGTTCAGGACAAAGTAAGGCGGTGCAGGAATGGATTATGTGATCACATTTTCGGATGTAATGGCGGGGCTGATGTCGATCGGACTTGGAGTGATCACTTTTTTTGTGAAAAAGTGGTTTGACAAGATGGAAAAGAAAGACGACGTTCTGCAGTCCGCAATTGAAAACACAACATCAACTTTGAATAAGAAGATCGAGCAGGGCAACAAAGAGATTCAGGAGAAAATCCAGAAGAATGACGAGAAGGTGAATGAACGGATTGACAAGCTGGAGGAAAAGACCGGCAATGACATCCAGAACATCAGGCAGGAGATCAATGACATTAAAGGCGATTTTGCAACAACATTTGTGCTGCGTGAGGACTTCTTCCGCTCCATGAACGGAGTGGAAGACAGGATGAAGATCATTGACAACAAATTAGACAAACTGCTTCTGATGGGAAAAGAAAACAAGTGAGGTGAGGAGATTGACAGATTTAGAGCAGGCAGAGGTGCAGCATAACAAAGCCATCCGTGGGTATATCATCCGCTGTCTCGTAAAAGGCTTTAACAACACGGCGCTTACAAGACAGATCTCAAATTCCATGATGGCGGCAGGGCTTATCCTTTCGCCGGACATTGGCAAACATCTCGATTATCTGGAAGATGCCGGATATATCGAGTACACAGATGAAAAAGTCACAGCATACACAGCATATGCAAAGGATGCCGTGATCAAACTCACAAAAGAAGGTGTTGACCTTGCGGAAGGCACAATTGAAGATCCGGGAGTTGATATCTGATGGCAAAGAAAAGAAACAGGACAAGAGTGAGTTCCAAGCTGGATGAGATCCCGGAAGATCTGAGATTGAAAGTAGATGTGATGCTGGCTGACACATCGAATACTTATGAATACATCAGCCAGTACTTAAAAGAAGAGGGATATGACATATCAAAATCGAGTGTTGGTCGCTATGCAATGCGTTCCAACACGGCAAGGCAGAGACTGCTGGAGGCACAGGCACAGACGGAGAAACTGATTCAGGTTGTAAAGGATAATCCGAATGCGGATTATTCAGAAGCTGCGATTCTGATGACCATGAACGGACTGATCAATAAGGTTGCAACCGCAGAAGAAGAATTTCAGGAGATGCCGCTTGATAAGGCAGGGCGTCTGATCGCATCACTGTCCAGAACCAAGATATACAAGGATAAAGTGAAGCAGGACATGAAGAAAAAGGCTGATATTGCATTTCAGGAGATGGAAGCATCTATGATGCAGGTGATCAAGAATGATCCGTCACTGGCAGAGCAGCTGAAAACGATCCTGACGACCGCAAAAGAGAGGATGCTGCAGGATGATTGATTTGAACGAATGGATCAGGGAACTTGACGAGGAACCGGGCAGGGAACTGATCGACCATGAAGAATATCAGAAACAGCTTTTCAGGGACTGCGTTCTCAGAAAAGATGACAATATGGAAAAACGCGAGGAACTTTTCGGGAGATTCTGTTCCGGGGAAATGCTTACCGGAGAAAAAGGACTCAGGAAGGAACTTGCAGCATTTGACCTTGGATATTTCGGCAGGGCATATCTTCCACATTACTTCACCAGACCATCACCCAAGTTCCACGAGGAACTGGATGAGATCTGGGAGACAAGCGTGATGAAATCCAAAAATCCTATGAAATGTGCAAAAGAGATCTCCAGAATGGATGGCTCCAGGAATGCGATAGCAGCACCCAGAGGACATGCAAAGAGTACAAATCTTACATTCAAGGATGACCTGCATGCAGCATTGTATGGATATAAACATTACATCCTGATCCTGTCTGATTCATCTGATCAGGCGGAAGGATTTTTGGATGAGATCAAAACCGAACTGGAAGAAAATGCGGATATCATTGAGGATTTTGGAGCTTTAAAAAGCGAAAAGGCATGGCGGAGCAATGTGATCGTCACAAAAAATGATATCAAGATTGAGGCGATCGGCTCCGGCAAGAAAGTCCGTGGTAGAAAGCACAGGAACTGGAGACCAGACCTCATTGTGCTGGACGATGTCGAAAACGATGAGAATGTGAATACTCCAGAACAGAGGAAAAAACTGAAATCATGGTTTGAAAAAGCAGTATCCAAGGCAGGAGATACTTATACAGACATCATGTACATTGGTACGGTGCTCCATTATGATTCGCTGCTCAACAATGTATTACATAATGCCAGATACCATACAAAGAAATACCGGGCAGTGATCTCATGGTCAGTCCGGCAGGATCTTTGGGATGAGTGGGAAAGAATATACACGAATCTGTTTGACGAGAATCACGAGGATAACGCACAGAAGTTCTTTAACGAACACCGGGAGGAAATGCTCGAAGGAACGGAAGTGCTCTGGGAAGAAAAGCAGTCCTATTATGATCTGATCGTGACAAAGGTAACAGAGGGTGAAGCGTCCTTTAACAGTGAACTGCAGAATGATCCGATTGATCCTGAGAATGCAACCTTCAATGAGGAATGGTTTGATTACTATGAACCGGAGAACATGGATTTTGCGAGCAGCGAGTTTTTACTGATCGGGGCTAATGATCCGTCCCTTGGGAAAAACAAAAAATCGGATACCAGTTCCATCATCAATCTGGCACTGTCTTTGACCACAGGTTATATGTATGTGGTAGAGGCATCCGTTGAAAAAAGAAAACCGGATGTTATCATCGACGACATTCTGGAGATGAACAGACGTAATAAAAGAGACTTTGGAAAAGGGTTTTTCAAATTCGGAGTGGAGACGGTGCAGTTCCAGTATTACTTCAAGGAAGTCCTGGCACAGCGTTCTGTAGAGCAGGGAGAATACCTGCCGATCGAGGAGATACAGAGCAGCGTCAATAAAATACTGAGAATCGAATCTTTGCAGCCAATCATTAAAAACAAGTACCTGAAGTTCCGGCGTGATCAGAAGACATTGCTCACCCAGCTGAAAGAATTTCCAATGGGAAAAAATGATGATGCTCCGGATGGACTGCAGATGGCAGTGCAGCTGGCTCAGACAGTTAAGGCAACGGCATCCAGTGGAAAATATAAGAGTGTGATCAAGCGGAAATTCCGCATGGGAAAAGGAGCTTATTAGGAGGACGACAATAAATGTCAAAGAAGAAAAAGAAAAAGCAGGCATTTAATCCGGATGTGGATACCGGGATCGGAAGACCTGTCCGGGCATCGGTGGCGATCGGGGATGTGAATGACAAATATTCCATGTATCCGTCAAAAGGACTGACACCGCAGCGGCTGGCTAGGATATTCCGGCAGGCAGATGATGGGGATGTCCGGGAGCAGATGGAACTCTTTGAAGAGATGGAAGAAAAGGACACACATCTTTTTTCACAGATGCAGACAAGAAAACTTGCCGTGACCGGACTGGACTGGGAAGTACAGCCCTTTTCCGATGATGAGAGGGATAAGGCGATTGCAGAGTTCATTACAGAACAGCTGAAAGGAATTGAAAACCTTGATGATGTCTTTATGGATCTGCTGGATGCCATTGGCAAGGGAATCAGTGTCATGGAGATCGAGTGGGGAGTGGAGGCAGGAGCCAATGTTATTTTGGGCATTGAATATGTGCATCCGAAAAAGCTGACCTGGGACTGTGAAACAGATGAGATGAAGATATGCACGAAGGAATATCCTTCCGGGATATCTTTTCCGGAAAATAAATTCGTCATACACAGATACAAAGCAAAATCAGGGCATGAAAGCCGGAATGGAGTACTGCGGGTTGTCTCGTGGATGTATCTGTTCAAAAACTACGACGTAAAAGACTGGGTTGCGTTCTGCGAAGTTTTTGGTATGCCGCTCCGGTTAGGAAAATATACACCTGCCGCTTCCGAGGATGATCAGAAGGCTTTAATGGAAGCCATCTACAACCTTGGTACGGATGCAGCCGGAATCATCCCGGATTCAACCATGATCGAGTTCATCGAGTCCAATAAAACGACCAGTGTTGAAATCTATGAAACACTTGCAAGATACTGTGACGAACAGATGAGTAAAGCAATCCTGGGACAGACATTATCGTCTGATTCGGGCGGAGGCTCTTATGCACAGGGTAAAGTGCATAACGAAGTCCGGCATGATCTGACACAGGCAGATGCGAAAGCACTTGCGACAACGATCCGGCGCGACATCATCAGACCATTGGTGGAATACAACTTTGGATATGATGCAGACATTCCGTTTTTTGCTTTTGACAGCCGGGAGGCGGAAGACCTGCAGAGTATTGTGGAAGTCTATGAAAAACTCCACCAGATGGGATTGAAGATCCCGGCAAGCCACGTATACAAGAAATTTAACATCCCAAAACCGGAAGATGGGGAGGAAATCCTAAAGTCGGCAGTGCCGGGACAGGCAATGCCAGTGATGCCGGAAGACATGGAAGAACAGCATCTGAAAGAAGATACAGGGCAGTCAGAACAGGAACAGATAGACCAGATGGCAGGGGAAGCAGAGAAGCAGACAGAAGCATTATTTCAGGAAATGATGAATCCAATTCTCAGTTTAATTGACAAAGCAGACGACTTAAATGAACTGCAGACTGCTTTAAAAGATGAGAAGGAACTGAAAAAACTTTATGGTCAGATGGATTCACCGGATCTGGAGGATGTCATACAGCAGGCAATTTATCTCTCAACCCTGATCGGAAGGAGCATGAAATGAAAAATGCGGAGTATGGTCTGACGGAAGATCTTATCTTCCGGTCGGCAGTGGAGTTTTTGAAAAAGAAGCAGCCACTACAGGCAGAGGAATACAAGATGCTGAGTGATGAGTGCAAGGCAAAGGCATTTACTGTTTCAGGATACACAAGCCTGGAAGTATTACAGACATTCCTGAACGAACTCACAGAAGCCTGTGAGCAAGGAAAAACAAAGAAAGAGTTCATGGACAGCATGAATGATTTTTTGGAAAGAAACGGATATACCGGTCTGAATCCTTACAAGGCAGATGTGATCTTCCGGACAAACCTGCAGACGGCATATAACGCCGGACATTATAAAAGCATGACAGATCCCACGACAGTGAAGCTCCGCCCATTCTGGAAATATGTCACCGCCGGTGATGGCGAAGTGAGGGAAACACATGCAATGATGGAAGGTCGCATTTACAGGGCAGATGATCCGATCTGGGATGTGTGGTATCCGCCTAACGGATTCCGGTGCAGATGCACAGTTGTGAGCCTGACAAAAGGACAGGTGGAACGCTCCGGTGTTCCGGTGAGCAAGAGTGCACCGTATGATGTCGATTATTCAACCGGAGAGATCCAGTACAGATTTCCGGATAAAGGATTCTCGAACAACCCGGCAAAAGTGGCATGGAAACCGGATATGTCAGGCATTGATCCGGCTCTGAGATCGGTATTTTCGGATAGAAACACAAAAAAATGACACTGTTTACATAAAAAAAGCATATTTGCCGGTTTAAAGCAATTGAAGTGCTGAACTGTAAAAGAATCCGTGCAAAACAGTTTCATAGCGTTATAACGCGTTATAACGCTATTAGAAGGGCAAAAAAAGAGGAGATGATTGTTTGAAAAAGAATTATCTGGTATTAACAGCAGATGCAGTTGGTGTTGACGGAGTACCAAATGAGATCAAGATCCTGCCGCTTGGAAAAGTACATTCCCAAAGGGGAGACTTCGAAGTGGATGATGAGAGCGTTGATATGATCATCAGACAGTTTAAAGGACGGCATTTGGATCTTGTGATCGATTACGAGCATCAGACACTGCAGGATGTGCAGGCTCCGGCTGGTGGATGGATCAAGGAACTTTACAAGGGAGAGGATGCCATCGTTGCAAAAGTGGAGTGGACACCAAAAGCACAGGAATATCTTAAGAATAAGGAATACCGGTATTTATCACCGGTAGTATTTGTCAGAAAAAGCGATAAAAGGGCAGCAAAGATACACAGCGTTGCACTAACGAACACACCAGCGATTGACGGAATGTTTCCAATCGTGAATTCCGTTGATATAGAAGATGATGATTTAAAGGAGGAACAAAACATTATGGAATTGAAGGAACTGATCACTTTATTAGGACTTCCGGAGACAGCAACACTTGAAGATGTACGCAAAGCACTTACCGGACTGGTAAAGAAGCCGGAGGAAACAGAAGTTGTGGCAAACTCGAACATTCTCAGCCTGCTGAATCTGAAAGATGATGCAAAGACAGAGGATGTGGTTGCAAGCATTATGGCATTAAAAGCCGGTGATGCCAAAATCGCATCCGAAGTGGAAGCTTTGAAGAAGGAACTGGCAGAGAGAAATGCAGATGAGCTTGTGGCAGTGGCATTGAAGGAGGGAAAGATCACAGCAGCACAGAAATCATGGGCAAAGCAGTATGCACTCAGCGATAAGGAAGGCTTTAAATCTTTTATGGACAAAGCACCTGTTGTGGTTGATCTTGGAAAAATGGATCTTAAGGATGCACCTGAAAAGAAAGATTCGCATGATTTTGACATGGAAATCCTCAAGAACATGGAAGTTAGTGAGGAAGACTACAAAAATTATTATAAGCAGGAGGAAAAGTAAATTATGAGAGCAGGAAATGAGAGACTTTCCGGGAATGACATTGTTATCCCGGTAGCAGAAGGTGAGAGTATCACGGAAGGACATCTGGTCGCAATCAGCGCAGCCGGATATGCAAGCGAGGCATCGAAGGCTGAAAACCTTATTATTGCAGGATGTGCAATGAAGCCTGTAGATAATACAGGAGGAGAGGATGGAGCTGTAGCGGTGCAGGTAAGACGAGGATCGTTCGTCTGGAATAATGATGGAAGCATTAAAGCAACAGATGTTATGAAAATGTGTTATGTGTCTGATGCACAGACCGTAACGATCACAGCAACAGGATCAAGCAAGGCAGGTGTCATCCTTGGAATCGAGGGCGACGGTGTCATTGTAGAGACATTATAGGAGGGTAACTAAGATGATTGTAAACCAGCAGAATTTGCATGGATTGGATGTAGCTTATTCAATCGCATATAACAAAGCATTTCAGGGAAGAAAGACTCAGTATGAGAGAATTGCAACTGTTGTACCAAGTACAACCGCAAGTACAGATTATAAATGGCTCGGACAGATGCCACAGATGCGAGAGTGGATCGGAGCAAGAGAGATTCAGTCACTTTCAGCTTACAACTATTCTATTAAAAATAAGAAGTTTGAAATGACTGTTGCTGTACCAAGAGATGATATTGAAGATGATACTTATGGCGTATATGCGCCAATGTTTGCAAACATGGGTGAAGCAGCCGCAGAGCATCCAGATGGTCTGGTCTTTGATGCATTAAAAGCCGGATTTAAAGAAAAATGTTATGATGGGAAACCATTTTTTGCACAGGATCATGCTTCCGGAAAGGATGGAAAGCAGACTGTGAGCAACATGACAACAGAAAAACTCTCCACGGATGCATATGTTGAGGCACGTGCAGCCATGATGGGACTTTTGGGCGATCAGGGAAAGAGCCTTAACATTGTTCCAAACTTATTGGTTGTTTCACCAGCGAATGAAAAGATGGGAAGACTCATCCTGGAAGCCGACCAGATTGAGGGAACCACAAATGTTCTGAAAGGAACAGCAGAGCTTCTGGTTGTGACTGAACTTGCAGACCAGCCGGATTACTGGTTCCTGCTTGCAACACAGAAAGCACTTAAACCTATCATTTATCAGAAAAGAAAACCTATTAAGCTTACCAGCAAGACGAATGACAATGATGATACTGTATTCATGAAAGATCAATTTATCTGGGGTTCAGATGGTCGTTCCAATGCAGGTTATGGTTTCTGGCAGATGGCATATGGTTCCACTGGAACAACAAGCTCGAAAGGCTAGGTGATCTGAATGGCATATTGTACCGCAGCGGAAGTCCTCGATATGTTGAAAGAGGACATGTTAAACGTCATTATTGGTGATGACTACATAGAGAATGAGGATGAAAGAATCCAAGCCATTACGCCTATTGTAGAACAGGCGATTGCCGATGCCGATGCTGAGATTGACGGTTATCTTGCCAAGCGGTACAAAGTGCCGTTTGAGAAGACACCACAGGTGATCAATAAGTTTGCAAAAGACATTGCACTTTATAACATGGTCTCAAGAAAAGGAGTGGATGAAAATGACAGGGAAAAAACATACCTTACCCGTTATAATGCAGCCATTGCTTTTCTGACCAAAGTTGCAGAGGGCAGGATCAGTATTGGCGTCAGCGAAAACAATACAGAGGATGCAGCCAGGATAGGCTTTTCAATGTCAAACTCACCAAGACTGTTTTCGAGGGGAAGCATGAAAGGTTGGTGATGGGATGTCATCAGTAAGCGTCCGGTTGGACGATGAAACAGATCAGCTGATACAGAGGCTGAAAGATATGTCTGACATTGATAAAGCGGGGATGATGAATGCTATTGCCGAAGGATTGAGGACATCTACATTAGAAAGATTCCGGACGGAAGAAAGCCCGGACGGAAAAAAATGGAAGCGTTCCATACGTGCCGAGAAAAGTGGAGGAAAGACACTGACAAAAACGAAACAACTCGGCACATCCATACATGCACAGTCGGACAGCACAGGGCTTGCAGTTGGTACGAATGTTATTTATGCAGCTACGCATCAGTTTGGTGATGAGCGTACGATCAGGGCAAAGAGGGGCAAGAACCTGAAGTTCCAGATTGGAGACAGATGGATCAGCAAGCCACAGGTAAGTGTGAAGATACCGGCGAGAGAATTTCTGGGTATCAGTGAGCAGGATGATATGGATATACAGGAAATGCTAAAAGAACTGTTTGAGGAATAAACGATGAAGGAAGAAAGAGATTATTTGGTTGGAGTATTAAAAAAAGCGGGCATCCGGTCAACAGTACACGATAGCCTGAAAAGCTTAAAAAACTGCAATGAAACACATGTCGGGGCAGTCCTCAGAGTGAAGGAAACATTTGCTCGTTCAGGCTCAAAAAAAATATATGGGGAAGAGGGGCAGCGGAAACAGCGGAAGAAACTGCATGTGAGGATCACGACACTGCATGTGGTGATTGCAGATTCCAATGAGGAAAAAGTGGATGCGATACTGACTAATTTCATGAAAAACATCGGTAAAGGCGTTCCGGTAGACAGAAACTGGGTAGAGATCAATGTCGGAGACGTGGATTGGATCGAGGAGGGGGACAGCATCCTGAAGAGCAAAATAGCAGTTGAGTTTGATGTCACTCTGACAGGTGGCATTTATGAGGATGCAGATTTGAAGAAAGTGGAAGTTGGACAGATTGAAAAAAAAGAGTGACAGGAGGAACAAGATGACAGATAAGAAGGATTACATGACCATCGAGGAATTGAAAGCGCAGAAAGATACATCCAATGCTGTATTTGCCGGTGTAAAAACAGCCAATGGATGGGGAACAGGAAAGATGGTCACGGAACAGGAATATGATGCAGCGGTAAATGCTTTTAACGATGCACCAATGGATGGGAGCGTGAGATAAATGTTTGGCGAAGTGAATATTGAAGTTCAGGATGGAAATCTTGGAAGGAACACATCTACAGGCTCATTTGTACAGGTAAAAATCGGGGCATCCACCTCAACAAGTACTGTGCCGGTACTTGTGACAAATACAATGAAACCGGAAGAAATCAAAGAACAACTTGGCTGTACGCCGCTTGCGGATGCATGTATCGATGCGACAGAGAATGGATTGAAAAAAATATATGCAATCCCGGTCAAAGCAGATGTTGACGGAACGATCGGAGAGGTGACAAAAACTGGAGAGAGTAAGGGAACAATCACAGCATCAGGAAATCCAAACAATGCTTACGATGTTGTAGTAAAAATCACAGCTACAGGAAATGTGAATAAAGGATCATTTGCTTATTCCATTGATGGTGGCAATAACTTTTCAGATGAGTACACAATCCCACTGGGTGGAACCTTTGAACTTTCGGGAACCAGTATTACACTTACATTTTCGGACAGTGGAGAAGATGAACGATCATTTATTGAAGATGATGCGTTTTCTTTCAGCTCGACAGCTCCGACACTCAGCAACTCAAGTGTGCTTAAGGCAGTTGAAAGTCTGATAAACTTTAATTCTGAGTTTGAGATCGTTCATATCGTTGGCACATCAGGAAAGACACTTTGGGCTGCACTCGCAGAGCAGGCGAAGGAATTTCTTGATACTTACAAGAAACCATGCATTTTCTTGTGCGAGGGCAGAAGCTGCAGAACAGAAGAGAGCCTGGATGAGTACCTTGCGGCAATGAAGACAGAACGGAAAGGAATCAACAGCTATTTTGTTAGCGTGGTGCTTTCCTACGGAGTGTACACAAGAAAGGATCTCCGCACACAGACAATTAATTTTGCTGGCATCGTTTCAGGATTGTTAGGTCAGGCAAAAGAAAGCTTATCCATTGGATGTGTGAAAGAATTCCCGATCAGCTGCTCTAAGCTGCAGAAACTTTTGCCGGAAGGAATCGAGGAATACGCAAAAGAACTGGATGCACTTGGTTATATAACATTAAGACAGTATACAGGGAAAGAAGATTACTACGTGACGAATGCCAATGTACTCGCTGCAGATGGAAGCGATTTTCCTTATGTTGAAAATGTCCGGGTACTTAACCGCATTGTTAGGGAAGTAAGCAAAAAAGCAACAGATAATATCCAGGCAGAGATTGATCCTGATAATATCGAGGCGAGCATTAAACCTTTTGAGGCAGATCTTGGAATTGCTATTGATAATTGCATCAAAGATAAGATCATCAGTTCCGGATCAGTCACGATCGAAACGGAAAATGTAAACATCCTTGTGGATGAGACCTTAAACGTAAGCATTGAATGGGTTCCGATGGGAACCGTCAGAAAGTTCAATCTGACATTTGCAGTCAATAATCCATATGGAGCAGGAGCGGAATAGGAGGTTGAGATAGATGGATCCATTGATCAATGGTAAAAGTTATGACTGGTCGAGTATTGATTTTCATATGACAGATATGAACAACGTGCAGATCCAGGAAGTTGATTATGGAGATGAACAGGGACTTGATCCTGTTTATGGGAAAGGCGGCAAGATCAGAGGATATGGTACTGGCAACCAGAAAAATACCTTTAAGATAACCTTGCTTCGTGAAGATTATGACGAAATGTGCCGCGTGATCAAGTCAAGCGGATGTAAACATTTCTATGGATACATGATTCCGAAAGTCACTGTGAGCTATGCAGATGAGGGTGCTAAGACATCTACAGATGTTATCACACAGATTGTGTTTAATAAAAGAGATTTCAAAGGGGCGCAGGGTGATACATCCTTAAAAGTGACGATCGAGGGTATGGCTATAGGCGGAATCAGCACCAATGGTCTTGAAGCATAATCATTATTTTTGACAAAAATCAGGAGGAAAACAAGATGGATAACGTTATGGAAGGACAGCTTATGGAAAGCAGACAGGATGCTGCTGTAACAGATGAGATGGAGAATCTCAGAAAAAAATATAAAGAAAAGGATGGCAGAATCTACGAGATCAGGACAACAATCCAGGAAGATGATGAAGAGGAAAAAGAATTTATATTTCTTTTCAGGAAACCGGGAACCGCATCCTATGAGAGATATGTCAAATTGTCGTCCAATTCTGCAGTGAAAGCATTAAAGACATTTGTAATGGATAACATCTGTGAAGAGCAGTATAAGAAACTTGGGGATGCGCTGGAAGAATACCCGGCAATGTGCATCAGCCTTGGAGAGAAGCTTCTCAACATGCTTGGATTATCTAAGGATACGGCAGTAAAAAAGCTGTAGAGCAGGAAAAGGAAAGCATTAAAAGTAACTTTGTGGAATATGGAAGGCTGCTGATCAATATGTATCTTCCCGGGAAATTAATTCCGGAAAATATTCATGATATGCCTTTTGAGGATTTTTTAAAACTTTTAGCGATGGCAGAAATTGCAAGAGATTTAAGGATTGAAGATATAGAGGTGGGCGTAAATAAAGGATATGTGGAAGCACATCCAGATTCACAATGAAGGTTAAAAAGATGCCCGGGTTACTCATCGGGCATCTTTTAATATGAGGTGATAGAAGTATGGGAATGGATTCTGTTTATAAGTTGTCCGTTGTTCTCGGACTGACAGATAACATGACTGGAAACCTCTCAAGTGTGACGAATAAGGTGGCTGATAGTACTGAAAAACTGAACAAGGCATTTGGAAGTGTCCAAAGGGCTGGAGCTGTCATGGTGGGCGTAGGAACGGCACTGACAACGGCGTGCCTTGGTACTGTGCAATCTACATTTGATACACAGAATGCCCTTGGAGAACTTGCGTCTCTTGGAGTACAGGATCTTGCCGCAGTAGAAAAGGCAGCAAAGAGCTTTTCTGACACATGGGCAGGAACGACAAAAAGCGAATTTATTAGTGCATCTTATGATATTAAATCAGGAATTGCATCGCTGACCGATGAAGGTGTGGCAAAGTTCACGGAACTTGCAGCCTTGACCGGTAAGGCAACAAAATCCACAACAGAAGAGATGGGTTCTTTATTTGCGACTGGTTATGGTATTTACAAAGGTGCATATGAGGATATGTCAGACCTTGAATTTGGGGAGATGTTCTCAGCCGGTATTGCTACAGCAGTTAAGAACTATAAAACAGCAGGTTCGGAGATGGCAAGTGCAATCTCAATGTTAGGAGCCACAGCAACAAATAATAAGATATCCATGGAAGAGCAGCTGGCAATCTTAGGACAGCTTCAGACAACAATGAGCGGATCAGAAGCAGCCACGAAGTATAAATCATTTTTAAATACTGCAGCGAGTGCAGGAGAAAAGTTAGGTCTGTCATTTGTGGATGCAAATAATCAGCTTCTGACAACCCCGGAGATATTGCAGAAATTAAAGGATAAGTATGGAGATACCCTGGATGCGGTTGAGAAACAGGAGATCAAATCGGCATTTGGAACAGATGAAGCTGTTGCCATGATCGACCTTCTTTATAATGACATTGATGGACTGACAGGTGGAATTGACAACTTAGCATCCAGTATGAAGCAGGGTGTCAGTGTGACAAATGAAATGGCGAAGGCTATAGACAACACTCCGGAAAGAAAATTCGAAGTTTTAAGGCAGAAGATACATAACAATGCAGAGGAACTTGGAAAGAATCTTCTGCCAGTTGTAAATAACACACTTACAAAGGTAAATGATCTTATAGACAAAGGTTCTGAGTGGATCGCAAATAACCAGCAGACAGTGCAGAGCATCATGAATATAGCATTGCGGTTGGGAATTATGCTTGTCGTGATCGGTACAGTAGTAGGTGCGATCGGAACGATTGGAAAAGCGGTCTCCGGTGTCAGTGCAGCCATTAAGACAGCAAGGCTTGTCTGGCTGGCATTTAATACAGTATTTGCAGCAACTCCGATAGGATGGATTGTGATAGCGATTGTTGGATTGATAGCAGCATTTGTCCTGCTATGGAATAAATCTGAAGCGTTTCGGAATTTCTGGATTGAATTATTTGACCAGATCAAAGGAAGTGTCACACAGGCATGGGAAACATTACAGCCAGCACTACAAAATGTCGGGCAGAAATTTATGGAACTTTATGAGGCAGCAAAGCCTATACTGGAGATTATTGCATTGATCGCAGGTGTTGTCGGTACATTTTTTGTTGCACAGTTTGTGGCAGGAATACAAGGGATGATTGCAGCCCTGACACCACTGACGAATGCCCTTTCGGATCTTATTTCATTTGCAACAAATATAATCAACATGTTTGTTGCTTTATTTACCGGGGATTTTACCGGGGCATGTGAGTTTGCGGATGCAGCGTTGCAGGATCTGGAAAATTTTTTCGAAAATTGTTTCGATGCGATTTTAGCATTTGCAGGTGGGTTCGCAGAAGGATTTTTAGGTGTTATCTGTGGGGCACTTCAGGCAGTTGGCATTGATATTTCTGTGGAGCAGCTGAAACAAAAATTCATGGACGGACTTACTGGTATATTATCCATGGTAAATGACAAAATGAACAGCGTGAAAGACAAGTTCAATGAGAAGATGGATGCTATACAGGAAAAGGTAAACAATGCGATCGAAAAGATAAAAAGCCTTTTCGGTATTGATTTTCCTACACCAAAAATCAAACTGCCACATATTAAGATCGATGGAAGCTTCAGCCTGAATCCACCAAGTGCACCAAAGATCAGTACCGATTGGTATGCGGAAGGCGGAATCATGACGAGACCAACGATATTTGGTGCAGCTGGTAACAAAATGCTTGGAGGAGGAGAAGCCGGTGCAGAGGCAATACTGCCATTATCTGCACTATGGAGTCATTTGAAAACATTTATCCATGAGGAGCTTGGTGGCAGCACTGAAGACAAGACAGAATCAAGAAGCATTGTGACTGAGCTTAGCAGAAGGGAAACACGAACACTTGAGAGAAGCGAGAGATTAAGCACAGAAAAGGAATCGGATCATGAAAAGACAGAAAGTGGTAATCCAATTATTATTCAGCATCTGGAACTGAAACCGGATCTTACAAAGATAAAGGATATTGAGTTGTTACAGAAACTGATCAATGAACTTAAGGATGCACAGAACTCTAGCGATGATCCTAAACCGGCGACAACGTAAGAAGGAGGAAGAGCAGATGCTGTTAGTGCAGGAAAATATTATAAAACTTGGAGGCGTTATCTTGTCTGGACAGTGTAAAAAAATCAGCATCGATGAGACGGCGACTATTGAAAACATCGAAGATGATAAGGGAAAGACCAAAGCAACACAGCCGACAGGATATGAAGCAGCAAAGATCAGTATTGATTTTATACTGGAAGATTCTACAGAAATGACACAGGATGAACAGATCACTGCCATGCAGCGGCTCTTTAAGGCTTACGGACAGACAAAAGCCAATCTTTTGGAAATTGTAAATGAAGATTGTGCTGCCAGAGGAATTTCCAAGGTTTATTTTAAAAAGCTTGGAACACAAAATGTAATTGTTGAAAGCAGAAGGACGGCAACGTTGGAATTAGTTGCTCCTGTGATTGCAGGAATAACCACTAAAACGGTCAGTGCTTCTGCTGGAAGCACTAAAAAGAAATCTTCCAGTAAAGCAAAAAAGAAGACAGAAAGTAAAACAACAAAGCAGGTGGAATTTCCTCTTACCAGAAAGAAACAGAATGCCAAGGCAAAACTGATGGCAAGGGATTTAATCTTATAGGAGTGAGCATGGGATATAAAAAGCTGATAAGTCCTGAATTTAAAATAAGCACGGAACATTATGAAATAACACGAGGGTGTGAAGTGGAATGTTTTTCAAGCAGGGAAGCAAGGTCAGACTGGTGCAGGGTGGAACTTGCAACACAGTATGATGGAATCATATCTTATGAGGACAACGAGGAAGCGGTTGTTGAACTTGGATATGATGAAGACTATGACATTTTGCTTTCCGGGTATTGCAGGAAAAACGAAAATGATTCATGGAAAGAGATCATGATCAGGGATGACATGATAAAACTGGAACAGACTATGATCAAGGCAACATTCATAGACTGCACGCCACAGGATGCGATCCGTTATATTTTGACGCAGGCAGGTATATCAGATTATGTTTTGGCGGAAAGTGAATATGGAAAAAAAGATACTTTTATCATTAACAAACAGAATGGCATTAAAGCCATTATGGAAGTAAACAGTTCGTGGGGAATAGATAATGATTTCTTTTTCCGCAATAAGATCTTTTACTGGGGATGTTATCCACAGCAGGATACCGTATATGTGCTTACAGAGAGTGAAAACATTCTTTCACTGCATAAATATGGAAGCCTCTGGGAGATAGAAACTCTCGGAGTTCCGTGGATACATCACAGCCAGATGATAGAGGTGGAACATTCCAAATTCACCGGGACAGTTAAAGTAGAAAAGACGATTGTAAGGAGTGATCCAAGTGGTCGGACTAGAATGTACATTTATTTTAAAGGTGGGTGAGTACCATGTCAGACATGTTAGAAACTTTTGTGCGGAAAGGAATTGAGAATGAAATAAAAACAAATTATCCGCATATACAGCATCCGGCGGGAATGTATGCAAAGATTGTCCAGGTAAAAACAGATAACGAAAAATATGTGTACACTCTCAAAATTCTTGACAAAACATTAAACGTAGATAACGACTTTCCAGAGATCCCGAATGTTAAAAGCAGTATTAGGGCACAAAAAGAAGACATTGTGGCTGTACTTTTATTATATGGAGGAAGTGATGTATTTGTTCTGGGGAGGTGTGAACGATGACTATTGTCGGGGAAAATAATACAGATATAATGCTCGATCCGAATGGACAGCCTGTGGCAGACAGCTCTGGGGACTTTAAAATAGTATCAGGAGATGCATGCTGGGAGCAGGATCTCCGACTTGAAGCACTTACTGAACCGGGTGAACTGTTTTACGAAGATGAAAATGGAGATGAAGCTTATGGATTTGGACTTATGGATTTCAGCCATGCGGAAAATGATGAGTTTACGCAGAAGGAAATAGAGCAGAGAGTAAAAAATAAATTGTCAAAGAGAACATATCTCGACCAGAGAAAAACAAGGCAGAAGATAAGCTTTGAGAACGGTGTGTTCCGGGATTATGTGTCTGTTTCAAAACAGGATGCTGTTGATGAGTATAATGTTGAACTCACAACAGAGGAAGTGGAGGTTGTAAGTGAATGATAGACAAAGAAACATTAAATAAAGTTTGTCCAGTTCCGGAAGAATCTGCTGTTATGAATGAAATAAAAACGGAATTGGATGAACAGGGATTCATCATTAACAATTTCAATAAGGGTGGTATTTTTTATATCATTATCAGAATATTTGTCATGATTTATGTTCAGCTGCTCAATCTGGCACAGACGATTATTAATAACGGATATATAAAACATGCAGAGGGGGACTGGCTGGAGATCAAAGCTGCAGATGTGGGTAAGGCGAGGAAAGAAGCAGTAAGGGCAAAGGGATATATAACAATTTATCGTGAAGATTATGTGAATGCACTGCAAATCACAAAGGGACATATCTTTAAAACAAAGCCGGATGTAAATGGCGTAGAACTTAAATATTACGTTACGGATGAAACCGTCATTCCTGCAGGAGAGCAGACAGGAAAAGTTTTAGTGGAAGCAGAGCAGACAGGAACAGCATATAATCTTCCAGCGGATAAGATCACAGTGTCCATGATCCATTTGGATGGAGTATCAAGTATCAATAATGAAGAAAACTGGTTATATGAAGAGGGTGCTGATATTGAAGATCTGGAGTCTTTAAGGGAAAGATGTCTGGAAGCATGGTCTGAACTGGCAGAACGCACAACAGCGAGTAAATTAAAGAGCGTGGCAAAAGCGGTGCCAGGAGTACTGGATGTGCAGATAGATGATCAGCATCCAAGAGGACAGGGAACAGCAGACATAATCATCACAAGTACTTCAGGCGCAGCCACACAGGAGCTTCTGAATAAAGTTGAGGCAGCAACAGAGTATTTAAAAAATAATTATGATAATTTTTTGTTTAAGTCATCTACGATCGTGAATGAAAATATCACGGTAACGATATTTATTGCCAAAGAAGCATCAACGCAGGGAGTGGCAGAGCAGGCAGAAAATGTGATTTCCAGCTATATGCAGATTGCAAGCAGGAAAGAACTGAACTGTTTATATCTGGATGATCTTAGGTATGCGCTGAAAGAAAGAATCAGTACATATAAACGTGCCGAGTTCTCAGCCCCGGATACAGATATAGAACTTGAAAAAGGAAAAGTTATCATGCCGGGAAAAATTTCCGTGACCGTCACAAATGTTGGAGGTGCGTAAGATGGAGAAATTTGCTGATTTCATGTATTACCTGCTAACGTCCCCTTTCAAGCGGATAAAAAAGTCACAGAATCAGTGGTACATTTTATTTCAGGTATTGGGATCATATATGGATCACGCAGGAGAAATCTTATTTGAGGCAAGAGAACAGACAATGCTTGCAACCTGCGATGCATCCATGCTCCAGAGCCATGCAGATGATCGCAGCATAGTGAGATATCCGGGAGAATCGGACGAGAACTACAGAAAAAGGATCGCTAATTATACTGAGGTATGCAGGCTGGGTGGAACTAATCAAGGAATGATCCTCGCAGTGAGAAAGCTTGGGTTTGATGATGCGGAAATCAAAACTGCAGTGGAGCTGACAGGTGTTGCAGATAGATGGGCAGAATTTTATGTGATCGTGCATCAGGATATTGATAAGGAATATCCGATAGGTTTTGATATTTTAAAAAGCGAGGTGCGGAAGGTCAAATATGTAACTGCTAAAGATAATTATAGATATCTGTTTTTAATAAAAATTATTACTCCGCCAGCAGAGCTGAAGCTTAAAAGTAAATCAGTAATTAAGATTGATAATTATAATTATTTGAGACTTGATGGTACATGGTCGTTAGATGGATCACAGACACTGGATGCATCTTATAGAAAGTTTTTAGTGAAGCAAAGAAGCCGGATACAGTTTACTACATCAACCGGAAGAGTTGGAAGCATCAATCGTGTTGTAACACATAATGATTGGTGTCTCGATGGAACTTATTTATTAGATGGAACAAAAGAAATGGATGCATACAGATTTGAGGAGGAGATTGTATGAAGCAGGTAATTACAGAGGCAAAGAGAAAAAAGATTGCAAAGGCATTACATGATACCGGAACTATTTCCAAGATAAAATATATTGCAGTTGGATCAGGTGGCGTGGATGAGAATAATGAAGTATTAAGTCCAAGCGAGACAGCTACAGCATTAAAACATGAACTGCTTAGAAAAGAATATACATCCAGTCAGAAAATCAGCGATACATGCTATGAATACACGCTTGTAATTGAAGCTAATGAACTGGTTGGCGAGTATATCAGTGAAATTGCATTGATCGACGAGGATAATGATATTATTGCAATCGCTAACTTCCTTCCGAAAGGTAAAGACCAGATGGAAGATTCATTTGCAATTCAGGATATGTATTAGAGTTTAAGTGAGACAATGCTTATGAGAAAGATCATTGAACAATTTATATTAATTTATCTGAAAACGTGTCGAGGACACGAATTTTACAGAGATAACCTATATGTGGGGATGTATCGATTCAAACCAAAGAGCGAATCTCAGATACGTCATGAAATAGAAATCGAAAATAAGTTTGCAGAATGATACAAAAATTAGGAGGATATTTATGTCAAGTTTGAATGTTAATCCGGAATTTAATACAGAGATGGAACAACTCACACCAGAGACACGAGCACATGCAGACCGTTTTAATGAGCGATATGGACAGCTGCTTGGAAATGATGCGTTTTTAAAGGGAAAGCTTGAAGATGCGAATACAAATATTGAGAGAGCAATGGCTGTTGCTCAAGGCAAATCTGCCGGATATGTATTTAATACATATTCAGAATTAATTGCGTATATTGCTGTTCCTGAGAACGCGGAGAAATTCCGCTTGGGTGATCAGTTTTTAATAAAGGCAACGGATGTACCAGACTATTGGTGGGATAATACCGTAACAACTGCACAGACAGATTCTGCCGGAAATTTGATATCTGGAAAAAATACGTCCGGTAAAATAATTGGTGCGCTGGTAGAACTCGAAGCAAGAAAAATTGATTTGTCCAAGTATGATGCAAATGATGTAGCATTATTTAATAACATGTCCGATCAGTATAGTTCTGCCAGAACATATGATGTTGGAGATATCTGCATTCATAATAATGATTTATATAAATGCGTTACGGCAGTAGAAGCCGCAGAAACATTCAATGCATCTAAGTGGAATAAGACTTCATTGGCAGCACTGCACGCAGAGCAGGAAAAAAAAATTTCTGAGAATACCCTTAGTTTAGAAAATTGTTTAAAATCTGTAAGTGATGGTAAGAAAACCGTAGCC